>Ga0256830_1001395_pt1 | contig 17190 bp, 14 predicted proteins | sample 128326metaG_FD_190537 | JGI IMG/M metagenome (GOLD analysis project Ga0256830, IMG submission 190537) | Hydrothermal vent microbial communities from Lau Basin, Pacific Ocean - 128-326 | ecosystem: Environmental > Aquatic > Marine > Hydrothermal vents | place: Pacific Ocean: Lau Basin | collected... | reverse complement strand
ACTTGTGGATTCTTTTTTAGAACCACGGGTTTTTTGTTGGGATCTTTATTCGTTCTTCTGAGCATTGCTTCAGTTTCACGCACGCTTAAACCTTTACCGATAACATGCCTGGCTATATTCACCTGTGCAGTATTGTCAGAAGCTGATAGAAGAGCCTTTGCGTGTCCCAGGCTCAACAATCCTTCCGAGAGCCAGCCTTTGACTTCTGGAGCAAGCTTAAGAAGACGTAAGTAATTGGCCACAGTGGCCCTGTCTTTGCCCACCTTCCGACTCATCTGCTCTTGTGTGAGGTTGAAGTCTTTTATTAGATGATCGAAGGCTTCGGCAGTCTCCAGCGGGGTTAGGTCTTCGCGCTGGATATTCTCGATAAGAGCAAGCACAAGAGTTTTTGCCTCTGCAGCATCTTTTACGATTACCGGAATTTTCTTCAGACCTGCAACTTTAGATGCGCGCCAGCGGCGCTCTCCTGCTATCAACTCAAAGGTTCCGTCACCGTTTCTGCGAACGACCGGCGGCTGAATAACCCCGTTTTCGCGGATGGAGTCCGCCAGCTCCCTTAGTGATGAGTCGGGAAAGTGCTTTCTAGGTTGAACGCTGCTCGGAATTATCCTGCTGATATCCACCTCCAGCATACCGCCGTCTACCTGTGACTGTTTTGCCGAAGCCGTTTTTTTGGGAGGTATCAGTGCGCTTAGCCCTTTTCCGAGCGCCTCTTTTCTAGCCATCCTGAAGCAGCACCTCCCTTGCAAGGGCAAGATAACTTTGTGCTCCTTTGGAGCGAATGTCATAGAGCATAACCGGTTTTCCGTGACTGGGAGCCTCACTTAGGGTTACATTTCTAGGTATCATGGTGTGATAGACTTTTTCTCCGAAGTGTTTTTTGACTTCTGCGGCGACCTGCTTGGCAAGAGAGTTCCGCATGTCAACCATTGTAAGCAGAATGCCTTCAATCTCCAGTATAGGATTGAATGAATTTCTAACAAGCTCTACGGTACGCATAAGTTGCCCGAGCCCTTCGAGTGCGTAATATTCGCACTGAACCGGCACCATAACTGTTTGTGCCGCCACAAGAGCGTTGAGGGTTAGAAGACCTAGGGCAGGCGGACAGTCGATTATAACGTAATCAAAACGGTCATGTATTGTAAGTATTCCACTGCGAAGTATGGTTTCTTTGTCAGGCATGGATGTCAGCTCTATCTCTGCGCCAACAAGATCAAGAGAAGACGGCACTAACTTGAGGTATGGAAGCGCCGTATCGACAATGATATCTTGCAGTGGAATTCCCCCAAAATAAAAGTCGTACAGACTTAGATCAGACGAGTTTCTCTCTATGCCGAGACCGCTGGTAGTATTGCCCTGGCTGTCCGTATCCACAAGAAGAACGCGCTTTTCGGCCACTGCCAGCGAAGCTGCCATGTTTACAGCGGTAGTTGTTTTGCCCACTCCGCCCTTCTGGTTGGCGATTACAATAGTTCTGGCCATGAGAGTAATTATTGCTATTCTAACACAAAGGAAGGAAAGGTTTTAGCGGCGTGATTGGTTCCGTATGTTAACATAATTACCCGTATGAACTTTCCAGATTTTTCACTTCCAAAAGGCGTTACCATGGTTTCAGGGCTTGCAGCTTCGTCAAAGGCTCTTTACCTCCTCAGCCTTGAACCTTTTATAACTATATCAAAAACAGAGGAGCAAGCCCTGTCTCTGTACGAGGACATGAAGTTTTTCTCCACTGTTCTAGGCAAGGAGCCCCCGGTTTTTCTGCCCGTAAAGGACTCAGGGATTTCCAGCCGGAGGCTGCAAGCCCTTAATACGATACTTGAGCGTGGCGCCGCGAGGGTGGTAACCAACTTAGATGCCGCCTATTCACCCGTCTGGCTTGCTGAGGAGTTTCGCAAAGCTTCATTCAAGATCCGGGTAGGAGAAGAGACGAACTTGGAGTTTCTGGCCGAACTTCTCCGCGAAATGGGCTACTTAAGATTAAACCTGGTGGCTGAAAACGGAGAATTCGCGGTTCGGGGCGGAATTGTGGACATATATCCAGCCGCTCAGGAACATCCATTTCGTATAGAGTTCTTTGGTGACGAGGTTGAGTCGATCCGTGCCTTTGACGTGGATACGCAAAGATCGTTCAGGACTGTTGAAGAGCTGGTAATTCTGCCGGTACGGGAGCCTGAAGGGGGAGGAAACTCAATTTTCGATGCTCTTCCGGAACATATGATAATAGCTGACGGCGTTCTGCCGGATGCGGAGTTTACGCGTCAATCCTTAATGGTGGAATCACTAAGAATAGACGGTGAAGGGCTTGCTTTCGATATAAAATCCGTCGAAGACATGGATATTACCGCCCGCCAGCGCCGCATTACAGGCCGGACACTTCATGATATAGGTCCGAAACTTGCGGCGTTATCACAGAAGTATGATCTTCTTATCACCTCAAGAAGCCTGGGAGAGGCCGAACGGGTTAGCGATCTTCTGGCCGAGGCGGATGTCATTGTCCCGGTGATCGAGCCCCAGGCGATACCCGGCTACAACGGTCGGATAGCCTTGACCAAAGGGAAACTCTCAGCAGGTTTTCTTGATAAGGAGGCCGGGCTGCTTGTTATTACCACAGAAGAACTCTTTGGCAAAAGAACCCATTACAGAGAGAGAAAAAAATCCCGGGTTTCGAACCTGCTTCAATCTATTGATGATCTATGTGAGGGGGACTTTGTAGTTCATGCAGACCACGGCGTAGGCCGGTTTCTGGGTATGAAGAAGATCACTGTTGAAGATTTCGAGGGTGATTTCCTTCACTTGGAATATGCAGGCGGAACAAAGCTGTATCTGCCTGTGGATAACATAGGAAAAATCCGGAAGTATCATGCTGCAGGAGATTCCCAGCCGGTACTTGCCAGACTTGGCGGTAAAGCATGGGAGAAAACCAAGGCCAAGGTCCGGGGCAAAGTAAAAGAACTGGCAGGTGATTTGATAAAGATCTATGCTCAAAGAGAGGCTTCCGAGGGATTTTCATTCTCGCCGGACAGCGAGTTTCACCGCGAGTTTGCTGATGCTTTTCCCTTTGAAGAAACACCGGATCAGACTGCAAGCATAAATGATGTGGTTGCGGATATGGAATCTTCCAGGCCTATGGACAGGCTGCTTTGCGGCGATGTAGGTTACGGCAAAACCGAGGTGGCTATGAGGGCTGCTTTCAAAGCTGTTTTTGACGGCAGGCAGGTGGCTATTCTTGCGCCGACCACAATATTGGCTGAGCAGCACTACGAGAATTTTAGGTCAAGGTTTTCGGCGTTTTCTGTAAACATAGATTATCTGAGCCGTTTTAAGAGCCGTCTTGAGCAGAAAGAAACGTTAAAGAGGCTTGCGGCTTCCGAGGTGGATATATTGATAGGCACACACCGCCTTCTTGCCAAAGATGTAGTGTTTCCCAATCTCGGGCTTCTGATCATAGATGAGGAACATAAATTCGGGGTTGCGCACAAGGAGAAGATAAAATCTTTAAAGAAAAATATAGATGTGCTCACACTAAGCGCCACTCCTATACCCAGAACTCTTCATATGGCGCTTTCAGGTATCCGTGGCATAAGCACTATAGAGACGCCGCCCGAGGAAAGGCTGGCTGTAAAAACGCTTGTTTCCCGCTTTAGCCCCGAGGTTGTTCGCGAAGCTCTTGAGCGTGAGCTTGCCCGTGGCGGCCAGGCGTTTTTTGTACATAATCGAATTAAGACGATTTACAAGACAGGTGCTTTCATCCAGGGCCTTCTGCCCGGCATAAAGATAGGTGTGGCTCACGGCCGTATGAATGAGAAAGAGCTTGAAGATGTTATGCATGAGTTTTACAACGGGGATCTCGATTTATTGCTTTGCACGTCCATTATAAGCTCCGGTCTTGATATCCCGAGGGCCAATACAATTATAGTTGACCGCGCCGACATGTTTGGTCTTGCCGACCTTTATCAGCTTAAAGGCAGAGTTGGACGTTCGGATGTTCGGGCTTTTGCCTATTTTTTAATTCAAAGCGAGGAGCTTCTGACCACCGAGGCTAAGAAACGTTTGCAGGCTATTCAGGAACTCTCGTTTCTTGGAGCCGGAGTCAGGCTGGCTATGAAGGATCTTGAGATCAGGGGTGGAGGCAACCTCCTGGGCGGCCAGCAGTCGGGACATATCGAGGCGGTAGGATACGATATGTATGTCGAGATGCTGGAAAGCGCTGTGGCCGAACTTAAGGGCACTGAAACGCGTCCTGTGGTAGAGCCGGTGATGGAGCTGCAACTAAATGCCTTCATACCTGAGACCTACCTGGATGACACTACACTCCGTTTCACACTCTATCGCAGGATATCCGCAGCAAAGCGGCCTGAGGTCCTGTCAGACCTGCGGCGTGAAATACGTGACCGTTTCGGTCCGCTGCCTGAAGAACTGAGCCATCTTCTTAATGTTATGGAGCTGAAGAACCTGGCCCGTGAAGCCGGAGTGGAAAAACTCAGGCGCTCAGGAGAAGGTTTATATCAGATTTTTATGGGCAAAGCACCGCTCGTGACTCCTGAGTCGATACTTCAAATTGCCCAGAAAGCAGGTGAAAAAGTACGTTTTCTCCCAGAAGGAGGAGGGGTGGAGCTTAGCTTTGCAAAACAGGACTGGGATATCACTTTTCAACGTCTTAAAACCTTTCTTTCAGGCTTGGTCGGGGGGGAGAGTGGATAGGTGCACCCGGTGCCGCTCTTCTTGGCACGCCTGAATATCAAAAAAATCATTCCTTATCCTGATCCTGGCAACCGCTCTCTAAAGTATTCTACATTGGTACCGAATAAGGTCTCGTAACAGGTTAAAACTACGAAACGAGGCTTTATGCGAAAATGTCCCTAAGCAGCCCGAAGCAGCTCTTAAAGACTAAACCGGTTTCCCTTGCTTTAATAAAGCGCTGGGGAGGTCTTTTTAGTGATTTTGAATCCAAGATTTATTCTTTACTCGAGGGTTCTGAAAAAGAGTTTCTTACTACAGGATCAAGCCTACAGAGTTTTACCGCTCAAGCCAAGGAAATATCCGACCTCTCCAATGCAGCGGCTGAACTCACTTCAAAAGGGCAGATGCATGCAGCCTTGGAGGATCTCCTTGGTGAGCTGGACAACCTGGTGGAGTACCGGAACTCCTGCGGAAAAAAGGCCGAAACAAGTATAAGTATTCTTGCAAGTATTCTAAAAATTATAAGTAGTCTGCAGGACACCCGTGGCGGTTTCAAACGAATAGTGCGGGTTCTTAGGGTGCTAGCCATATCCACACGGATTGAAAGCGCGCGCCTTGGCAGTAGTGACGCAGGCTTTAACAGCCTTGCCGATGATGTTGAAAAACTTGCCAAGCTGATCGAGGTTAAGTACGCCAATATATTTGAAAGGTCATGCAATCTTACGGATCTGCTTAAAAATGTGCTTGTCCAGACCGAGAAGAATTCCGCTCTTCAACAAAACTCTGCCGCAAATATTCTTCGTGATACACACTCCGGAACAGAAGATATTAAATCAATAATTAATAAATCAACAGAAGTCTCTAGCAGGGTTGCCGAACATTTCCAAGAAATTACCCGGCATATTCACCAGGTGATCACATCTCTTCAGTTTCACGATATCACCCGGCAGCAAATGGAGCATGTTGCCGAAGCTTTTAGGGACCTGGTGAGCAGACTGGACGGAGTAAGTGGTGATATCCCGCAAGAAGAGTCGCACGACATTGTCGGCTGGGTGGGAGATGTTTGCGAGATTGAATCCAGGCAATTACATAACGCCGGTTCAGAACTGCTGGGCGCGGTTGGTGAAATAATACAGAGTCTTTACACGGTATCTAAAGAGGTTGAGACTGTGGCTGACGATACCAGGGAAATTGTAGATGTCTCCGGCCGCTCGAAAGGCACAATGCTTTCACAAATAGAAAAACAGATAACCGCTGTTATTGGTCTGTTGCGGGAGAATGCCGAAAGGGAGAGCGAGATGCGCAGCACTATGACTTCCGTGGCCGGCACGGTTGGTGACATGGAGGGATTTGTGGGGGATATCGAAGAAATAGGTTCCGAGATTGAACTTATCGCTATGAATGCCCGTGTAAAAGCCGCCCACACCGGCAAACACGGCGAGGCATTGGGAGTGCTTGCCGAAGCAATACAGAAGCTCTCTCTTGATGCCAGGGGGCAAACGGCTGTTGTGTCGGAAACACTTACTTCAATAGCCGGTGAAGCCGAAGTGCTGCATAAACATACCGATTCTTCGGACTCTTCAGGCACAGACTCAATGGAAGACGGCACCATGCAGGAGATTGCTCACAACTGGGAGAATCTAACAGGAACACTGCGAAAAATAGAAAGTGAATTTCTGAGCATTATAGGTCAGATAAACGAAAGTGGTCATACTCTTGCCTGCCAGATTAAAGATGCAGCTGATAACATCGGCTACCACAAAGTGGCGGCCAATGCTTTGGAAAGCATAGCTGTAGACCTGGAACAGGTTGTCTCAGAATCAAGAAAAATTGTTCCGGAGGCAGAGATTCCAAACAGGGCCGTCCGGCTTAAAGAACTTGCGGCTAAATATACCATGCAGAATGAAAGAACTGTTCACCAAACAGCCATGGGAGTTGAGACCCATGAGGGCCTTGACACGCAACCGGATGATGACCTTGAGAGTAATGTGGAACTGTTCTAGCGGGCACGAAATGTGCATAAATACATAAATAAACTAATTAATATAAAGATGGTTGACCTTGTAACAGGTTTAAAAAACACGGAATTGTTATCCGGACAATCAAGCGGTAATGTTCCTGCCGGATCCGTAATCTTTTTATTGAAGTGGCAGGGGATTAGTGCCTGCCCGGGTTTGGAGGTTTCTAGATGGGAAAAACAATCATGACTGTTGATGACTCGGCCAGCATTCGCCAGATGGTGAGTTTCACCCTCCGGGAAGTCGGCTACAATGTGCTCGAAGCCGTGGACGGCAAAGATGCCCTTGCAAAAATCCGCGGAGCTACGGTTTCCATGGTTATAACCGATCTAAATATGCCGAACATGGACGGTATCGAGTTGATACGCAATTTAAGAGCAAACTCGGCGTACAAGTTCATTCCGATAATCATGCTGACAACCGAGTCGCAGGGGAACAAAAAACAGGAGGGAAAAGCGGCCGGAGCTACGGGTTGGATAGTTAAACCTTTTAAGCCTGATCAATTATTGAGCGTTGTTAAGAAGGTTCTTGGATGATAGACAAGGGGCGGGCTTTCTGTTTGCCTGCTCTCTGTTTGCGAACACCTAATTAGCTGTGTCAATAAAGGGAGTTTGAAAAAATGGCTGATAAAACTGATAAATTCAGAAATGCATTTTTCGAAGAAGCCTACGAGCTTTTGTCCGACCTTGAAGCGACTCTTCTTGAACTGGAGGAAACCCCTGAAGACGAAGAACTGGTTGGGCGCGCCTTCAGGGCGCTTCACACAATTAAAGGCTCAGGTTCTATGTTTGGTTTCGACGATATATCGAAATTTACTCATGAATTCGAAGCCGTATTCGATCTCTTGAGGTCCGGAACCTTGGAGATAACAAAAGAAATTATAGATCTTGCCCTGAAATCCCAAGATCATATCCGCTCTATGCTGGATGCGGCAAAGACCGGAAGTGCGGTTAACCAGAAACGAGCCGCCGATATAATTTCTCAACTTAAAAAACTTCTTCCGGCCGAGGCAGACCCCGAATCTTCCGAAGACGACATAAAGACTGTTGATGCCGACTCTCCCAGTGAAGGGCAAGGGGTTAAACAGGAGGATGTCATCTACCGTATACGGTTTCGTCCGGCGCCGAATATATTTTCGATGGGTGTAAACCCTATGCTGCTTCTGTCCGAACTTCGCGACATGGGCCGATGCGATATTGTGGCGAACCTTGACTCCATCCCAGAGTTGAACGATTACGAGCCGGAAGTATGCTATGTGGACTGGGATATAACATTGACTACAAACCAGGGAATAAATGCAATAAAAGACGTGTTTATCTTTGTCGAAGACGATTGCGAACTAGATATAAGTGTGATCGATGACGGCACGAGTGAGGTAAACACCAGCTATAAGATGGTTGGTGAAATCCTGACCGATCGTGGCGATGTTGACTCTGATGCTCTTAACAAGTTGCTGGAGGAGAAGAAACGTATAGGCGAAGAACTTATAGATGCTGGAATGGTTGGTCAAAGCCGTGTCGAGTCGGCTCTTGTAGAGCAGAAGCATGTAAGGGATATCCGGTCCAAGCGGCAGGCGGCACAGACATCTTCCAGCATCAGGGTGGCGGCCGAGAAGCTGGACCGGCTGGTGAATCTTGTGGGTGAACTGGTGATTGTGCAGGCGAGAATCAGTCAGACGGCTGCCAATCGTGGTGATCCGGATTTCATGGCTGTCTCTGAAGAGCTTGAACGTCTGACCTCCGAACTGCGTGACAACTCCCTTGGCATCCGCATGTTGCCTATAGGAAGCACTTTCAGTAAATTCAAGCGTCTTGTGCGTGACCTATCCACAGAGCTTGGCAAAGAGATCGTAATGACCACTGCAGGGGCGGAGACGGAACTGGACAAAACCGTTATCGAAAGGTTGAACGATCCTATGGTTCACATGATCCGAAACTCCATTGATCACGGAATCGAGCCTCCGGATGTGAGAGAAAGCCGTGGAAAACCCAGGCAGGGCACCATACACCTTTCGGCCATGCATTCCGGCGCCAACGTCATTATACAGATTCGTGACGACGGTGCCGGTATGGACGTGGAAGCCATCAGGGCAAAAGCAGTGGAAAAGGGTCTGATCACATCTGATGAAGAACTAAGCGATAGCGAGATTTTCTCTCTTATATTTTCTTCAGGCTTTTCCACGGCCAAAAAGTTAACCGGTGTATCAGGGCGGGGTGTAGGCATGGATGTTGTAAAGCGGAGCATTGATGACCTCCGGGGTTCCGTGCGTGTTGATAGCCATAGAGGAACCGGGTCGACTGTTACGATCGAGCTGCCCTTGACTCTTGCGATTATAGAGGGTCTTCAGGTCGAAATAGAAAACGAAGTTTTTGTTCTTCCCCTGTCTATGGTTGAAGAGTGTATTGAGCTTACAGATGATAATGAGGCAAAGGCTCATGGCAGACAATTAATAAACGTACGGGGAGAGATTCTCCCTTATGTCCGTCTTCGGAAATGGTTCAAAATTCCGGGCGAGGTCCCTGGAATTGAACATATTGTTGTGACCAATAACGATGGCCGCAGGGTCGGTTTTGTGGTGGACAATGTTATTGGGGAACGCCAGACGGTTATTAAAAGTCTGGGCAGCGTTTATCAAAATGTGGGAGGCATCTCAGGCGCTACCATTCAAGGCGACGGAAGTGTAGGGTTGATACTGGATGTTCCCAGGGTGATACAGAGTGTGGAAAAAGAGGAGCTGGCTCTGGCAAACAGCGGCGGTCTGAGCCATTAAACAGAATAAGGGGGCAAGTTATGAAAGCCAGTATTCAATGGAAAATAGGTTTTACAATGCTTCTAATGGTTATATGTGTTCTTGGCAATTTTATTGCTATCCAGATCTGGATCAATGGTTCAAAATCAACCGGTAGAATTCTTAATCTTGCCGGAAAGCAGAGAATGCTCACCCAGAAATTGACAAAAGAGACTATGTTTGTCGTTAACGGTATGGACGTCGGAGAGGATGCATCCAAAACAGGTCAGCTCTTTGAACGAACCCTGGAGGGTCTAATTAATGGTGACAGCGAGTTGGGTCTGCCTCCTGCAAAAACCGTTGAAATCAAGGCTCAGCTAGAAAAGGTAAGCGAACTCTGGAGTCAATTTAAAGGATTGATAAGCAGTGTCATGAGCGGTGAGATCAAGGCGTCGGAAGCCAGTGGTTTGTATTCCGCCTCGCTCACGATACTTAAAGAGATGAACAAAGCTGTAAAAATGATGGAGTCCGATTCGATGAAAGCCATAGTCAGGCTCAAAAACACTGCTGTTTTATTTTTCATTATATCTCTTATTGTGGCCGCGGCTTCTTTCTACTACGTAAGAAAGAGTATAGTCCAAAAGCTGATACATGCCGTGGATTTGGCAGACAGATTGTCCGAGGGTGATCTGGAGATAAAAATAGAAGCAAGCGGCGGCGATGAGGTCGGCAGGCTGCTGTCGAGCATGAAAAATATGGTGGAAAAACTAAGTAGTATTGTTGCAGATGTCAAGTCTGCCGCACAAAACGTGGCTTCGGGCAGCCGTGAGATCAGTACTAGTGCGGAACGCATGTCGCAGGGAGCCACCGAACAGGCAGCGGCAGCCGAGGAGACATCCTCGTCCATGGAAGAGATGGCCTCAAATATCAAGCAAAACGCCGATAATGCCGGGCAGACAGAAAAAATTGCGCTTAAATCTTCGGGAGATGCAAAGGAAGGTGGTATGGCGGTCGAAAAAACCGTGGACGCAATGAAGCAGATTGCGGGAAAGATATCTATTATAGAAGAGATCGCAAGGCAGACGAACCTTCTGGCCCTTAACGCCGCGATCGAGGCGGCGCGGGCCGGCGAGCATGGCAAGGGTTTTGCCGTTGTTGCCTCTGAAGTGAGAAAACTGGCCGAAAGAAGCCAGGAGGCTGCCGGTGAGATCAACGAGCTTTCAACATCCAGCGTAGAGGTGGCTGAACGGGCTAAGGAAATGTTGGATATGATGATTCCGGACATTCAAAAGACAGCCGAACTTGTCCAGGAAATAAGCACTGCAAGTGCCGAACAAAGCACGGGAGCGGACCAGGTGAACATGGCGATTCAGCAGCTGGACCAGGTGATTCAGCAAAATGCCAGTACTTCGGAAGAGATGTCTTCCACGGCAACGGAACTGTCTTCACAGGCCGAGCAGCTCCAGGAAACCATTGATTTTTTCAGATTAAGCAGTTGCGGGAACTATCACATGCCGGCGACCAGAAAGCATTCTGATTCATTTTCCCCGGAAGAACATCCAGCAGTGCAGTTACCCTCCCGGGTTTCTAATACTAATACTGGACATGATGAATCAGAGCCTGCCCATGTTCGTCATGTGCCAGCACCATCCAGCCGGGGTGGTATCGATCTTGATATGTCTGATGGTTATAAAGAAGATGATGAATTTGAGAGGGCTTGACGCTTACAGAGCCTTAATAATCGATGGGGAGTAATAAGAATTAATCAGGTCTAGAAAGGAGGTCGTCCATGAGTGTATCAGAAATTTCCAGCACATTGCAGTACCTGACCTTTATGCTGGGCGAAGAGGTGTTTGCGCTGGATATCGCAAAAGTACGTGAGGTACTGGAATTTACAAGTGTAACAAAAGTTCCCAAGACACCGGAATTTATGCGGGGTGTTATCAACTTGAGGGGCGCTGTGGTGCCGGTAGTGGATATGCGGTTAAAGTTTGGTATGCCTATGGGTGAAAAAACAATAAACACTTGCGTTGTTATAGTAGAAACAGAACTGGACGGCGAAGTTACGGCGCTAGGAGCCCTGGTGGATTCTGTTGAGGAAGTGTTCGAGCTGGAACCGGAACGTATTGAGCCGCCTCCTAAGATCGGAACCCGCCTGAAGACGGAGTTCATAAAGGGCATGGGAAAGAGAGACGATGAATTCATCATCATACTTGATATAGACAAAGTCTTCTCAACAGAGGAGCTTTCTTTAGTCCAGGATGTCAGCGAGGTTTCAGCAGGCGGCGTTGAAGAACGTCACGAGCATAAAGATATCCAGACGACGGCAGGTGTATGAACTATGGAGTTGAAAATAGAATTGAACGGTGATAGTGGAATTTTACATATGACAGGAGACCTCACCGTGCGCCGGGGCGATGATATAAGGTCTGGCATGATTAGTGTTCTTAAGAGTATCGACCACATAATTGTTAATATTAAAAAACCTGCCGACATAGATATTACATGTCTTCAACTGCTCTGCTCGGTCTGCCGTACAGCAGCTTCCATGGGAAAAAAAATCGAGTTTTCCAAGCACACCACTAAATCGTTTAAAGATATTTCAACCCTGTCCGGTTTTCAAAGAAGCATCTGTTGCACTGATAACTGCCTGTGGAAATGTGATGACTATAAGGAAATATAATGCCTGATTTTTAAAAGTTTATAAAGGCTGGTAAATATGGTTGATAACTTTCAGATTAGTGGCATGCCCTCCATTTCGAATAAAGAGTTCGAAATTCTGGGTAAGTTCATCTATGAACAATGCGGAATCAAGATGCCCTCTTCTAAAAAGACTATGCTCGAGGGGCGCCTGCAGAAACGTCTTCGGCAGCTTGGCATAAAAAGTTTCAGTGCATACTACGATTATGTTACCAGTTCCCACGGCCGTGAAAATGAGCTGGTGCAGATGATTAACGTGGTTACCACAAATAAAACCGACTTTTTCAGGGAGCCCATGCACTTTAAGTACTTGGTTGATACGGTGTTGCCTGCTCTCTCTGAGCGCTATGGTTGCGGTGTTACTAAGCCTCTTTGGATCTGGAGTGCAGGTTGTTCATCTGGTGAGGAACCGTATACTCTTGCCATGGTGCTGAGCGATTATTCCGAGGCCTGCCGGGGGTTTAAATATTCGATTTTAGGCACGGATATATCAATGAAAGTGCTTGAGGAGGCCAGGCGGGCTGTTTACAGTGAGGAAAAGGCAGTTCAGATTCCACCGGCAACTAAGAAAAAATACCTTATGGTGGCCAAGGACAGAAGCAAAAGACTTGTGCGTATTGTGCCTGAACTAAGGCGGCTTGTAAAGTTCAGGTGGCTTAATTTTATGGAGAGAGATTTCGGCATGAGAGAACCCATGGATATCATCTTCTGCAGGAATGTCATAATATACTTTGACAGAGCCACACAAGAACAATTGATAAACCGCTTTTGCAAACACCTTATTTCCGGAGGCTATATCTTTCTGGGGCACTCTGAAACCTTACATGGGCTGAATGTGCCGCTTACACAGGTGGCTCCTACCGTATATATAAAAACGGTTTAACTGGTTAAGCTGGAGTGAATTATGAGTAAAAAAATTAGAACGCTTATTGTTGATGACTCCGCTGTTGTCAGGCAGGCGATGGTGGAAATTCTGTCGGCCGACCCCAATATAGAAATAATGGCCACTGCAGGCGATCCGATTATTGCGGCCGAAAAAATTCGGCATGAGGTTCCCACTGTTATTGTGCTGGATATTGAAATGCCGAGAATGGATGGTATTACGTTTCTTCAGAAATTAATGAGCCAGCACCCTATCCCGGTGGTTATATGTTCTAGTTTGACAGAAAAGGGCTCCGAAACCGCACTTAAAGCGCTGGAATATGGTGCTGTCGAAATTATCGAGAAGCCCAAGATGGGGGTAAAACAGTTTATTGAAGAATCCAGGATAAACATCTGCGATGCAGTAAAAGCAGCCTCGGTTGCCAGGTTTCAGCGTAACTATGGACATAGAAAGCCGATAAAAGCGCTACCTTCAGTACACAAAGCGCAACCCAAACTTACAGCGGATGCGGTTCTTGCAAACCCTAAAACCAAATCCATGATTCGTACAACCGAAAAGGTGGTTGCAGTGGGGGCATCTACCGGCGGAACAGAAGCTCTAAGGGAATTTTTAGAGGTTTTGCCACATGACGCACCTGGAATAGTGATAGTTCAGCATATGCCGGAACATTTTACCTCCGGGTTTGCAAAACGCCTGGACGGTATATGCCGGATCTCGGTTAAGGAGGCTGAGGACAACGATACTGTTCTACCGGGCCGGGCCCTGATCGCCCCGGGAAATCGTCACTTGCTTTTAAAGAGAAGCGGTGCAAGATATTATGTTGAAGTCAAGGATGGACCGCTTGTCTGTCGTCATCGGCCGTCTGTGGACGTTCTTTTCAGGTCTGCGGCCAGGTATGCCGGGGTAAATGCTGTTGGAGTTATAATGACCGGCATGGGAGACGACGGCGCCCGCGGTATGAAGGAAATGAAGGATGCGGGAGCAACCACGATAGCTCAAGACGAGGCCACGTGTGTGGTGTACGGCATGCCCCAAGAGGCGGTCAAGATGCAAGCAGTGGACGCTATTCATCCGCTTCAAAACATAGCCGCGGCTATATTGAAAGAATGCAACTGATCTGTTTTTTTATTTAAGTATAGACTTGTAAATGCCGATATAGTTAGTATTGTATAGTTACAGTTGTTCATTAAATTTGGTTAAATCGATCATTCAAAATCATTTGCGCGGTTGCTTTATAGCGCTGTCACCCCCCAAAGAAGGAGAGCAGATATGAAAAAATACACCCTATTGCTAATGCTGGCTGTTTTAATAGCAGGATGTGGAGGCAACATTTTTGAATCCTTTGAGGATAAAAAAACCAAGGAAGGCATAGACTTTAAGATTTCAAGAGATGTTGATGCTGAAAACTGGGAGGATGTGCTTAACAACCCTAATGCAAGCGCTATGGAGTATTCTGCAGCCGCAATGGGTTTGGCGGGCTTTGACATCGAAGAGGTTGTGAATGCTCTTTCTAACGTGGACAACTCCAGCAGCACAAGCGACCTCGGTCCTTTTGCGGATATCCCCCTAAACCCTGAAGCTCTTGATGAATTAGCTTTGGCCAAGGTAAAGTTGCAGAGCGAACTTGAAAATAATCCTAATGATCCTGACCTTGCCTACCAACTTGTTATGGTTTCCCTTGTGGATGCAGCAACGCAATTGGCTTATGGTGTGCAGCAAATTGGTGGTGACATATCAAACGGTATAGCTACAGGTGATGCAAAAGCCCTTGCCAACGACGCTGATGTGATCAATGAAATTGTTGGCGCTGTGGCTGAGGATGTCAAAAATGTTTTAGAGAATGTCATTGATGCCGGTTTCAGCACGGATGTAACTGATGAGATTAATAATATCGTACTGGGAGATGCCACTACTCCTGGAATAAACTATGATGGAGTGGGCGATGTCAGTGCAGACGACCTTACTAACTATCTTGCAAATTATGAATCGGGGGCATAATAAGAAAATGATAATAAAAAAAAATAAAACACTGATCGTATACGCTTTTATCACCGGCGTTTTTATGCTGGCTGCCGGTTTTTCTACCGCTTATGCCCAGACAAGCAGCTATTCCCGTCTTTACAGAGGAATGCGTTCGCTTGCCATGGGTGGAGCTTTTACGGCGGTAGGCGGGGATGTAGAGGCTGTTTTTTATAATCCTGCGGGTCTTCATGACATGGGAGTTCAGATTAATGTACTAAATCCTCTGCTTGAAGGTAACAGCAATGTGAAAAACCTGTCTTCAGATATCAGTGACGCGCAAGATGTTCCGGATGTCGATAATGCAAGGGAAGATGCGCTTATTGATGTTTTCACAAAAAATCAGGGCAAACTTATGTATGCCAGAACCTCCATCTTTCCAAATGTGGCTGTTAAAGATTATGCCATTGGTTTTCTCGGGCAGGGAACTGTTGATGCCCGCCTTCGCAGTCCTAACTTAGGCACTGTTTTAGAGATAAGCGGGGGTTACGAATATGGACCGGTGGCCGGAGCTTCATTTGCCTTGCCTGTTGATGGATTAAGAGTTGGTGTTGGCGGAAAATGGATTCAAAGGACTTGGTTCAAGGAGACACTTACAATAACGGATCTTGTTGCAGAGGACCTTGGAGATACCCTGACGGATAGTATTTCTACAAATTCCGATTTCAGCCTTGACCTTGGATTGCTCTATGACCTGGATGTTCCGGTTTTGGCGTTTCTGAACCCTGTAGTCGGTTTTTCCATTCTTGATATTACCGCACTGGACTTCGGCGATGGCGGAAAAATTCCGACCAGGGCGAATCTTGGTTTTTCGCTTAATCCAAAGTTGCCGATACCCTATCTTGCCGACCTGATATTAGCTTTTGATATTGAAGACATTACAAGAAATTTCGAACAGGACAAAAGTGTCTGGAAAAGGGTTCATATGGGAGCGGAAGCAGGATTTCTGGATCGGCACATTCTGCTAAGACTTGGACTAAACCAAGGTTATGCAACCGCCGGAGCGGAAGTGGATCTTTGGTTTCTTCGTCTTGGCTATACATACTACTCTGAGGAAGTCGGAGCATATTCAGGACAGGAACAGAGCACAAGACACCTGGTTCAGTTAGCTCTAGGCTGGTAGAAGGAGTAATAGTTCACTGCAGAGACGCAAAGAGCGCAAAGGATTGCTCACTTTTTAATCCTTATGCGTCTTTGTGGTGAGTGAATTGTTACATTTCAGACAATCTCATAATATTTTTAAAATCCTTGAGACGTTTTATGAACTTATAATCTGCGGTAATAAAGGGTTTCTTTTCTGTCTGAGATAATGCCAGGAAGTATGCATCATAGACAGTAACATTATATTTAAAGGCTATCTCAACAGCACGTGTTATTACGATTGCCTCCACCTTCCTTACGTCAAGGCCAATATCGATAACACTTTTTATCGCATCCTTCACATCTTTATCTGTAAACTGCGTATTGTATCGAAGGGCATTGGCTAACTCATAAAGCATCAAGTCTGGGGTGATTATTGAACATTTATTTGTCAGAATATTGTTTCTCAGGTTGAGAGCCTTGTCGAGATCATCCTCGTCGTATTCGCTGAACCATTTGATGATAATTGATGTGTCCAGCACATAGGTTTTCACTTTGGCATCTCTCTCCATTTTCTCACTTCAGATGTTCCATCCCACTTGCCGCTTTTTTTTCTAAGCCTGTCCTGTATATCTATTGCGTGCCTTACGCGCTCTTTTCTCAGACGTTCCTCGACCCTGCGCTTATGTTCCTCGATAAGTTTCTCCGCGGCCTCCCTTAGCAGGCTGCTTCTACTTTTGTGCTCATCTTTGGCGATTTTATCAAGTTTTTTGATAGTATCCTCAGGTAAAATAGTGTTTATTCTTATCATGATCTTTCCTCTTGTAACCTTAATTTTTGAAGGCCGAGGAAAGCAGCGCCCCAAAGACCGCTGTTTTCATCCGTGATAAGAAATACCGGGATTTTTCTCAAAAGGTGTCCCATGGTACTGGAACTATGAAACTCTCTCTTAAACTCTTCATGGGTCACCAGTTCTGGAATCTTTGCAGCCAACCCACCGGCAATATAAAGACCACCTAAAGACAGGGTAAGAAGGGCGTAGTCCCTGCAGACCCTTCCATAGAATCTTGCGGCCCAGGCCA
>Ga0256830_1001394_pt1 | contig 17192 bp, 19 predicted proteins | sample 128326metaG_FD_190537 | JGI IMG/M metagenome (GOLD analysis project Ga0256830, IMG submission 190537) | Hydrothermal vent microbial communities from Lau Basin, Pacific Ocean - 128-326 | ecosystem: Environmental > Aquatic > Marine > Hydrothermal vents | place: Pacific Ocean: Lau Basin | collected... | reverse complement strand
GCAGCGTTTCCACCACATGGGTAAAGTTGGCAATATCGCCCAAGCCAAAAGTGGCTGCGCCACCTTTTATGGAATGTGCCGCACGAAAAATATTATCGATAGCCTCGGCATCAGCTGCACCAGGGTGCATATCCAGTAATACAGACTCCATGATATCCAAACCTTCTAGGCTTTCTTCCACGAAGGTAACCTTGAACTGCTCCATATCAATGGACATGATGTTAACCTGTGACTTTTTTGATAGTGGCCAGTAACTGCTCCGGATTGAAAGGTTTTACAATCCAGCCCGTAGCACCCGCTGCTTTACCTTCCTGTTTTTTATTAAGCCCTGCTTCAGTGGTCAGCATCAGAATTGGTGTGAACTTGAAATTCGGCAAACTGCGTAACTCCCTTGCCAGAGTGATCCCATCCATGCGTGGCATATTTACGTCGGTCAGCACCAGATCAAATTTTTGACCCTTTGCGACATCCAATGCCGCCTGACCATCCACTGCCTCAGTCACCTGGTGCCCTGCACCTTTGAGGGTGAAGGCCACCATTTGTCGCATGGATGCGGAATCATCTACCGCTAAAATATTTGCCATTATTCACTCCTGAAATATTTTCTCCCTGACCGGGTCAGGGCTCGTTACTGTTTCTCTGCTGTTGTTTTTTATTGTGATGACTCTGCCACTATTGGCAAACACAATATTTCCGATAAACCCAGCAGCGCCGCAGATTGACACAGCGCTTCAGAGGGAGCTTCCCACTGTACAACCTGCTGCCGGGTGTTGGCATCCTGAATAAAAGCGCCCAGAACCTGTAAAGCAGCCGTATCAGCACGGTCCACTTGACTGGCGTTTAATCGTAAGCTTTGTTTCGTTCCTAGAGCTTCGAGACAGCGCGCATGAAATTCCGCCACACCGGAAATATCCAGTACTTCGGCACATTCGATATGAAAAAAATCCATATCTGTTGCTGTTTCATTGGCCATCCATCAATCCCTCAAAAATAACGACTCGCCCCTGAACAGCGGTATCTTTTCAGGATTCTTTAGGACGCCCTTAATAATTTTTCATGCATTGGGCTTTGGATATAGAAATATACCCGTGGCGTTTGAGATTTAGGTTTAAGTATGTGTCATATTTGTTTCGTGGCCCGGCGAAATGACGCGTAATAGCCAGTCTATTGCAAGGAGTTTCAACGCAGCTATGGAGATAATAGGACGTGCACACGACTTAAATATCAACCGCTACGGGTATATATACCCGTGCTGCTTTATTATTTATCAAATGACTTTTTTATCATCATGGAGCCACGATAACCTTATCCGACATCCTGCTGGATAATGAATCACAAAATACCTCAAGTTATTAAGCAAGGTGGCCGATCCCAGTCCCACAGTAACGCGCCATAAAAGAACCTGACCAAGCTGGATTCACAGGGTATGCCAACAACAATGTCCCGCATGATAATGACAAAATGGATTCCGGACACCCCGGTTCACTGGGTTGCCTATTTGGCCAGCATTGTGATGCTAAGCACAATAGCAGCCGACATATCGACCGCCATCAGTTTATCGGCGGCAATCGTCACACTGATATTCTGGGCTTGGTTAAACCAAAAAAATTCACCCAGCCTTCCTGTGGAAACACTTATGGATACTACATCCATACAAGCAGCACGCATTACCGCAGGAACACGATTACAAGAAAACATGCAACAACATTTGCAGCCAGCAACAACAAGTTTGGAACAGGTAACCGGGATCATCAGTGATGGAACTCACTTATTGCAAGAGAGCTTTACCGGCCTCGTAACTAAATCGGACCAACAGCTGGAACAACTGAATACTATGCTCGCCCAGCTAAAAGGGGGTGATATCGACAACAATAACCTGACCATGGAAAACTTTGCCCGTGAGATCGATAGCACGCTCAGCAGCTTTGTAGAACTCATGGTCAAAATCAGTGTTAAGAATGTTGCCGCAGCAGATAAAGTCCAAGACATGGTGCATGAAATGGACTCCGTATTTGAATTATTAAGCCAGGTACACAAATTGGCGGATCAAACAAACTTACTCGCTCTGAATGCTGCGATTGAAGCCGCTCGCGCCGGTGATGCCGGGCGTGGTTTTGCAGTAGTAGCTGATGAGGTTCGTAACCTCTCAATATCATCACAAAAATTGAATGATTGTATTCGGGAGCAAACGGCGGGCACAAAAACATTATTGATCGATATTTCGAAAATCGTCGAGGAAATGGCATCACTGGATATGAATAATGCCCTGGCGACCAAAGACAATATGGACAACATGCTTAAAGAACTGGTGGAAGCAAATCAATGCATTTCAGACACTATTGACAGCACATCACAGACAGCCAAAGAAATTCAAAACGATGTTTCCAGCGCGGTGACCGCCATGCAATTTGAGGATTCCGCCAGACAAATAGTGCAATACGTTCAGGAACAGCTACAAGCTATGGATACAACCACCAGCATAGTTACCCAGGAACTTCTTGCTAATAACGATATCGTACAGTGCTTCCAGCAGATGGATAAAAAATTACAAACGCATTTGGCGGCCAGCCCCCGCCCAACAGTTACCGCTCAAAATATGCAGGAGGGTGAAATCGACTTATTTTAATGACTGAGATTACCCTCCATCGGAAAAACAGCTTATTTTTCAAGGTCGGAAACAGGTCAGAATTAGCAGAGTGGTTTGTTTGTTCCACCTCCTCAAAAACAAGGTAAAACCGTAGGGTGGAACAAGCGTAGCGGTTCCACGATAAGGTGCGGAAACCAGGAATTAATACGCAAGAAGGTGAAATCGATTTTTTTAACCAAATCGGGTTATATCCTCAGCAAAGACTCCAGGCGCTCCAGATTATTTACCACTTTCCAGCGTCCACCACCTGTTTCCACCCGCTGCTTCCAGTCATTAAGCCGTCCCAGGTATTCACGCGGGTCTACATTATCACTGCGTAATTTGGTTACGTTCAAGGCAACAACACTGTAACCACTGAGCGCCAACGGAATTTCAGCACGCACATAACCTTCGCGTAACTCTTCTTTGAGATCAGAAAAAACCAGAATGGTTTTGTGCCCGGCACCTGTTTCATCCAGATATTCGATAGCCTGTAAAATACCGCCGGTAATGTCTGTGTGTGAACTGCTTTTTACTTCTTTCAAAAATGTATTGATATTCGCCTGAAAAACGCGCTTTTGTTCATTGCTCGCACTGGGCCGTGAATCAAAGGTGGTTTTGGTGACAATATCTTTTTCACTAAAACTGCCTGTATCCACCCGTGCCACCGCAAACGAGTCACCCGGGTTGAGTTCAGACAGGGTAAAATTAATCACCCGTTTGGCCTGTTCCAGTTCCTGTGTGTATGTACCTGAAGTATCAATCAATAAATAAACACCCCGCGTATCCGGTACCGGTGCATCGTCCGATGAACAAGCTGCCAGCAACACCAATAGAGTGATAATACTTAATTTAAAATATATTTTATTTTTCATTCGTCGCATTCCTTCTTAAACACTTTCGCGCACAAGGGAAGATACCGTTTCTGATTCGGCAAGTTCATCTGCTTTTTCTGTTTTTTTGTCGGCAGATGTTTTAATTAACTGTTCCACCCACAATGGTGCAAAAATCAACAGGTCATAAATACTGATCAACAGCCGACCGGAAAAACGAGCCAGATTACCCAGCAGGCGTAAACTCCACATCAATGTGCGTAAAAAGGTCACAGCCAGCACACCCAGTACAGTACGTAACGAATGCACAAAAGACTCCAGCGGAATCGCCACAAAGGTCAGCACAAACGGTAAAATAAACCCCATACCCATCTGTGCAGCAGTAGTGATCCACAAATGTGAGTTCTGCACCACTTCGGTCACACCATCCGCACGTAACAATGCCCGAGTGGCGGCGGCATCCTGCATCAATAGTTCACGCATATAAGCCAGGCCTGCTTCGATGCCTGCCAGTGAAAATAGAAAAATAAACGCGGCCCATAATATGCCTCGGCGCAACTTATCATCTAATGCGCCAATCACGGGAAACAAACGTGTAATACGCAAGGCTTCCATAAGAAATAAACCCATGGCAATTTCCACCAGAATAATCACCATGGCGGCAATATTTGCCACCGAATACCCCATAATACGTGACGTGCCACCCACCATTTCTGCCATGGGTGTAGCAATCAAATTAAAGTTAATGACCGCTCCTCCCACGGCAATGGCCAGCACAAAAGCAGAAACAAAAAACTGGGTGATTGAGGACGACGACAGGGTGCGTACAGCTTGATCAGTACCTTGCACGATGCTTTCATATTCCGCCATGTGCCGATCTATACTTTTGGAGCGCAACAAAAGGCTGTCAACATTTTTATTCACTTGTGACAAACGTTGCGATACCTTGCGCCAGTGCGGCATCATGCCTTTAAGAATCTGATGCCGTTCGCGACTGGATTTTCGACATTGTTCCATCGCGTCATCACTGGCTTTTTCCAGTGAGACATGAATGTCTTCAAGAATATTACTGACCACCGGATCACCTTTGGCCGGAATTTTTGCCACGGCCTCCACTGCCTTTATCCAGCCTGGCGGTGCGGGTGGTACTTCTGTACTGGATTGATAATCTTCATCCAGCCGGGTGGCTTCCTCACTGAGCTGACGATGCAGGGCAGGATATTCTGCAAGATCGCGACGCACCGTCGCGTCAATACGCTCAAACTCACGTTCGATCATGCGCTCTGCTGCTTCCCTGCCCTGTGCCAACAACACGTCTTTATTGCGTTGCAGCATCCAGTTTTCAGAACGCGCCACTGCGCTGGCCGACACACGCATACTGTTGTGTATCACCCGGCTCAGAGACGTGATGGCCTGATGTGCCGGGTCGCGCGCGATGTATAGCAGCACCGCCAGCAATACAAACCAAATCATCCCGGAAGCAAAAGCATTGGGAACAATCAAATAAATATCCATGAACGACATATCGACCTCCTCGATATGAGCCAAACAATCTCAGCAAAAACAGTCAACAAAAATGAAAGGGCTTGCTGCCCAATGAATATGTTATAAGGCAACGTGTGCGGAAGAACGTCCACCAAATCACAAAAATCAGGTCGCCCTGTTCATCATCCCCGTTGAACGCCCACACTCTGTAATGGGTTCCTCATGAAAAAGTGGAAATCAGGGGGCAGACACACAATTCTCAAACTCAGGAGGCAAAAAAAAACGCCAGCATGATGCTGGCGCTTGTTAGAGGGATTTTTATCCCGATAATAATTTCTTCCCTTAATTCTGGTTTTTAAGCTGGTCCAGCATCTGGATTAAACGTTTTGCCTCTACATAACCAGGAATCACCCGCCCATTTTCCAGCACCAGCGTTGGCGTGCCTGTCACACCCACCAGATTGGCAGCTTCCATGTGTTTTTTGACTGGATTATCACACTCGGCCCTGGGCAGGGTAACGCCTGCTTTGGATTTGGTCATTGCCTCTTGCTTGTCATCCGCACACCATACAGAAACTGCCTTGAAATAAGATGGTGTATCCACACCGGAACGCGGGAAGGCCATGTAGCGAACAGCGATACCCAATTTATTATATTCATCCATTTCCTTGTGCATTTTCCGGCAATAACCACAGTCGATATCGGTAAACACGGTAATGGTGTATTTTACTTTTTCCGCTGCGGGTGAAAACACAATCATGTCTTTTTCATCCATGTCCCGCACAATTTTGGCACGTCCCGTTTGGCGTTTGCTCTCCGTCAGGTTTGTACGACTTTTTAAATCGTACAAGTCACCTTCCAGCATGTAACGCCCGTCGGCCGAGATATAAAGAATCTGTGGCCCATAAACGGCTTCATACATGCCGGGAAAGGCAGCGGGTTTAACGCTATCGGCTTTCGCTTGCGGCATCAACTCAGACAGTACTTTTTGAATATTGACGATTTCTTCGGCTTCACCGGCCGTCGCTTGCACGGTAAAAGTAAAGCCTGTAAAAAAAACGAGGCTGATCATACTGTTTACTGCTAATTTGCTGATAAATTTTTTCATGCTACTTTTTGAACCTCGTTTTAAAAACTCGTTGGTTAATCTCGAAAATTAGTATATTGCAAAGGCAAGTCCAGCTTCTGGTCTTTCAATATGGCCATTACTGCCTGTAAATCATCTCGCTTTTTGCCTGTCACCCGCACCTGCTGATCCTGAATCACAGACTGTACTTTGAGCTTGGCTTCCTTGATCAGTTTTACGATTTTTTTCGCCGTCTCTTTGTCCAGCCCTTCACGTACCGTAACCTTTTGCTTGACCTTTAAATTACTGGTCTCAGGCTCAGCAATATCCAGGCAACCTGTATCGATCCCCCGTTTGACCATTTTATTGCGCAAAATGTCCATCATTTGTTTCAATTGAAAAGCGCCATCGGCAATTAATGTCAATTCATTGCTTTTTTGTTCAAATTTGGCGTCTGAGCCCCGGAAATCAAACCGCGTACCCACCTCCCGGTTAGCTTGATCCACGGCATTGCTCAACTCATGCATTTCAACTTCAGAAACCACATCAAATGAGGGCATTTGTTTTTCCTTCTCTTTTTTTCAAATTACGTTAACCGCGCGGATGATGCTCAGCATGCAGGTTTTTTAAACGCTCACGCGCGACGTGAGTATAAATTTGTGTGGTGGACAAGTCACTGTGTCCCAACAACATCTGCACAACACGCAGGTCCGCACCATGATTCAGCAGGTGAGTGGCAAAACTGTGACGCAGAGTATGCGGTGATAATGGCTTATGAACACCTGCTTGCTGTGCGTGCTTTTTGATAAGGTACCAAAAGGCCTGTCGTGACATCGCGGCTCCCCGCCGGGTCACAAACAGCGCGTCACTTTCGTGCCCCTTGAGCAGATCAACACGCGCCGTACACAAATAGTGTTCCAGCCAGTCACTTGCCACTTCTCCCAGGGGGACCAGCCGCTCTTTGCTGCCCTTGCCCAGAGTGCGCACCACACCTTGACGCAAATTGAGCTGCAACACTCGCAACTCCACCAGTTCCGAGACCCGTAACCCGCTGGCATAAAGCAGTTCCAGCATGGCCCGATCACGCAAACCCAGGACTGTGTCCGTATCAGGCGCATTAATTAACAACTCCACATCCCGTTCAGTCAGTGAACCGGGTAGTGAACGCCCCAGCCGAGGTGGATCAATACGCTCGCTGGGATCTGTCGGCAGATGGCCATCACGTACAGCCAGCTGATAAAAACGTCGCAGACTGGATAACAAGCGCGCCACAGTGCGCGGTTTCGCCTCAGCTGTCACCCGAGCAGCCAGATAAGCGAGCAAATCCTCCCGTTGTGCTGCAAGCAGCGCACACCGCTGTTGTTCGCCCAACCACCGGGAAAAGCCGCTGAGATCGCGCCGATAAGCAGCCAGGGTATTACGACTCAAACCACGCTCCATCCACAGAACGTCAAGAAACCGTTCAATCTCGGCGGTATCAGGCTCAGACACCGACAAAACCTTCGTGTTTTAACAAAGCCTGTTTGAAATGTAGTTTTTCGCCCGTCGTTTCTCCCGCATATCCGCCCATGCCGGATTGTGAAAGAATACGATGACAAGGCACCACAACTGGTACAGGGTTGCGGCGACATGCCTGCCCCACCGCCTGCGCACCACCATTCATACCCAATCGTTTCACAAGTTGGCCATAAGTTGCGGTATGCCCCGATGGCACATCGCACAAGGCCGACCACAAACGACGCTGAAAATTTGTCCCGTGCATTTGCAGCGGCAGGTCAAAAGGCCATTGTGGGTCATCGAGATAGCGCTGCAATTGATGAATAACATTTTCTGCCAAAGCCGAATGCGGCACCTGCGTAGCTGTTTGCCCGAACAAAAAGTCGATGCCACAAAGTGCCGCATCGTGATCATGCCCCGTCGTATAAATTGCCAAGCTCAACGTTTGCCCCATCAGCATGAAAGGTACAATGGCATCAGCAGTGTCAGCGGCGGGCTTCAAGAAAACGGACCTTGTTTCATCAGCTCATTCTGACAAAAAACCGGGACAAAAAAAACGCCCGGCTGAACCGGACGTTTTTTGAATGCCGTCGAAATACTGATTTACAGTTTTTCTTTGATACGTGCAGCCTTGCCAGTCAACTCGCGCAGATAATACAGCTTGGCACGACGCACCGCACCGCGACGCTTGACCTGAATTTCACTCACCAGCGGACTGTAGGTCTGAAACACGCGCTCAACACCTTCGCCATGGGAAATCTTCCGCACCGTGAAAGAAGAATTCAGCCCCCGGTTTCGCTTGGCGATAACCACACCCTCAAAGGCCTGCAAGCGCTCACGAGTGCCCTCTTTTACTCTCACTTGCACTACAACGGTATCACCCGCGCCAAACGTCGGAATTTCTTTCGACATTTGCTCAGCTTCGATTTGCTTAATAATTTCGCTCATGACCTGCTCCAATCATACATGACTAACATTCAGCCAACACCCGGCTAAAAACCGGTCCAAAAATCAAGGCGCGAATTATACCCGCATCCGCACCCGTAAACATAGCCCTTCCCTCATAAATTATCGAATAATGTATACTTGGCACGCCACCCAGGCTATTTTTAACGACAGCGCATCATCCATACTGTGAGTTCAAAATAACCCAAAAAGTCTTTTAGATTCGGCACCATAGGCATTCGCAGTAGATTCAACGGGTGTGTTAGGTTTAACAGCCCATTAGTTTTGTATATGTTCGCGGACAAACTCATCCAGTAGCTGCTGCTGAACCTTATCCAGTACCAGCCCTTCCAGCAAATCCGGTCGCCGCAACCAGGTACGACCCAGAGCCTGCTTCTGTCGCCAACGATGAATCGCCTGATGATCTCCACTGGTCAGCACTGTGGGCACTGTTTCACCCTCCACCACTTCGGGACGCGTATAATGCGGGTAATCCAGCAAACCATCACTGAAGGAGTCCTGGGCAGCAGAGTCTTTGTGACCCAGCGCCCCTGGCAACAAACGTGTCACGCCGTCAATAAGCACCATGGCTGCCAGCTCTCCGCCACTGAGCACATAATCTCCGATAGACCATTCCTCGTCGATTTCGGCAGCAATGAGGCGCTCGTCCACACCTTCGTAACGACTCGCCACCAACACCAACCCCGGCAAACCTGCGAGTTCACGCAACCCGGACTGATCCAGCTTCCGCCCCTGAGGTGAAAGATGAATCACCCTTGTGCCTCTGGGAGCCTGAGTACGGGCAGCACAAATCGCCGCACGCAGCGGTTCCACCATCATCACCATGCCGGGGCCACCACCATAGGGTCGGTCATCCACGGTGCGGTGTTTATCAGTGGTAAAATCCCGCGGATTGTAATCATGAATCGACAACATCGACTGCGCTACCGCGCGCCCGGTGATGCCCACTGCGCTCACCGCTGCCAGCATTTCCGGGAACAAGGTCACCACACCGATGTGCATGCCTAACCGCCTCTATTCAAAATCGGCATCCCAATCAACATGCAGGGTACCGGCATCGAGATCCACCTTTTTGACAATCGGACCCGTCACATAGGGAATCAGCCGCTCACGCTCACCTTTCACCACCAACACATCGTTGGCACCGGTTTCCAGCAAATGATCCACTTTGCCTAGGGAAACACCTTCTATGGTCAACACTTCGAGTCCTTGAAGATCCCCCCAGTAATATTCACCGTCAGCAGTTGGCGGAAGCTGATCACGACGAATGGCAATTTCCTGCCCATTCAGACGGGCCGCAGCATTGCGGTCATCGCAACCTTTGAATTTAGCCACCAACCCCTTGCCATGATTTTTGGCTTCGATGACGGGGGCAATGGCCCAGGTTTTGCCATCGACACTGGCAGCTTTGAAATACCAGGGATCGTAATCCAGCAGACCATCCGCCTGCTCGGTAAAGGAAAAAACTTTCACCCAACCGCGCACACCATAAGGCGCACCAATTTTGGCAACAACCAGATGTTCCGTCTGTGGTGGGATTGTTTCGTTTTTTGAAGCCACGGTGATTACCCCGGCTGCGATAACGTGACCGGCTTACACCGGTCACAAAATGCGATATTTTTTACGAGCAGCTAAGCAGCGACTGCGGCTTTTTTCTGCTGTTTCAGCAGGCTGGCAACACGGTCAGACATCTGCGCGCCCTGCGATACCCAATGCGCAATACGCTCGGCATCAAGACGCAGCACTTCTTCAGCACCAGTGGCACGGGGATTGAAAAATCCCAGACGTTCAATAAAACGACCGTCGCGCTTGTTGCGGCTATCGGTCACAACGATGTGATAGAAAGGGCGTTTTTTGGCACCGCCACGAGACATACGAATGGTTACCATGCGTGTAAATCCTTCAATAATCGGTTAAGGGTTCAATCATTTTTTGTATCGGTCAGACGGGCGATTAGTTGGCCAGTCCAAGAGAGCCGCGCATTCTACGCCAATTTCCCGGGGAAATAAATGCCTGACAATCAGTATCTCGCAATCAACGCAGATTTGGAGGTGTTCTCAGTCATCTTTACCCCTCCCGCCTCTCCGGGAATTGACTCCGCAATCACTGATGCTGCGCAGACCGCAAATGTGGATTAAGCACTAAAATATCTGCTTTAAGCACCACCGAGCATTTAACGCAGAGAGCGCAAAGGACGCAGAGAAAAACACTAAAAACGTTGCATTTTCTGCGCCTTTGCGACCTCTGTGTTTATTAACACGCCACTTATCAGTACCACGACAACATAACCTCTTATGCACTGGAGCGGTTGTCCTAGGCCACACTGCCGTCGGGATACTACTCACCCAGCAACAAATCCTCCGGCCGGGAATCAAGCATTTGAGCAACAAGAAAGAATTCGTCCACAACCAAGCTACCATTACCTTGCTCAACATTACGCAGCTGTACGTGATCCAGATTGCAGCATTCTGCCAACTCTTCTAGCGTAAGTCCTTTAGCCTCCCGGCATACCGAAATATTGTGACCGACAATTTCCTGTGCTCTCATGGTACCCCTCCAGTTCGCCATTTTAAGAAATACAAATCGAATGTATGAATAAAATATTGCGCGTACACGGTTATGCCATTTCAGATAAATTCTGTTCAGACTCTATAAGCTCGAACAATTCCGAGACCAAGTTCTCTTCCTTCACGGTTTTTATCACTACGCCTTTTTTAAAAATCGCACCTTTACCCTTGCCACATCCAATACCATAGTCAGCCTCCCTGGCTTCACCTGCCGCATTAACAACACAGCCCATCACCGCAATCTTTTTAGGCACTGCCAATGATTCGGCACGCTGCTCCACAGCCAATGCGATAGACCTTATATCTACTTCCGCACGTCCACAGGAAGGACAGGAAATAATCTCGCTGCCTCTTTCGCGCAAACCCAGTGTATTCAGAATTTCTTTGGCGATTTTCACCTGAACTAGCGGGTCCTCGGTGATGGACACACGAAACGTATCACCAATATTTTTTTTAAGCAGGGCAGAGACACCAATTGATGTTTTGACGATTCCTGATATCAGTGTACCCGCTTCTGTCACGCCGATATGAAGAGGGTAATTTGTTTTTCCTGATATGATATTTTGCGCCTTAACGCTCGCATCCACATCGGCACTTTTTAAAGACAACACAATGTCATGAAACTTTTCTTCCTCAAAAAACTTTATCCATCTTAACGTTGATTCCACCATCGCTTCAGCGGTAGGGTGGCCGTGTTTCAACAACAAGTCCTCCTCCAGAGAGCCTGCGTTAATTCCGATCCGAATGGGGATTCCAGCTAACTTTGCACAATTTAAAACATCTCTGGCTTTATTCTTCCCGCCAATATTGCCTGGATTGATCCGAACTTTATCAACACCATTTTCAATGGCCATAATTGCAAGCTTTGAACTGTAATGTATGTCGGCGATTAGCGGGATATGAATATTTTGTTTTATTTCAGAAATCGCCTGCGCCGCACGCTCATCGGGAACGGCCACCCGAATAATCTCACAACCCTCTTTTTCCAGTGCCAGTATTTGAGCGATAGTCGCTTCTGCATCATGGGTTTTGGTCGTACACATTGATTGAATAGCAATTGGGTTTTTTCCACCAATCGTTACATTTCCAATTTTTACTTCCTTTGTTGATCTTGTACCGTAAAGCAGACTTTCATTCATAAACATTCACCCCTCTACTATGACGTCGCGTAAAACTGCCGATTCCTTCGCACAATGCTTTCATTTGTGTATCGACTGCATTTGATGGGCTAAAAAATCACGACTGAAACCGAGAAGCCTATCGTAAAGTGTGAGTTTACCTGATATCCATTCTTGCTATTTTTTCATTCGCCGCACATTTTTCTGAAAAAAATTCTGCTGTGATGTTAAAACTTATCTTCTGCAAGAACCTTTAAAAGATGCTGTCAACATGTATCAATAAAGATAAAAAAATAACATTCGTATAACCTATGCGCTATCCATAGCTGAAAATAGAATGAGTCTTATTGAAAAGAGCATTCCATCTGGCAATACAAGCAACCCTTGACCCAAAAACCTTGTATACCAGTCAGATAAGCCATATTCGAAATATAATAACTGATGTTATGCAGGCCTCAAATGTGAATTAAGTGCTAAAAATATCTATTTTAAAAATTACCGGGTATTTAACGCAGAGGTCGCAGGGAAAAACACTAAAAACGAGCAGTCCGTAGCTGTCTTAAATTGATACTCAAAACAGTAAAACGATTAATCCGAAATAATGTTTTAAATGAAGCTGGCAACCGGCAATCACTTACATTGACATGCACCCTGAAAAATGAAGTCGAGGTTATAACTCAAATTTCGGGAGGCATTTTTACTGATGCCGGAATACACTACCGACAAAGTGAATTAAGACATAAATCACTCTGTAAACGCTTTTTACTGAGAATAGCGTCTATTAGCCAGAATCCAGGGGTCTACACCCTCAGATAATCGATCCAGCACACGGGGAGTTTATGTTGTCGTGGTTACTGACAAGTGGCGCGTTATTAACGCAGGGTTCGCAAAGGCACAGAGGACACAGAGAAAAGCACTAAGAACTCTGCGCCCTCTGCGTTAATACCCGGTATTTTTTTATTGGCAGGTATTTTTTTAACGCTTAATTCACATGACAGTCCCACATACGGAAAAGAAACAGCCAGTATCCGCAGACGTAAAACTTACGTTTTTTAGGTTGGGTTTCCTACAGTTTGCTGCGGGACCGTTTATTTTCCAGTTGAAAAACGTTAAAACGGCATACCCGGTGGCATCCTGCCTTTCAGGCCTCGCATCATTTTGGCCATACCGCCGCCCTTCATTTTTTTCATCATTTTTTGCATTTGCGTAAACTGTTTGAGCAGACGGTTAACATCCTGCACCTGCACGCCCGAGCCTGTGGCAATGCGACGCTTGCGTGAACCTTTGATGATAGCCGGGAACCGGCGTTCTTTCATGGTCATGGAGCCGATAATGGCTTCCAGCCGTTTAAACTGTTTTTCATCGACATTTTTGGCAGCACCCGCCATCTGGCCCATGCCCGGCATTTTATCCATAAGTGCCGCGATCCCCCCCATGTTCTGCATTTGTTGCAACTGGGTACGAAAATCTTCCAGATCGAAGCCCTTGCCTTTGGCGACCTTTTTGGCAAGTTTTTCCGCCTCTTTGTGGTCAACCTTGTGCTGAGCATCTTCGATGAGCGACATAACATCACCCATGCCGAGGATGCGCGAGGCCATGCGATCTGGATGAAAAGCTTCCAGCGCGGTGGTCTTTTCACCCACGCCAAGAAATTTAATGGGTTTGCCGGTGATCTGGCGAATGGACAGCGCGGCACCACCGCGAGCGTCACCATCGGTCTTGGTGAGAATGACGCCGGTGAGCGGCAGAGCCTCATTGAAGGCCTTCGCGGTATTGGCAGCGTCCTGTCCAGTCATGCTATCCACCACAAACAAGGTTTCCACCGGATCAATGCCTGCGTGCAAGGCTTTAATTTCGGCCATCATTTCGTCGTCGATGGCGAGACGACCAGCAGTATCGATGATCAACACATCCATTGCCTGTTTACGCGCTTGGTCCAGCGCATTTTGAGCAATACTCAGTGGCTTTTGTGAAGGATCGCTGGGGAAAAATTCTACATCCACTTCAGCGGCCAGGGTCTTCAATTGCTCGATGGCTGCCGGGCGGTACACGTCAGCACTGGCCACCATCACTGATTTTTTCTTGCGCTCTTTGAGCCAGCGCGACAGTTTGGCAACACTGGTGGTTTTACCCGAACCCTGCAAACCGGCCATCAAAATCACCGCTGGAGGACGGGTGGTGAGGTCCAGCTCCTCGTTGGCCTCGCCCATGACTTTGACCAGCTCGTCATTGACGATTTTGACCAGAGCCTGACCCGGTGTAAGGCTCTGCATCACCCCTTCGCCCAGGGCGCGCTCTTTAACGTGATCAACAAATTCACGCACCACTGGCAACGCCACATCGGCTTCCAACAGCGCCATACGGACTTCACGCAGGGTGTCCTTGATGTTGGATTCCGTCAGGCGCGCCTGACCGCGCAGGGTTTTGAGGGTGCCACTAAGGCGTTCACTTAAGCTGTCAAACATGGTATTTCCCGTAAAATGAAAGAGGTCTGGAGCCCATAACAATTCCGACTCGCGATGATTTGAGGGGGATTATAACGTGAAAATCAATCCGGTTTGTGCAGGAGTGATTTTGCGGTCAGTGATGGCCTGGCGACACTCATTCATAATCAAGGATTCGTGACCAGGTTTGTTGTGGGTGATATACACATCGGGCTGATGTTTAAGTTTTTTCAAATCTGCGGCCAGCAACTCGGCGGTGTAGTGTCCGGAACGTTGACTGAGATCGAGATCGGCATTGGCGAAAGCGGCCTCCACCAATAGCAGATCAAGCTGGTCGTGGCGGTTGAGTGCATTCCAGAAATTATCGTTAGTGGTGGTATCACCGCTAAAGGCGAAGGAACCGCTCGCGCAGGCCACACGATAACCTACGCCGGGCACGATGTGATTGACAGCGATCATTTCCAGTTTTCGGCCTTCCATTTCAATGACACCACCCGGTGACAGGGCTTGATAACGCATCACTGGCTCGTCTTCCGTGGGCAATTTGGCAAAATCAGGCCAGATGGTCCAGTTAAAGACGTGTGTTTGCAGGGCCTCCAGGGTAACCGGTTGCCCATGCACAATAAGCGGATCACGAATACTGGGAAAGATACTGTCTACCAGTAAAGGCAGAAATGCGAAATGGTCAAGGTGGGAGTGGGTCAAAAAAACATGGCGGATTCTGCGCATTTCATCCAGCGTCAGCTCACCCACGCCACTACCGGCGTCGATAAGAATATCATCATCAATGAGCAGCGAGGTGGTTTTGAGTTCGTTACCGACACCGCCACTGCACCCCAGCACGCGCAATTTCATAGATCACCCGATGGCTCAGTGGCTCGTTGAAAAAAAGGGGAGTTATATTTTTCCCCTGAATTTACATGATGATAGCGCAATGTGCCAGCCCGTTTTATTCTGCACCCGATCCTGACCCCGGTCGCCAGCAGTGTGGGTATTCCCGCATATGTTATCAATTTGGCCATATTGGGCCTGTTGTGGTGCTTAGCGGCAGGCTGATGATAAAAATTTAGCCGCATCCATACCTAATGGTCTGTTGCGCATCACAAAATTATGAAAAATATTGACAAACCACACCCTGAACCGACCTAATACGTGCATTAAGGCAGCGCGCTGCCCTCTGCCACAGAAACCACAAAACACATGACTCAAACACTGACCGGCTTCATTGCCCTCGTACTCTATTCAGCCTCCGGCCTGTTACTGGCCCGGCGTCTGTTTCACGACCGCACAAAACCGGAAAAAACCGGTGGGTTGAGCAAGCTGCACATTATCTGCATCGGACTGGTGGCTGTGGTGTTTCACGCCATTACCCTTTACAACACATTGTTTGTGTCGGGGGGGCTGAATCTCGGGTTTTTCAATGCCTTGTCGTTGATCACCTGGCTCATTGCCCTGCTGGTGCTGCTTGCCGCGCTCTCCAACCCCGTCGAAAGCCTGGGCGTGTTTCTGCTGCCACTGGCCAGTATCGCCATCTCCCTGGAAATGATTTTCCCCAGCACCCACACCCTGCCCGGCGTGTATGCGCTGGAACTCAAACTGCACATCATAATGTCCGTGCTCGCTTACAGTCTGCTGAGTATTGCGGCGGTACAATCGGTACTGCTGGCAATCCAGGACAAACACCTGCGCAACAAACGCCCGGGCGGATTTATCCGCGCCCTGCCACCCATGCAGACCATGGAAACCCTGTTATTCCAGTTGATCGGGCTGGGGCTGGCGGTACTCACCCTGTCGCTGGTCAGCGGTGGCGTTTACCTGGAAGACATGTTTGCCCAGCATCTGGTACACAAAACCATTTTATCCATGACGGCCTGGGTGGTTTTTGCCGTGCTGTTGTGGGGGCGTTGGAAATTTGGCTGGCGCGGGCGCATCGCTATCCGCTGGACGCTGAGCGGTTTTTTTGTGCTGCTGCTGGCCTATATCGGCAGCAAATGGGTCGTGGAAATCATGTTAGGGCGTTAACTCCTGCGGTGTCACCCAGGCTCTGCAAATACCCGTACTTGCAGAGCCTGGACCACACCGCCACCATTAACCCGCATTTGAATTCAACCCATATTACGCATTGGCTCCCTTGACACCGCAGCCTCCTGCCCTTAAGTATTATTCCCCTGACACTATAGACAACTAAGGCAAACCGCTTCTTGGACCACATTCCCATATCCGTCTTAATTGGCGCACTCATCTTCCTCATCATTCTTTCTGCCTTTTTTTCCGGGTCAGAGACGGGGCTGGTCAGCCTGAACCGCTATCGACTGCGGCATCTGGCAAAAACCAAACACCGGGGTGCTGCGCGTGCCGCCAAATTACTGGAACGACCGGACCGGCTCATCGGGCTGATTTTGCTGGGCAACAATTTTGTCAACATCCTCGCCTCCTCCATCGCCACCATACTGGCTCTGCGCCTGTACGGAGAGGCAGGCATTGCCGTGGCGGCAGGCATACTCACCCTGGTGATTCTGATTTTTTCTGAAGTCACCCCGAAAACGCTGGCCGTATTGCACCCGGAACGTTTTGCCTTTCCCGCCACATTC
>Ga0256830_1001393_pt1 | contig 17202 bp, 16 predicted proteins | sample 128326metaG_FD_190537 | JGI IMG/M metagenome (GOLD analysis project Ga0256830, IMG submission 190537) | Hydrothermal vent microbial communities from Lau Basin, Pacific Ocean - 128-326 | ecosystem: Environmental > Aquatic > Marine > Hydrothermal vents | place: Pacific Ocean: Lau Basin | collected... | reverse complement strand
TGTCTCGGGGCGCGGGCCGATGCAGGTGATCATTGCTGAACATGGACGCGGCAAGAGTTCGCTGATTCGGCAGCTGATCACGGAAGCGGAAGATCGCTGGTTACTGTGCTATATCCATGCAGATTACCACCTGGGCGTTGACCATATTATCAGTGCGCTCGGCCAGACCTTTTTTTCACGGGAAGCGATCGATTTTGAGTCACTGGTGCAGGGGCTTGTTACATATGGTCACCAGGAACCCTATCCGGTGGTGATAGTTGACGACGCACAGAATATTTCGCTCTACGCGTTGGAGACACTGGCCAATATTAAACGGGCAGTGACTGAGCAGGGGGGGGATGTCGATATTATTCTCTGTGCGAGTCCGGCGCTGCGCAGGGCACTGGCTTCGCATAGCATGGCACCATTTAAAGCGCGATGGATTGAACTGCATGCGCTACCGCGATTTACCGCGGAAGATACAGCCACCTATCTTCAGAACCGTTTTAAAGGGGAGGGGGATGATCTATTTACCCCTTCGCAGCTGCAGATCATTCATCGCCGTGGTTGCGGTATTCCCGCCTGTATCAACTATCATGCAGAGCTGGCGCTTGGCCGTGCGATCTCAGATGAGCGTCTGCGGCTTGAGCATCAACAGATGTTAAAGCGACAGAAGAGAATACCTTATTTCATCGCAGGTGCGGCCGCTGCACTACTGCTGCTGGTGGTGATAATTTTTGCTGTTATCCGTTCGGAGCCGGAGAGCGCGGTTGAGCCATTGAGGGTTGCTTCAACCGCTACGCCGACCAGTCGCTCTGCTCCAGCAACCACAAACGCTGCCGAAGCGAAGAGCGCTGGGGTGAAACCTGTAACAGAAGCCGTGGTGAAAAAAGCGGCGGTGAAAGCGCCGCTGGCCATTGCACAGGCGAAGCCCGTTACCGTTTCGGAATCACCCCGGGTGGAACCGCAGGCAAAACCGAAGCCGCTTGCGAGTCGGCCAAAGCCTGAGCCAGTGAGCAGCGCGGCTGCAGTTAAAAAGGAAGTTACGCCGCAAGCAGGCAATACAAAAGCGCCATCACCCGCTGTTGCGACAGGTGACGGTGCGATTCCCGGGGTTGCGTGGTTGAAGGCGCAGCCAGCAGAGAACTTTACCATTCAGCTCGCCGGTTCGCCGGATGAGAAGAATATCATTCGCTACATCACTCGCAGCTCTTTAGAGGGTGAGCTGGCTTATGTGCTGCTTGAACGCAAAAACCGCAGTAGCTGGTATGTGGTGTTGCACGGCAGTTTTGAGTCGCGGGCTCAGGCGCAGAAAATGGTGGAATTTTTCCCACCCGAATTAAGAAAACATAAACCGTGGATTCGCAAATTCTCCAGAATACGGAAAGCGCTGGACGAGAACTAGAAGGATTAGCCAGATGCGTTCAAAAAAGGTTTTTTTCAGGAACAGGGCGGGCGAGCGGCTAGCGGCACTGCTCGATATGCCGCTCGATAACCGCCCGGTGAGCTATGCGATTATTGCCCACTGTTTTACCTGTACCAAAAACATCAAGGCGATACATTACATCAGCCGAGCCCTGACGCAGCACCACATCGCTGTATTGCGTTTCGATTTTACCGGGCTGGGTGAGAGTGAAGGTGATTTTTCTGAAAGCAATTTCACTTCAAATGTGGACGATCTGCTCTCTGCAGCCCATTACCTTGAAACGGAGCATCAACCGGCAGGAATTCTGATTGGCCATTCACTGGGGGGCACTGCGGCATTGGCAGCCGCGAGCCAGATCTCTTCTGTGAAGGGGGTTGTGACGATCGGATCACCTTACGAGCCGCACCATGTTTTGCATCACTTTAAAAAAGAGCAGGCGCTGATTGAGCAACATGGCGAGGCTGAGGTGGTGATTGGAGGGGAGCGTTATCGAATGAAGCAGCAGTTCCTCGACGATGTGCAGGGGGTGAAGATGCATCACTCAATCAAGCAGCTGGGTTGCGCGCTGCTGGTACTGCACGCCTCGAATGACGAGACGGTGACGATGGATAATGCAGGCAGGATCTTTGAAGCGGCGCAGCACCCAAAGAGTTTTGTTTCGCTTGATGATGCCGGTCATCTGTTAGCGCGACAGCAGGACGCCTGTTACGCCGGAGGGTTGATCGCCTCATGGGCCGAAAAGTATCTCTGCAAGGCGCAGCCGTCAAAGCCGCCATTACCGGCGGAGGATGGGGTTGTAACCGCCAGTATTGGGCGTGAGCATTACTACACCGAGATCGATGCCCATGGCCATCTGCTGCTAGCCGATGAACCGCTTTCATTGGGTGGGGGTGATCTGGGTTCATCGCCGTATGATCTGTTGCTGGCATCACTGGGCGCATGCACCGCAATGACGCTGCGTATGTATGCCGATCGAAAACAGTGGCCACTGGAAGAGGTTAGGGTGCAACTTAAACATCGCAAGGTGCATGGAAAAGAGTGTGCCGAGTGCGAGGAGAAGAGGGTGAAGATTGATCTGATCGATCGTGAAATAGAGCTGCTTGGTGATCTTGGTGGTGAACAGCGTCAACGGCTGCTGGAGATTGCTGACAGGTGTCCGGTTCATCGAACGCTGCACGCTGAAGTTAATGTTAATACACGCCTTGTCTGACCATTTCAGGTCGTTCAGAGTTATGGGTAATTGATGATGCTCTTTTATAAATATCGTGGTCAGGCTTTATAGCTGTCATGAATGGTCAGCGTTCTGAATTTCATTACGATGTGAAGGATAGCTCTACGAATGCGGTGACGGCATTGGCAGAACTCTCTGGATTATCCCGGCAGCGCATTAAAATGGCGATGCAGCGGGGTGCGGTATGGTTAACCAGCCGAGGTTCATGTCGACGTCTGCGTCGTGTAAAAAAGGTGTTACGGGCGGGAGATCAAATAGATTTCTACTACGATGAACGTGTCTTGATGAGTACTCCCATCGCACCGACACTGTTGGCTGATGAGGGGACGTATAGTCTATGGTACAAGCCCTGTGGGCTGTTATCGCAGGGCAGTAAGTGGGGCGACCACTGTACCGTCAGCCGCTGGGCAGAGCAGCACCTTAGCCCGCAGCGCTCGAGTTTTATTATCCATCGACTTGACCGCGCTGCATCCGGCCTGATTCTGGTGGGCCACACAAAGAGGGCGGCGGCTGCACTGTCGAACCTCTTTCAGTCTCGTGCCATTGAAAAGTGCTACCGAGTGGTGGTGCATGGCGAGTTCCCGGAAACAGCAGCGCCCTTTACGCTTTCCAGTCAGATTGATGGTAAGGAGGCAACATCTCATGTTACGCGCATCACTTTTGACTCGCTGCAACAGCGCTCATTGCTGTCGGTGAAGATTGAGACGGGACGAAAACACCAGATCAGGCGTCACCTCTCAGAGAGCGGTCATGCCGTTGTGGGGGATCGCCTTTATGGCTCGGGCGAAGATAAAGAAGAGCTGCAACTGACCGCCTGTTATCTCGCCTTTAAATGTCCGCTGAGTGGACAGCAGCGCCGTTACACGCTGGCGGATGAGTTGCTTCCTCTATTGTGAAGACCTTTGCACGATTGTTCTTTTCTCATCTGGCGATGTTAAAAGCGTGCTCAACCGGCCATTTATAGCGCGATTAACGCCTTCACTCTGTGCGCTTTTGAGAAAATTCCTGCTCCTGCAAAGGCCTCATTGTGAGGCTATCTATAACGTCTGCTTTTTTGCGAGCAGCCAGTAGACAACACCGAGTGAGAGGGTGACGAGTGCAAAGGCGGCGATCATCATCGGCTCAAACTCTTTGGGGTCCATCACCAGGAATTTCCTGGCCAGTGCAATGATGGCGATTAGCACCACAATCTTAACCTGTACTAGTAACCCTTTCCCTTCCAGAATCGCGTCAATCGAATTTCTGAACTCAAGCGCGATCAACAGTGTCAGTAGCATGCCAAAAGTGATCTGAAACATCTTGTAGTCAACACCACCATCAAACTGCGCGATAACCATTTGGTAGATATTTTCGAGCAGGCTTAACAGCGCAACCACAATAATCAGTGCGAGCACCAGGCTAACAATCAGTGTGATCACATACTCAAAGCGTTCGAATAGCGTCAGCTCAGGCCACAGCTCTTTGAGCCGTTGCAATCCTTTGCTGTTTGAATGGGCCAGTTTGTTTTTATCCATCGTGGTCTCTCTTGTGCTGTTTGATCTACTATCTATGCAGATAGTACTCGCTTATGATTTTAAGGGCTATATGATTGCCGCTTAACCTGCACCCACAACTCCGTTATGATGCGCTTTTTTACTGTCAACTTTAGGAAGCGTGAATGAGTGAAGTAGTGATAGAGCCCTCGGTAAATGTTTTTGATGAGCCGCTGCTGTTGTGTGGTGATAACCCGATGACAGGGTTCTTTCGTGATGGCTGTTGTAACACCTGTGAAGAGGATTTTGGCTCACATACGGTCTGCGTACAGGTGTCCGTTGAGTTTCTGGAGTATTCTCGATTTAAGGGGAATGACCTCTCTACACCGATGCCCGAACACGGTTTTAGCGGTTTAAAGGCGGGGGATAACTGGTGCCTGTGTGCCTCGCGCTGGTTAGAGGCGTATGAAGATGGTATGGCCCCGAGGGTGTTTCTAACGCGTACCCATAAAAAAGCGCTAGCGTTGATCTCGCTGGAGACATTACGGCAATACGCGGTTGACCTGAACTGACAGTGCTGTACGGTTAGCGGCCAAACTGTTTACTCATATTGTCAAACTCATTAATCATTGAAGTGAGCTCTTTATTGGCGTTAAGTGTTATCTCGGCACCCTGTGCAGCCTCCTGAGTCACCTGGCTGATATTGATAATGTTGCGGTTGATCTCTTCCGCTACGGCGCTCTGTTCTTCGGCCGCACTCGCAATCTGGGTATTCATATCGGTAATGGTATTGATCGAATCGGTAATGGTGTCAAGCAACTCGCCACCACGTGCCGCGTTGGAGACGCTGACGTTGGCCTGCTCGCGGCCCGCTTCCATGACACCAACAGCATTCTTGGTACCCTCCTGAAGCTGGCTAATCATGTTGTGAATCTCTTCAGTCGATTGCTGAGTACGTTGAGCCAGGGTACGAACCTCATCTGCCACAACAGCAAATCCTCTTCCCTGGTCACCTGCACGTGCCGCTTCGATGGCAGCATTCAGCGCGAGCAGGTTAGTCTGCTCTGCAATGTCTTTAATGACCTGCAGGATGGCACCAATCTGATTACTCTGCCCTTCGACCCCCTGAATGACCTCGGCCGCACATTCGACTTCACGGGCAAGTGTGTTAATTGAATCGATGATCTCACTCATCACCTGGTGCCCATTGTCAGCTTTCGCCTTGGCGTGTTGAGAGGCGTTTGCTGCCTCTTCAGCATTCCGTGCAACTTCATGCACAGTGGCCGCCATCTCATTCATGGCGGTGGCGACCTGATCAGTCTCCGACTGCTGAGTCTTCACCCCCTGGGCAGCCTGCTCGACGGTGGTCGCAGTCTGAATTGAGAGCTCATTCAGATTGTCTGCGGAGTCTGTAATGCGGCCAATCACGGTGCGGAGCCTCGCCTGAAGCATGCGCATCGCGAGTTGTGATGCGCCAGTCTCATCAACCGCACCGCTGTAGACAGCCTGCATCACCGGGTTATTGACAATAGCGTGCGCCGACTCCTGTAGTTTTGCCAGTGGTCGCGTTATGAATCTTGTCAGTAGAAAAGCGGCCCCCAGCGCGGGGAGTGCAGTGGCTGCCAATAAAGCCGGGGAGAGTGCGGCAGTAAAAAATAACACGCCATAAATAGCGGTAAGGATAAGCGCAAAGCCAGCCAGCAGCTGATTAGCCATTGAGAGTAGCGGTGTCAACCTTGGGCTCTTCCCATCGCTGAGTTGTTTGTAGAGCTTTTCTGCTCGCGCAACATCTGCTCGATCAGGTTTGACGCGAACTGACTGGTAACCCACGATCGTCTCACCTTCAAAGATTGGTGTGACATAGGCATCAACCCAGTAATAATCTCCATTTTTACAGCGATTCTTTACAATACCCATCCACGCCTTGCCATCATGCAGCGTCTGCCACAGGTCAGCAAAGGCGGCCGGGGGGACGTCGGGGTGGCGTACCAGGTTGTGGTTTTTACCGATCAGTTCTTCCTTGCTAAAACCGCTTATCTTAATGAAATCTTCATTGGCGTAGGTAAGCGCACCCTTGAGATCGGTTGTAGAGACGATGACGCTGTCGCTACTGTAATCGATTTCATGATCCGTGATGGGTAGATTCATCTTCATGCTACATGTACCTCATTTTTAAAACCTGTTGCCTTTAATGGGTTGAAGGCCTGCTGAAGCTTATCGGCCAGCGCCATCTGTTTTTGATGGTACGGGCTCCGTTGTACTTTACCACTGAGCAAGCGAGCGGCGCTTTCCATGCGATCGATTTTATGGCCTGATCTTCCCTCATCGTTCAACTCTGGCAGCGGTAAAGCAGCACTCATGAGTGAGAGACGGTTTAGCTGCAATGGATGAGCGGTAGTTTCTGATTCTTTTGTGGCCATCTCTTTTTCATCCAACATGCCGTGATCCCTTTTTTGCAGCAATTTGATATCTTCCGCTGATAACACGAGCTAGTGCTCACCTAAAATAGGCATTTGTTTTATAGCATCGGAAGCTGGCGCGATTTCTTCAATATTTTTTATCAATAGATTTAGAGGGTTAATAACGAAGAGCGCATATGGCCATATCCTTTGTATGGGTTAATTAATAGGTGGAGTGCTGTAATCTGAGGCTGTAGCCCTGAAGTTGGGGTTGACGGTTTTTCCTGTGAGATTGAGCGCCTTGTGGATATTCGTCAGATTCATGGCGAAATAACCCCTTCAATAGCTGAAAGGCAAGATCTGTTCCGATAGTCTATTTTGTACGGTAGCTGTGCTGTCTGAGGCCGTTGATAAGCGTATAATAAGCCGCCTGTCACTTGTTGGCCCTCTTAAACTAACTAGAAGAAAAACCACGAAATTATGTTGCAGATCTACAACACGCTTAACAATAAAAAAGAGCGCTTTATCCCGATAGAGCCAGGAAAGGTTCGCATGTATGTCTGCGGGATGACCGTCTACGACTACTGTCATGTGGGCCATGCGCGCGTGCTGGTGGTGTTTGATGTGATTGCACGTTACCTGCGTGAAAGCGGCTACGAGCTGACATATGTACGTAACATCACCGATATTGACGATAAAATCATCGCAAGAGCTCATGAAAATGGTGAGCCGATCGAGCAGCTGACATCACGCTTTATTGCGGCGATGCGCGAAGATGCCGCCGCACTGGGGGTGCTGCCGCCCGATATGGAGCCGTGTGCCACTACCTCGATGGCACAGATCATCCAGATGATTGAGACTTTGGTTGAAAAGGGTTACGCATATGCAGGCGATAACGGGGATGTTTACTATGATGTCAGCCGTTTTACGTCATACGGCCAGTTATCTGGCAAGCGCACGGAGGAGTTGCGTGCTGGCGAACGGGTCGATGTGAATAGCGCAAAAACGGATCCGCTCGACTTTGTTTTATGGAAGTCAGCAAAACCGGACGAGCCGAGCTGGGCATCGCCGTGGGGCAATGGCCGCCCGGGGTGGCATATCGAATGTTCGGCGATGTCGACCGATTGCCTCGGCGACCATTTCGATATCCATGGCGGTGGCCTCGACCTGCAGTTCCCTCATCACGAAAATGAGATCGCGCAGAGTGAGGCGGCGACTGGTTGTCAGTTTGTCAATTACTGGATTCACAACGGTTTTGTGCAGATCAATGAAGAGAAGATGTCCAAATCGCTGGGCAATTTCTTTACGCTGCGCGAAGTGTTGAAAACGTATGCGCCAGAAGTGATTCGGTACTTTATTCTTGCCAGTCATTATCGAAGTCCGTTGAACTATGCCGACCAGAACCTTGATGGTGCAAAGCTGGCGCTGGAACGTTTTTATACTGCGCTACGCGGTATCGATGCTGCGGTAGTGAGTGATGGTGGTGAGTATCAGCAGCGCTTTTGTGCCGCGATGGATGACGATTTCAATACGCCGGAGGCGCTGGCTGTTTTGTTTGAGATAGTGACGGCTCTCAATCGCGCCAGGGCCGATCAGGACGCGCCGCTGGCTTCACAACTGGCAGGCAATCTTCGCTACCTGGCGGGTGTTATCGGCCTGCTGCAGGGGGATGCCGAGGCCTTTTTAAAGGGGAGCGCCGGTGATGACGGGTTGAGTGATGAGCAGATCGAAACATTGATCCAGCAGCGCATCGAGGCCAAACAGGCGAAGCAGTGGGGCGAGGCAGACCGCATCCGCGATGAACTACAGGCGCAAGGGGTGATCGTCGAAGATGGTGCGGGGGGAAGTCGCTGGCGACGTGTCTGACGCGCTTTCTACTCTCCCCGGGCGACGGCTACGCCACGTCACTATCGCTCTCTTTTTTAGTGACCGGTTTTAGCTGCGGGGGGAGCTCTTTCTCCTCTCTGCTGCTAACGCTCCGTTTTCGCTTTGTGGGTGGCGTGATCGCGGTGGCAGACGCGACAGTGGGGTAGGTGGTCGTTTTCTCTGTCGGTTTAAGCGCGTTGACGATTCGGTCGAGCAGCGAAAAGAGCAGATCGATACTGTAGCCACCGATAAACCCGAGTGCCGCTTCGGTAATTTTGATATCGGTCTCTGCAATCCCGCCGCTGCTATAGAGCAGCACGATTACCCCGCCGCTCAGCGTGCCCAGCACGAGACGGTTACTGAATTCGGGTAGCCGTCTTGGGTCGAAGGTGCGCTCTCTAAGCTGCGTCTCTGCCTGGCGCAGGAGAAAAACGGAGGCACCAAAGGCGCCATACATAAATGGGGTTAGGGTGGTGAACAGCGCATAGAGGTAATTTCCATTGTTGAACATGGCGGGATTACTGGTGGCCCAGACGGCAGCATTTTGTTCAAACATATATTGGTAGATGTTCATTAACACAATGGCTGCGAGGGCGACAAAGGAGGCAAACCACATGTGACGCACGTGGACGCCTGCATCGGTACCCATATAGTCTTTGCTGATACTGCTCTGTTTACACTCTGTTGCTCGCAGGCTGATGGCCGTTATCGGAGCGAGCTGTCGGCTAAGTAGCATGTAGCAGTTTTGCAGATAGAGGATATCCTCATCGCAGAGCGCCTCTTTTTGTACGACCTTTGTCTCCCACATGCGGTATAGCTCATCCATCTGTATATTGTCTGGCAGCACCCCATTTTCTACTGCGTAGACGGCAAGGCGCATAACATTTTTTAAAAAGCCCGTCAGGCTGGTGATATGTTCCTGTTGCGGTGGCAGCGTGTCGCTCTTCATGTGGTTCTCCCTGACAATAGAGTGGTGTGCCCCTTATTTAAGCTTGAATGTGAAGGTGCGCTGAAAGTCCTTAACTGGAATCAGTTTCATGCCTCGGGTTTCACGAACTCGCCACGCATTGGCGCTGAGGTCAATGGTGCCTGTGGTTGTGTTACGGCTAAAACTGATCGTCATAAAATGTTCGCGTGTTTTAGTGCGGGGATAGGGGGAGAAGATATTTCCCCTTTTGGTGCTGACCTGATAGAGCTTGTTATAGGTGACTTTAACGGGCTTCCAGCCGTTGAGTCTGCACACCTCCGGTGCTGGAAACTTAACGGGTTTCGATTTGGCTTTGTCGGTTGCAATGCCATTTAAATAGGTGAGATTTGAAAGTGGTGAGGCGATGATCTCAATCAGCCTTGGCCCTTTCTTTTTGTTGCCCAGCTGCGTGGTGGAGATGCGCCCAAAGTGAACATCACCACTCATCAATACGATGTCATGACCACTTGTCGAAAAGGCCTGTAACAGCTCTGCATACTGCTGTTTATAACTGAGCAGGTTTTTCTCACTCTTATTCTCTTCCACAATCAAAGGTTGCGATACAACAAAGACCCCCGGCGAAGCCAGTTCACTCGCCCATTTTTTAATCTTATTCAGAATGGCCGGGGTGGTGAAGCCGTTATCATCTCGGAAAGAGCGAAAGTCAGCGATGCAGAGAGAGAGATCCTTGCCGATGGTGAAGGTCTCAAAGTCTGCGCTGCATTGAACATTCTGCACACCATCTGTTGCGACTGCATCCCACGCCTTGCGCACATGCCGTAGGCGTAGTGCCTGTAGCTGCGGGATGGCCGATTTGTAAAATGGATAGTCATTCCAGAACTCATGGTCGTCGGGTAGCATCCAGGTGCCGCCGCTGCTCAAAATACTGCCCATTGCCTGCCAGTGCAGGGCGTAGTCATCTGCAACTCGTTGGCGGATCTCACTGGGTATTAATGAGAGTGAGTCGAAACCGATATCGAGGTAGACCTGGTCGCCGGTTAGAAATGTGATATCAGGGCGGACATTTTCTGGCCCGCGTTGGTAAAGTGCTTTATAGGCTGCCGCAGCGCGCCCACCATCTCGGTGATTATAGAAGCAGCTCCCAAGTGCGATGGTAAACGGTTTTTTACCTTTAAGCGGTATCCTGCTGGGCAGTGTGGTGAAGGTGCCGCTGCGAAGGTGTTGCCACGATTGCGGGATCTGATGACCGACTGCTTCAATGCGACGGATAAAGTTCAGTTCATAACGTTTGCCCGCTTCGAGCTTATTGAATTTAACGACTTTGTAAAAGCGTTGCTTCATTTTATCAAATGGGCGCTGCCAGTCCGCTTTAGTAATGCGCTTCGTACGCTTGCTACCATCGGGCAGTATCAGTTCAACACGCGCGAGATCAGGTTTTTTAAGGGTTGGAAAGAGCGTGCCCACCCATACTTCAACACTCTCTGAGGTTACACGCTGTACCACAAGAGACCACTGGCTAGTGTTAGTTGATCGATCGCTCACCGACTACCTCCGAGTTGATTGCTTTTGTTAGAGCTTTTTGTACGCAAAAGCCACCTCACTATTAATTTTCTCTGATAAGGTCTGTGCCTCACGCATTAACTCTTGAACCTTTTCCCAATTTCCCCAGTGCTTAGACCAAACATCTGAACCTACAATGGACTCAAAATCCATTTTAGTGGGAACACACCACTTTTCAAAAGCCTCTAGCCTATCTATCCGTTCGTCTAAATCTTTCACACCTTTTGATTTAGGAGACAAAGGAGCATCACTTAAAATCCATTGGCGCCATTCTTTGTTTCCCTTTGATTGATTACACTTACCACAGGATGGCACCAAATTGTGAATTTCTGATATATACCCCGTTGGCTTTTTATTTACAACCAATGGCCTTAAATGATCCCACTCAGATGCTACTGCCCCACAATAGGAACATTGATACTTATCACCCAACATACCAAGTATCGTCAGTGCCTCTTCAACTTGCTCCTCTGTGGGAGTAACTACTGGAATTATCGAGTTAATAAATGCATTGGTTATGCTCGAAGATCTACCTGTGATCTTTATTGGCTTTGGCATTTTGAATAGTGGCAGATACTTCATATTTTCATAGCTCTAACCAGTCCATTTAAGTCGCTATCACATCTTCTTTTACTGCTGAGTGCTTTTAAAATGACGTAGTAGTTTTCTAAAATGCTGGCACATAAATATGCAATATTGTATGGCTTAAAAGGGTGTTAATCAGCGGTTTCCTGATGTGAAGATGAAAATCAAGTTAACGATTTGATTCACCTCTGTCAAGAAAGAGCGGTTGATATTATGCAGAGGTGAGCAGTGGTTAGTGGTTATGGGGTGAGTGCTTTTCATTATCGTCATGCAAGATGTTACCGCCATCTACAATGACACGTTCATTGGCATTTACCCCTTGCACGATGATGACCTTGTCCTGCCCTGTTTTTTTCGTGACTACCTGTCGTCGCTCAAAGAACTCTGCACCATGCATAACATATATAAATTCCCCTTCATTATCCTGGTGGATCGCTGATGTCGGGAGCATCAGCTGCAGTTTTGCATCAGTTTCCGGGGGTAAAATGGTTAGCCCCGCTTGCCACTGCGCCTCTTTTTCAAGATAGATCGTATTATCTGGCAATGTGGGTGGTGCGCTGATCCTGGCGCTGGCCTCGTCCGGGTAGACGGTCACTGTTCCGAGTTCATGGGTGGTGGTTATCGTTGGGGAAGTTAAGCTGAGTGACAACTGACGTTCGCCAGCATATTGTGGCAGCGCCACTTCAATGTGAATACCTGCGCGAACGGGACGCTTGCCACTGAAGGTCTCATCGGGTAATCCGCCCCCTGAAAGGGTGATGGTGATAAAGCCACCTGGGACTGGGGTGTAATCACGTAGGTCTGTTATGTGAGCAAGGAAGACGGAATCACGTTTAGCGACCAGTGTCTCGTACTGCAGAAAGAGCTCGTTCTGGTCGGCGATATGGAGCAGATGCTGTGAACGATCGACATGGTCGTTATCACCGCTGTGATCATGTTCCACACTATCTGTATGGTTATGCCCTTCAGCGGCGTGGTTGTCGTGGTCTGACTGTTCGCAGCCGATCAGGAGCAGCAAGATGAGCGTGATAAGAAGGGGGGCTTTCATGAGGGCTGATTTTTATCGTGTTTTTCATGTTGTGTGGCTGCCCATCTTATCGGGGCTGACGGGTTGTTTCAATTCTGGCTGCCTCTATCGTGATGACAAGGTGTTTAAAGGCTCAGGGGGACTTGAACTCTGACAAAATGCCCCATACATCGTATAATTCGAAATCAGCAAACTTAACATCAATTTATACTGAAAATTCGGAGTGTTGGAATGAAGCGTATTTTTCTTTTCCTGATGACAAACATCGCGATCATGATCGTCCTGAGCATCACACTCAGCCTGTTTGGTTTTGAGGGCTACATGGATGCACAGGGGATAAACCTGGATATTCCGGCGCTGCTGGTCTTCTGTGCCGTTTTTGGTATGGGCGGTTCTTTTATCTCACTCGCAATCTCCAAGTGGATGGCCAAACGCACCACCGGCGCACAGGTGATTGAGACGCCTGCGAATGAAACAGAGCGCTGGTTGGTTGCAACTGTTCAGCGTCAGGCTGAAAAGGCTGGTATTGGCATGCCGGAAGTTGCGATCTTCCCTTCACCTTCACCCAATGCATTCGCAACCGGAATGAGTCGTAACAAGGCGTTAGTCGCCGTCAGTACTGGACTGCTCGACAACATGAGTCGCGGTGAAGTTGAAGCGGTACTCGGGCATGAAGTGGCTCATGTTGCCAATGGCGACATGATCACCCTGGCCCTGATTCAGGGGGTTCTAAACACCTTTGTGATGTTTCTATCTCGTGTGATTGGCCATTTTGTTGATCGAGTGATCCTTAAAAATGAGCGTGGCCACGGTATTGGCTATTATGTCACGATGATCGTAGCGGAATTAATTCTCGGTGTGCTGGCAGCCATTATTGTGATGTGGTTCAGTCGTAAACGAGAGTTTCGTGCCGATGAAGGTGGCGCGCAGCTCTCTGATCGTTCCAGGATGATAGCTGCGCTGGAAGCACTGCAGCGTGCCAGTGGTGCGACAGAGCCGCTACCAGATCAGCTGGCCGCTTTTGGTATCGCGGGTGGAATTGGTAGTGGTATTAAAAGGCTCTTTATGAGCCATCCACCGCTGGAAGAGCGGATTGCTGCACTAAAAGCGAATCAGTAATTTCACACCGCTTTTCATGACAAAGGGTGCCTGTTATGGGCGCCCTTTTTTATTACCTGAAAACGGACAGTTGACCATCGTAACAAATGCACTATAAAACCAGCGTGGTTATAGAAAAGAGAAAGAGTATCGAGACCCCATCATCGATGTCTCGATTTTAGGTGCAAAAAAGGCGAGGACGTTGTCACATCCTCGCCTCCATTATCAACAGCCTGAAACTAGTTGCTAACGCGTACTACGCGCCCATTCAGTGGCTGTACCGGGCGGGTGCTCAGCGGGAACAGATCGGTAAACTGTTTAACCTGTTTCGCGGAGATTGGTGCCGGGGTTGCCATGACCATCCAGTTAACCCCTTCAGAGCATGGTGGTGTAGTCAGAGAACCAGAGTAGTTGAAGTAGGTGAGATCTGCTGGCAGCAGGTCAAGCGCATTGATGCGAGTGTTTTTGACCGTGTTGGTCTGGCCATTCTCTGTTGGCAGGTTAGCCCACAGTTTGTCGATAACCTTGTTCTTCTCTTTGCCTGCTTTGAACAGCACGCCGATCACACCCAGCTGGCCATCGGCCGCTTTGTGAACCAGATGCACAACCATGTCGTAACCTTTGCCACCGATGGTGTGCTCAGAAGGGGCATGAAAATGGAACTGAAGCAGATCGTAACGTTTTCCATCAACGGTGATGTAGCTACCACTGTGATAGTTTGCCTGGACGGTGTGACCATTGTTGGTCAGCTCCAGCGGAATCGACTTGTAGTTAAATTCGATTTCAGAGAGATCGCTAATGGTTACCGTTGAAATATCGATCGGAGACTGGCTCTTACCGCTACCGCAGGTGGCGTACTCCTCTTTGATGACGCTCCAGGCGTGCGGCGCACCATTGCCTTCATAGGCCCAGTGGGAGGCGTGGCCAGCGGCATCCGCGTGGCTCGCTTTCTCAGCATGAGCTGCTTTCCCATGGTCAGCCGCTTTCGATTCGTGATGGTCATCAGAATCCGAACATGCAGCTGTTAGCATGGCGATGCCCCCAATCGCCACGCCCTTTAAAAATGTCATACGCTTGATTTCCATTAATCTGCCTCTTGTTTTCTATATAAAAATTTAATGAACTATTACCCCTCAGAACCCCCAAGACTAGCCAGTGTGAAGATAAAAATCCAGTGTTTATCGCATAAGGATAGTGTTAAAAGTAGCAATTGAACTGGTGTCTGTTCTCCTTGATTACACCTGCTGGTGGTAGGGCTTACAATCTTGACACCCTGATAGCCGACGAGTAGCCTCGATCAGCAAGCAAGCGCTCAGGAGGATGCTGCAATGGCTCAGATATTTATCAGTTATAGCCGCCAAAATGAGGAGGTGATTAAGACCCTGGTGGCAGATTTAAAGGTAGCCAAAAAAGAGGTCTGGTTTGATGAGGTGCTGAATGGTGGGCAGCCCTGGTGGGATCAAATTCTAGAAAAAATTCGCGCCTGTGATATTTTTGTGTTCGCTTTTTCGCATGATTCACGCAGGTCGGAAGCCTGCAAGCGTGAGTTAGGTTACGCGATTGCGCTTAATAAAAAAGTACTGCCTCTGCGCGTGGATGATGTAAATCCCAATCTTTTACCGCAGGGGTTGAGTTCAATACAGTGTACCGACTATCTTGAGCAGGACAAAAATAGCGCCCTTGTCATGATGGCAGAGATCGCAGTACTTTCCGCCGCGACCTCGCTGCCACCTCCCGATCCTTTGCCGCCTGAACCGGCAGTACCGCTCTCTTACCTTGATGTGATAAAAGGTGATGTTGAGGCGGGCAGGGCGCTGAGCCGTGATGATCAGTATGTGCTTTTTTACAAGATAAAATCGGGGGTGAATGAAGGGCACTCTTATCTTGAAATTCGAGACTACCTCCTGATGTTAAGGCAGCGCGAAGATCTTCTGGCCAATGTTGCTGAAGAGATCGATGCGTATCTGGCCTCAATCGAAGGTGAGCTTTCCAAGGAAGAGGTCGTCCATGATGGCAGCACTGTTGTGGGGTCGCCCACGCAACAGAGTCGAGTGAAAATGGAAAAGAGAGTCGACCTGAGCTGCTCAGCGTGCGGTAAAGGTAATCGTTCCGATGCAAAGTTTTGTGGGAGTTGCGGTGCGCTGCTGCAGGGTAACAAGGCATCAAGTCCAGTCCCGTCAGATGAACAGGATGGGGCGAAAAGGGGGGTGATTCGTCGATTTGCCTGTTCAACGCAGATGTATCATCAGATGGTCGATGATTTAGATGGTTGGCTTCTGCAGCAAAACTTCTGTTGTCAACGGCTGAAGCCAGATGGTGGTGGTATCCTGCTTCAGGTAGCACAGAAGGGGAAGTGGCGTAAGTTTGTCGGGATGTCCACTGCACTGAATATCCTTTTCCAGCAAAAAGATAATACGGTAACGGTCGAGATTGGCGCAGGAAAATGGCTCGATAAAAAGATTGTCGGAACCGTGAGCCTTTTTGTCCTGTGGCCGCTGGCGGTCACCGCTGGGATCGGTGCATGGCAGCAGATGAAACTACCCGATAAAATATTTGACTACCTCGGCGAGCGGCTGGAGCAATAGGGTCAGGCTCGATTTCTTCTGCTAGTAAAGCACAAACGAAACGCCGCGGAATTCTGTCCGGTTCTACCGCGCTTGTTATGTGTAATACCTTGACGTACAATATTAAGTACATGTACTGAAAAAGGATGCGTCATTATGAAAGCACTTAGCTATACTGCTGCCCGTTCAAACCTGGCCAAAACCATGGAAAGCATATGTGATGACCATGAGCCTGTTGTTATTACAAGAAAAAATGAACGATCAGTTGTCATGTTGTCACTTGAAGACTATGAATCCCTCGAGGAAACAGCATACCTTCTTCGTAGCCCCAGGAACATGAAAAGACTTATCGAATCTATCTCCCAACTAGAGAATGACAATGGCTCAGCCAGAGAATTAAGTGAATGAATCTCATTTTTGCCGATCATGCCTGGGACGACTACCTATATTGGCAAAAAACCGATAAAAAAATGGTTAAGCGCATCAACTCACTAATAAAAGATATTCAGCGCTCACCTTTTGAAGGCATCGGTAAACCAGAGTCACTCAAGCATGCCTTATCCGGTTATTGGTCTAGGCGAATAAATGAAGAACACAGAATTATTTATAAAGTTGAACCTAACTCTATTCATATTGCTCAACTTAGATATCACTACTAACCATCAATTAAAAAAATCGTAATAAAGGGGGCGAAGCCTGAGGTCTCCCTACGAAACTCACCTGCATAATATTGTTTTCCATGTAAGGCTTGATAGTTCTTAATGCAGAGATAATTGCGTGCGCTGAACTGCAGTAGGTGATTCTGCGGGGCGTCGATCTTTGTTGTGGACCGGGATTATCAATTTATTATCTAGAGAAATTAGCAGATGCCTGCGAGCAGTTTGAGTGCCGCACAAACGCCTATCTGTTGATGGTAGATCACATTCACCATTTTTAGGCAAAGAAAACCCCGCACCATAGCGGGGTTAGAGGTAGCGTTACACTGTCGTTAACGATTAAGCTTGCCTTTTCTTTCTAAAACCAAGCCAGGCCAGACCAAGGCTCATTAAAGCTAGGGTTGCAGGTTC
>Ga0256830_1001392_pt1 | contig 17203 bp, 17 predicted proteins | sample 128326metaG_FD_190537 | JGI IMG/M metagenome (GOLD analysis project Ga0256830, IMG submission 190537) | Hydrothermal vent microbial communities from Lau Basin, Pacific Ocean - 128-326 | ecosystem: Environmental > Aquatic > Marine > Hydrothermal vents | place: Pacific Ocean: Lau Basin | collected... | reverse complement strand
CCCCCCGAACGCGGTATAATACCCCCCGAAACCACTCACGGAGAGATACATGACCGAACCCGCAACCCTGTCTCTGGAAGGAAAAGTCGCGCTGGTGACCGGCGGCTCGCGCGGCATTGGCCGCGCCATCGCGCTGGAGCTGGCCCGCCGCGGCGCGTCCGTGGCCGTCAACTACTACAGCTCGCCGGACAAGGCCGAAGAAGTCGTCACCCAGATCGAAGCCAACGGCGGCCAGGCCGTGGCCCTGCAGGCCGATGTGGGCGACTTCCAGCAGGCACAAAACCTGGTCAAAGAGGCCATCCGGCAGCTCGGCAACCTGCACATCCTGGTCAACAACGCCGGGATCATCCGCGACAACCTGATCATGCTGCTCAAAGAAGAAGACTGGGACGCGGTCATCACCACCAACCTGAAAAGCACCTTCAACTGCTCCAAAGCCGCGGTGCGCCACATGATGCGCAAACGCTACGGCCGCATCATCAACATCACCTCCGTCGCCGGGCAGATGGGCAACCCGGGTCAGACCAACTACTCGGCCTCCAAGGCCGGGCAGATCGGCTTCACCAAAGCCCTGGCGCGCGAAGTCGCCTCCCGCAACATCACCGTCAACGCGGTCGCGCCCGGCTTCGTCGAAACCGACATCCTCGCCAGCACCCCTCCCGAAGCCATCCAGGCCATCCTGACCAACACCCCCCTGGGCCGTATGGCCACCCCCGAAGAGATCGCCTACGCGGTCGCCTTCCTGGCCTCGGACCAGGCCAGCTACATCACCGGCCAGGTTCTGGGCGTGGACGGCGGCCTGGCTATGATGTGATGGGAGACGGGAGACCGGAGACGGGAGACCGGAGACGGGAGACGGAAGAACCGCTCCAATCTCCCAACTACCCACTGAATACTGTACACTGAACACTGAATACTGAACACCAAGCATGACCGATCAACCTCGCCCCCCGGGCACCACCACCATCGACCCAGGCGTGCTGCTCACCATCGCCCGCCTCACTACCCTGGCCGTGGAAGGCGTCAGCAGGCTCAGCCCCGCGCCTGCCGGGGTAAATCGCCTCTTTCGCAAAGGGTATGACCAGGGCGTACACGTCCAGGTGGAAGATTCCCGTGTTGATGTGGATATTTACGTCATCCTCCACAGCGGCACCAACGTCCGTCAGGTGAGCCGCAAGATTCAGCAAGAAGTCGCCCGTGCCATCTCCGACATGGTTGGCATGGATGTCGGGCGCATCAACATTCATATCGAAGACATAGACTTTCCCAACGGAGATTGAAAGGTACAACCAGGCCATCCGCATCCATGAAACTCCGCACCAAGGCGCGCAGCGTCGCCTTGCAAGCCCTTTACGAAACAGATATTGTCGGCCATCCGCCGGGTCAGGCACTCCAGCAGCGGCTGGCGGAAACACAACTCAACGAGAAACTGGGTGAGTTCGCCCGCCAGATCGTCACCGGCGTATACCCGATGCGCGCTACCCTGGACAAATACATTGCAGAACACGCGCCGGAATGGCCGATTGACCAGGTCGCCATCATTGACCGTAACATCCTGCGCATTGCCCTGTGGGAATTCGCCGTCTATGGCAAAACGCCCATCAAAGTCGCCATCAACGAAGCCATCGAGCTGGCCAAAGCCTTCGGCTCCGACAGCGCTCCCCGCTTCGTCAACGGCGTGCTCGGCAGCCTGGCGGCCCGTGAACACGAGCTGCGGCGGGTTTTGTCAGCGAGTGGAGAGCAGTAACGTTCCCACCACCCCACCAAGAACCAAGCAACCAAGAACCAGCCAACATGGATATCCTCGGCATCGGCCCTTTAGAAGCTTTTTTCATCATTCTGATCATGCTGATCGTGCTCGGGCCGCGTGATATGGTCAAAGCCGGAAGAACCCTGGGAAAGTTCATCCGCAAAATTGTCACCTCCCCGACCTGGCAACTGGTACGCAACACCTCCCGCACCCTTCAAAATTTGCCCACCACCCTGGCGCGCGAAGCCGGCATGGAGGAATTACAACGCGACCTGCTCAAGAGCACCCAGGAAATCAGCCAGGAGATCAATCAGGAACTTCTCCAATCAGCCTGGACGGGCGCCCAAAACGCAGGCGGCAAACGTACAATCGCCCCACCGCCGGTACCCAGAAGCGATCCACTGGCCGCCTGGACCACACCCCCTCCCCCTGACAACGCCGCCGCCCCTTCGATTCCGGAACCACCGGCTCCCGCATCGCCTCCTCCCACCCCAAACACGGAACAGGCGAACGAACCCGAATCCCCCCCCTCTCCTCCTTCCGAATAACCCATGCGTAACCGTCTGCGCCTCTTGTGGCGCTTCATTACCGCCCCTTTTCGACTGATCTTCTGGATAGTCCGAACCCTTTTGGGTTGGCTGGGCACTCTCCTGGGGGAGATCAAAGGATTGTTCGCTGAAGACCCGGAGGACAGCGACGTGGTAGAGGCGCTCACCAAAGCGGTGCAGGACCCAGGCGGGCTGCTCGATCACCTCAACGACTTGCGCAAACATCTCTTCCGCGGGCTGGTGGTGCTGGCCATCACCACCACCATTTCGTTCGCGTTTGCAGAAGACATTTTGGATTTTCTTGCCAGACCCGTGAACGGCCTCGACCGCCTGGAGGCCATTGGCGTGACCGAATCCGTCGGCGTGTTCATGCGGGTTTCGCTGCTGACCGGATTTACCGCCGCGCTGCCCTACATCGTCCTCGAAATGCTGTTGTTCGCCGCACCAGGCCTGAAACGCAAAGAGCGCTTCACCGGCCTGGTTGCCATTCCCCTGATCACCGTGCTTTTCCTGGGCGGCATGGCCTTCGCCTACTTCGTGGTTCTCGGCCCGGCGTTGAATTTTTTGCTCAACTTCATCTTCAACACCACCCCGCGGCCATCGGAATACTATCCCTTCGTGACCGGAATGATGTTCTGGTTCGGCATCGCGTTCGAGTTTCCATTGGTGATCTACGTGGTGGTTGCCATGGGGTTGGTGCGCGCCAACGTGCTGCTGGAACAATCCCGGCTGGCGGTGGTGATCATGGCTGTTCTGGCCGCGGCCATCACCCCCACGGTGGACCCGATCAACATGCTGCTGGTCTGGGGGCCGCTGGTGGGGTTGTACTTCCTGGGGGTTGGGCTGGCCTTCATCGCCCAACGGGGGAGAGACCGGCGGCTCAAAGCCGCGTGAGAGAAAATTCCCTGGAAGGAGGAAACATGAGGCTCACCCATATCAGGCTCCCCCACGCCCTCATTCTGCTGGCGCTCACACTGCTGACGGCTTGTTCCACCCTGTTTCCTGAAGTCACGCCGCCAGCCCCCTCCCTCGGGGAAACCGCCACGGAAGCCGCCCCCCCCACCCCGGAGCGGGAAGCCGCACCCACGGCCGCGGTCACCTTCCGGGTCGCCATCCCCCCGGATACGCCCACCGAAGAACCCATCCAGATCAGCCTGCTCGACGAAGTGACCGGCCTGGCGATCAACCCCAAGCGTTTCACCATGCAAGCCGAATCGGAGGGCGTCTTCTCCGTCACCCTCGAGCTGCCCTACGAAGCGGTCATCAAATATCGCTACACGCGGCAGGGGGAGGTGCTGGCGGAGGAACACCTGGCGGACGGCCGCGCGGTGCGCTACCGCCTCTACAAAGTGGACGGCCCGGGCGAGGTGCGCGACGTGGTCAGCCGCTGGAACGACACCCCTTACGAAGGCCCGGTCGGGCGCATCACCGGCAAGATCACCGATGCTCAGAGTGGCGAGCCGATCCCGAACATACTGGTGGCGGTGGGCGGCGCGCAAACCCTGACCGCCTGGGATGGCGCGTTCCAACTGGAAGGGCTGCCGCCCGGAACCCACAACCTGGTGGCCTACGCCATGGACGGCAGCTACCGCACCTTTCAGCAGGGCGCAGTGGTCCAAGAAAACCGCGAGACCCCCGCGGTGTTCGAGATGCACCCCGCGCCGCTGGTCGCGGTCACTTTCAACGTGCGCGTCCCTGCCGACACCATCCCCGCGGTTCCGCTGCGGCTGGCAGGCAATCTCTACCAGTTCGGCAACACCTTCGCCAACCTGTCCGGTGGCGTGAGCGTGCCCGCGGCGCGCATGCCGGTGATGGAATACCAGGAAGACGGCAGGTACACGCTGACCATGCAGCTGCCCGCAGGCGCGTTTCTACGTTACAAATACACGCTAGGAGATGGATTTTGGAATGCCGAGCGCACCCGTTCGGGCGGGGTGCCGCTGCGCGAAATCGTCATCCCCCCCGGAGGCGTGATCCTGAACGATGAGGTAGAAACCTGGGCTTCTGTGGACACCGCCGCCATCTGGTTCGATGTCACCGTTCCCGCGGGCACCCCTCCCGAAGAGGTGGTCTCCCTCCAATTCAACCCCTTCGGGTGGATGCAGCCTATCCCGATGTGGCGGCTGGAAGAAAACCGCTGGGTGTACCTGCTCTCCAGCCCGCTGGACGTGCTCGACCAGTTCGGCTACCGCTATTGCCGTAACGATCAGTGCGGCAGCGCGGACGACGCCCGAACCCCCGGAACAGACACAGACGGGCAAATGCTGCAAACCGGTCAGGCGTTTCAATCCGTCGAGGAGAGCATCCCGGCCTGGCAGTGGCCGCCCACCGGTGGAGCGTTCACCCCTCCCGAGAGGGAAGTCACCCCGCGCGGGGAGGATTTTCTGGCGGGCATCGAATTTCAGACCAACTATCATCCCAACTGGCTGCCGTACCTCTCCGCCGGGCTGCAAACACTCGAAGAGGAGGGCGCCAATTGGGTGGTGGTGCGGCCCACCTGGACGTTCAGCCAGATCGAACCGCTGGTTTTCGAGACCATCCCCGGCGCGGACATGCCCTGGTTGGATGCGCAGGCGATCATCTCCCAGGCACAAACACGGGGGCTGAAGGTGGCCTTGTTCCCGGCCCCCCACTTCGCCACCCAGACCGCGCTGAGCGGCTCGCCGGCGGACCTGTGGTGGGAGAGCGCGCCGCGCGACCCGCTGTGGTGGGATTCCTGGTTCGAGCACTACCGCGCCTTCGCGCTGCACCACGCCCAACTGGCACAGCAAACCGGCGCGCAAGCCCTGATCCTGGGCGGCGAGTGGCTTCACCCGGCCCTGCCCGACGGTTTTATGGCCGATGGGTTCACCTCCAACGTGCCGCCGGACGCGCTGCAACGCTGGCGTGACATGCTGGCAGAAGTGCGCGCCACGTTCGACGGCACGCTCGCCTGGGCGCTTCCCTACCCCCAGGGAGTTCAAAACCCGCCCGCTTTCCTGGACGAGGTGGACGCGATTTATTTGCTCTGGTCCGCGCCGCTGAACCAGCAGGCAGGCGGCTCGCTGGAGACCTACCGCGCCGAGGCAGAGCAGTTGCTCGATAATGTGATCTTCCCCTTTCAAAACCAATACCAGAAGCCGCTGGTGCTGGCCATTGCCTACCCCTCCGCCCAGGGGGGCACGAGCGGCTGCATCCCCGCGCCCGAGGGCGGCTGCCTGCCCTGGGAGGCCCTTGCCCGCCCCAACCCGGACATCCCGGCGGTAGAACTCGATCTGACCGGACAAATGGAGGCGTACCAGGCGCTCCTGGAAGCTATCGACAGCCGTGAGTGGATCGCAGGGGTAGTAGCGCGCGGCTACTACCCGCCGGTCAGCCTGGCCGACAAGTCCACCTCGGTTCACGGCAAACCCGCGGAGCAGGTGCTGGGGTTCTGGTTCCGCGCGTGGGGGGGTGGGGAGTAGGGGGGCGTGCGGCGTGTAAATCGAGAATTGGGAAGGCGAAGAACGAGCGACCCCACCACCCCACCCGGAACAATGATATAATTTACACGCTATGGATGTTGAAAATCACCCCGTCGAACCCAACGGCACACCGCACTTGGCGGAGGCGCGCGCGGCGGAATCCCCGCCGGTGGAGGCCCCAACCAGACAGGGTCCCGATCCCGAATCGGTGCGCAAACAGCGCAAAATGGTGTTGATCGGCGTTTTCGCGGTGCTGTTGTTCGTGGCGCTGATCGTGCTGGCGGTGATCGGTCTGTTGCAACCCGCCACGCCGACCGATAAAATTCGAGACATTTTCATCATTTTCATGGCGTTGGAATCGCTCTTGATCGGGCTGGTGCTGGTCATTTTGATCGTCCAGCTTGCCCGGTTGATCAACCTGCTGCAAAACGACATCAAACCCATTTTGGATTCGACGAACGAAACGGTCAACACGCTGCGGGGCACCGTCATCTTCCTGAGCGACAACCTGACCGAACCTATCGTGAAGCTCAACGAATTTCTGGCGGCCATGCAGCAGGTGAGCAAAACGCTGCGTCTCTTCCGGCGCAAATAGGTATCGAAACGAAACCTGACGATAGCACAACAAACAGGATAAATACAACAAGGAGAAATAACCATGTCAAACCGAGAAACTGATTTTGGCGCATTCCTGACTGGCTTTGTGGTTGGCGGATTGATCGGCGCGGTGCTCGCGTTATTGTTCGCGCCTCATTCCGGCGAAGAAACCCGTACCCTGATCAAAGACAAAAGCATCGAGTTGAAAGACGCGGCCGCGGAGCGTGCCGAGGCGGCGCGTGATCGCGCTATCGAAGCAGCCGAACAGGCCCGCATTCGCGCAGAAGAGGCCGCCGCGCTCGCCCGGCAGCGCGCCGAAGAGCTGGCGCAAACCACAAAGGGCAAAGTCTCTGACATTCAGCAGCGCGGCCGGGTGGTGCTCGAAGAGCAGAAAGAACGCCTGACCAGCGCCATCGAAGCCGGAAAAGAGGCCGCGCAGAAGAAAAAGGCCGAGATCGTCGGCGCAAAAGATACACCCGCAGAAGACGCGGCTGGCGCGTAACGATCCGCCCCACGACAAATCAAAAAAGACCGGCGCGCGCCGGTCTTTTTCGGATATTGGATATTGGATATTGGGTAATTGGGTAATTGCATCCTGAGCGGAAGGCGAACGGAGTGAGCCTGTAGTCGAAGGATGCGGGTTGGTAATTGGATATTGGGTGTTACATCTTGAGCGGAAGGCGAACGGAGTGAGCCTGTAGTCGAAGGATGCGGGTTGGTAATTGGGTATTGGGTGTTACATCTTGAGCGGAGGGCGAATAGAGTTCGTACCGAACTCCGTTCGCTTGTAGTCGAAGGATGGGTACCTACTCCACCTCCTCCATCGCCTCGGCGAGGGCTTCCAATACGTCCCCGGCCAGCACCGCCGCGGCACTGCCGACGAAATCTTCGGCGAGCAGACCGGCCCGGGCGTGCAGCCATGCACCGGCGAACGCGGCCTCGAACGCGGCCACGCCCTGGGCGCGTAGCCCCGCGATCACGCCCGCCAGCACATCCCCTGTTCCGGCGCGGGCCAGCGCGGGGGTGGCCACCGGGACCAACGCGGTGCGCCCCTCCGGGGAGGCCACCACGGTGAACGCGCCCTTCAACACCACCACGTGTCCCCATTTTTTGGCGAAGCGTTCGGCAACGTCCACCCGCGCGGCCTGAATTTCGTCTTTCTCCAGGCCGGTAAGCACCGCCATTTCCCCGGGGTGCGGCGTCAGGATACTGTTTTCCGGCAGGCGGCTGGCCCAATCCGGGATTTGCGCCAGCAGTTTCAGGCCGTCGGCATCCACCACCAAAGGGGGTAAGTCGACCCGGCCCTCTTCTGCGGATGGCGGCTGCACATCCTTGACGAAGCCGATGGGCGCGTGCGCCTTTTCCGGCTGCGGCGAAAGCAGACGGGCGAGAAAATCACGGGTGGTTTCCTCCAGGCCAAAACCCGGGCCGAGCAGAAGCGCGGTGCTGCGCTTCAGATTTTTTGCCAGGATTTGGGCCGCGTCTTCGGAGATCACGCCCAGTTCTTCCGGCAGCAGCAGCCAGGTGGCCTCGGGGAAGTGCCCCGCCAGCACACGATACACACCGCCCGGCACAGCCAGTGTGACCAGCCCGGCCCCGGCCCGGTAGGCGGCCTTGCCCGCCAGCATGGCCGCGCCGGTAAAGTTCACCGACCCGGCCGCCACCATCACCGTGCCGAAGGTGCCTTTGTGCGCGTCCAGGGGCCGCGGGGGAAGCGTCTCGCCCACCTGATTTTCCTCCACCACGAAGCGTTTGACGCGCTGCCAGGCCTGCAAATCGTCCAGCGGGCCGATGCCAGCCAGTTGCAGCTCGCCCACGAATTGCGCGGCCGGGAACTGGTACAGGCCGGTTTTGGCCGCGGCCATGGTGATGGTGAGGTCCGCGGCCAGGGTTTCGGCTGCGGCTTCGCCGGTGTCGCAGTTCACCCCGGAGGGGCAGTCCACCGCGACCACAATCGGGGGAGCATCCATGTCTGCCAGGTGTTCTTTGACCGCTTGCAGGGTTTTGGCGATGTTCCCGCGCAGGGGCAGTTTGATGCCCGTGCCCAGCACCCCGTCCAGGAGGAGAGCGTGGTCGTCCAGTTGGGCGAGCAGGGCCGGGATACCGCCGCGTTTTCCGCCCAGCAGTTCGCCGCCAGCCTGCTGAAAGGCCTCCACCAGCGGGTCCTTGCCCCGCTCCGCCAGCAGATACGCGCTGGCCTTCCAGCCCTGATCGGCGAGCCAGGTAAGCGCGACCAGGGTGTCGCCGCCGTTGTTGCCTTTGCCAACCAACCCCAGCGCGCCCTCCTCGGCCAGGTAGCCGAACTCCTGGGCAATGATTTTTGCCAGGTTGGTACCGGCATTTTGCATCATCTGGTCATACGTCAGGCCGCTGGCGTCGGCCTCTTTTTCAATAGCCAGCATTTCGGAAAGAGTTACGAGTTTCATGGGAAGCTCCGGGGGGAGTTGGGTAATTGGGTGATTGGGTAATTGGGGAATTGGTAATTGGGTAATTGGGTATTGGGTATTGGACGAATCAATTCTACCCTACCTACCTGTCTACCTGTCTACCTGTCTACCTGCCTACCTGTCTACCTCATCCACCTACCGCGCCGGCCTGCCTTCCACGTACCATTGTATCGTCTGGCGCAGGCCTTCTGCAAGGGGGGTGGGGGAGAAGTCCAATTCCAGACGCGCCCGCGCGCTGCTGACCGGCCAGTCGTTGAACACGTAGTGGCGCAGGTTGAGGGGGAAGAAGGGTTCGCGGTGGGTGTAGCGCGAGAAAAACTCCATCAGCCCGGCCAGAGAGAGCATGAGGGCGCGGGGCGTGTTCAAACGCCAGCGGGAGATGCCCAGCAGGTCGCTGACCAGGTCGTTGATTTTGCGGTGGGTGACGGGCAGGTCGCAAATGTTGAAGATGCGCCCGTGCAGGTCGCCAGGATGTTGGAGTACACGGCAGATGACGCGGGCCACGTCGGGCACGAACACGGGGAAGACCAGCCGTTTGCCGCGGTCGATCTGGACGCGCACCCCGCGCAGGGGGTCCTGGATGAACAGGCGGTTGAAGCCGTAGGTGCCGTGGGGGCCGTAGAACGCGCCGGGGCGCAGGATGACCGCGGGCAGGCTGTGTTGGGCGGCCATTGCGCGTACGTATTGCTCCGCGTCCAGCTTAGAGCGCTGGTAGGCGTCGCGCGGGCGGCAGGGCGTCTCTTCGGTGATCGGCTGCCCGCGCGGGGGTTCGCCCACCACCGCGACCGTGGAGATGTGTACCATACGCTTCACCCCGGCCCGGAGGGCGGCCTGAACCATGTTGCGCGTGCCCTGGGTGTTGATGCGTTGAAAGGTCTGCTCAGAACCCCAGAAGCGGAAGTAACCGGCGGCGTGGACCGCGTAGTCGCAGCCCTGGATGCCGCGGTGCAGGGAGGCGGGGTCGGTTACGTCGCCCTGGAGGCACTCGATGGGGCCGGGGGGCAGCCAGCCCAGGTCGGAGGTCTTGCGCACCAGCAGGCGCAGGCGGTAGCCGCGGGCGAGCAGGCAGGGCACCAGATGATGGCCGAGGAAGCCGGTGCCGCCGGTGACGAAGATCAGTTTTCGGGCCACAGGTCCTTCACCACCCAGTCGAGGTCGAGTTGGCGTAGTTTTTGCGGGGTTGGGCGTCCGGTTTGCGGGTCCCAGCCGCGCGCCCGGTAGTAGGCGGCCAGCATCTCGTCGAGGGGGATCACGTATCCGGCCGCGCCGCCGTCCGGGTAGGGCTGGCGCAGGGCCTTGGGTAGGGTGTCGTTGGCGCGGGTCAGGCCGAGGCGGTTGTTGATGGCGCGTTTGAGGTTCCAGCCGCGCTCGCCGCAACGCAGCAGCTCGTCCAGGCTGAAATCAAAGCCGGTGGCCGCGTTGACCAGTTGGCGCACGGTGTCCGGGGGCACCGCGGCGAAGATGCACAGCACCAGCGCGTTGTTGAGGGTGCGCCAATCCTGGTGGCGGGCGACGTTGGCGGCTTTTTCCGCGCCCGCGTGGCGTTCGAGGAAGGCGATGCCAAGCTGTTCGTCCGCGTGGCCGAGGACATCGACCATGAAGTAGTCGGATTGGTTGTGGCACGCGCCGCGCGGGGAGGTGGCGTAGACCAGGGCCATGCCGGAGGCCCCGCGCGGGTCGTGGTAGGCGACTTCCAGGCCGTTGACCTGGAGGGCTTCGGATGCGGCGTCGAAGTGCTGCGCCAGGCCGCGCGCGCCGCGCGCCAGCAGTTCGCCAAAGCCTTCGCGGCGTGCGGTCAGGTGGATGCAGCGGGTGGCGGCCTCCACGCTGCCCCATTCGAGGGCCAGGCCGCCGGTGTCTGCCGGTGTGATGGCGCCCTGCTCGAACAGGGTGAAGGCCAGGCCGAGGGTGTTGCTCATCGAGATGGTGTCCATGCCGTAGCGGTCGCACAGTTCGCCCATGCGGGTGATGGCGGCCAGGTCGTCGATCAGCAGGTTGGGGCCGAAGCCGACGATGGTTTCGTATTCCGGGCCTTTGCGTTTCCCGCCGTCGAGGGTGACGACGCGGCCGCAGGCGATCACGCAGGCGTGGCACGTGCTCACGCCGCTGAGCAGGGTTTCGGTGAGGCTGGCGCCGGAGACGTTGTAGGTGCCGTCGAACGTTCCGGCCTGGAAGTATTTTTTGGGCATCTCGCCCAGGTAGTCGAAGTAGTCGGAGGCGCCCGCGCTGCCGAGTTCGCGCAGTGCGTTGGTCTGGTTGTGGCTGCGCAGGTCGCGGTTGGCCTGGCTGCGCAGGGGTTTGTATTTTTGCCAGTCAACCAGGGGCACGGGGTGTGTGCCTTTGACGGCGATTGCTTTCAGGTTTTTGGCGCCCATGACCGCGCCCATGCCGGTGCGCCCGGCCACGCGTCCGTGGTCGCACAGGATCAGGGCGAAGGGAATCTGGGCTTCGCCTGCCGGGCCGATGGCGGCCACGCGGACGTTCTTCACCCCCAACTGGGTGGCGATGGCGTGTTGAATCTGGTAGGCGTCCAGGCCCCACAGGCGGGAGGCGTCGCGGATTTCGATCCGGTCGTCGTGGACCCACAGGTAGACGGGGTGGGGGGCGCGTCCGGTGATCCACAGGCCGTCGAATCCGGCCTTGCGCAGTTCGGGCCCCCAGAAGCCGCCGGCGTTGGATTCGCCCCACAGGCCGGTGGCGGGGGATTTGGCGCACACCACGAAGCGCCCGACCGCGGGGCCGGCGGTGCCGGTCAGCGGGCCGTTGAGGAAGAGCAGGGGCGCGTCCGGGGAGAGCGGGTCGAGGGCCGGGGTCAGGTGGGGGTAGAGCAGCCGGGCGGCCAGGGAGGCCGCGCCCAGGTATTGTTGTTCCCACTCACGCGGGGGCAGATACCGGTCCACCTGTCCGGTGGTCAGATTGATTTGGAGGATGGGCTGCATGGAGGGCTGTCAGTTGTTTTGTTGGTAGAGTTCCCGCGCGCAGCGGGTGAAGTCCAACACGGTGGGGACGTTGCGCATGATGTAGGCCATGTTGCCGCGCAGTTTGAGTTTCATGGTGGCCAGTGCCTGGATGGGGTGCAGTTCGCCTTCCAGGATGCGCACCCAGTTGGAGTAGGGCGCGTTGATCACGAATCTGGCCTGTACTTCGTCCGGGCTGCGGTGATAGCCCACTTTTCTGCACGCGCCGTGCCACAGGTCGAAGTACATGACGACCTGGCGGTCGAAGGTTTCATCGGGGTCGATGATCAGGCACAGGTCGCCTTCCCAATTGCGGGCAACCTGGGCGTATTGTGGGTCGCTGTTGAGTTTTTGGTGGAAGGCTTGCAGCCATTCCTGGCTGGGGAAATCGTGGGGCATGGGGCCTCCTGGAGGTTGGTTTGATGGATGCGGATTATACCGACAGCGCGGGGAACAAGGCGGGTTGGGTGGGGTTGGTTTCCGGGTTCATCAGCGCTTATTATACCCTCCCCGCCTCTTGTCAAAACGCTCAACTTGGTCTATCCTATGCCACACACCGGAGTTTCAGCCAATCACACGTATGATGCCAAAAGCTCGATGGCATTTGCTTCACTTTGGACAACCCCCACATACCCGGCAATACAAAAAGGGGCAGGTCTTTGACCTGCCCTTCGGTGTGCAAACGCTGCCCAAATGTCTCTCCATGCGCTTGGTGGGAGTCGAACCCACACGCCCTAACGGGCACATGGCCCTCAACCATGCCTGTCTGCCAATTCCAGCACAAGCGCGTGCATGGGCTATTATAATCAGCTTCTGACTCGCGTCAAGGAAAGGATGAGTGTGGAGAAAGGAGAAAGGAGATAAGGAGAAAGGAGAATGGAGAATGGAGAATGGAGAATGGAGAACGGAGAATGGAGAATGGAGAATGGAGAATGGAGAAAGGAGAATGGAGAACGGAGAATGGAGAATGGAGAAAGGAGAAAGGAGAAAGGAGAAAGGAGAAAGGAGAAAGGAGAAAGAAGAAAGGAGAATGGAGAACGGAGAATGGAGAATGGAGAATGGAGAATGGAGAATGGAGAAAGGAGAACGGAGAATGGAGAGAGGGGAGTGAAAAGTGGGTGGACAACTCAGACAAGTAAGACAAATGAGACCAGTAAGACCAGTCAGACCGACTAATGGAGCGATGAATGCCAACCATAGTTTTAGACGCCATGGGCAGTGACAATCATCCGCAGCCGGAATTGCAGGCCGCTGTAGAAGCCGCTCAAAAGTATGGCGAAGAAATTTTATTGACCGGGCCAGAAGAAATCCTGCTTCCGAAATTGAAGGCAATGAACGCCAGCCGCGTGCGCGTCGTTCATGCACCGGAAGTGTTTGAAATGAGCGAAAAAATCTCCCCGCGGGTGCTGCGCCGGGCGCAGAACAGCATGTCGGTCGCCATGCAGCTGATCAAAGCCGGGGAGGCGGACGCGTTCGTCACCATGGGCAACACCGGCGGCGCGCTGGCGCACGGCCAGATCATTCTGGGGCGCATCCGGGGGGTCAAACGGGCGGCGTTGAGCGCGCTCTACCCGGTCAAGGGCGGCCAATGTGTGGTGTTGGACATTGGGGCCAACGTCGAGTGCCGCCCGGAATTCCTGTTGCAGTTCGCGGTCATGGGCGCGGTGTACGCCCAGGGTGTACTGGGCGTCGAACATCCGCGGGTGGGGCTGCTTTCCAACGGCGAGGAGGCCGGTAAAGGCAACGATCTGGTCAGGGCCACATACCCGCTGCTGGAGGCCAGCGGCTTGAACTTCATTGGTAATGTGGAGGGCAAGGAGCTGTTCGGCGGAGAGGCCGACGTGGTGGTCACCGACGGTTTTACCGGCAATATCCTGACCAAGGGCAGCGAAGCGGTGGCAAAACTGCTGATCGACATACTGCGCGAGCAGTTGATGTCTTCGTTTCGCACCAAGATGGGCGCGCTGCTGGCAAAACCGGCCTTTGGCGAAATCCGCAAAATGCTCGACCCGGCGGAGATCGGCGCGGCGCCACTGCTGGGCATCGACGGGTTGGTGTTCGTCGGGCATGGTCGCTCGAACGCGCGGGCGGTGTTCAGCGCCATCCGGCTGGCGCGGCAGGCAGCCGAAGCGGATTTGCTCTCCTCCATACGCGGGGCTATCGAGGAACGTCTGAAATCCCAGGTGCGTGAGGCAGTACGATGAACAGAAAAAGAGTTGTGGTTACAGGAATGGGGGCCATCACAGTTTTGGGGAATTCGGTGCAGGCATATTGGGAGAGGCTGGTTGCCGGTCACTCCGGGATTCGCAAAATCACCCGCTTCGATGCGGAGGAGTACCCCTGCCAGATTGCCGGAGAAGTGCAGGACTTCGATCCCCGGGCATACATGGAGCGCAAGGAAGCCCGCCGCGTGGCGCGCTCCTCGCAGTTCGCGCTGGCCGCCGCGGTGCAGGCCGTGGAGGACGCGGGTTTGCCAGCCACCATGCCAGAGCCGGAGCGCTGCGGTGTGGTCTTCGGCACCGCCATCGGCGGCCTCGACCAGATCACCGACGACATCGAAGTGCTGAAGAGCCGCGGCTTGAGCCGGGTCAGCCCGTTCACGCTTCCCAGCGGCCTGCCGAACATGCCCGCCTATCTGATCGCCCGCCGCTTTCAATGCCTGGGCCCCAATTCCACCATCACCACCGCCTGCGCCACCAGCACCCAAACCATCGGAGAAGGCGCCGAACTGATCCGCCGCGGTGTAGCGGAGGTGGTCATCGTAGGCGGTACAGAGGCCATCATCCGGGATTACGCGTTCGCGGGTTTTTGCGCCATGCGCGCCATGCCGGTCAACTTCAACGACAACCCCCAGGCAGCCTCCCGGCCATTCAACGCGGACCGGGAGGGGTTTGTGTTCTCGGAGGGGGCCGCCGCGCTGGTGCTCGAAAGCCTGGAGCACGCGCGGGCGCGCGGCGCGCGCGTCCACGCGGAGGTGGCCGGGCACGCCTCCTCCGCGGACGGGTTCCACATGGCCGCGCTGGACCCGAACGCTTCGGGCGCGATTCGCGCCATGCAATGGGCCCTCCAGGATGCGGGCGTGCGGCCAGAAGAGATCGACTACGTCAACGCGCACGGCACATCCACCCCGGCCAACGATGCCATGGAAACCAAAGCGATCAAAGCCGTGTTTGGCCCGCACGCGCACAAAATGGCGATCAGCTCCACCAAATCTATGGTCGGGCACGCACTGGGCGCATCCGGCGCGCTGGAGGCGATTGCCTGCATCAAAGCCATTCAGGAAAGCTGTGTGCCCCCTACCATCAATTACGAAAACCCTGACCCCAATTGTGACCTGGACTACGTTCCCAACACGGCCCGGCAGCGCAGCGTGCATGTGGCGCTGTCCAATTCGTTTGGGTTGGGCGGGCAAAACGCCTGCCTGGTGCTAAAACGGTACGAGAATGATTGTGGTGACAACGCCGGGAATTCGTAGAAAACCGCGGGAACTCCGGGAACTTTAACTTTCAACCCGCAACTTACAACTCCACAGGAGACTATCGAATGAGAATCGTTACCAACGAAGCCCTGATCAAACGAAACGCAAGAATCGGACAGATTGCCAGTATCGTTGGGCTGCTGATCCTGGTCGGCGGAATGATTTTGACCTTTCAGGGCGACCAAAACCAAACCCAGGTTTTTCTCTCGTTTGGCGCGCTGCTGGTGGGCTTTGCCCTCTCCCAATTGGGCATTTACTTTGGCAACCGGTACTCGCGCCCCCCGCGGGCGGACCAGGTGTTGGATCAGGCCCTGAAAGGGCTGGATAAAAATTACACCCTGTATCATTACACCGCGCCAGTGTCCCACCTGCTGATCGGCCCGGCGGGGATTTGGGCGATCTTCCCCAAGCACCAGCGCGGCACGATCACCTACGAAAAAGGCCGTTGGCGGCAAAAGGGGGGGCTTTTCCTGGCCTATATGAAATTGTTCGCCCAGGAAGGGATTGGACGCCCGGATTTGGAGATCGGCGCAGAATTGGAGAGCTTGAACAAGTTCATTGCCCGAGAAATTCCCGATATGGAATTCCCCCCGGCACGGGCCGCGTTGGTGTTCACCAACCCCCAGGCGGACGTGCAGGCTGGCGAGGCACCCGTGCCCACCCTGACAATCAAAAAATTGAAAGAATTCATCCGCAAACAAGGGAAGAACAAGCAGTTCCGCCTGTCGCCGGAGAAAATTCAGGCTTTACAGAAGGCAATTGAAAAGGAGGGGTAGGGAGGACGAGAAAAAGGACGAGCAGGGGGCCCGTCCTTTGCGTTTCTTCTGGGGGTGATTGGGTGCTCAGCCCTCGAGAAAGTCTTCCAACGCCTTTTTGCTGATGCGGTAAGCGCGTCCGAGTTTACGGGCTTTGAGGTCACCGGCCTCGATGGCTGCGATCACGTCCTCTTCGGAAACGCGCAACACCTCAGCGGCTTCCGCGGGGGTCATCACAGCGGGCAAACCGCCGGAGGCGGCGGCTGCGCCCGCGCCGGCTCCTGCGCCGACCGCCGCGCCGCTGGCCGCGGCCTGTTGTTGCTGCCCGCCGCCGACCATGCCGCCCAAGGCCTGCCCCATCACATTGCCGATGCCGATCCCCGCGCCGATTCCGGCTGTCAGGCCCGCGCCGCCGCCGGGGTTCTGGGCTGCGTCGCGCAACGCGTCCGCGGCCTGGAGTTGGGTGTAGGTCTGCATGTCCAGCATCCCCATGGCGCGCAGCTCTTCCGCGGATTTGCTGGAGGGCTTCAGGTTGCCGATGTAAAAGGTCTTCAGCGTCAGGCCGAGGGCCAGAAAATCGTCCTGCGCTTTGGCACGTACGCCCGCGCCCAGCTCCTCGGTCAGGCCGATCAGCTCCGGTACGCTGTACTTGGCCGCGGTTTCGCCCAGCAAATCCTGCAATTTGGAGAGCAAAATGGTCTTCAAGCGGTTTTCGATGTCGGTGGTGCGGTACACACCCTGCGCGCCCACCACCTGGGTGACGAACTGCTGCGGGTCGGAGACCTGGAAGCTGAAGGTGCCAAAGCCCTGGAGCAAGGCCACGCCCAGCCCCATGCCGGGGTTGCGCACGATGATCGGCTGCGGCGTGCCCCATTTGCGTTCCGGGAACTCCCGCATGGAGACGAAATACACCTCCGCGGGGAAGGGGGTCTTTTCGTCGAATAATTTTTCGCCGATTTTATCGATCAGCAAGGGGATGTTGGCAGTCGCGATGGTGTGCCGCCCCGGGCCGAAGACATCCAGCGCCACGCCATCCCGGAAAAATACTGCCGCCTGGGACTCGCGGACGATCACCTGCGAGCCGATGCGAAAATCTCCCGGACCGCTCTCCGGGAAGCGATGCACGATCTCGTCCCGCATCGCGTTGGGGTATTCGATAACGTCAAAAATCCTGGCCATAACCTGTTTCTCCTGCTTGGGGTGAAAAATGATGCTCAGAGGGGGGGAG
>Ga0256830_1001391_pt1 | contig 17226 bp, 12 predicted proteins | sample 128326metaG_FD_190537 | JGI IMG/M metagenome (GOLD analysis project Ga0256830, IMG submission 190537) | Hydrothermal vent microbial communities from Lau Basin, Pacific Ocean - 128-326 | ecosystem: Environmental > Aquatic > Marine > Hydrothermal vents | place: Pacific Ocean: Lau Basin | collected... | reverse complement strand
CGTGTCGGAGCGGCCCGGCAACGGCAAGGACGACGACTGCGACCTTGCCACGGCCGACGCCGTGGACTCCGGCCAGATCGTGTGCAGCGTGACCACGGACGCGGCCGTCTACAGGGAACACGAGAGGGTGGGGATCGCCGCCGTGGTGGAGAACACCACCACCGACACCATCTTTGTGCAGCCGGTGTGCGCCGTGTCGGTGCGGGATCCGGCCGGGGCCGCGGTGCACGCGGACCAAGGGGGCCCTCCGGCCCTGCCTGCCGGCGCCTCGGTCTCCGTTCCCTTCGGTTTCGACACCGGCACCCTCCGGCCCGGAGTCTACGACGTGGACGTGGTGGTGCGCTACGGAGACGTTGCCGCTGCGTCCTGCGGGACCACGTTCTCCATTCTGTCGAGCCTGGAGGCGGGCACGGCGTTCGAAGGGACGATCTCCGCGCTCCCGGCGGAGATCGACGAGGGCGAGACGACCCAGCTCCACTACGCCGTGACCAACGCCGGCAACGTGGACGCGCCGGACGTGGACCTGGGCGTCGAGGTGCTGCGGCTCGCCACCGGCGACCCCGTGGCCCGGTTCACCGAGCGGGTGTCCCTGGCACGGGGCGCCTCGGTGTCGGGGGGCCACGCGTTCGTGGCCGGGCCCGTGGATGCCGGGGAGTACCTGGCCGTGCTCACGGCCGCGGCATCCCCGGCCCGGGCCTTGGCCGGGGCACGGTTCACCGTGCTGGCCCTAGACCAGCCGCCCGTGGCCGACGCCGGACCCGACCGGAACGTGCCCACGGGTGAGGAGACGGTCCTGGACGGCAGCGGCGCCTACGATCCGGAAGGCGCGATCCTCGCCTACGAGTGGGGCCTCGAGCAGAAGCCCTCGGCGAGTTCCCTGACCGAGGCCGGGATTCGAGGTCGGCACACCCCGCGGCCGGCGTTCACACCGGACGTGGAGGGGACCTACGTGTTTCGGCTCGTGGTGGACGACGGAGGGCTTCCCAGTGAGGCCGACACCGTGGCGATCACGGCCTTTGCCTCGGACGTGCCCCCCAATGCCGACGCGGGGCCGGACCGGTGGGCGGTTCCGGGCGAGCTCGTGGTGCTCGACGGAAGCCGGAGCCACGATCCGGACCAAGCCCCCCAACCCCTGACGTACCGGTGGAGCCTCGTCTCCTCGCCCTCGGGGAGCACCGCGGGGCTCACCGGGGCGGATGCGGCCGCGGCCACCTTCGTGCCCGACGCGGCGGGGACCTACGAGGTGAGCCTGGAGGTCTCCGACGGGCTCTCCGCCGACGAGGACCGGGCCTCGGTCCGGGTCTCCGACCCCAACGTGCCGCCGAACGCCGATGCGGGGCCGGACGTGAGCGGGCCCGTGGGCCAGGAAGCGGTGCTGGACGGCTCGGGGAGCTACGACCCGGACGACGGCCCAGAGCCCCTCGAGTACCTGTGGCGGTTCGTTTCCGTGCCGGCGGGGAGCACGCTGGGGGACGCGGACATCGCGGACGCCGACACGGCCGCGGCCCGGTTCGTGCCGGATGCACCCGGCGTCTACGTGCTGCGGCTCGAGGTCAGGGACGGGCTCGCGACCGCTGCGGACAACGCCGCGGTGGAGGCCACGGCTCCCGTTCCCACGCAGATGGAGCCCATAGCCGATCTCGCGGGCCGCGGCAAGCTGGACAAGGTGTCGCTCACCTGGACCTGCGTGCCCGACGCAGAGGCGTACAACGTGTACCGGGGCACGACGCCCGGCGGGCCCTACGACCGGGTGGCCGAGGGCCACGTGACCGACTACTGCACCTACCTGGACACCGGACTCGTGACCGGCCAGACCTATTACTACGTGGTCACCTGGACCGACGGCCGAGGGGCCGAGTCATCGGCATCCAACGAGGCAGCCGTCACACCGGCCACGCGCCGCCGCCGTCGGTGAGGTCGTTCCTTGTTCCCGGAAGGTCAGGTTCGGGCCCGCCTCCGGCGCCTCCACCCGGCGAGTCCTGCCAGGCCGCTTCCCACCAGGAGCAAGGTACCCGGCTCCGGCACCACCTGCAGATTGCTGGAGAAGTACAACGTGGTACCCGTTGGAGGGTCCGCCTGCTGCAGGTAGAATCCGGAAGGAGGAGCGTTCGGAGTGACGCTGAACCGCACCACCGCGTACTGGTTCAACCCCAGGGTGAAGTCCCACGCGAGGGCCAGGGACACGTCGTCCACGATCGGGTCCTCGTAGACGGACAAAGAGTCTCCGGTTACGCCGTCGTAAAATGCCAAGTTGTCCAGCGTACCCGCGTAGATGTTGAAATAGATGTCCCCGGTGTAGGGCCCCGCCCCCCCGTCCGAAGCGAAGCCTGGCTCGTCGATCTCCCAGCTCTGCCCCGGTTCCGGGGTTCCCGTCGCGCCCCCGGTCTCGTCGTAGTACGTGCTTGTGGACGAATCTTCGATGTCGTGGTCCAGATGGAGTCCCACGTAGTGGGAGCCAGGCCCGGACACCGGGACCACCAGATCCCCTAGGCCCGTCGAGAAATCGAAAGCGCTGCCATCCACGCCCGCGGGAAGCGGGTCTCCGAACCATCCTTCCGCCGTGGTGCCATCCACGTTCAGCACCCAGTTGAACAGGATGGTTGCCGCGCCGGCCGATTCCACCCCCCATCCCCAAAACGTCACCGCCACCGCCCCGGCGATCCAAAGGCTCCTTTTCATCCCGGTCCTCCTTGCCCCCGTCTCCTCAGACACCCTCGATGTCCGCCACGCCCGTTCCGCTCACATTTCGGCTCCTGCAACTTCCGTACCCGAAACAGGCGCCCTCACCCCCCTGGATCCCGCCCTTCCCCTGGTCTCGCGCGCCCCACCCGTTCCGCCGCCGGGTGGAAGTAGAAGAACTTTTCTGCCGCCTTACGGACCTTCTTGCCACACACTGTCGGTTGCAGGAGCCCTTCCGCTGCCGGCCGGGGCGCCAGGATCTCCATTGTCAAGCGGCACCCAGAAATTACGCATTTAAGGCGTACGAGGGCATGGCCGGATGCGAGTGGAGGACTGGCTCCGGCCGGGGACACCGGCCTCGAACCCGGGTCGTTGTGTCGAGCGGGCGGTTTTCGTAGGCTGGCGGCATGTCCCGCAACAGAACGCTCACCCCAAACGGGTGGATCGAGAGGTTTTGCCTTCCCCCGGCTGACGCGGCCCGAAGGGCCGGGGTCATGCGCCAGGAGATTCTCGCCGGCTCGCCCCGGGTGCGGGAGGGAAACTTCCCCCGGATCTCCAGCTCGGACCTGCGGCTCCTGTTCGAGCTCTACGACCGGCGGGTGTTCGCCGGGGCCCTGACCCGGGCCCTGGGGGGAGCCGACGGCCAGGCCCTGGGTTTTCGGCTCTCGCGCCGGATGACCCACGCCGGTGGCAAGACGTACTTCCGCCCGGCCCCCCGACCGGATCAACCCGAGTACGAGATCGTGATCTCCTCGCACCTGCTGTTCTCGAACTTCCACGGACCTGGCGGACCGGTGGCGGTGAACGGCCTCGGGTGCCGGGACCGGCTCGACGCCCTGCTGCGGATCTTCGAACACGAGCTGGTGCACCTGATCGAGCTCCTCACCGCCGGGGCGTCGAGCTGCCGGGCCGAGCCGTTCCAGGAGCTCGCCCTGGGGTTGTTCGGACACACGGACGTGACCCACCGGCTGGAGACCCCACCGCAGCGGGCACTACGGACGTACGACCTGCGGGTGGGCGACCGGGTCTCGTTCGTGTTCCAGGGGATCCGGCGGAAGGGCCGGATCAACCGGATCACCAAACGCGCCACGGTGCTCGTGGAGGATCCCTGCGGGGTCCCCTACTCCGACGGCAGGAGGTACCTGAAGTTCTACGTGCCCCTGCAGCACCTCACAAGGGAGGAAGACAGCGGGGGCCGTAGCGCTGCTTACCGTCGGTGACGGTGCGTCCGTTGCCGCGAGGGATCCGGAGGCCGGGGCTCTCTCAAGTTTTACCTGCCGACGGACGACAAGGGGAGCTGCCGCGGGAGTCTCAGTCTGGCAGACCCCGCACCCTTTCCGTTCCGGGAGGCATGCGATGCTTCAGCTCCAGTGGACGCCCGAGATGGAGACAGGGATCGAGGTGGTGGACCGCCAACACCGGGAGCTCGTGGAGCAGGTGAACCGGCTCCTCCAGGCCATGCGGGCCGGCAAAGGGCGGAAGGTGGTGGGGGGTCTGCTGGCGTTCCTGGGGCGCTATGCGGTCGAGCACTTCCGGACCGAGGAGGAGATCATGCGCAAAGGGGGGTACCCGGAGTACGAGCGACACCGGGCCGTGCACGAGGCGTTCAAGCGGGACTTCGCCAAGCTCTCGGCCGAGTACGAGAAGCAGTCCACCGCCAAGCTCGCCTTGACCATCGAGGTGCAGAAGCGGGTGATGGAGTGGCTCCGGCAGCACATTCTGAAGACGGACAAGAAGGCGGCCCAGTACCTGCGGGAGCACGGGACGGCCTGAGCCGCCCGACGCGCTCCCGCATCCGACCCGGGCTCACCCCATGGCGAGCATCTCGAGGAACGCCTCCACCCGGGTGCGGAGCTGCCCCTGGTCCTGGGAGTAATCGGTCTCGAGGCGCAGCATCCGGACGCCCCGACCCCGAAGCTCCCGGTCGAGCCGCAAGGCCTCGGCAGCATAGGGGGTGCAGAACGACAGGTTGTAATGGACCACGCCGTGGGCCCCCAGATCCCGGGCCATCCGCTCCACGGTGTCGGCCCGCTCGGTGTTGGGGGTGAAGCAGGCGCACTCGATCCGGAGCTGGCGCTCGGCAATGGCGTCCAGCAGCCCCTCTCGACCGGCCGGCCCCTCGTCCACCGGGTCCCGGAAGTTCCGGGATCCCACGCACGACTCCTCGCCCACCACCACCGCCCCGCACGACTCGATCACCTGAGGCACCTTCCAGTTGGGGATCGCCATGGGCGAGCCCGACACCAGGATCCGGGGGGCGCCCTGCGGCGCCACGCCCTGCCCCCGGCCCACCCGCTCCTCCAGCTCGTTGCACAGCTCGTGGACCTTGGCCGTGAACCGCACCGGGTCGTCGTAGAACGAGATCTGGTTCACCAGCAGGGCATCCAGGCCCGAGATGGGGGCCGGGTCTGCGGATCGCAGCGCCGCCAGCCTGGCCAGGGCCCGGCGCTTGGCGTTGACCACGCCTACGGCCTCCCGCAGAGCGTCGTCGGTGATCCGGCTGCCCGTCAGGGCCTCGATCCGATCCACGAACCGGGCGAGCTCGGCCCGCCACAGGACCCGATCGGCCGGGTTCTTCATCTGGGGCAGCTCCATCACGTGCACCGGGGCCAGGGCGTGGAACGACTCGTAAGCCTTCTTCTTTCCGTCACAGGTTGTCTCGCCCACCACCAGGTCAGCCACCTCGATGTAGGGGCACAGCCGGGCCAGCTTGAACCCAAAGAAGCTTTTGATCAGGGGGCAGGTGGCCTGGGGCAGGTACTGCTCGGCCAGGTCGAACCCCACCTCGGCCCCTCCGCATAGCCCGATCAGCACCCCGCCGGCGGCCAGCACCACCTCCTCGGGCACGAACACGCAGAAGGCCGCAACCACCTTGCGGCCCCCCTCCTTGGCCTGCAGCAGCTCGCGCACCCGCAGCCCGTGGATCTGGCTCACCACGAAGTCGAAGTACTCCATGGCCCGGGGCCGGTGGGGCTGACGCTGGTACACGTCCCCGTAGGCCTGCCCCAGCACCGTAAGAAGGCCGTCGTGGGCCTCCAGGTCGAGGCCAAGCTGCTGCCACATCTGGCGATCATCCGAGGGAACCATGGGATCTCCTCCTGGAAACGGAAACGGGAAGCACGCAGTGCGCTCCGATTCTAGGAGGCCGGCCCGCCCACCGGAAATCGGAAATGGGGATCCGCGGCCGCGGGGGAATCGGTGCTGCCGATGGGGGGGGAGGAGCCGGCCGGGCCGTCAGCCCGCCAGGAACACGGCGATCACGCCCGAGAGGAACACCCCGTCGAAGGTCCCGGCGCCGCCGATGGACGCCACCGGCGCGCCCAGGCGGGCGATCTTGGGGAGGTTCAGCAGATCCGCGCCGAGCAGGCACCCCAGGGTGCCGGCCACGTAGGCCGCCGGGCCGGCCTCGGCCGGGCTGAACAAGAGGGCCGCGATCGCGGCCGCGGCCGGGGGCACGAGCAGGGGCACCGCGATGCCGAACCCCGGCACCGGCCGGGCGAACCGGTGGACCACCCAGGTCACGGCGGCCGTGGCCGCCAGGTACCCCCAGGGCGACCCGGCCCGGCCCAGGAGGTACAAGGACACCAGGGTGGGGATCACGGCCCCGCCCAGGTTGACGGCCAGCACGGTCTCCTGGCGCAGGGGCAGCCCCGGGAACCGGAACCGGAACCCCAGGGCCAGCAGGTCCAGCTGGACCGGCCGGGCCGGGGCCTGGATCCGCCGCACCGGAATGTTGATCCCGCTGCCCAACAGGCTGCCCAAGAGCACCAGGGGCACGGCCTGGGGCGGGAGCCCCAGCTTGGCGAACGCCGCCCCGATCAGCCCCACCTGGACCAGGGCCAGCACGAACAGGCCCAGGAGGAACAGCACCAGGGCGAACACCAGGGCCAAGGGGAAGAAGATCACGCCGCCGCCTCCCACAGCTCGGCCAGGGCGTCGGCCACCTCGTCCGGGGCCTGGAGGATCACCATGTGGCCGGCACCGGGCACCAGGCAGAGCCGGGCGCGGGCCACGGCGCCGGCCAGCTCCCGGGACAGATCAGGGGGGGTCATGGCGTCCTGGTCACCGCACACCACGGCCGCGGGCACCCGGATCCGGGCCAGGGCGTCGGGGGGCAGCCCGTAGTGCTGGCAGGCCTGGAAGTCGGCCAAGAGCACGTCGGGGCCGGCCTCGGACAGGGTCGGGACCGCCTCGCGCCACACCTCCTCCGGGGTTCCCCGGGGGTAGCACCAGCGGGCGATCCGTTCGACCGTTGGGCCGAACGCGGTCCGCAGCCCCTCGAGGATCGCCGGGTTCACGGCCAGCCGGGCGCCCGTAGCCACCGCAGCCAGGCCCAGGACCCCTTCCGCCCCCTGGGCCGCGAGGGTCAGGGCCACGGCACCGCCCAGGGAGTGGCCGGCCACGGCATAGGCGGTCACTCCCCCCTGGCGAAGCCCTACGGCCACGGCCGCGGCGAGGCCCTCCACCGACCACTCGTCCGGCGGACCGGACCGGCCGTGGCCGGGCAGGTCCGCGGCCACGGCCGGGATCCCCCGGACCCGGAGCCGCTGCCACACCGGCAGCCACAGGCGGTGGACGCCGCCGGCGCCGTGGAGGAGCACCAGGGCCCGGCCGTCCGGGTCCGGTTCGCCGATCCAGTGAACTCGGGGCATGGGAACCTCCGGTCAATGGGCTCCAGCGAGAGTGAAACCGTCCGCATTCTAGCGGGCGGGGCCGAAAACACAACCGCCGCGCGGTGCTCATCGAGCCAGAAGCCGGCCGATCCGCTCCACCAGGGCCTCCAGGTCCACCGGCTTCACCACCACGTCGTCGGCCCCCAGGCGCACGGCCCGCAGCACCGTGGCCCGGTCGCCGTGGGCCGTGACCACCACCACGGGCGGCCGACGGCGGCGCCGCGCCAGGGCCTCGAGCACGCCGAACCCGTCCAGGCGGGGCAACTCCAGGTCGAGCACCACGAGGTCCACGGGGAGCTTCTCGACCAGGTCCAGGGCCTGGAGACCGTCGCCGGCGGGCAGGGGCGAGAACCCCTTCTCCAGCAGGTAGCGGGCGTACACGTCGCGCACCGAAGCCTCGTCCTCCACCAGCAGCACGGTCGGCCCCCCTTCGTCCCCGGCGGGGGACACCACCTCGGCAGCCGGGTTGCGGCGAGCCACCTCGGCCAGGGCCTCCCGCGCCGCCTCCGCCAATGCGGTCAGGGGGTTCCGCCGCAGCCGCACCAGGGCCGGGATGCACCGGGTCGACCCCCGGCAGCCCAGGGCCCGAACCGCCTCCACCCGGGCCCCTACGTGGGCGTGCCGGTCCTCGGCCACCCCCAGCAGGAACGTCTCCACCCGCGCCGACAGGTCCTCGGGAAAGGTGACGTCGGGCCGCGACCAGCTCCGTGCCAACGCTCCCACCCGGTCGGGGCGGACCCGGCCGACCGAGAGCTTCGCCAACAGGGCCTCGGCCTCCTCTCGGCACCGCTCCGCCGTGCGCAGCACCTGAAGCCGCCCCACCACGGCCAGGTATACGGCCTGGAGCAGGGTGGCCTTGGGCCGGCCCCTCGTCTCGCCCTGGGTCTCAGCGTGGAGCCGGTCGCGTAAAACGTCGAGGATCTCCACCGGCAGGTCCTCGATCAAAGCCCCCCACAGGGCCAGGGCCGGCCCCTCCAGGGGCAGGTCGGCGGCCGCACGGCCCACCGCCTCCCGCGCCCCATCGGACAGGAACTCCCAGGAGAGCACGCCCCGCTGCCGCAGCCGGGCCAGGGCCCGGGCCGCTGGCGCGGCCCGCCAGGGCTCGCGCACCAAGCATCCGGCCAGGGCGTCGCCGGAGCTGGCGTCGCCGTGCTCTGCCAGGTACTCGCACAGGGTTTTCACCACCAGCGGCACCGGAGACGCCCCGAGCGCGCCCTCGATGGCCACCAGGGTCGGTGGCTCGGCTTCCCCCAGGGCCGAGGCCGAGGCCAGGGCCACACGGGGATCGGGGTCGGCGAGCAGCCGGCCCCACAGGTCGTCCCGGCCGCAGACCAGGGCCGCCCGGGCCGCTGCAGTGCGCCGGCCGGGATCGGAGTCGCAGGCCCACTCCTCCAGGGTGCGGCCGGCGTCCTGTTTCTCCAGGGCCTGGAGCACCCGGACCGCCTCGGCCTCCCCCACCCGGGGGAGCAGAGCCCGCAGGGGCTCCTCGAGCTCCGCCACCGGCCATTGAACCAGACACGCTTCGGCCTGGCGGCGCACCGCCTCCACCGATGACGCCAGCATCCGGTCCAACAGCCGGACGTCCGGCGGCTGGGTGCCGGCACAGGCCAGCGCCGCCAGAGCCCCTCCGGAGACGGGATCACCCAGGGCCTCCTCCAGGGCCCGTTCCCAAAACGCCCGGTCGGCCTGGGCCAAGCCAGGCCGCCTTTTCGCGATGCCGGCCAGAGCGGCCAGAACCGCTCCGGCGCCCTCGGCCTCCGGGCTCCAGGCGTCCCGCAGGGCCCCGTACGAGACCTCGGACCCCCTCTCGGCCAGGAGCTCGAGGACCACCCCTCGGGCCGGGCCCTCCATCTGGGGCCACACGGCCAGGAGCAGGGCCTCCAGGTCGGGATCGGGGGCCTCCCGCAGGCCCCGTCGGATCTCCTCGGCGGCCTCGACCTCGCCGCCCGCGGCCAGCCGGGGCAGCCACACGTACCGGGCCGGGTGAGCGGCCTCGATCTCAGCCCTGCGGGCCGCGGCCGCGGCCCGCAGGGCCGGGTGGGGCACCTTAGCCTCGATATCGGTCAGGGCGCGGTGGGCCGCGGGACTGCCCAGGCCCCCAAGGGCCCGGACGGTGGCGAGCCCCCGGGGCAGGGTGGGGCTCTTCACCACCCCCTCGACCAGGTAGGGGATCAGGGGCTCCACCAGAGAGGGGGGAAGGGAATCGATCAGGAGCGCCGCCCTGCGGGGGTCGGGCTCCCGCACCAGGTGCAGCCCTACGGCCTGGAGGCCCTCGGGGCCGGACCGCTGGATCAGGGCCCCCAGTAGCCGGTCCAGGGCCTCGGCCGGCACCCGGACCCGGCCGGCCAGCAGGTCTTCGAGCCGCCGCAGGGCCTCGGAGCGGGCCGAGGTCATAACCGTGGCAGTTGGACCCGGAACAGGGCCCCTTCGGCCGGGGGCGGCTCACACACGATCTCGCCCCCGTGCTCCTCTACGATCTCCCGGCACAGGGCCAGGCCCAGCCCCCGCCCCCGGCCGGGCTTGCCCGACACGAACGGCTGGAACAGGCGGGGCAGGATCTCCTCGGGCACCCCGGGCCCGTCGTCCTCCACCGAGATCCATACCCCCTGAGAATCCGACCCGGCCGCCACCCGTACCGTGCCGCCGGCACCGGCCGCCTCCACCGCGTTCTGCATCAGGTTCAGCGCGACCTCCTCCAGCCGGTCGGGGTCGTGGGACACCGGGGGCAGGGAGGTGGGCAGACCGGTCTCCAGCCGAACCCCGGCCTCGTCAGCCAGGGGCGCCATGACCTCCACGGCCCGCCGCACCGCGGGCAGGGGGTCTGCCGCCCGCAGGCGCAGGGCCCGGGCCCGACGGAGCTCGTCCACCCCGTCGAGCAGGCGGGAGAGCCGGGAGGCCTCCTCCGCGATCAACCGAGCGTACCGGCGGGGCGGGGCCTCCGGCTCGGTGATCAGCTCCAGGTACTGGGCGGTTCCCAGGATCGAGTTAAGAGGGGTGCGCAGCTCGTGGACCAGCCGGCGCAGGGCCGACTCCCGGTCGGCCCGACGGGTCAGGTCCTCCAAGGTGGACGCCAGCCGCACCCGGCTGGTAATGTCGCGGCCCGTAAGAACCGCCCCGGCCGGGCCGTCGTCGCCCCGGATCGGCGACACCGTGAACCCAAAGGTGCGCGGCCGGCCCCCCACCTCCAGGGAGACCTCGTCCACACGCACCGGTGCGCCGCGGGTCAGGGCGGTGCGCACGGCCCCGACCACCTCGGCGCCCAGGCGCCCGGCCACCTGATCGGGCCCGGCCCCTGGGCTGAGGGCCAAGGAATCCTCCGCTGCCGGATTCCACAGCCGGACCCGGCCCTCTGGGTCGAACACCACGAGCACCGCGTGGATGGAGCGGATCAGGTCTTGGACGGAAATCGGTTCGATCACGGACCCCATGCCCCCTCCCCGAAGGAAAGAACGACCCGGCGAGTCACCCCTTTTGGATCGGCCCGCCCTCCCCAGGAGTTGAGGCCTCCTCCACCGGAAGCCGCAGGAGGTAGACGGACACCGCGGCCCCCACCCCCAGGAGCCCCACGCGCAGCCAGGGAGACCGGACCGCCAGGAAGGCGGTCAAGGGGATCGTGAGCCAGATCAGCGCGAGCGCCCGGTTCCGGGCCCGCCGGGGCACCCGGCCATGGCCGTAGGCCCGAATCACGGGCCCCAGGTGACGGTGCTCCACGAGCCACCGGTGCAGGCGATCCGAACCTCGAGCGAAGCACGCGGCGGCCAGAAGAAACAGCGGAACGGTTGGGAGCAGCGGGACGAAGATCCCCACCACCCCCAACCCCACCGCGGCGGCGCCGGCGACCACGAAACTCCACCGCACCGGCCGCGCACCACGCCTCAACCACCGCCCCCCAGCACCACGCTCACCGACGCCTCGGGCCGCAAGTACCGGGCGGCGACCTGTTGCACGGCCTCGGCGTCCACCGCCATGACCCTCTGGGCAAAGGTCTCCAGGGACCGATAGCCCAGGCCGTAGACCTCGTCCAAGGCCATCTGGGTGGCCTGGACCTGGTTGGACTGGAGCGCGATCTCGAACGCACCCACCAGCTTGCGCCGGGCCCGGTCCAGCTCGTCCGGCTCGGGGGGGATGTGGGCCAACCGGACCATCTCCTCCAGCAGCCCCTGCCGGGCGTCCTCGGCGTGCTCGGGCGCGGTGGCGATGTACCCGGCGACGTAGCCCGGGTCGAGGCCCTCCACGCACACGCTGGTGACCGCGTAGGCCAGGCCCCGTTCGTCCCGCAGACGCCGGAACAGCCGGCCGCCCTGGCCGTTCAGGATCGAGTCCGCCACCCGCAGGGCGTAGCGGTCCGCGTCGGCGAGCCGGGCCCCCAGAAACCCGACCACCACGTGGGCCTGCTCGAACGGCGACGGCTCCCGCCGGACCTCGGCCCCGGCGGGCGGAGTCGGGGACCGGGGCGGGGGCGGCAGTTCGCCCTCGGGAGCTAGGCCCTCCAAGGCCCGCTCCCAGAACTCGATCACCCGGTCGGGCGCCACCCGTCCCACCACGGCCAGGGCCAGGTTCTCGGGCCGGGCCGCGGCTCGGTACAGGGCCCGGAGGTCTGCCGCCGTGAGCCCGGCCAGGGCCGCCTCAGTACCCAGCACGTCCCGGCCGAACGGATGTGGCCCGTACAGGGCCGCCTCGAACCGGCGGAACGCGAACCCCGAGGGGTTGTCCCGCCGGGCCCGGAGACCCGCCACCGCGTCCTCCCGAGCCTTGGCCACCTCTTCCTCCGGGAAGGAGGGGTGGGTCAGGATCTCGGCCACCAGCTCCAGGCCGTCCTCGAGGTAGCGGGACAGGAACTCGGCCCGGAGGCCGAACGAGTTGCGGCCCGAGAACCCTTCCACGTCCCCGCCCAGAGCGTCCACAGCGTGGGCAATCTCGAACACGTTGCGCGACGCCGTGCCCCGGGTCCAGGACCGGGCCAGCAGGTGGAACGCCCCGGCATGGGACTCCGGCTCGCGGCGGAGCCCGCCCAGGAACCCGGCCCGCAAGGCCACCAGGGGGACCTGGGGGTTCACCTTAACGATCACCCGGGCCCCATTAGCCAGGGTGCGGCATACCCACTGGCGCCGCACCGCCGTGCTGCGGCGGTGAATCCGGCGGCTGGTCTCGGCAGCCCGCCGGACGATGCGGGCCGCGGCAGCCCCGTCCCAACATGGGGTGCCGGAAGGCCCCAGGGCCACCACAACGGCCCGTTCGGGCCGCAGATACCGGCGCGCCGCGGCCTGCACCTCGGCCGGCCCCACCGCCCGCAGCTGCTCCAAGTAGACCTGCTCGGCCCCGGCGTCGCCCAGCACCAGGTGGAAGAACCCCGTCTTCTCCGCCTGGCCCTGCACGGTCTCGCGCTGGTACACGAACTCGGCCTCCAGGTTGAGCCGGGCTCGGTCCAGCTCCCGGGCCCCCACCGGCTCGTGTCGCAGCCGGAAGGTCTCGTGGAGCACGGCCTCGAACGCCTCTGCCACCCGGTCCGGGTCGCTCACGGCCGAGAGGTACACCAGGCCCGGGTCCCGGGGGGTGTACGCTCCCGCGCCCACCACCCGCACCAGGTTGCGCTCGAGCTTGACCCGGTGCTGGAGCCGGGAGGCCTCCCCCTGGCCCAGCACGGCCGCAAGAAGATCCACCGCGGCAACGTCTCCCCCCCGGGCCGAGGGCCCGGGGAAGGCAGCGCTCAGGTAGGTCTCGGTGAGGTCCCGGTCCTCGAACCGGACCCGCAGCCCGTCGGGCCGGGGCTCTCGGGGCCGGGCTGGGGGCCGGGGCCTGCCCCGCCGGCCTCCCCCGAACCACCGTTCCACCCAGGCCAGCAGGGCCCCCTCCTCCACGTCGCCCGCCACCACCAGGGTCATGTTGGCCGGCCGGTACCACCGGGCCACGAAGGCCCGGCAGTCGTCGGGGCCGAAGGACCGCACGGTCTGCTCCGTGCCGATCACCGGCCGGCCGTAGGGGTGCACCCGGTAAGCCTCCTGGAACAGGAGCCGGGACAGCCGGAGCTGGGGGTGGTCGCGGCCCCGCTTGATCTCCTCCAGCACCACCCGCTTCTCCCGCTCCAGCTCCTCGGGGTCGAACCGCGACCGGAACACGGCGTCGGCCAGGATGTCGAGCCCCAGCTCCGTGAACCGGCTCGCGAGAACCAAGGTGTACACCGTGTGGTCGAAGCTGGTGAAGGCGTTGATCTCGCCTCCCACGCCCTCCACCTCGGCCGCGATCGCGCCGGGTCCCCGCCGCTCGGTGCCCTTGAACAGCATGTGCTCCACCAGGTGGGCCAGCCCCCCCTGGCCGGGCCCCTCGCACGCGCTTCCGGCCCGGATCCACAGGTCCATGGCCACCACCGGCGCGGCCCGGTTCGGGAGCACCAGCACCTCGAACCCGTTGGACAGGAGGTGGAAACGGGGCAGCTCGGTCATGGGTTCCTCGGCAGCGAGAGGGCCGCGGGGGGCTCCGCCGGCACGATGCGCCCCCGACGGACGGTCAGAAGAACCGGGGGAGCCCACAGGTCCCCACCCGCAGCAGCGGTGATCGGCCCCAGCACCCCGGGGAACGCAGCCACGCCCGCCAGCCGGGCGGCCAGGGCGGGACGGGTCTCCTCGGCCCCTCCGGACACCACCAGGGCCACGGCGTCGTGAGCGTAGGCCTCGAGCACCCCCGGTGCCTCGCCGTAGGCCTCCCGGTAGGCCTCGGCAAAGGACCGGCTCGCCGGCCGGTCCGGGTGGAACTCGGCCGCGAACACCGCCCCATCCACGGCCTCCCGACCCACCTCCACGAACCCGGGAAAGTTCCAGGCCCGGATCCCCAGGAGAACCACGTCCTCCACGTCGTGGAACGCCAGCAGCGGCGCCACCTGGGCCGCGGTCAGGCCCGGGGCCGGCAGGAACACCGCGTCGAAGTCCACGATGGGCCGGGGCCTGTACTCGGCCAACCGCTGCTCGTCTACCTGGACCCCACCCTCCGGCTCCGTCGCCTCGGCAGGGGTGACGCCCAGGGCCTCCCACAGCTCCCGCTCCCTGGCCAGGCGGAGCTGCTCTTCCTCCAGGAACCGGGCCCGAAGCTCCTCGGGGGTGAGGCCGTACACCCCCGTGAGCCTCTCCACGGCCTCGCTGGCCGACGCCAGGTCTCCGCCAAACGCCTCCACCCCGGTGATCTCGCCCCCCTCGGCCACCACTCGGTCCCAGAACCGGTCCCGGTACAACCGCCCCGTGTCCGTGTCGGGGTAGAGGATCGCGAAGGTGCGCAGCCCCAGCCCCTGCACCGCGTACCGAACGAGCGCGGCCATCTCCTCGGCCTCGGGCAGGTACATGCGGTGCGCTCCGTCGCCGGCCACCCCGGCTGCCGGGGTGAGGGCCACCAGAGGCACCCCCCCCGACCGGGCGGCCTGGGCCGCTCGGCGGGCCGCCTCGCCCTTGAGCGGCCCCACCAGGCCCACGGCCCCGGCCCGAGCCAGCTCCTCCACGGCCGCGGCCGCGGTCTCGGGGTCAGCCCGGCTGTCCCGCACCAGGAGCCGTACCCCCGGATCCTCCGGCCCGAACAGGCCTGCGCCCAGCACGGCCCCCCTCAGCACCCGCCGGCCGAACGGCGCCAAGGGGCCCGTGAGGGGCACCAACAGGCCGTAGGTGCCGGGCGACACGGCCCTGCGGGCCTCGATCCGGACCCGCAGGGCGGCCGCAGCCCGGCCCACCGGGTCGCCGGCAAAGTCGGCCTCCAGGTCCGACAGAAGGTCCAGGGCCCGGTCCGTCTGCCCCTGGGCCAGGGCCAGGCGAGCCAGCCGCAGACGGGCGTAGCCGCCCTCGGGGCAGAACGGGCACTGCCGAGCCACCGCCTCCAGATCGGCCGCTCCCATGGCGTCGAGCACACTGCGGATCAGCGCCCTGAGAGGCTCGGCCGCGACGTCGTCGTCCTCGGGCAGCGCGGCCGCGTACGCCGCCACCGCGGCGGGGTAGCGGCCCAAAGCGACCAGCACGTCGCCCTTCCTCCGCAGGGCCTCGGGGGTGGGCCCGGCCGACTCCAGCGCGGCCAGGGCCGCCTCGAACTCCCCCTGGGCGATGCGGGCCTCGGCCTCGGCAAGGGGATCCGGGGCCGGGGGAGGGGCCTCGGCCGGCGGGGGAGGAGACGGGGGAGGGACGGACGGGGCCCGCGCCTCGGGCCGGGCGGGCGAAGAAGGGGCCGAGGGCACCGGCTCCGGGCGGGCGGGCGGGCGGAACACCCGGCGGTGTACCTGGGCCGGCGGGACCGGAGGCTCGGGCCTCACGGCGGGCCGGCTGCAGGCCGCCATGGCCGCGGCAACGGCCATCCACACGAGCCGCCGGGGCCTCACCCGGACTCCCCCTCGGACACCCTGCGCCAGAACCGAGCCTGGGGCGAGTCGGGATCCTGGGCCTCGAGCCGAGCCAGCTGCTCCACCAGCTCCCGAGCCCGGCCGTGCACGGCCTTGGGCACCTCGATACGGACCCGTACCCTTAGGCTCCCCCGCCCCCCGCCCCGGGTGGGCACCCCAAGCTCCGGCACCGTGAACTCGGCGCCCGGTTGGGTGCCCGGGGGGATCCGCACCCGTACCCGCTCTCCACCCAGGGTGGGCACCTCCAGGTCCGCGCCCAGGGCGGCCTGAGCGTAGGAGACCGGAACCTCACACACCAGGTCCCGCCCCTCCCGGCGGAACACCGGGTGCTCCCGGACCTCCACCACCACGTACAGGTCGCCGGGCGGTCCGCCGTGCTGGCCGGCCTCCCCCTCCCCGGCCAGCCGGAGCCGGTCGCCGGTCTGCACCCCGGGCGGGATGCGGACCTGGAGCTGCCGAACCACCTCCCGCTGGCCCCGGCCGTGACACGCCGCGCACGGGGACTCGGGAACCCGGCCCTCACCCCCGCACACCGGACACTCGCGCTCCACGTGGAAGAACCCCTGCTGGAATCGAACCGTGCCGTGGCCCCGGCACTCGGGGCAGGCCACCCGGGGGGTGCCCGGCCGGGCGCCGGTGCCCCCGCACGATCGGCACAGGCTGCGGGTCGGGATCTCCAGGTCGCGAACCGCTCCCTCCACGGCCTCGGCCAGGTCCAGCTGGACCCGGTACCGCAGGTCGGCGCCCCGCTGGGGTCGGGGTCCCCGCGGGCCCCGACCGCCGAACACGTCGCCGAAGATCTCGCGGAACAGCTCGTCCACCTGGGCCCGCAGATCGGTCTCCCGGGTCCGAAACGCCCCGGGCGAAGGCCGGCCTCCCCGGTCGTACTCGGCCCGGCGGGCTGGATCGGACAGCACCTCGTAGGCCTCGGCGATCTCCTTGAACCGGGCCTCGGCCTCGGGGTCCTCGGGGTTGCGGTCCGGGTGGAAGCGCAGCGCCAGCTGGCGGAAGGCCTGCTTGACCTCGGCCGCGGTGGCGTTGCGGTGGATGCCCAAGATCTCGTAGTAGTTCACTCGTGCCACGGCCCTCTCGGCAGGAGGGGGGTAGGGGACAGGAAACCTTGGAGGAACATTGTAGCCGCCCCGGCGCCCCGGGGGGTAGGGGGAAGCTCCATCGGGCCCCCTGGGGGGCCTTACAACGGGGAAGGTAACGTTCCCTGATCCGGGGGGCCACAGCCGGAGGCGGGGCAAGGATTTCAGGAGACAGACTTCAGCGGACAGAGGACAGGTGTTCAAAAATGCTCCCCCGACTGCCGGGGTAGTCCCCCTCTGTCCACTGGCATCTGAATTCTGGCCCCTGATAAGGCCGCGCGCGGCTCTCCAGCAGGCCCCTTGTATAAGGGCCCCAATGGTTAACTTTGTTCTCTCGGTAGGGCGTGGCAGACCGACGTCCCTTTGGGACCCCAAGCCCGTGGGCAAGCGCGGTCGCCACGCCCAGGTCTCTCGCATC
>Ga0256830_1001390_pt1 | contig 17235 bp, 14 predicted proteins | sample 128326metaG_FD_190537 | JGI IMG/M metagenome (GOLD analysis project Ga0256830, IMG submission 190537) | Hydrothermal vent microbial communities from Lau Basin, Pacific Ocean - 128-326 | ecosystem: Environmental > Aquatic > Marine > Hydrothermal vents | place: Pacific Ocean: Lau Basin | collected... | reverse complement strand
GGTGGGTCAGGAGGACGGTGTCCACTGCGCACAGGTCGAACCCCACAGCTCGGGCCAGGGCCCGCGCCGGTCGCTGCGGGATGCCCGCGTCCTGGCACAGGACCACTCGGTCGTCCCCGCGTCCCGCCACGAGCAGGGCGCAGTTGCCGGACGAGCCGCTGGCGAGGACGTGGACCTCCATCACGCGTCGACTCTATCCGCTCCGGAACCGGCCCGGTACGTCGTGCTGAACGACGAAGGGAGGGGAAGTCCGCCGGGACGGTCTCGCCAGGACGTTCCCGGCCTCGCTCGGGGGCGGCGTTCCAAGACACGCCCCCCCCTGTCGAGTGACATTCCATGCCCGTACGGGGGTGGCGATGCGGCAGGGCGGAGACGTGCTCCGGTGACATCCAGCACAGCCTCCCGACCCAGTCCCCGCCCAGCGGGAGGGGGAGCGACGCGCACGGCCCGGTTCGGTTAGGATGGAGCGCTTTGGACCGTTCCCGCGACCTTCCCGAATCCGTGCCCGGCGCGTCGCCTCCGCCCGAGGAGGACCTCTGGTTCGTGGCCGAGGACGGCGTCCAGACTGGACCGTTCCCGGTCTCGGTGGTGCGCGAGCGTCTGCGACGCGGTGACCTGGCGATGGATGCACTGGTGTGGTCCGAGGGCATGGCGGACTGGGTGCCCGCCGCGCGCGTGCGGCTCCTGGTCGAGCCGCCGCCCGCACCGCCCGCGATGGGCTCTCCGGCCGTCGCGCCGCCGCCCTACACCGTACCGGGCGGGGGGGTGGTGGCGGCGCCCTCTCCGGCAGCGGCGCACAGCGCCAGCGGCGAGAGCACCCACGCCTGGGCGCGCTTCGGCGCGCGGGTGGTGGACCTCACCCTGTTCCAGGCGCTGGCGCTCGGCCTCCTCCATGCGGCCACCGGCTTCGCCCCCGACCCCTTCACGGCGAACCTCTGGACCGTCCTCGTCACGGTCGGCCTCCTCGGGGCCTGGACGCCGTTCGAGGCCTGGTTCCTGGCGCGCTACGGTGCGACGCCGGGCAAGTGGGCCTTCGGCCTGCGCGTCCTCCATCCCGACGGCAGCCGTCTGACCTTCGCCGAGGCCTGGCGGCGTGCGGTGATGGTCTGGGTCCTTGGCCTGGGCCTGGGGCTCCCCGTCCTGCAATTGATCCTCTCGGCCCTCGCCTGGAAGGAGCTCAACGACACCGGGGCCGCCGCCTGGGACCGCCGCGTCGGCGCCGTCGTCCGTCACGAGCGCCCGGGTGCGCTGCAGCGCGTCCTGGTCGCCCTCTTCTTCCTGCTCCTGTTCCTGACCTTCCTCGACGCCCTCGGCCAGTTGTCCGGGGCGGCCGGGGGCGCGTCCTGAAGGGCCGAAGTTCAATCGCTCCGGGGCCGAAGCGCGCGCTCGGCGCGCCATTCCTCGCGCCGTCGCACCTCGGCCGGGTCCAGGTCGGTGGGTGGCTCGGGTCCCGCGCGGGTCAGACCGACGTCCGCAGCGAGGAGGTCCAGCGACCAGCGGGCGGCCGGGGTCAGGGAGCGTTCAGCGGCACGGCGCAGCGCCTCCTCCGCTGCGGTACGGTCGGCGCAGCGGAGCAGGGCGTCGGCGGCGGCGGTGGCTTCGTCGCGGCCGCCGTCGCGCAGCCAGCGCAGGAGCGCCGGCGCCGCCTCCGGCAGTCCAATGGCGCCGAGCGCTTCCAGGGCGCGCGCACGGCTGCGCGGCTCGCCGAGCAGCGGGACCAGTTCGGCGACGACGTCCCGGCCGCGCCGCGTCGCCCAGCGCCCCACCGTCGGACCGAGCCAGGAAAGGACCTGGAGGACGTGTTCGCGGACGTAGAGGTTGCGTTCGTAGACGGCCTCGAGGAGGACCGGCAGCGCGAGGTCGGCCGGCAGCCGCGCCAGGACGAAGCGCGCGTCGTCCACCGGGCGCAGCGGTCCGCTGGCGAGACGGGCGACGGTGCGCCAGGTCTCGGCCACCGCCCCCGCGTCCTCGACCGAAGCGGTGGGCGCTCCCGGCAGCTCGCGTTCCACCAGCCAGTGCTCGCGGACCTCGAGCAGCCGCTGCCAGTCGGTCGCGAAGTCCGCCCCTGGTTCCCAGCCCTCCCGTGGTGGCAGTTCGGTCAGGGCCCGGGCGGCGGCGGCGCGCGCCGCCGCGGCGTCCGGAGCGGCGTCGTCGGCGGCGAGCAGGATGCCGCGCAGCGCCTCCAGCCCGGCGCCGCTGCCGAGCCGCAGCAGCGCGCGGGCCAGGTCCACGTTGGCGGGGTAGTCCTTCTCGTACTTGAGTCGCAACGTCAGTCGCGGCAGCGCCGCCGGCAAGGGGCGGGTCGCCAGCAGCGCATGGGCCGCCCGGCGCAGCTCGACCGGCGTGCCGTGCTCTTCGAGGACGGCCAACGTCGCCGCGGCGAGGCGACGGTCGTCCCGGCCAGCGAGCTCCCGGCGCGCCATCTGGCCCGCTCGCCCGCCGACGCCGAGGAGTTCGAGCAGGTCGCGCACCTCGGCCACTTCCTCGGCGGAGGGCTCGGGCAGGGCGTCGGCGGCGGTCTCGGCGAGCCGCGCCGCGACCACGTCCCGAAGCGGCGGCGCAGGTGGGGCGTCGGGCTCCGGCTCGTCCGGCGCGCCGCAGCCGGCGAGGGCGAGGAGCAGAAGGAGCGCCACGCCGCACCGACCGAGAGCGGCTCCCCGAAGGCGGAGCGAACCTCCGGGACGCGGACCGGTCACGGGGAGTGGGGCGCCGTCGCGCCCCCCGGCCGGAGCAGGCCACGCATGGGAGCCCGAAGCGGCCCCGCTCATCCACCTGGCGCGACCGAGACCCGATGGACCTCGGTCGCCTCCTCGTCGGGTTGGAAGGGGTTGGTGCGATAGAGCAGGCGCACCTCCACCTCGGCGCCCGCTTCCTCCGGGGTGACCGTTCCACGCCAGGTCTCGCCGGCGGGGAGCTGGGTGTTGGTGAGGTCGGTCTCGTCGCGATAGGGGTCACGGAAGCGATGGAGGTGGCGCCATGCGCTCCACGTGCCGTCGGAGCCGCGCTCGCGCCACTGCAGGTCGGCGGCCCGCGAGCGCTCGTCGGTCGGGAAGTTGTGGCCGGCGCCGACGTTCTCGAGTTCCACCCGGACCCGCCCTCCCGCTTCGGATTCGGCGCGGAGCTCCACCGCGCGTCGGAGCATGTCCGGGTCGTGCCCGCCGGGGAAGTGGTGGGCCCGTCCCATCCGCCCCGCGGGCCGAGGCACCGGCTCGGCGTGGCAGTCGAGGCAGCCCTCGCCCTTCAGCTCGGGCGGCGCCGCCGCCCACTGCCGCACCGTGCCGTGTTGGTCGTGGCAGCTCGCGCACAGCGAGACGTCGGCGAGGCGCGGCGAGTGGCGCGGCCGGCACGGCGCGGCCGGCGGGTCGGGCGAGGAGGTGGCCACCGACCCGTCCGGCAGCTGGTGGCAGGTCAGACAGTCCACGCCGAGGTCGCGCTCGGCGAAGCGGGCGAGCACCCGCTCGCCGGCCTGGAAGTGGAGCACCGGGCGCGGCGCATGGCAGGCGATGCACTCCTCGTTGGCGAAGTCGTTGGACAGCCGGCGCACCTCGGGGTCCACGTAGGCTCGAGCGTGCCAGCTGTCGCGCCACTCCGCGGCCACGTTGGGGTGACACTCGAGGCACTGCGAGGAGGACTGCAGCTCGACGAACTCGGGCTCCGGCGGCGGCTTCAGCACCAGGACCAGGACGACCACACCGGCCGCGGAGAGGAGCAACGCCAGGACGCGGGCGGCGTTCACGCGATCCGCCCCTCCTCCAGGCGCAGGGCGGCGCCGCCGAGCCGTTCGACCTCCCAGGGGTCGTGGGTCACGAGCAGCACCGCGGCCTCGGTGTCGGCGAGGACCTCTTCGAGCCAGGCGAAGCCGTCGCGTCGCGCCTCGGGGTCGAGCGAAGCGAAGGGCTCGTCCAGCAGCAGGATGCGCGGGCGGGTGGCCAGCGCGCGCGCCATCGCCAGGCGCCGCGCCTCGCCGCCGGAGAGGTGCGCCGGGCGGCGCCCGGCGAGGTCGGCGATGCCGAGTCGGGACAGCGCCTCCTCGGCGCGCCGCCGCGGCGCGTCCAGGCCGACCGCGGCCACGGCGTCGGCGACGTTCTGCAGCGCCGTCCGCGTCGGCCACAGGCCGAGGTCCTGGAACACCAGCTGGATGCCGCGTCGCCACGGCGGAAGGGCCAGGCGGCGGCCGTCGGTGGCGACCTCGCCGCCGACCAGGACGCGTCCGGCGTCGGGGCGCTCCAGCCCGGCCAGCACCCGCAGCAAGGTCGTCTTGCCGCTCCCGCTCGGGCCCGACAGGCTGGCGCGCGCGCCGACGGCGAGCTCCAGCGAAGCACCGCGGAGCACCGCGTGGTCGTCGTAGGCGAGGACCAGGTCCTCGGCGCGCAGGAGCGGCGGGGTCATCGGTCGCGGTCGCGGTCGGTCAGGGCCTGGTGGAGGAGGACGGGCAGGAACAGGAGCGCAGCGTAGACCAGCCCGAAGGCGGCGACGAAACCGTCGCGCGCGAAGTGCAGCGCGTTGAAGTAGCGCACCGCGGCCGAGTGGTTGAGGCTGGACACCAGGACCTTGAGGTCGAGCTCGCGCAGGGCGAAGACGCCGACGAGCCCGGCGGCGAGGAGGACCGCGCCGAGCTGGGCGGCGAGTCGGCTGCGCACCACCCGGCGCGGGTAGGGGAAGCCGCAGAGGACGGCGGCGTCCTCGGGCGAGCGCGGCAGCGTTCGCATCCGCTCCAGCAGGAGGAAGACCGCGATCGGCAGGTAGCGTCCGCCGAGCAGGAGGCTGCCGAAGAGGGGGCCGTCGTAGAAGGGGCGCAGGGCCGGGCGGTCGAACAGGACGATGGCGGCGAAGCCGAGCGCGACCGAGGGTACGAGGAGGGGAAGTGCAGAGGCCAGGGCGAGCGCCGAGCCGGCGAGGCGCAGCGCAGGGCGGCGGCGCGCCGTCAGGAGGAGGAGCCCGTGCGCCAGCCACGGCGCCAGCAGGAGGGCGAGCAGGGCGGCGGTGCCGGCGTGGCCGAGGCTGGCCAGGAGGTCGCCACGGGCGCGTTCGAAGACCTGGCCGAAGGAGTCCTGGCTGCGCGTCCACCACGACTCGGGGGCCAGCGGCCCGGCGGCGCCGGTCTCCCACAGCATGCGGCCGAGTGGAGCGACCACCAGGACGGCGAGGACGACGGTCAGGGCCAGCGCCGCGGCGTGGCGGGAAGCACCGCGGAGCGGCAGGGGCGCGGGGCGGCGGCCGCGGCCCACTTCGAGTTCGCCGAGTCGGCGTTGCAGACGCAACGCCAGGAGGAGGACGGCGAGTTGCAGCGCGAGCAGGGGGGCGGCGGCGCGGACCCCGCCGATGGAGTCGCCGCTCCGGCTGTGCCCGAAGACCTCCATGCCCCAGACGTGGAACAGCGGCTGCTGCACCGAGAAGTAGTCGGGGACGGCGAAGTCGCCGGCGGTGAGGCAGAACACGAAGAGGGCGCCGAGCGCCGTCGCCGGGAGCGCGCCGCGCAGCATCTGGCGCAGCGCGAGGGTCGGGCCGCAGAGCAGGGCGGCCTCGTGCGCGCTCGCCAGCTGCCGGGTCAGGCTGCGCGCGGCGAGCAGGGCGGGGAGCGGCGCATGGGCGAGGCCGAGGGCGGCCATCGCGGTGACCGGACCGGTCCAGCCGGTCAGGCCGTACCAGGCCTGGGCGAGGACCAGAGGCGGCAGGAGCAGGGGCAGCGGCAGGAGCACCCAGGCGACGCGGCGCAGGGGGGCGTCGGTGCGGGTGGCGAGCACCGCCGTGCCCAGGCCCAGGGCGCCGGCGAGCAGGGCGGCGCCGCCGGAGATCCAGAGGGTGCGCGTGAACAGGCCGAAGAGGCGGGCGTCCCGGAAGGGGAGGAGGACCGCGGCGCCGAACAGTCCGCCGAGGAGCGGGAGCAGCGGCAGCCAGGCGGTCAGTGCGAAGCCCAGCCAGGCCGCGCCCTGCCACGGGCGGGGGTCAGCGGACGAAGAGCGCACGGAAGTCGGACTCGCGGTCCTCGAGCGAAGCAGCGACCCTTTCCCAGTCGAAGGTGGAGAGCACCGGGAAGTCGCGGCCGGGGCGTCCGTAGCCGGGAGGGGGGGGGACCTCGGGGCGCACCGGGATCTGGCGAGACGGCGACTGGGCCAGGCGGGCCTCGACCTCGGGGCGCAGCACCCAGTCCACGAAGCGGGCCGCGGCATCGGGATGCGGGGCGCCGGCGAGGACGCAGATCGAGTTCGGGATCAGCAGGACGCCCTCGCCGGGCGGGCCCTGATCGAGCCACTCGACGGCGACGGGATGGCCGGCGTCGATGGCGCGGGCGGCGTCGTCGGTGTCGGTGAAGCACCAGGACAGGCGTCCCTCGGCGACCTTGCGCATCACGTCGGCGTTGCCGCTGCCCCAGGTGAGGTCGCTGTCGAGGGCGCGGCGCAGCCAGTCGAGGGCCGCCTCCCGACCGCGCAGCTCCGCGAGTACGGCGAAGTTCGTCAGGGTGGTTCCGGTCAAGGGTTTGGCGAGCCCGCCGCGGGCCGCCATCGCCGGTTCCAGCATCGCGTCCAATCGCTTCGGGTGGGGGTCGTCGCGGTCGGTGCGGTAGAGCACGACGCGCGCGCGGGCGGCGAAGGCGTACCAGTGCCCCTCGGGGTCGCGGAAGGCCTCGGGCAGGGTCCGTCCGGTCGCCGAGTCGTGGGCGGCGGTCGCTCCCGCCTGCTTCAGCCGGATGGTGTGGGCCAGTTCGTTGTTCCAGAACACGTCGGCCCGGGGGTGGTCGCGCTCGGCGAGGATGCGCTGCACCAGGCCGACGGTCTTGTTGCGTTCGACGTCGAACTGGGCATCCACGCGCAGGCCGGTCTCGCGTTCGAACTCGCGGATCAAGGGCTCGGCGAAGTCCTGGTCGAGGGAGCAATAGACGACGAGATCGGGCTCGCGGGCGCAGCCGAGCACGCCGAGCGCGGCGAAGAGGAGGAGGAGGCTCTGCGGCACGGAGGAAGGGTAGCAACGGCCGTGCCCGCCCAGCCCGTTGGGTGCGGGTGCGGGACGTTCCCCGACGGGAACGCGGCGCGGTTTCCACGAGGCAGAGGGCCGGTCTAGAATCGGGCGAGGCCCCATCCCATGACCACCACCCTCCCTCCGCTCGACCTGGCTTCCCGCATGCAGCGGCTCGGCACCGAGACCGCGTTCGAAGTCCTGGCCCGCGCCAAGGCCATGGAGGCCGAGGGGCGCGACGTCATCCACCTCGAGATCGGCGAGCCCGACTTCGACACTCCGGTCAACGTCGTCGAGGCCGCGGTCCGCGCCTTGAGGGAAGGGTGGACCCACTACGGACCGGCGGCGGGGCTGCCTCAGACCCGCCAAGCGGTGGCCGACTACGTCGGTCGGACCCGTGGGGTCGAGGTCGCGCCCGACGAGGTCGTCGTCGTCCCCGGCGGCAAGCCGACGATGTTCTATGCGATGCTCGCCCTCGTCGAGGAGGGCGACGAGGTCCTCTATCCGAACCCCGGCTTCCCCATCTACGAGTCCATGATCCAGTTCTCCGGCGGGACCGCGGTGCCGTTGCCGATGCGCGAGGAGAACGCCTTCGCTCTGACCGCCGAGGACGTCGCCGAGCGCTTGACCGAGCGCACGAAGATGGTGGTGCTGAACTCGCCCGGCAACCCCACCGGCGGCGTCGTGGACCGGGCCCGGCTCGAGGCCATCCTCGGCGTGCTGGCGGACCGCCCGGACGTCTGGATCCTTTCGGACGAGATCTATTCGCGGTTGATCTACGACGGCCTCGAGCACGCCAGTCCCCTGTCCTACCCCGACTTCCGTGACCGGGTCATCCTGCTCGACGGCTGGTCCAAGACCTACGCCATGACCGGCTGGCGGCTTGGTTTCGGCGTGATGCGTCCCGACCTCGCGGCGCTGTTCGCCAAGCTCATGGTCAACTCGAACTCCTGTACGGCGAGCTTCAGCCAGATCGCGGCGATCGAAGCCCTGGCAGGGGACCAGACGCCGGTCGAGGAGATGAAGGCCGAGTTCGACCGTCGCCGGCGCCGCATCGTGGAACTGCTGGACGCCATGCCCGGAGTGCGCTGCCATCTGCCCGAAGGGGCCTTCTACGTCTTCCCGAACGTGAGCGCCTTCGGGCTGCCGGCCAAGGAGCTGCAGGACCGCATCCTGGACGAGACCGGCGTCGCCTGCCTGGCCGGGACCTCCTTCGGCGAGTACGGCGAGGGCTACCTCCGTTTCAGCTACGCCAACTCGCTGGAGAAGATCGAGGAGGCCATGCAGAGGGTCGGCGACTTCTTCGCGCGGTTGCCGCGGCAGGGGGCGGAGGCGTGAGCCACCGCGTCGCCGACTTCCGCTCCGACACCGTCACGCTGCCGACCCAGCGCATGCTGGAGGCGATGGTCGCCGCCCCGGTGGGCGACGACGTCTTCCGGGACGACCCCACCGTCCAGCGCCTGGAGCGCCGCTTCGCCGACCTGTTCGGCAAGGAGGCCGCGCTGTTCGTCCCCTCGGGCACCATGGCCAACCAGGCCGCGGCGGCGGCCCACGTCGTGCCCGGCGAGGAGGTCGTCGTCGAGTCGAGCGCCCACGTGTTCCTCTACGAGGGTGGAGGGCTGGCCCGAGTGGCGGGGGCCCACGTCCGCACCCTGGAGGGCGAGAACGGACGGATCCCGCTGGGCGCGTTGCAGCGGGCCATCCGTCCGGTCTCGGAGCACATGCCCCGGACCGGTCTGATCTGCCTGGAGCAGACCCACCTCTTCTCGGGCGGCGCCATCCTGCCGCTGGACTACCTCCAGGCGGTGCGCGAACTGGCCCTGCACTACGGCGTGCCGGTCCACCTCGACGGCGCGCGCATCTTCAACGCGATGGCCGAGACCGGCATCGACCCCGCGGTCTACGGCGCCACCTGCGATTCGGTGATGGTCAGTCTGTCCAAGGGGCTCTCCTGTCCGGTGGGCTCGGTCCTGATGGGCGACGGCGCCTTCGTCGAGCGGGCGCGCCGGGTGCGCAAGTGGCTCGGAGGCGCGATGCGCCAGGCCGGCCACCTCGCCGCCTGCGGGCTGGTCGCCCTGGAGGAGACGGTGCCGATGATCAAGGAGGACAACGCGCGCTGCCGGCGTCTCGGAGGCAGCGTCCTGGGCCTCGAGGGAGTGCGCATGGCGCAGTCGAACGTGGACACCAACGTCCTCTTCCTGGAGGTCACGCACCCCGAGCTCGACGCGCCGATGATCGAGGCCGCGCTGCGCGACCGCGGCGTGCTCTGTCTCGCGCTGGGCGAGCGACTGTTGCGTTTCGTGACCCATCGCATGGTGGACGACGAAGACGTGGAGCGCGCCGGACGGGCGCTCCAGGAGCTGCTCGATGCCAACCCGCCGGGAGTGCCGGCGGCGCCCCCCTCCCCGGAATCCCCCGAGTCCACCGACCCCGAAGGAGCCCGATCATGAGTGTGTTCAAGGCCTACGACGTCCGCGGCACCTGGCCCGACCAGATCGACGCCGCCTTGGCGCGGCGCATCGGCCGCGCCTTCGCCGACTTCCTCGGTCGCGGCCCGATCGTCGTCGGCCGCGACATGCGGACCATGGCCCCCGAGGTCCACGAGGCCGTGGTCCAGGGGGTGCTGGAAGGCGGGGTGGACGTGCTGGACGTCGGATTGACGAGCACCCCCGAGCTCTACTTCGCCATCGCCCATCTCGGCGGCGCCGGCGGGTTGAACGTCACAGCCAGCCACAACGGCAAGGAGTACATCGGCTTCAAGTTCTGCCGCGAGGAGGCCCGTCCCATCAGCGCCGACGACGGCTTGAAGGAGATCGAGGCCCTGGCCACCGGCCCCGCGCCGGACCCGGTCGCGATCCCGGGGCGACGCGAACACCGCGACGTCCTGGACGCCTATGCCGACCACGTGGCTTCGTTCGCGGACCTCGCCCGCGAGGTGTTCGTGGTCTCGGACGCGGCGAACGGGATGGCGGCCCACACCTGGCCCGCGGTCCTGACCCGGGTGCCCCAGGTGCGGCACCAGGGCCTCTACTTCGAGCTCGACGGGACCTTCCCCAACCACGAGGCCAATCCGCTGGTGGTGGCGAACCTGGCCGACCTGCGCCGGGCGGTGGTCGAGGCCGGCGCCGAGCTCGGCGCGGCCTTCGACGGCGACGCCGACCGCTGCTGCTTCGTGGACGACCGCGGTGAGCCGGTGGGCAACGACATCGTCACCGCCATGGTGGCCCGCGAGGTGCTCCGCGAGGAGCCCGGCGCGGCCATCGTCTACGACCTGCGCTCCTCCTGGGCGCTGCGCGAGACCATCCTCGCCTGCGGGGGCAAGCCGGTGCGCGAACGGGTCGGGCACTCGTTCCTCAAGGCGCGGATGCGCGAGTTCGACGCCCCCTTCGGCGGTGAGCTCTCCGGGCACTACTACTTCCGTGACAACTGGTACGCGGACAACTCCGAGATCATCCTCCTGAAGGTGCTGGGGCTGCTGTCGCGCTCGGAGCGTCCGTTCCACGAGATGGCGGCCGAGCTGCGGAAGTACCACTCCACGGGTGAGGTCAACTTCGAGGTGGACGACAAGGACGCCGCGTTGCGTCGGCTCGAGGACGCCTTCTCCGACGCCGACGAGGTGGACCACCTGGACGGGGTCACCATCGCCTACGGGACGGTGGAGCGTCCCGGTTGGTGGTGGGTGAACGTGCGCCCCTCGAACACCGAACCTCTCCTGCGCATGGTCCTGGAGTCCGACAGTCGTGACCGCATGGAGGAGATGAGCGAGAAGGTGATGGCCGTCCTCGGGGTGCGGCCGGTGGAGCACGCATGAACCGTTCCAAGTTCGGCGAGGTCCACGTCGTCGGGGTTCCGATGGACCTCGGCGCCAGTCGGCGCGGCACCGACATGGGGCCGAGCGCGCTGCGCGTGGCCGGGCTGGCGCGGGAGTTGCGCGGGATGGGATTGAAGGTGGCCCGCGAGCGGGACGTCCAGGTCCCGGCGCAGGAGACCCGGGTCGAGCCGGCTCCGGGAGCGTTGCGCTACAAGGACGAGATCCTCCACGTCTGCACCCGTCTGGCCGGTCGGGTCGAGCGCATCCTCGATGGGGGTGGCGTGCCTCTGGTCCTGGGCGGCGACCATTCCATCGCGATGGGGACGGTGTCCGGGGTCGCGGGCCACTTCCGTTCCCGGGGGGAGCGGGTCGGCCTGGTCTGGATCGACGCCCATGCCGACATGAACACCCCGGAGACCTCGCCGAGCGGCAACGTCCACGGCATGCCCCTGTCCCACCTCCTGGGGCTCGGTGATTCCGACCTCGCCGGCATCGGAGGATTCGCGCCCAAGGTGCGGCCCGAGAACGTCGCCCTCATTGGCATCCGAGACGTGGACGAGGAGGAGCGCAACGTGGTCCGCGACAGCGGGGTCCACGTCTGGACCATGCGCGAGATCGACGAGAAGGGCATGGCCCGGGTCGTGCGCGAGGCCCTGGAGGTGCTGAACGACGGCACGGCCGGTTTCCACGTCTCCTGGGACGTGGACGGACTGGACCCGTCGGTGGTCGCCGGGGTCGGCACCCCCGTGCCTGGCGGTATCGGCTACCGTGAGGCCCACCTCATGTTCGAGACCTTCGCCGACGACGGGCGGATGACCTCGATGGAGGTGGTGGAGTTGAACCCGCTGCTCGACCACCGCAACCAGGGGGCCCGGACCGTGGTCCACCTCGTGATGAGCGCGTTCGGTCTGCGCATCCTCTAGGCGGGGTCGGCGCCGTCGGCGGCTCTCCCTGGAGTCCGCCGCTCCGGGCGCTAGGATGAAGGGCGATGGACGCCCATCTCCGGCCCCTCCTGGACCATCCGCCGGCCTGGCTGGAGGCCGGCGGGCCCGAGGCCGACGTCGCCGTGGCCAGCCGGGTGCGCCTGGCCCGGAACCTGGCCGACACGCCGTTCCCGGACCAGTTGTCGGCCGAGCGGGCGGCCGAGCTGGTCGAGGCGGCGCGCCGGGTGCTCGAGGAGGGGGCTCCGACCGGGCACGCCTTGAGGCCGGAGGAATCGAGCGAGGCCGGGCGCGAATTCCTGGTGGAGCGGAGTCTGGCCACCCGCGACCTCCTCCAGGCGGCGCGCCCGACCCTGGTCTACTTCGAGCAGGCCGGGTTGGCTGGGGTGCTGGTCCACGAAGAGGACCACTTCCGCATCCAGGGCATGGCCCCCGGCCTGGCGCTGGACGCCGCCGCCGCTCGAGCCCGCAGCCTGGAGCGGCGGCTCCGTGGCGCCTTTCGTTTCGCCATCCATCCGCGCTACGGATACCTCACGAGTTGCCCGTCCAACGCAGGGTCGGGCCTGCGGGCCAGCGTGCTCCTCCACCTGCCGGCGCTGGCGCGGCTCAAGGCGCCGCTGCAGCGTGCCCTCCACACCGCCCGCCGTTCCGGTCTGGCGGTACGCGGGCTCCACGGCGAGGGCAGCCGCGCGCTCGGCCGACTCTACCAGATCAGCAACCAGCGCACCCTCGGCACGCCGAGCCTGACCCAGCTGCAGCAGGTCGGCGAGTTCGCCCGCGAGGTGGGGCGCTACGAACGTTCGACCCGCGACGAGTTGCGCGCGGATCCCGGCCGGCGCGGCGAGTTGGCGGAGGACGCCCGGCGCGCCCACGAGCTGCTCCACGAATCCGAGGCCCTGACCACCGACCAGGCCCTGGAGCTCCTGTCGACCTTGCGGCTGGCGAGCCTGGCGGGCATCGAGGAGGAGATGCCCTGCGCCTACGAGCCCCAGGCGGTGTTGCAGCAGATGTTCCAGCTCCAGCCGGGCCATCTCCAGGCGCGGCTGGGCCGCGAGATGGACCCGGAGGAGCGCGACCGCGTGCGCGCCGAGCTGATCCGCGGCGCACTGGGCACGGTCTGATGCCGGTACCGGTCCGTGACCGTCTGGGGCGTCCCTTGCACACCCTGCGGGTCTCGGTCACCGACCGCTGCAACCTGCGGTGCGCCTACTGCATGCCCGAGGACGACTACGTCTGGTCGCCGCGGAAGGCCGTCCTGACCTTCGAGGAGGTGGACCGGGTGGTGGCGGCGCTCATGCCGCTCGGCCTGCGTCGGGTGCGCCTCACCGGCGGGGAGCCGTTGTTGCGCCGCGACCTGCCGGAACTGGTGGCGACGCTGCGCCGCCGTCTCGGCCCGACCGCCGACCTCGCGTTGACCACGAACGGGACCAGGCTCGCCGGGGTCGCGGCGGAGCTCGCCGTCGCCGGGCTGTCGCGCATCACGGTCAGCCTGGACACCCTGCGTCGGGAGCGCTTCCGCGCCCTGGCGCGGCGCGACGCCCTGCCGGCGGCTTTGGCCGGGATCGAGGCGGCGCGTTCCGCCGGTCTCCCCCTCAAGCTCGACACGGTGCTGCTGTACGGGGTCAACCACGACGAGGTGGGGGAGTTGCTCGACTTCGCCCGCGACCTCGGCGCCGAACTGCGGTTCATCGAGTACATGGACGTCGGTGGTGCGACGCGCTGGCGCCTCGAGGACGTGGTTCCCCGGGATCGGATCCTCGCCGAGGTCTCCGGGTACGCCGCGGAGACGCCCCGTCCGCTGCCGGGACGGGGAGCGCGCCCTGCCGAGCGCTTCCTACTGGAGCGTCGCGAGCAGGTGTTCGGCATCGTCCCCAGCGTCACGGCCCCGTTCTGCCGGGCCTGCGACCGCGCCCGCCTGACCGCCGAGGGCACTCTCTTCGGGTGCCTGTACGCGCGCCGCGGGCTCGACCTGCGGCCGCCGCTGCGCTCCGGAGCCACCGTGGAGGGGCTGGGGGTGCTCGTTGCAGGCTGGTGGCGGGGGCGGTCCGACCGCGGAGCCGAGGAGCGGGCCGCGTTGCCCCAGCGGGGGGCGCTCGCGCCCTCGGAGGTCCTTCGACTGGAGCCCTGGCTCGAGATGCACCATCGCGGCGGGTGAGCTCAGGACGTCCATGACAGGGTGGATTGGTGCAACATTCCGCTCCGTCGGGGGCAAGAAAGGTTGTTGGAAAATGGCTTGAATCCCTGCCGCAAGGGGTAGGATGGGAGAGTCCGAACGTGGTGCGGTGTCGCCCCCTCGCCCCCGCGTCGTTTTCCCTTCAACCCCTTCGCAACTCGACAGAGATGAAGAACCTCCTCCTTTCCTGCGCCGCCGCAGCTCTGCTCGTCGGCTCGCTGCAGGCCCAAACGGTCTATCTGACCGAGAACTTCGACACTGCCGTCCCTCCCGCCGGCTGGACCCATGACCAGGTCAACACGATGACCCAGGGTTGGATCCAGTCCCCTGACCTCCGTGCCTGGCACGAGGACGAGTTCTCCTCGCTGGGTACGGCCGACGACACCCTTTGGACTTCGGTGGATCTCTCCACGGCGACCGTGGCCTACCTCCACGTCGACATGGAAGTCAACTTCGCGATCTACCAGGCCAACCACCCGAACTCCTTCGGCGACGGCATCACCGAGATCGTGATGCGTCCTGCCGGCAGCACGACCTGGACTCCGATCTGGACCGACTGCCGGACGCTCAACCGTCGCGACATGATGACCGTGCAGATTCCGGCCGCCATGCTCGGCGGCATGGCCGAGATCGGGATCCGTTACTACGGCACCTACGCCCACGAGGTGTGGGTCGACCTGTTCCAGGTGGACGACAGCACCACCTCGCCGCCGCTGCCTCCGCCCCCGCCCACCGTCTGGACGTACATGAACCTGCCGACCTCCACTGCGGTCGCGCCGTACACCCAGGACTTCGAGGCCGGCTCGGCTCCCGCCGAGATGGCGCTCACCGCCCTGGACTGGGCGACGCTCGGTCCCGACCCCGAGGCCTGGTGCACGATCGCGAACACGATGGGCACCAACGGCGGCGTCTTCTGCCTGGAGATGGGCCTGGACCCCGTCAGCACCAACTACCACGACGTGCTGAACGCCATGGTCCTGTCGCTGGACCTCTCCGGCCTCCAGAACCCGCAGGTCACCTTCGCGGTGGTCGATTGGGGTGAGGAGACCGATCCCGAGGACGGCATCTGGGTGTCCAACGACGGTTCCAACTGGTACCAGGTCGTGGACAACTGGGGCCAGTACGGAAGTACCTGGCAGACCGTCACCGTGGACCTGTCCGGCGCTCCGGTCAACTTCCTGCAGCCGGTCTACCTGATGTTCGCCCAGCAGGACAACTTCCCCTACGGCAACCTCGACGGCGTCGGCATCGACGACATCGTGGTCGACAACGGCGGAGGTGGCGGCGGCGTCTCGCCGACCCTCACCGTCACCACCAGCGGGGTCTGCCCCGGCCCGGTCACCTTCGAGGTGGAGAACACCACCCCGGGCGGCATGGTCGTGCTGCTCTATGGTGCCGCCGGCAGCTTCACCAGCACCGGTCCCTGCGCGGGCACCGTGGTGGACATCGCCGCGCCCAACGTGGGCTACGTCTGGGCCGTCTCCAGCGGTTCCATCGACTGCTTCAACGTCCCGAACCTGCCGGCCGCCGGCTGTGGCCTCACCGTGCAGGCGGTGGACGTCGCCAGTTGCACGCCGTCGAACTCGGTCGTGCTCTGATCCCCCGAGGGATCTCCCCTTTCGGACCGCGCCCTTCCCGGGCGCGGTCCGTTTGCATTCCGTCTGCGGGGCCTGCAGGAGGGTGAGGGATTCCGTGGGGCGTTTGCGCAGTTGGGGATGAGGCTGGGGGCGCGACCGTGACCAGCTGCGCCGGAGCATTGGCGCCTCCCGCATCCCATCTCACTCCAACGCCCGAACGAAGATCATGAGAAAGCTCGCCCTCGTCTGCTTGGTTGCCTCCTCCCTCGGAGGCTGGTTGCCCGCCCAGACCATCTACCTCTTCGAGGACTTCGACTCCACTTTCCCGCCTGCAGGTTGGGGACAGATCCAACTCCATCCAAATGCCCAGGGCTGGATCCATTCCCCCGACGGCCGCGCCTGGCACCAGAGCGAGATCGCCACTCCGAGCGATGCCACCTTGTGGACGACCGTGGACCTGAGGGGCGCCACCGAGGCCTACGTCCATTTCGATCTGGAACTTCGGTATCCGACTTTCCAGGCGAACCACCCAAACTCTCATGGGGCGGGGGTCACCGAGATCGTGATGCGTCCCTTGGGAGGCACGTCATGGACCGTCATCTGGACGGACTGTCGGACCACCCCACGTCGAGACATGATGACCGCAGTCGTTCCCCTCGCCTTCGTCGGACGGCGGGCCGAGATCGGGATTCGGTACTACGGAGACTACGACCACGAGTTGTGGCTCGATCGTTTCCAGGTGGACGACAGCCGGGTCCCGCCGGCGCCGCTGCCGCCGCCGCCGACGTTCTGGACGTACATGAGCCTGCCCGCTTCCACCGCGGTCGCGCCCTACACCCAGGACTTCGAGTCCGGCGCTGCGCCTGCAGAGATGGCGCTTTCGGCCTTGGACTGGACGACGCACGCCCCGGATCCGGAGGCATGGTGCGCCATCGCCAACACGATGGGGACCTATAGCGGCGCCTACTGTCTGGAGATGGGCCGGGACCCCCAGTACTGGGGAGGGTACACCAAGGTCCTGAATGCGATGGTCCTGTCGTTGGACTTGTCCATGATCACGGATCCGCAGGTCACCTTCTCGGTCATTGGCTTCATGGAGCAACGCGACGACGAGGATGGCGTCTGGGTGTCCAATGATGGCGTCTTTTGGTACCAGGTGCTGGCCGGCTGGGGGCAGTTCCCGAGTACCTGGCAGCGCCTCACGGTGGACCTCACCGTGGCGCCAGTCGATTTCCAGCAACCCGTGTACATCATGTTCTCCCAGGTAGGAGAGGCCGTCTACGGAACTACGGATGGAGTGGGCATCGACGACATCGTAGTCGACAGCGCCAGCGCAGGCAGCGCCCCGCCTTGGCTGACGGTCACCGACACGGGCTACTGCCCGGCCGGCCCAGTCACCCCCGTCACCTTCGAGGTGACGGGAGCGACTCCCGGCGGCATGGTCGTGCTGCTCTATGGCGCCGCCGGGAGTTACGTCAGCACAGGGCGTTGCGCAGGAACCGTGGTGGACATCGCCGCGCCCAGCGTGGGTTACGTCTGGGCCGTCTCCAGCGGTTCCATCGACTGCTTCCACGTGCCGAACCTGCCGGCCGCCGGCTGTGGCCTGACCGTGCAAGCGGTGGACGTCGCCAGCTGCATGCCGTCGAACCCGGTCGTGCTCTGATCCCCCAGGGATCGGAAACTGGCCACGAAGAGTGTTCCATTTTCCACATCCCCCCTGTGACCTTCGCGCACCGAGTGCGTCGTCCTGGGTACCGAGACCCAGGAGACCGCCACGAT
>Ga0256830_1001389_pt1 | contig 17255 bp, 13 predicted proteins | sample 128326metaG_FD_190537 | JGI IMG/M metagenome (GOLD analysis project Ga0256830, IMG submission 190537) | Hydrothermal vent microbial communities from Lau Basin, Pacific Ocean - 128-326 | ecosystem: Environmental > Aquatic > Marine > Hydrothermal vents | place: Pacific Ocean: Lau Basin | collected... | reverse complement strand
GGCCGTGGACCCCGCGAACCTGGCCTTCTCCGACGTGGACGACTTCGTGGTCCGCCTCCAGGACGGCACCGCCCACCTCCTCCTCGAGGATGATCGTGCTGGCAACGACGACCTCTGGTACCACCAGGCCAGCGACGGCGCTGCCTGGTCTGCGGGCCTGCGTCTGGACCAGGACAGCTCCGGCACCGGACTGATCGTCAGCAACCGAAGCCTCCGTCTGGTCGTGGACGGCAGCCGCCTGCACGCCGTCTGGCTGGAGGACCGGCGAACGGCTTCGCTGACCGACGAACTCTACTACCGCCGTTCCCTGGACGGCGGCCTGACCTGGGAGCCGGAACAGCAGCCCGGGGACTGGCAACCGGCCGTGGACGAGGTCTCGAACCCGGCCCTCGCCGCCCGTGGCGACACCGTCCTCCTGGCCTGGAGCGACGACCGCGACGCCCCCGACTTCCCGCCGCGGGTCGTGGCCAGCGCCGACGGCGGCGCCACCTGGGGGACGCCCGTGGTCTTCCCCGGCGCCGGTGTCGCCGACCAGGAGGTGCGCGGCCTGGCGCTGCGCCTGGACGCTTCGAGCGCCATCCTCGGCTGGTTCGACTCCAGCTCGACGCCGTCGCTGGCGAGCGTCCGCCCGCGCTTCGCCTTCACCACCGACGGCGGCTTCTCCTGGTCCGAGACCTACGACCTGTCCACCTTCTCCTCGAACCAGTCCGTGGACGGGGAGGAGGCCAGCTGGTGCTTCGAAGGCGGCAGTTTCACCGCCGTGGTCGTGGACGGAGGCGGTCCCGCGGCCTCCCCCCAGGTGCTCGCCGGTGGCATGCGCCTGCCCTGGATCGGCGCCACCCTCAGCCTCACGAACCTGTTCATGACCATGGACGGGATCGACCCGGCCTACGAGGGCCAGACCGCCCGCTGGGCAGGGAGCACGAACCTCGACGGTTTCCCCCACCCCGACAATCCGGAACTCAGCCTCGACCTTGGCCCGAGTTCGTCCCTGGACTACACCCTCCAGCACATCAATCTCCTTTCGACAGTCATCCAGGGCGGGGCCGCCGTCTCGGACATCCTCCCGATCCCGCCCTTGGTCTCCGGCCGCACCTACTTCGCCCAGGGATGGATCGTGGACAACGGCCTCGGTCTGCTGCCGACCGATGTGATCACCATCACCTTCCCCTGAGCCCGCCGCGGCTCAGGCGCGGCTCGCCTGCAGGCGCGGAACGACCGCCCCCTGGAAGGCCTCCATGTTCCGGATCACGCGGTCACAGTCGTGGTTGAAGAAGTCGAACCAGAGCATGAGACGGTCCTCGGGGTGGAAGCGCTCCCGGATCTGCCGCGCGACTTCCTCGGCGTCCCCCACCAGGGCGTTGTCGGCGGCGTTCCGGACCCGCGCCGGGTCGAGGGTGCCCTCCAGGGCCGTCCAGTAGGCACCCAGGGCCGCTTCCGCCTCCTCCCGCGCCGCCCGGCGGCGGGCCTCGGGGCCCGGCCCGGCTTCCTCGTTCAAGAAGACGAAGACCGTCCGCGGCATGAACTCCCGGCGCCAGGGGCCCCCGTCCGGGTGGAAAGCGCAGGCCATCCGGCGGTGGGTGTCCTCGATGACCTCCGGGCGGGTGATGGACAGGTTGAAGACCCGCACCGGCAGGATCCGGTTCACCTCCTCCTGAAGAACCGGATCGTGGCTGCCGAGATAGAGCTCCAGGAGCTCGCGCCGCCATTCCCGGGGGACGATCTGGAGCACCTCGAAGTCCCAGCGGCGGTCCACCCGGATGCAGCCGTCGTCGCCGAGCCGCCCTTCCTCGGCCGCGGCCTGGCGCGCCCGTTCCCAGTCCTCCTCGCTCCGGAAGGAGCTCCGGCAGAGGACGGTCCGGCGCACCTCCTCGCTGGAGAGGACCTCGCCCCGGAGCAGACGCAGGAAGATTTCACAGGCCTCGGCGAAGACCTTGCCGCGGAGAGCCGGCCAGGCCGCCTCCTCGGTCCGGTTCCGGGGCCGGATGCCGCTGGCCCGGTTCATGAACTCGAAGCGCCCGGCGGCGAAGCCCAGGCGCAGGGGCCGGCGTTCGGCCTCCTCGAGGCCATGGAGGGTCAGGAAGGCCGCGACCCGCTCGGCGTGGGCGATGGGCCCGCCGTTGACCAGGAGGTTCATCACGGCGGAGCCGGCAGCGATCCGCTTCGTGCGGCGGTAGATGTGGCTGGCCAGCTGCAGAAAGTCCACGTTCAGACCGACCTCGCCCTCCCAGTGCGGGATGACCGGACGGGGATGACGCTTCTGGACCTCGCTCGAGAGGTGGGACTCGGCCACCCAGGCCGTGCCGTAGCCGAGGGCGTCGCCGGCCTCCACCTGCCGGAAGAAGTTGCGGAACATCTCCGCCTCCGACGGCAGGTAGCCGGCCACCGGCGTCTGGCTGATGGAAAAGAAGAGGTCGAACTGCATCCTCAGATGCCGCGGGTGCGGCCCCCATCCACGGCGATGCTCTGGCCGCGGATGTACCCGGCCCGGGGCCCGGCGAGGAAGGCGACCAGCGCCGCGATCTCCTCCGGACGCCCGAGACGCCCCTCGGGGACCTCCGCCAGCCAGGCCTCCAGAACTTCACCGGGTGTGCAAGCGCGCCGGGCCGCAACCTGCTCCTTCAGGGCCCGCAGCCGATCGGTGTCCGTGAAGCCCGGCAGCACATTGTTGATCGTGACCCCCGGCGGCAGCTCCCGGGACCAGCTCTTGGCCCAGGAGGCAACGGCGCCGCGGATCGTATTGCTGACCCCGAGGCCCGGGATCGGCTCGCGCACCGAGGTGGAGACGATGTTCAGGATGCGCCCGTAGCCGGCAGCGGCCATCCCCGGCAGGAGTGCCCGAACCAGAACCTGGGAGGACAGGACGTGACGCCCGAAGGCGGTGAGGAAGTCTTCTTCCCGGGCCTCGCTCAAGAGCCCCGAGGGCGGACCGCCGGCGTTGTTCACGAGGATGTGGAAGGATCCATCCGCTTCCAGGAGTTCCTCGACCGCGCGCCGCGTCTCCTCACGCCGATCCAGGTCGGCGGCCAGGAAGGCGGCCCGCGGAGCTCCGGCAGCCTCGAGTTCCGGGACCAGGGCCGCGAGCCGGTCGCGACTCCGGGCCAGGACCGTGACCTCGGCGCCTGCGGAGGCCAGGGCCAGGGCGCAGGCGCGGCCGATTCCGGCACTGGCACCGCAGACCAGGGCCCGCCGTCCCGCCAGCTCCCCGCTCATGCGCCGGTCTCCCGCTCCTGCTGGACGCGGCTGCGCAGCTCCCAGAGCTCCGGGAAGAACCGGTGGGGAAGACGCGACTCGAGGAACTCCCGTCCGCTCGATCCGCCGGTGCCGCGCACGCCGCCGATGGTTCGCGAGACCATGAGGATGTGGACCGCGCGCCACTGGCTGAACAGCGAGTCCACGTCGAGGAGGGCCTCGAGGAGCAGCACGCGGTGGTACTCCGTCCCCGGATCCTCGTAGAGGTCCTGCAGGACGGCGACCAGTTCCTCGTCCAGCAGGTGAGGGCGGGACACGTCGCGCTCGAGAACGCGGGCGGGAACCGGCACTCCTTCCCGCGCCAGGCAGCGCAGGGCCTCGTCCCACACGGAGGGCTCCTGCAGACGCCGGCGCAGGCGGGCCGTGGCCGCCTCATCGCCGGCAAAGAAACGCAGGAAGAAGTCCTCGCGCAGACCGTAGGCGTACTCGATCTCGCGGAACTGCACGGACTGGAAGCCACTGGCCGGCTTCAGCCGGTCGCGGAAGCCGGCGAACTCCACGGGGGTCAGGGTCTCGAGGAGGCGGATCTGCCGGACCAGGCATTCCAGGATGCCCTGGACCCGCTTCAGGATCTTGAGAACCCGGCTGATGCTGCCCTCCCGCAGGCAGACCAGCAGGAGATCCGTCTCGTGGAGCACCTCCTTGAACCAGAGTTCGAAGCTCTGGTGGATGACGATGAAGAACATCTCGTCGTGGTGCGGCGGGTCGCTCAACTGCCGCTGCAGGGACAGGAGCTCCGGCACCCGCAGGTAGGAGTTGTAGTTCAGCTCCTCCAGCCTCAGGTTCTGGTATTCCGCGGACGGCTCCGGCACGCGGCCAGGATACAATCGCGCCATGGCCGCCTGGCTGGTGAAGGAGGAGCCGGATGCGTATCCCTGGGAGCGCTTCGCCGCCGAAGGCCGCACGGCCTGGACCGGGGTGCGGAACTACGGCGCACGCCTGCACCTGCGGGCCATGAAGAAGGGGGATCCGGTGGTCTACTACCACACCGGCCGCGAACGCGCCGCCGTCGGCCTGGCACGGGTGGTCCGGGAGGCCTACCCGGATCCGACCGTGGATCCGGGGGCCCAGCGCCGGGACTGGTCGGCAGTGGACCTGGAGGCGCAGTGTCCCTTCCCTCGCCCGGTGCCCCTGTCCGTCCTCCGGGAGGATTCCCGCTTCCGGGACTGCGCCCTCCTGCGCCAGGGCCGGCTCTCGGTCCTGCCCCTGAGCGAGAAGGAGTTCCAGGCCCTCCTCGAACTCGCCGGTCTCGACGGGGAAGCCTGAGGATGGCGGAAGCCGGGATCCCCTGGCTGCGCCTGGGCAGCCCGCCGCGCGGCCCTTTCGTCTATCGCCGCCAGGTCGAGCAGGCCCCCCGAGGCCTGGAGGCCGGCACCCAGGTCGAGCTCCGCGACCGCTCCGGCCGTTGCCTGGGCTACGGTCTCTACCACCCCCGCTCCGAGGTGGCGGTCCGGATCCTGCACCGGGAGGACCGGCCCCTGGCCGAGGAGGATCTCCGGCGGCGTGCCCACGCCGCCCTCGAGCGCCGCCGGCTCCTCGGCCTGTTGGAGCTCCCCATGCTCCGCCTCCTCCACGCCGAGGCCGACGACCTGCCGGCCCTGGTCGTGGACCGCTACGGACCCGCCCTCGTGGCCCAGCTCCACAGCCGTGCAGCCCTGCCCTTGTGGCGGGCCGTGGCGCCGGTCCTGCGCGGGCTCCCCGGAGTCGAGACCGCCCGCGCCTTCCTGGAAGCCTCGGCGGCCCGTGCCGAACGCGAGCCGCCCTGGGAGGAAGAGGATCCCGGCTTCCCCGCCCGCATGGTCCTCGAAGAGCACGGTCTGCGCTACGAAGTGCCCCTCCGCGGCGGCCACAAGACCGGTTTCTTCTGCGACCAGCGCGACAACCGTCGCCGCCTCCGCGCACTCGCGTCAGGCCGCCGCGTCCTCGACCTGTGCTGTTGCAGCGGCGGCTTCGCCTTGAACGCCGCCGCCGCCGGCGCCCGCGAGGTCCTCGGTGTGGATCTGGACCAGGAGGCCGTAGCCCAGGCCCGGCGCAACGCCAACCTCAACCAGGCGGTCCTGGCCGTGCGCCCGCGTTTCGTCCAGGCCGACGCCTTCAGCTACCTGCGCACCCTGCAGGCCAACGGCCGGCGTTTCGACCTCGTGATCCTCGACCCTCCGAAGCTCATCCGCAGCCGGCGCGAGATGGAAGCGGGAATCGCCGGCTACCACGATCTGAACAAACTGGCCCTGGCCCTGGTGGAGGACGGCGGCCTGCTGCTGAGCTGCTCCTGTTCCGGCCTCCTGCGTCCCCAGGACTTCCGCCAGGTCCTGCGCCGGGCCGCCCGCACCGCCGGCCGCAGCGCCCGACTTCTGGGCTGGACGGGCGCCGGGCCCGACCACCCGGTCCGCCTCGACGTCCCCGAGTCCGAGTATCTGAAGGCCGCCTGGCTGCAGCTGGGCGATCCCGCGCCTCAAGGCTCGGGGTCGAGCATGTAGCCCAGCAGACGCTTGCGGTTGCGCCCATCGGCGGGATCCTCGTAGATCTCGCGCCGCAGGACCAGGACCTCGTGGCGGCCGTCGCCATCCAGGTCGAGAGCGGTCATGGCGTGGGGCGCGGTCCAGCCCTCCGGCGCCGGCACCCGGAACAGGGGCTTGCGACCGTGGGTCAGGCTGATGGCGAGGGAGGCGCGCCCCAGGAGCCACTCCGTGGCCGTGCGGATGTTCAGGTCCAGGCTGCCGCGGGCCGTCAGGAGCTGCCGGATGAAACGCTGCGTATGGCCGTCCAGGACCGAGGGGTCGCGCAGCACGCCGGCGTAGCCGCGCAGCTCCCCGAATTCGTCCAGGACCACAAGATCGGTCCACTGGCCGTCGCCGTCGAAGTCGGCCAGACGCACGACGGTCCGGCGCAGGGAATCGCCCTGGTCGCGGGTGTTCAGGAGCTCGCGCACCGAGGGGATATCCACCTCGAGCTTCCGGGACTGAGGCATGGGCCGCTTCTCGAAGCGACCGTTCCCGCGGCCGCGGAAGGCGAGGACGTCCACCTCCAGACTGGAAGAGGTGACGAACATGGTCAGAAGCTTCGCCAGGCTCACGTCCTGGACCTTGATGATCACCAGGTCCGGATAGGGATCGTCGTCGATGGGCGTGGCCAGGGCGTAGAGGACGTTGCCGGCCACGGGGTACTGGTCCCGGACACGCCGAAGATCGATGCCCTGCTCGCCACCCATGTAGACCACGACCGTTCCTCCCACCAGAACGATGAGATCCAGGGCGCCGTCCCGGTCGAGATCCGACCACTCCTCGGCGACGTTGTAGCGCGAAAGGCCGGCGACGTTGCCGGCGTCGATTCGGAAGGCGCCCAGGAGCTCCTCGAAGCGCCGCAGGTCCACGGTCGTCGTCGGCTCCAGCGGCAGGCCCTCGGGCCCGGCGATGTACTGGCGGATGATGCGCCCCTCCTCGGTGATCAGGAGGTCCGGCCGGCCGTCGCCGCTGAGATCGCGCATATTCAGACGCGGTACGCGCAGACGCCGGGTCACGCGGCGCAGGAGCCCGCTGCGCGGGGTTCCGGTGTCCATCTCCAGTTCGGCGGCGACATCCAGGTCGCGGCCCTCCGAGAAGCCCTCCGGCCCGCCGAAGAAGAGGCGCATGCGGTCGGCCAGAGGCACAACCAGGTCGGTCCAACCGTCGCCGTTCAGGTCGCGCAGGAAGTCGGCGCGACGCGCCCCCCGCGGCAGCCGGCCGGGATCCCCGAGATCCCGAAGGAGCGGTCCGGACCAGCCCAGCTCGGTTCCGCCCTCTCCCTTCCGCAGCTCCAGACGCCACAGCTCGCGGCCGTCCACCAGGGCCAGGAAGGCGTCCCGCCCCTCCCGGAAGGGGTCCGCCACCGTCCAGAGGGAAGCCTGACCGGGAATCACCGCCCGCAGTTCCCGGGCCGGGAGACCGCCGCCCCGCTCGAGAAGCAGGATGTTCTCCTGGTTCACGCGCAGCCACTCGCGGACCCCGTCGCCGTCCAGGTCGGCCAGGGCCAGATGCCCCGGCGCCGGGTCGATGCGCACCGGCGTGATCCGCGGCCCGCTCGGAGCCGCGCCCTGCGGGGCTTCGGGCAGAGCGAGAAGCAGAGCGGCGAGGATCAAGGCAGGCTCACCCAGGTCTCGACCACGTCGCTGAGGAGGTGGGTGACGACGAAGTCGCCGATGCCGTCACCGTTGAGGTCCTGGACCTGGAGAAAGGCCTCGGCAGCGTCCAGCTCGACGCGCAGGCTCGGGTCGCCGAAACGGATCTCGGATCCCCGCCCCACGAGGGGGCGTACCTCCACGGTCCCCTTGGCGTCGCTCTCCAGGAGGTCCACCCGGCCGTCGCCGCTAAGGTCCGCCTCCAGGGGCGGGATCAAGGCGAAGGCCTCGAACTCCTCGACGTCGAAGGAACGTTCGGAGAGGATCCGTGGGCGTCTGCGGAAGCGTCCCTCCTCGGTCGCCGGATAGAGAAAGACACTGTGCCGGATGCGCACTCCCTGAAGCCCCAGTTGCACGAGGTCGGTGGACCACGAGGTCACGGCCAGGTCCCGCCGGCCGTCCCCGTCCACGTCCAGGATCCAGGGATCGGCCCGGGAGGACTCCAGGACCGCGATCCCCGCCGGCTGGCCGAGCGCCGCGCCCTCGGCGAAGGCGTCGTGGTAGAGGAGGATCTGCCATTCCTCGCTCAGGGGGTTGGAACCCTGGCTGCGGACCACCAGGAGATCAGCCGCCGGGCCACCGCCGGCCTCCACCAGCTGCACGGACTCGAGGTCGTACGCCTCCTCCCCTCCCTCCTTCTCCAGACGCAGGCTGAGACCGGGTTCCGGCTCCAGGGACACCGCCCCGCTGGAGTCCCGCCGGGCACGCAGGACGTGGAGGGCCCCCCCCGCGAACCAGGCGAGATCGCGAAGACCGTCGCCGTCCGCATCGGCCAGGAAGGGCAGAGGCTGGCTCTCCTCGGCAAAAAGGATCGGCGGCGGATCCAGGGCCGCGTGGTCCTCGTCCGGGACCAGGAGGCCGGCGAGAGTCTGGGCGGTGAGCTCGAAGGCCATGAGCTTGAAGCGCCGCTCGCCGGCGGGAGCCTGCCCGGGGACCGGCCGCAGCGAGGCTCCGCCCATGACCCGGCCCGTTCCCGACACCAGAAGCAGCCCATCGGCCGTCGCCAGAGCGACCTCATCCACACCGTCGCCGTCCACGTCGGCAATGGCCTCCCAGCGGGGCAGGGCACGCAGGCCGGAAACGTCCAGAAGCATGGGGGCCCGGACAAGGCGCCGCAGGTTCCCGGCGTAGCCCTCGTCCCGCGGATCGAAGACGTAGGCGGCGTCGCGGGCCAGGAACAGGAGCTCCCGGCCCGGCGTCTCCGGATCGAACTCGCCGACTCCCCAGCCGACGATGCCCGACTTCAGCTCGTGCCGGAGATCGGGCTCCTGGGGGTAGGCGCCGTTGGGCCGGAGCAGATGGATGTCCAGGAGGCGCAGGCCCAGCTCGCGGTCGTAGCGCGGGAGCAGCAGGTCCAGACGCCCGTCTCCGTCCACGTCGGCCAGGGCGAGGTCCAGGCGTTCGGCTTCGACGCCGATCTGGGTGCGGACGTGGGTCACCCGGGTCTGGGCCGGAAGGCCCACGGCCAGGAGCAGGACCGCAGCAGCCGCCAGGAGCCCTCTCACCGGGGCCCGACCTCCTCCGGTACCGGAACCAGCGCCGACTCGAGGACCGGCTCCCCCGTGGTCCAGGAGATGAGGCCGAGGATGCAGTACTCGGTTTCGCCGCCCACGCGGTCTCTTTCGAAGAGGCTCAAGAGGACGAGGTTGCCGATCACGAGTTCCTCACGGTCCTGGCTCCGGTCCCGCTCCCAGTGCCACAGGGGGAAGAGGGAGCTCTCCACCAGTACCTTGCCAGGATCCCAGGCGCTGCACTCGATCTCCAGTTCCCGGGCCGGTTCCTCGGAGGAGTTCCCGCTCCGCAGCAGGCGGAAGCGCGCGGCCGCCCCGGGCTCCAGTTCGCGCTTGATCCGGCGCACGAGTTCGGCGGCGGAGCCGGGATCGTGGCCCTGGAAGGACAGCACCCGGTCGCCGGTGCGGGCGCCGGCCTCCTCCAGGGGACTCTCCTCCAGGAAGAGGGCGATCTCCGGCCAGGCGCCCGGGCCGCGCGTGTCCCGGAAGGCGACGCGGAGAAGCCCGCGCTCCACGTGGTAGAGGGTGCGTCCCCGGCCCCGGGCCTCCTGGACCTCCAGAGCCACGTCCAGCTCGAAGACCCGGTGGCCCCGCTCCAGGCGCAGGCTCACGGTCCGGGGCTCCTGGATGCCGAGAAGCAAGGACTCCAGGCGGCCCGGGTCGTCTACCCGGGTCTCGCCGAAGCGCAGGAGCACATCGCCGGGACGGATGCCGGCCCGCGAGGCCGGGCTGCCGGGCTCCACGCGGCGCACCCGCACGCCGGGCCGCAGCTCGATCTCCTCCAGGCTGTCGGACTCGTTGGGCGCCACCTCCAGGCCGAGCCAGGCGTGGGCCGGGGGCACTTCCTCCACGGCGCCCTCGATCTCGCGCAGCCAGGCCAGATCCCGCTCCTCCCAGCGGCTGCTGCAGGAGGCACCCAGGAGAAGGGCGAGGAGGGCGACGGCGAGGCGGAGCGGCGGAGGCATCACAGACGCCGGCGGCGGAAGACCCAGGGCAGGAGCCCGGCGAAGAGCACGGCCGCGGCCCAGGAGCCGCGGGTGCCGGCCTGCAGGGCCTCGGGATCCGGCAACGGCTGATCGGTGAAGCCCTCGGCCACGCGCGCGGCCTGGGCCAGGAGATTGTCGGGGCCCAGCCAGGGCAGCCAGTCGAAGAACAGCACGTGGGCGTGGTCCCCGAGGAAGGAGAGTCCGAACAGGGTCATGAGGAGCACGCTTCCCAGGGCCGCCATGGTGGCCAGGGCGCCGCCGGGGAAGACCGCGGCGGCCAGGAGAGTGTAGAGGCTCAGGGCGGCCAGGGGCGCCAGGGCGTGGAGCAGGCCGGCGCGGAGGTCGGCGCGAACCTGGGGTTCGGGAACCAGGAGGATCGGCACGAAGTCCCAGCCCTCCCAGTCCGGCTCCGGGTAGGCGAGGCTGCCGGGAAGACCGAGCTGCTCCCGGACCGCCTCCACGTTCTCCCGGCCGTCGTCGCTCAGATCGCGCCAGGCGGCCAGGTCGCCGCCGCGGAGCCCGTGCTCCTCGAGGAAGGCCTCATAGACCGCCCGCCGCTCGGCGGCGTCCTCCCCCGGGAACAGGAGGATCGGCTCCGTGGTGATGTGCCCGGCCTCGAAGAGAAGCCCCGAGGCAAGGCGCGCCGAGCCCACGGCCCCCGCTACGAGAACGGCGGTGAAGGCGAGGGTGGCCAGGGCCCGGGCCAGGATCCAGGAGGGGCGGCCGATGCCGCGGCTCAGGGGGTCGCGCGCCGCTCCCGACTGGATTTCCCGCGGCAGTCCTCCGGCGACCACGACGAGGACGCAGAGTTCGGCGAGGAAGAGGCCCAGACCGGCGCTCGTGGCGTAGCGAGGCCAGAGGTTCAGACGTCGGCCGGCTTCCTCGCCGGCTTCCGGGGCCGCCGCCAGAGCGCGGAAGTACCACGAGGAAAGAAGGGCATGGAGGGCCGGCGCCAGGATCACCAGCAGCAGGGAAACGCGGGTGCTGCGACGCCAGAGCAGGGCCCGGAGCTCGCCCCGCAGAGCGCGCAGGAAGGACGGGGCGGGGCGGCCGCTGCTCACGAGGCCAGGGTCTTCCGGAAGACATCCACGAGGGTGACGCGGTGCGGCTCGAACGCTTCGACCTCGGCACCGGCGCCGACCAGGTCCGCGAGGAGCGCCGCCCGGTCGGCCTTCTCCTCGAGCTGAACCTCGAAACCACCCTCGCCGGCCTCGAAGCCGCGCACCGCGGGGCTCGAGAGGAGGACGCGGCGCGCCGTCTCCGGAGAACGGCAGCGGATGTACAGGCCCGCGGCGGCGCCGCCCAGGAGGGTCTCCAGGCGGTCCTCCAGGAGAACGCGGCCCCCCTCGAGGAGGCCGACCCGGTCGCAGACCTCCTCCACCTCCCGGAGGTGGTGGCTGCTGAAGACCACCGTCCGGCCCTCCTCCCGGGCCAGGCGACGGAGCAGTTCCAGCAGGGATTCCACTCCTTCGGGATCGAGGCCGCTCAGGGGTTCGTCGAGGATCAAGAGACGTGGTTCGCCGAGGAGCGCCCGGGCCACGGCCACGCGCCGTTCCTGGCCGTGGGAGAGCCGGTCGGCGCGATGGTGCCTCCGGTGCTCCAGGCCCACGAGCCGAAGGACTTCATCCACGCTCCGGCCCTGCCGCAGGCCGCCGCGCAGGGCCGAAAGCCGCAGGTTCTGTTCGACCGTCAGGCTGGGATCGAGCCCCGGCGGATCCAGGGCGATGCCCAGAACCGGCGGCAGACGGTGCAGGCGCGAGGAAGGAACTCCGAGCACCGTGGACTCGCCGGCGTCCGGCCGCAGGAAGCCGAGGAGACAGCGCAGGGTCGTGGTCTTGCCGGCGCCGTTGCGGCCGAGGAGGCCGTAGACCTCCCCCACCTCGACCCGGAGGTCGATCCCCTGGAGGACCGGCGTGCGCCCCAGGCGCAGGCGGAGTCCGCGGGCAGTGACGGCGGCTTCGGTCTCCACGATCCCATTCTCGCGGCCCGGGGAGGATAGCGCGGCGGACGGATCCGCCCTCGGGACTAGAATCCGCCGCCATGTCCTGGATCCCGGCGGTCCCCGCCCTGTCTCCCCCGGGCCCGGCCGCCGTACGGCCGGCCGAAGGGCAGACCTTGTGGTGCCTCTTCCAGGGCGTCTCCAACGGCCCGGAGTTCCCCGGACAGTCGGGAGCCTGAAGGATGCCCGAAGCAGACTACGTCCTCGGCAGCGACCGGAGCGAGCTCGAGCGTCTGGAGCACCAGCACGAGGTCTGGCGGGAACGGAGCGAGGCCGTCTTCGACCGCCTCGGCCTCGGTCCGGGCGCCCGCGTCCTCGATGCCGGCTGCGGCCCCGGCTACGTCCTCCTGGACCTGCGCCGGCGCGTCGGACCGGGCGGCGAGGTCTGGGGGGTGGACCTCACGGCCTCCCTGCTCGAGGAGGCCCGGCGACAGGCGGCCGCCCGCGGCTGGACGGATCTCCACCTCCTCCACGGGGACCTCCACGAAGTGACGCTGCCCGCGGACCACTTCGACCTGATCTGGATGCGCTGGGTCCTCTCCTTCCCGCCCGATCCCGGCGCCATCCTCCGCCGTCTGGCCCCCTGCCTGCGGGCAGGAGGCGTCCTGGTGGTGCAGGACTACCACCACGAAGGCATCGCCCTGCACCCGCCCTCGGCCGGTTTCCGCGCCGCGGTCCGCGCCACCCGCGAACTCTACACCGAGGCCGGAGGCGACCCCTGGGTCGGCGCCCGCCTCCCCGGCCTTCTGCGCGCCGCCGGCCTGGACCTGGTCCTCGAGGAGGCCGAAATCCACGCCGGCGGTCCGGATTCGCCCTGGTTCGCCTGGGCCGACCGTTTCTTCCCGCGCTGGGTGGAACGCTTCGCAGCGCAGGGCCGCATGACGCAGGAGGAGGCGGAGGCCTTCCGCCGGGAATGGGCCGACCGCCGCCGGGATCCGGACGCACGCTTCTTCACCCCCACCGTCGTGACCGTGGCCGGACGCCGATGAGCCTGCCCTGGAAGTGGATCTCCTTCGACGGTGTCGGCGCCCTCATCAACGGTGCGTACGGAGAGCTCCGCGTCCTGGAGCAGTTCCCCTCCCTGGCCGGCCATGCTGAACGCCTTCCCGAGCTGCGCGCCGCCCGCCTGCGCCGGGAGCGGGAGCTCTGTGCCGGCCCCTGGCGCCCGTGGTCCGAGATCCTGGCCCGGAGCCTGGAGGAGGCCGCGCAGGAGCTCTTCCAGGTGCCCCTCACCCCGGCCGAGAAGCGCGCCTTCCCCGCGAGCTTCCTGGGCTGGCCGCCCTTTCCCGAGGCACCGGAGCAACTCCGCCGCTGGAGCCAGCAGGTTCCCCTGGCGCTCCTCGGCCACGGCGAGGATCTGGTCCTGCGCCTGCAGGCGCACAAACACTTCCGAAGCCCCTTCGGCCTGATCCTCTCCTCGGAATCCCTGAAGTCCTACAAGCCCGCCACCGCCCACTGGGGTGCGCTCCTGGCAGCCACCGGGGCCCGGCCCGAGGAGATCCTGCACGTGGCCTCCGACCCGGAGATGGATCTGGCGCCCGCCGCCTCCCTCGGCATTCCGGTGGCCTGGGTACAGCGCGACCCGGAGGCTCCCGAGCCCGACCTCTCCCTGGCCTGGAAGGCGAAGGACCTGGAAGAGCTCGCCACCCTTCTCGATCTCGCGGATTGAGGCCGGGCCGACGCCGGAGCCTCAGTCGATCAAGTCCAGCCCCACCTGCACAGCCTTTTCCAGCTGCCGGTCCCGCTCCACCGGGTAGTCTCCCGGAAGATTCTCCACGGGATAGTCCGGAGGACAGCCGTGGAGCTCCATGTTCGTCATGGTGCCGTCGTTCACGTACCAGCCGCGGAAGGGCACGCGGACGAAGGAACCGTCCAGGAGCTGCTGGCCGCCGGTGGAGATCACCGCCCCGTAGGTCTGTTTGCCGACCAGAGGCCCGCGCTTCAGGGTGCGGATCGCCCAGGAGAAGATCTCTGCGTTCGAGTAGCTGTTCTCGTTGCACAGGACCACGACCGGCTTGTCCCAGGTGGCGAAGATCCGGCGTCCCTGGGGATAGCCCCTGCCGCCGCCGCGCGGGATCGTGACGGCATGGTCCTGGACCATGAGCATGGCGAGAAGCATGTCCGTGGTCCAGCCTCCTCCGTTCTCGCGCACGTCGATGATCAGGGCGTCCTTGCCATGGCCGGCGCGGAACAGGTCGCGCTCGAACTCGAGAAGAGAGCCGGTATCCATGCCCTCGATGTGGACATAGCCCAGGCGCCCGTCCGAGGAGGACTCGACCTGGCGGCGGGCGCGTTCGACGCTGCGCCGGTAGAGGGCGCGCCTCAGTCCCTGGAGGTTCGTCGGCCGGATGCGCAGGTCCTCCTCCTCGCCCGAGGCCCGCCGGACGCGCAGCCAGGTCTCCTGCTCGACGGTACCCGCCAGGAGCCGGGCCCAGTTGTCACCCTGCGCATAGGGACGCCCATCGACTTCGAGGACCAGATCCCCCGGCTGCAGGCGGCTGGCCTCCCGCGCGGCCGGTCCTCCGGGAAGCACCTCCAGGACCCGGCGTCCGGGCCCGGGCCACTCCAGGTCCCAGAGGACACCGAGGTGGCCGGTCTCCGTCCGGTCGGTCTCGGCGGCGCTGCTGCGGCTGCTACTGAAGAAGCCCATGTGGGAGGCATTCATCTCCCCGAGCATCCAGTTGATCGCCAGGCCGAAGTCCTCAGGCGTGGAGGCCTCCAGGGCAATGGGCCGCCACTTCTCGAGACTCCCCCGCCAGTCGTGGCCGTGGAAGCCGGGGTCGTAGAACAAGCGGTCGAGAACCCGCCAGGCCTGCTCCAGGACCGCCTGCATGAGGGAGCGGCGCTCCTCCCGGATCCGGACCGAGAAGGGGTACACGGTGGCCTTGCCGGCGTTGCCGACGACCTGGCCGCCGCGCACGTAGAAGATCTCCTTTTCGTGGCGAGTGAAGGAGGAAACCGGGCTGGGCTCGACCTTCTTTTGCTCCTTCTCGAAGAGTTTCGTCGAGAAGAAGCCGGTGTCGGCCTCGGTACCCAGGGTGAGGCGGGTACCGACGGTGGCGTTGAAGTACAGGGTTTCGGAATCCTCGCCCCAGCCGAGGAAGGTCTCGTTACCCTCCCGCCAGGTCACCTGGTGCAGGCGCAGCGGCAGGTCCTCGAAGTCGATGCGCACCGGCTCGATCTGCGGCTTCTTCTCCTCTTCCTCCTGGGCATTCTCCTTCCCTTCGGGTTCCTCGGACGGCTCTCCGGCCGCTCCCGCACCCGGCTCCTGACCGCCTCCGGCTCCCTTCCCGGCACCGCCCGGCTCCGGCTCCTTTTTCGGTGTCTGCTTCGTCCCCTTCTTCTCCTTCTTGGCCTTTTTCTTCTTCTGGAGCTCCTCCTCGTACTCCAGGCGCTCCTGCTCGGTCATCTCAGCGTCACCCTTGACCAGCCAGGCAAGCCAGACGTCGGTCTCGTCGAGCATCTTGCGGCGGCTGGTGAAGGCGAGTTTGCGGCCGTCCGGAGACCAGCGCGGGGCGGTGTCGTCATCGGGATGCCGGGTCAGGTTCCAGGGCTCGACGCCCGGCGTTGCGGGATCGAGACCCTCGACCTCGACCCGCGCCAGGAAGATGTCGTAGTTGAAGTCGTTGTCCACCTGGCTGAAGGCCAGCCATGCCGAGTCCGGGGACCAGTCGAAGTCCGGCGGCTCGAAGCCGTCGGTGATCACACGCCGGACCTCCAGCGTGCCGGGATCCCCGACCACCAGGCGCCCCTGCCCCTGGACCCAGGCCAGGGTCTTCCCGTCCGGCGAGAGGGACAGGCCGCTCTCGTCCTCCGGGGTCTCCGTGACCCGTTCCACGGTGAAGGATCGGGACTTCCAGAAGGGCGTCTCCGGGGTCTCCGGGCGGGCCCGGTAGACTTCACCATTGCCGTCCCGCTCGGACACGAAGAGAAGGGTCTTGCCATCCTCCACCCAGACCGGGCCGTAGTCGGGGTTCGGATCCTCGGTCACGCGCACCGCTCGGCGGATCTTCTCGTGCTTGCGCAGCACGTAGATGTCTCCGCGCGCCACAAAGGCGACGCTCTCTCCATCCGGCGAGACGGCCAGATCCTCAGCTCCCTTCTTGATCTCGCGGTCGATCTCGGCGGGGATCGCCGTGTCCAGACTGCCATGCACGGGCAAAGGCTCGGCGTGGCCGCTGGAAGTCTCGATGCGAACCAGCCCGTCGTCCAGTTCAGCGACCACGAAACGCCCGTCCCGGCTGATCTCCGGATAGCGCAGGCTCCGGCCCCCGGGATGCCAGACGAGGGACGGCTCACCCCCGTCCCGACGGATCCGCCAGAGGCCGAGGTCGCGGCCCGATTCGTTTCCCGGGCAGGGACGATCGCTGAGGAAGTAGAGAGCCGAGCCATCGCCGCTCCACATGGGCTCCAGATCGTTGCCCTCGAAACGGGTGAGCTCCCGGTGCTCGCCGGTCTCGAGGTCATAGAGCCAGAGCGCCGAAGAGGCCGAGCCCCGGTAGCCCCGGCGCCGCGGATCGCCGTGGCCTCGTTCGTAGGCCAGCCAGCGGCCGTCCGGCGAGAGGGCCGGGTTCTTCATGGGCCAGTCGCCGAAGAGGGTCGGCGTCCGCCCGTCCCGCCAGGCGACCCAGGCGCCCTGGTCCCGCCGCGAGTAGCGTCGTTCGCGGGTGGCGCCGATGAGGAGGCGCTCACCGTCCATCCAGCCGTGCAGGCTCTCGTTCTCCGAGTCCCAGGTCAGACGCTCCGGCCGGCCGCCCTCGGCGGGCATGACGAAGAGGTCGAAGTTGCCGTGGCGATTGCCGAGGAAGGCGATCCAGCGGCCATCCGGGGACCACTTGGGCCGGCCGTCGTAGGACGGATGGGCAGTGAGGCGCCGGGCCGGCCCGCCCGTGACCTCTGCCACCCAGATGTCACCTTGATGGGAGAAGGCAACGAGGCTGCCGTCCGGCGAAAGCGCCGGCGTGCGCGGAAAGCGCAGCTCGGGCGCCTGGAAGCCGGGCGAGGCCGGGGCGGTGGCGGCGGCCTCGACACCGGGATCCCGGCTCGGAAGCTGGGCGCAAGCGAAGGAGGCGAGGAGGAGGGACAGGACGACGGGCCGGTTCGGCATGGTCCGGAAAGGATAGCCCTCCCCGAAACTGGCCCCATCCGCTGGATCACTTCCGGGCCATGAGATCAGGCGGCGAGGTCCAGCGCCGCCCGGTAGGCCACCTTCCAGCGCATGAGCTCGGCCGGCGTCCATCTCTTCGGGAGCAGCCCCAGCTTCTGCGCCGGCGTCCGGTCCCCCGGCCGCACCACCGTCGCCGGTCGCACGAGGTTCCGCCACACGGTCCAGATCCACAGGTGCCGCAGCAGCC
>Ga0256830_1001388_pt1 | contig 17261 bp, 15 predicted proteins | sample 128326metaG_FD_190537 | JGI IMG/M metagenome (GOLD analysis project Ga0256830, IMG submission 190537) | Hydrothermal vent microbial communities from Lau Basin, Pacific Ocean - 128-326 | ecosystem: Environmental > Aquatic > Marine > Hydrothermal vents | place: Pacific Ocean: Lau Basin | collected... | reverse complement strand
ACTTCTCCTGCGATCTCGGCTAGAATCCCGCCCACAGCCGCACAAATCGAAAGCGAGGTGATCGCAAATGGTCAGTAACTACGGCGTAAAGGGTGATCGGCTTTGGTCGGCCTTCCCCACCTCCCTCCCGGCTTAACTCCTCCCCGGCTTCGGCTTCTTCTGCAGTCCCGTCCCTTGAAAACCCCGTAAGCGCCTCCCGGCGACCCCGAGGGTTTCAGCTCCGGATTCGGGAGATCCCCCTGGGAGACCCGTTTGCGCTCTACGCCGCGCTCCGGCGGAAGAGCCGAACGTGCTTCCTGCTCGAGAGCGCTCCCGGCCCGGAGCGCCTGGCGGAGTTCTCCTACCTGGGCTTCGACCCCGTGTGCGTCTTCACCCTCAAGGGGGACAAGCTGTATCGAGACGGGCGTGTCCTCGAACGCGGTCGACGGAAGGATGTGCTCGCCGTGCTGCGCGAGGTCTTGCGCGAGCACCGTCCGCCCCTGGACGTTCGGCACCCCAAGTACCTCGGGGGGCTCGTCGGGTACTTCTCCTACGACTTTGCTGGGCACATGGAGCCCTCCCTCGCCCTGAGGGAGCACGAGGCGTTCCCCACCCTGGAGCTGGGGCTCTACCTCGACGGCGTCGTCTTCGATCACCGCAACGGGCGGGCCTTCTACTTCTCCTTCGGCGAGGACCGCTTCTCCCAGGTCGAGGAGTGCCTGGAGCGCGCGAACGCGAAGGGGCTTCCCCCTTCTGATTTGGGGGAACAGCTCCGGGTGGGCCCGTGGGAGGAGTCCCTTCCCCAAGGGGCCTTCGAGGCCGCCGTGGGGGAGGCCCTCGGGGCGATCCGGGCCGGGGAGGTCTTCCAGCTGGTGCTCTCCCGCCGGCTTGCGGCCCCCTACGCGGGCGACCTCCTCGCGTTTTACCGCCGTCTGAGGGAGCTCAACCCCTCGCCCTACATGTACGCGCTCGAGTTCTACCGCGGGAGCGCCGAGGAGCGCGTGATCTGGGGCTCGAGCCCCGAGATGCTCGTCGCCGTCCGGGGGCGGAGGGTGATCACCTACCCCATCGCCGGGACGCGGCCCCTGGGGCGCACCCCCGAGGAGCAGGCCCGTTATGCCCAAGAGCTCCTGGCCGACGAGAAGGAGAGCGCGGAGCACGCGATGCTCGTGGATCTCGCCCGCAACGACGTGGGGCGGGTGAGCGCCTTCGGGAGCGTCCGGGTGCCCCAATACAAAACCCTCGAGCGCTTCAGCCACGTCCAGCACCTCGTCTCCCGGGTGGAGGGCGATCTCCGCGAGGGCTACGACGCCCTCGACGCTCTGACAGCGTTGTTCCCCGCCGGGACGGTGACGGGCGCGCCCAAGTTGCGGGCGATGGAGTGGATCGAGCGCTTAGAGCCCGAACCCCGCGGCCCCTACGCGGGCGTGGTGGGGTATCTGTCGCTTACGGGGGATCTCGACACCGCCATCGCGATTCGCACGCTGTTCGCCTCCCGGGGGCGGCTCTTCTTACAAGCGGGCGCGGGCGTGGTCGCCGACTCCCTCCCCGCCCACGAGTACCGGGAGACGGAGCGCAAGCTCGACGCCCTGCGCGCGGCCCTGGCGCTTGCTCAAGGGCAAGAACTCAGAGAGGAGGGATCGCGATGAGGCCCCGCGTGCTCGTGATCGACAACTACGACTCGTTTACGTTCAACCTGGTGCAGCTCCTCGGGGAGCTGGGGGCCGAGCCCCTCTGCTTCCGCAACGACGCGATCTCCCTGCGCCAAATTCGGGAGCTTGGGCCCACCCACATCGTGCTCTCGCCGGGGCCGGGGCACCCGCAAAATCCCCGGGACTTCGGGGTCTGCCTCGACGTGCTGAGGGAGATCTCTCCCGCGGTTCCCACGCTGGGGGTCTGCCTAGGGCACCAGGGGATCGCCGTGGCGTACGGGGGCCGCGTTCGGGAGGCCCCCGAGCTGGTCCACGGGAAGGCGTCTCGGGTGCACCACGACGGGCGGGGGGTCTTCCGCGGGCTGCCGCAGGGCTTCCGCGCCGGGCGGTATCACTCCCTGATCGTGGACCCCGGCTCGCTGCCCCCCCATCTGGAGGTGAGCGCCGTAGGGGAGCGGGGCGAGGTGATGGGCCTGCGGCACGGGCAACTCCCCATCGAGGGGGTGCAGTTCCACCCCGAGTCGATCCTCACGGAGCACGGCGCGCGCCTGTTGGCCAACTTCCTGGGGCTCGACTCGCCTATGGAATCCAAGCCCGGGGCCGCGCGGGCCCGCTGGGAGGTGGGGGCGCCGTGACGACCGTAGCGACGACGCCCATGGCTGAGGCCCTCAAGCTCCTGGCGGAACGGCGGGATCTTCCGGAGGAGCTGGCGTATCGGGCGATGGAGCAGCTCATGCGCGGAGAGGCGTCCGAGGCGCAAATCGGGGCCTTCCTGCTGGGGCTCCGCCTAAAGGGCGAAACCCCGCGGGAGATCGCGGCCTTCGCCCGGGCGATGCGCGCCGCCGCCGTTCGTATCGCCCCCAGGGTGAAGGGCTTCCGGGGGCGGCTTACGGACGTCTGCGGCACCGGCGGGGCGCGCGTGAAGACGTTCAACGTCTCGACGCTTACGGCGTTCGTGGCCGCCGGGGCGGGCGTTCCCGTCGCCAAACACGGCAACCGCGGGGTGACGAGTCCCTGTGGGAGCGCCGACCTCCTCGAGCGCCTGGGGGTGAACCTCGCGGCTCCCCCCGCGATCGTGCAGCGGGCCGTCGAGGCGATCGGGGTGGGCTTTCTGTTCGCCCCGGCGTTCCACCCGGCGATGAAGCACGCCGCGCCCGTCCGCAAGGCCCTGGGGGTGCGGACGGTCTTCAACCTGCTGGGGCCCCTCACCAACCCCGCGGGTGTGGAGGCCCAACTGCTGGGCGTCTTCGACCCTGCGTTGGTGGACGTCTACCCCGAGGTGCTGCGGGCCTTAGGCGTAAGGCGGGCGCTGGTGGTCCACGGCGTGGACGGGCTCGACGAGCTCTCGACGGTGGGCCGCACGCGCGTGGGCGAGCTTGGCGCCGACGGTCGGGTGAAGCACTATGAGCTTACACCCGAGGCGTTCGAGCTAAAGCGGGCAAGGCCCGAGGACGTAAAGGGTCTTGGGCCCGAGGAGAGCGCACGCGTCGCCCGAAGGCTTCTGCAGGGGGAGGAGAAGGGGTCGCGGTACGAGATGCTGCTCCTCAACGCGGGGGCGGCCGCGTACGTGGGCGGCGGGGCCCCCTCCCTGGAGGCGGGGCTCGCGCGGGCCGAGGAGAGCCTCCGGAGCGGGGCGGCCTACGAGAAGCTCCAGCAGCTTATCGCGCTTACGAACGCCTCCGGCCGTGCTCCCTGACGCGATGAGGAAGGAGACAACGATGGACCATCTCGATCGCTTCGCGCAGGACGCGCTTCGGAGGGTGGAGTCGGGCTATTACCGCTCGGCTCCCCCTCCGGGGGCCCTTCCCCCTGTCCAAAGGCCCCGCTTCCGGGAGGCAATAGAAAGGGCACGGCGCGGGGGCCGATATGCCGTGATCGCGGAGCTCAAGCCCCGATCGCCCTCGGTCGCGGGCGGGGATGGGGACCTCCTGCGGGGCCGCGATCCCCGGCACGTACTCAAAGCGTACGCCGAGGCGGGGGCCGTGGGGATCTCCGTCCTCACGGACCCGGATCACTTCGGGGGCTCCTTGGCGTTCATAGGAGCGGCCGCGCAGACGGGCCTGCCCGTGCTCATGAAGGATTTTGTGCTCGATCCCGTGCAGCTGGACGCCTGCGCTCGGTGGGGAGGGAGCGCGGTGTTGCTCATCCTGACGCTCTTTCGTCGGGGATACGCCCGCTGCTCCCTCGGAGAGATGATTGCCGAGGCCCACGCGCGGGCACTTGAGGTGCTCCTCGAGGTGAGCGATGAAGGGGAGTACGAGGAAGCTTTGACCACGCGGGCGGACATGATCGGGATCAACCACCGGGACCTTGCGACGCTCGAACTCGATTTGGGAAAGACGGAGCGCATCCTTCGCCGACACCCAAAAGATCGAATTGTGTGGGCCCTAAGCGGCATCGAGACCCCCGACAAGATCCGACGATTATGGGAAGCGGGAGCGGATGCCTTTCTGGTAGGGACGTCGTTGCTTAGAACGACAAAACTGAAAAACAGGCTTCAATCGTTGATCTACGGAGGCGGGTGACGTCCGCGTCCATATTCACAACGACCGCGCGCTCGCTCGATAACCTTCTTTCGCAGGTCTGAGGGAATCGAGGCTTGGGCCATTCACATGGAGATTTAGGAGCCGCGCGCTGCTTGTTCTGCCTTCAGGCGCAGCAGCGAAAGGAGTTCGGCCAGCTCAACTAAGCTCTCGGCCTCGCGGCGCTCGCGTTCGGAGAGCTTTCCCTCGCGGTCTTGTTTGTCCAATAGCTCTTGGAGGCGTTCGTCCAAAGCCCTAGGAAAGGTGAACCGTTCGAGTTCCTCGGGCACGTCCAGCTCAATCAGCACCGACTTCCCCATGAGATCGTTCACCTCGCGGCCTTATGATACTTCATGATACTTTCTCTGCATCAAGGCGCAACCTACGTAAGCTTCCGCAGATTCAGGATCTCGTCGATCTGCTCTTCCGGGAGGAGGCCCATCTCCAGGACGACCTCGCGGACCGTCTTCTCCTCCGCCATCGCCTTCTTTACGACCTCGGCGGCCTTGTCGTACCCGATGTGCGGCGCAAGCGCCGTCGCTAAGATCGCGTTTCGCTGGGCGATCTGTTCCATCCGCTCTCGATTCGCCTTAATGCCCACAACGCACTTGTCGGCCAGCACCCGCGATCCGTTCGCGAGAATCTCGATGGACTCCAGCACATTGACGGCGATCACGGGAAGCGCGGTGTTCAGCTCGAAGTTCCCCGAGGCCGCCGCGGCCGTTACGGTGGTGTCGGCCCCCATGACCTGCATCGCGACCATCATCACGGCCTCGGGGATCACCGGGTTGACCTTCCCCGGCATGATCGAGGAGCCGGGCTGCAGGGCCGGAAGGCGGATCTCCGCCAGCCCCGCCTGCGGCCCGGAGTTCATCCAGCGAAGATCGTTGGCGATCTTGTAGAGCGCCACGGCCAGGGTCTTGAGGGCGCCCATGAGCTCCGCGGCCGTCTCCATCGCCCCCTGCGCGGCAAAGTGGTTGCGCGCCTCGCGGAACGGAAGCCCCGTCTCCCCCTTCAAAGCTTCCGCGATCCGCCTCCCGAACTCCGGGTGGGTGTTGATGCCCGTTCCCACGGCCGTGCCCCCCAACGCCAGCTCGTAGACCCGGGGGAGGACGGCCTCGATGCGCTCCCGGCTCAAAGCGATCTGCGCGGCATACCCTCCGAACTCCTGCCCCAAGCGCACGGGCATCGCGTCCATGAGGTGGGTGCGGCCCGTCTTGACGATGTCGTCAAACGCCTTCGCTTTTTCCTCCAGCGCGCTCCGGAGGTGCTCCAGCGCGGGGAGCAGTTTTTCGTGGATTTGAAGGGCCGCGGAGATGTGGATGCACGAGGGGATCACGTCGTTGGAGGACTGCCCCTTGTTGACGTGGTCGTTGGGGTGCACCACGCCCTTGTCCCCGCGCGCGGCGCCCAAAAGCTCGCAGGCCCGGTTGGCGATCACCTCGTTGGCGTTCATGTTCGTCGAGGTCCCGGAGCCCGTCTGGAAGACGTCGAGGGGGAAGTGCTCATCGAGGGTGCCGTCCGCCACCTCGCGGGCCGCTTGCCGGATCGCGTCGGCTAAGCGATCCTCTAAGAGCCCCAGCTCTCGGTTCACCTGGGCGGCGCAGAGCTTGACCAGCCCCAGGGCCCTTATAAAGGCCCGCGGAAAGCGACGGCCGCTGATGGGAAAGTTCTCGATGGCCCGTTGGGTCTGCGCCCCCCAGTAGGCCCAGGCCGGGACCCGGACCTCCCCCAGCGAATCCCTCTCGATGCGGTATTCTTCGGTGTTCACCGGCATCCCAATCCCTCCCGCTCCAAGACGTACCGGCTACGCCACCCGCTCCCATCCCTTGAGGTGGAGTTGGCGGAATCCCTCCCACTTCAAGGCGTACGGGCTACCCGCAGCGGAATTTCAGCCCACTATAGACGGAGTCCGCGCCGGAGTCCAATGACGGGGATCAAGCGCTGCGCGCTGCTCCCGCTTCTTCCGTTTCCGTTTCTGTGTGTGTTTCTGCGTCTGTTTTCGCCTCCGGCTCGGCTGACGTTGCCGCTGCCGCGGCCACCCGCTCGAAGGTGAGTTTCTCGCCTTCGAGGTCCACCCGCACCCGGTCGCCGGGCTGGAGCTCGCCGTCGATGATCTTGTTTGCCAGCGGGTTTTCCAGCTCCTCGCGGATCACCCGCGCCAGGGGTCGGGCCCCGTAAAGGGGGTCGTAGCCCGCCTCCGCCAGCTTTGCCCGGGCAGCCTCGGTGACCTCCAGCTCGACCTCCTGCTCCTCCAGGCGGTCCGCCAGCTCCTGCAGCTTGAGGTCCACGATCTTGCGGATGTGCTCGGGCTCTAGGGGCCGGAAGACGACGATGCCGTCCAGGCGGTTCAGGAACTCCGGCCGGAAGAACTTTCGCACTTCGGAGAGCACCTGCGCGCGCACGGCCTCAAAGGCCCGCTCCCGCTGCTTCTCATCTTCGCGGGAGCCCGCACCCGCGTCGAACCCGATCCTCTTGGGCTGCGTGAAGTGCTCGCTCCCCAGGTTGCTCGTCATGATGACCAGGGTGTTGCGAAAGTCGACGGTCCGCCCCTGGCCGTCCGTGAGCCTTCCCTCATCCAAGAGCTGCAGTAGCACGTTGAAGACGTCACGGTGGGCCTTCTCGATCTCGTCCAGGAGGATCACGCGATAGGGCCGGCGGCGGACGGCCTCCGTCAGCTGCCCTCCCTCCTCGTAGCCCACGTACCCAGGCGGGGCCCCGATCAGGCGCGCCACGGTGTGCTTCTCCATGTACTCGCTCATGTCGATGCGGAGCAGCGCGTCCTCGTCGTCGAACAAGAACTCCGCCAGGGCCTTGGAGAGTTCCGTCTTGCCCACGCCCGTCGGCCCCAAGAACAGAAACGACCCGATGGGGCGCTTGGGGTCCTTGAGCCCTGCCCGCGCGCGGCGCACGGCTTGGGAGACGATCTTGACCGCCTCGTCTTGGTCCACCAGGCGCTCGTGGAGCTTCTCCTCCATGTGGGCGAGCTTCTCGCGCTCCTCCTCGAACATCCGCTCCACGGGGATCCCCGTCCACTGGGAGACCACTTCGGCCACGTCCTCCGCCGTGACTTGGGTGCGCTCCCTGCGGGCGGCCCACTCCCGCTGGAGTTCTTCCAGTTGTTGTTGAAGCTCCTCGCGCTGGGCCTCCAGGCGCTCCTTTGCGCGGCCCTCGGCTCGCTTGAGCGACTCCTCCAGGCGCCGCAGGCGGGCCTCCCGCTCCTCGATCTGGGGCGCGAACGTCTTGTCGATGCGGATCTTGGAGGCCGCTTCGTCGATCAAGTCTATGGCCTTATCGGGCAGGAAGCGATCCGTGATGTAGCGGTCCGAGAGGCGCACGGCGGCCTCGATCGCCTCGTCGGTGATCTTCAGTCGGTGGTGCTCCTCCAGCTTGGGCTTGAGGCCCTGCAGGATTTCGACGGTTTCCTCCACGGTGGGCTCCTCGATCAGAACTTTCTGGAAGCGCCGCTCCAGCGCGGGGTCCGTCTCGATGTACTCGCGGTACTCGTCGAGGGTGGTGGCCCCGATCACCTGGAAGGTGCCGCGGGCGAGCGGGGGTTTCAAGATGTTGGAAGCGTCGATGGCCCCCTCGGCCCCCCCGGCCCCCACCACGGTGTGCAGCTCGTCGATAAAGACGAGGAATTTCCCGTTGGCCGCCTCGATCTCGCGGATGGCGGCTTTCAAGCGCTCCTCGAATTCCCCGCGGAACTTCGCGCCCGCGACCATGGCCGCAAGGTCGAGCTGGATGAGCTCCTTGTCCTTGAGGGTGTCGGGCACTTGACCTTGGACGATCCGTTGGGCCAAGCCCTCCACGATCGCCGTCTTGCCCACGCCGGGCTCCCCGATCAAGACGGGGTTGTTCTTCTTGCGCCGGGAGAGGATCTGGGCCACGCGGCGGATCTCCCGCGCCCGCCCGATCACGGGGTCGAGCTTCCCCAAGCGGGCAAGCTCCGTGAGGTTGACGCTGTAGCGCTCCAGGATCTGATAGCGGCTCTCGGCAGCCCGGTCCGTGACCCGCTGCGCCCCTCTTACTTTCTGTAAGGCGTTGTAGACGGCCTCGGGGGTGATGTTGTGCTTGTCGAGCACCCGGCGGAGCTTGGGGTTCATCTCGCGACTTAGGGCAACGAGCAGGTGCTCGACGCCGACGTACTCGTCCTTGAGGCGCCGGGCCTCGCGTTCCGCGGCCTGGACGATCCCGTCGAGGCGGGGGGTGATGTAGATCTGCTGCCCCGCCACCGTGGAGACCTGGGGCTTTTCGCCGAGGAGGGCCTCCAAATCCCTGAGGAGCTCCTCGACCTCAACGCCCATCCCCTCCAAAAGCTCGCGCCCCACGCCCTCCTTGGAGGCCAACGCGTAAAAGAGGTGCTCCACGTCGAGCTGGTTGTGCTGAAAACGCTCCAAGAGTTCTGCGGAGTCCTGGAAGAGCTCTTGGGCCTTCTCGGTGAGCTTATCGAATCGGATCATGCGCGCTCGTCCCCTTGTTAGCAGTCTCGCTTTCAGAGTGCTAAGGCAGTATACGGGACGGCGGGGAGGGCGTCAAGGCACCCGGGAGGGGCCCGCCGGAGGGGGGGAGAGGGGGCGGCGGAGCAGGAAGGCCAAAAGCGCCTCCGAAAGCTCCGTGGGGTCGAGGGGGCGGCCCTGGCGGCGCAGGTGCTCGACCACGTGGCCAAGCGCCCCGTAGAGGGCCACGGCCAGGAGCTCCGTGGGCCAGGAGGGGTCGAGCAGCCGGGCCGCCTGCCCGGCGAGGAGCACCTTGGCCAGCAGGCGCACCAGCTCCCGCTGGAAGCGGCGGACGGTCTGGGCGCGCAGGCCGGAGTCCGGCTGCCAGGGGAGCACCAGGAGCCGCAGGCGCTGGGGGCGCTCCGCGGCCCAGTCCGCCAGCCCCTGGACCGCCCGGCGGAGCTGCTCCTCGGGGGAGCCCGTCGGGGAGACGGCCAGAGCCCGCTCCATCCCGCGAATCTCCCGCTGCAGCGCCTCGCGGATCAGCGCCTCCTTGCTGCGAAAGTGGTAGTAGAGGGTCGCCTTGGTGACCCCGGCCCGGCGGGTGAGGTCCTCCACGGAGAAGCCGGGGCCGCGCTCCGTGAGCAGCTCCAGCGCCGCCTCCAGCAGCCGCCCCCGCGCCCCCGGCGCTCGTCCGCGGACCTTCGCCCTTCCCATGGGCCCCTCCTCCGTTTGCGGATGAAAAGTGTGTGAGAATCCATCGCAATTCTACGGGACGCGACGGGGCCGGGGCAATCCCCCGATTCCCTGAAGACGAGGGGCCGCCTCGGCGGTCGCCCCCGCGAGACGGCCCCACCTTCTCCGATGGCTGGGTTCTGGAGGACGGAAGAAGGAGCTCAGCCCGTCGACTTCAGGGCGCCCCACAGGCCGAAGGCCCCTCCGAGGAGGCCCAGGATCACGTTGTTCCAGAGGGGCGTCGTCTCGCCGGAGAAGCCCCACACGAAGGGGGAGAGCACCATCCACGCCCCGACGACGACGTCCCCCCAGTAGACCTGGGGGCGCTGCCCGAAGTGGGCCCACAGCGCGAAGACCACGAGGAGGACGCCCGCGATGAGGTTGTTCCACAGCGCGGCCGCAAGGCCGCTAAAGCCCAGGACGAAGGGGGAGAGGATCACCCAGAGGCCGACGATCGCGCCCAGCCACGCGGGCCAGGGATTCGGCTGGCGCTCGGCCGTCTGCGTCGCCATCCGACCTCACCTCCTTCGGGTTTCGGACTTGACAATCTTCGTACTAACCGGTTAGTCTACATAAACTTATATCGAGGCTCCGGAAAACGCGCAAGAATGCGCTTCCCTTCTCAAGAACGCGGACATCCCGGAGCCGCGGGGGGAGGTGAGAGCAATGTAATCCACCCAGCCGATCACGAGCGGAAAATCCTTATCAATCCCAATTCCAAGCAGAGTAAGGGGGTAGGTTCCATGCGAAACAACGTGCGACGTGGGGGCATCGGCGCCGTGCTCGTGTTGGCCTTGGGGTTGATGGGCTGCGCGCAGCTCTTCGGTCCTCAAGGGGAGGTCTCTCAAGCTCCGGGGTTGCCCGACTCGGGCTCGGACGCGCTCGTCCAGGGGCAGGTCCTTCCCGACCGCTGGATCGTGGTGCTCAAGCCGGGGGTCGATCCCCAGGCGACGGCACAGGAGATGGCCGCCCGGTACGGGGGAGCGGTGCGGCACGTCTACCGCTTTGCCCTCAACGGGTTTGCCCTCCAAGTCCCCGCCCAAGCGGCCCAGCGGATCGCCCAGGACCCGCGAGTTCTCTTTATCAGCCAGGACAAGGTGCGTCGCATCTCCCAGGGGCCCCCGCCGGGCAAGGGGCCGGGGGGCGGTAGCAGCCAGCCCCCCCAGGAGGTGCCTACGGGCATAGACCGCATCGAGGTGGATAAGCTCTTCGACTTGGCGAACACCACCGTCTCCGTTGGAGTGGAGGTTGCCATCATCGACAGCGGCATCGACGCGGATCACCCCGATCTTAACGTCCTGGGAGGGGTGAACTTCACCGGAGGAAACCCGAATAACTGGAACGACGGCAACGGGCACGGCACCCACGTCGCGGGCACGGTCGCGGCGTTGGACAACGACATCGGCGTGGTGGGCGTGGCCCCCGGCGCGGGACTTTGGGCCGTCAAGGTCTGCAACAACGGCGGGCTGTGCGCCAGCAGCGACATCATCGCGGGGATCGACTGGGTGACGGAGCGGGCGGATCGCATTGCCGTCGCGAACATGAGCCTGGGAGGCTCCGGCGAGGACGACGGCAACTGCGGCCTCACCAACAACGACGCGGAGCACCTGGCGATCTGCAACTCCGTGGCCGCGGGCGTGGCCTACGCCGTCGCCGCCGGGAACGACTCCGCGGACGCCAGCGGCTTCACCCCCGCGGCCTACGACGAGGTGCTCACCGTCTCGGCCATCGCCGACTTCGACGGGAAGGGCGGCGGGCTGGCGAGCCCCACTTGCCGCAGCGACGAGGACGACACGCTCGCCAACTTCTCCAACTACGGCGCGGACGTCGACCTGGCGATGCCCGGCGTCTGCATCTACTCGACCTGGAACGACGGCGGCTACAACACGATCTCCGGGACGAGCATGGCCAGTCCGCACGCCGCCGGCCTTCTCGCGCTATACATCGAGCTGGCGGGCGGCCGGGACCGCGACGGCGACGGGGACGTGGATGCCGACGACGTCTTCGCCCTCTACAACGACGCCAAGTCGAACGGCAACCCCTGCGACTTCCTGGATGACTCCGGCGACGGGATCAAGGAGCCCTTGGGGTTCGCCAACGCCACGGCGCTCGGCGGCGACGGCACCTGCGACTGACGACTGACCCAGACGCCGCTGCCTCGAAGGGAGACCGGCCCCGGTTTGGGCGGGGCCGGTCTCCCCTTTCTCTCTATCGAAAGGGGAAAAAGAGCGCTGGCGCTAGGGGAGCAAACTCGCGAGCGAGAAGGAGGCCCCCAGGCTCAGCTGGAGGACGACCGTGGGGGCGCTGGCGCCCCGGAGCAGGGTGAGGCTCCCCTCGGCGTGCAGCTGCAGGGGGAGCGAGAGCTGCCACCGCGGGGCCGGGGCCTCCGCGCCCGCCAGCAGCGTCCAGCCGAAGGCCCACCCCTCCACGGCCCGCAGCAGCACCACCCCGCCGCCCACGAAGGGCCGCAAGGGGAGGCCCGCCACTTCCCGCTCCCAGCCCGCGGGGAAGAGCTTTACGGCGCCCCGGCCCTCGAAGTCCACCAGGGGCGCGCTGAACCCCGGGATGGCCGCCGCCGCCTCCACACGGACCCAGTCCGCGGCGTCCACGGCCACAAACCCGGCCAGCGGCACCCGCAGCCCCACCTCGACGGGTGCGGGCGGGAGGGGAAGGGCCTGCCCGTAGACGAACGCCGGGGCCAGCAGCGCCCCGACAACGGCAACCCCAAACGCCATCGCGATCCATCTCACACGGCTTGTGCGCTTCAAGGGATCGGCCTCCTTGGTCCGAGTTGAAAGCCCGCGGGGGGATCTAGCCCACCTGGGCCATGACCTCCTCGGGGACGTCGAAGTTGGCGTACACCTCTTGGACGTCCTCGAGGTCGTCGAGCTTGTCGATGAATTTGAGGATCTTCTCGGCCTCGGCCCCCCGGAGGGGGACGGTCTGCTTGGGGACGAGGGTGACTTCCGCCCGCTCGATCCGGACGCCTTGGGCCTCCAAGCCCTCCTTGACGGCCCGCAGCTGGTCCGGCGGACAGTAGATCTCGACCTCGCCCTCCTTCTCCTCCAGGTCCTCGGCGCCCAGGTCGATGGCCCTCATCAGCAGCTCCTCCAGGTCCTGATCGGGACGGGCCTTGAGGGTGAGGACCCCCCGCCGCTCGAAGAGCCAGGCCACCGACCCCTCGAGGCTCCCGCCGAAGTCGTCGAAGACCTTCCGGATCGCGGCGACCGCCCGGTTGCGGTTGTCCGTGACCGCCCGGACCAGGACCGCCACGCCGAAGGGCCCGTACCCCTCGTACAGGATCTCCTCGTACTGCTGGCCGGGCAGCTCCCCCGTGGCCCGTTTGATGGCCCGCTCGATGTTCTCCTTGGGCATGTTGGCCGCCTTGGCCCGCTCGATCGCCTGGGCGAGCCGCGGGTTCTTGTCCGGGTCCGGGTCCCCCAGCCGGGCGGCGATGGTGATCTCCTTGGCCAGCTTGCTGAACAGCTTCCCGCGCAGCTGGTCCTGTCTCTCCTTGCGGTACTTGATGTTGGCCCATTTCGAGTGGCCCGCCATCTTGATCCCCTCCAAAACGAGTGTAAAATATCCCGCCCCGGGGATCAAGCCGCCGGGTTTCCCTCCTGGTGTTGCTTATTTCGGGCGTATCGTATCGTAGGGGCATAGAGCAGTCTTCGTCCCTAGAAGGGGGTTTTTGTATGTCGGCGGAGGAGCGTCGGAAGGACCGAAACCAAGGGCAAGAGCAAGAGCAAGAACGAGAACGAGGACGAGGGCGAGAGCGAGGGCAAAGGCAGGAGCCCAAGCCGGAGCCAAAGGGGGAGAGGCCGCGCGAGTACCCCGAGCCCGAGGTGGTGCGGCTCACCGAGGAGCTGGAGGGGAGGCCGCAGGGGGAGGCCCTGGCGCGGCTGCGGGAGCTGCCCGCGGAGCTGGCCGTGGAGGTCCTCGAGCACATGGACCCCGAGGACGCCTCCGCGCTTCTGGCCCGCCTGCGCAAGGGGGAGGCGGCCGACTTCGTCGAGGAGATGTGGCCCGACAAGGCCGTCGACGTCCTCGAGGAGCTGCCCCCGTCCGTCCGGGAGGAGGTGCTCTCGCGGGTCGAGCCCGCGGAAGCCCGGGTCATCCGCGAGCTGATCGCCTACCCCCACGACACGGCGGGCGGGCTCATGTCCCCCGACGTGGTGGCCCTCCCCGAGGACCTCACCGTGGAGGAGGCGATCGAGCGCTTACGGCAGATGGCCGACGAGGCCGAGACGCTCTACTACGCCTACGTGGTCGACGAGGACCGCCAGCTGCGGGGCGTGCTCTCCATGCGCGACCTCATTCTGAGCCCCCCGAAGACCCCCATTCGGGAGATCCTGCGCCGCGACGTGGTGACGGTCCCCGTGGACGCCGACGCCGAGGAGGTCGCCCGGATCTTCGACCGCTACCACTTCCTGGCGCTGCCCGTGGTCGACGCCGAGGGGCGCCTCCTCGGGATCGTGACGTTCGACGACGTCATCGACGCCATCCGCGAGGAGGAGACGGAGGACATGCAGCGGCTCGTGGGGGTGGCCCCCGAGGACAAGGCGCTCGATCCCTGGCACGAGTCGCTGCGACGGCGGCTCCCCTGGCTGCTCATCAACTTGGTGACGGCGTTTGCCGCCGCGGCGGTGGTGGCGCTCTTCGAGGGGACGATCGCCAAGGTGACGGCCCTGGCGGTCCTGATGCCCATCATCGCCGGGCAGGGGGGGAACGCGGGCTCCCAGACCGTGACCGTCGTGGTCCGCGGGATCGCCCTGGGGGAGGTGCGCCCCGGCGAGGGCTGGCGTATCGTGCTCAAGGAGGGCCTGCTGGGCGCGATCCACGGGCTCATCATCGGCGCGATCGTCGCCCTCATCGCCTACCTCTGGCAGGGGGACCCGATGCTGGGCGCGGTCGTGGCGCTGGCGATGATCTTCAACTTGATCATGGCCGGGGTCTTCGGGGCGCTCATCCCCCTGGGGCTGCGGTTCCTGGGGGCCGACCCCGCCCTGGCCTCCACGATCTTCCTCACCACCGTGACGGATATCTGCGGGTTCTTCTTCCTGCTCGGGCTGGGAACCCTGCTCCTATCCTAGGCGGACCGCAGGGCGGAGGGGGCTTCTTTCGATTCTGATTCTGACTCTGACTCCGATCCCGATCCCGAATCCGGGGCGTCCGAGGCGCCCGGGGAGCCCGCGGCGAGCGGCAGCGTGAACATGAAGGTTGCCCCCCGCCCCGGCGCGCTCTCGACCTCGATCTTCCCCCCGTGGGCCTCGACGAGCTGCTTGGCGATCGCCAGGCCCAGACCGGTTCCGCCGCTGGATCGGGTGCGGGCCTTGTCTCCCCGCCAGAAGCGCTCGAAGACGTAGGGGAGGTCCTCGGGGGGGATCCCCGGCCCGCTGTCCGAGACGCTCACCCGGATCTCCCCGCCCCGGCGCTCGGCGCGGAGCGCGATCCGCCCCCCCTCGGGCGTGTACCGCTCCGCGTTGCTCAGGAGGTTCAGGAGCACCTGGCGGATCCGCTGGGGGTCGATCTCCGCGGGCAGCGGCTCCTCGGGCAGCTCCAGCCGCAGCTCGACCCCCTTGGCCTCCAGGCGGGGCTGGACGGCCGTCGCCGCGCGGCGGACGACCTCCCGCAGGTCGACGCGCTGCTTGTGCAGGGGCAGCTCCCCCGCCTCGGCCAGGCTCAGCTCCCGGAGGTCGTGAATCAGGCGGCTCAGCAGAAGGCTCTCCTCGTGGATCGAGGCGATCGTCTCCGGCGTGGGCTCGAAGACCCCGTCCAGGATCGCCTGGAGGTTCCCCTGGATCACCGTAAGGGGGGTGCGCAGCTCGTGGGCGATGTCCTGGATCATTCGCCTGCGGAGCTCCTCGGAGCGCTGGAGGCGGGCGGCCATCTCGTTGAACGTCTCCGCCAGCCGCCCCAGCTCGTCGCGGGCGTGGACGGGGACCCGCTGCGAGAGGTCGCCGTGGGCGAGCCGGCGGGCGGCCTCATCCAGGCGCCGCAGGGGGGCGATCACCTGCCGGAGGAAGAGCCCCCCCAGAAGGAGGGCGATCGTGCCCGCCGCCAGCGCCGCCACCAGGATGGAGCGCTGCACGGACCGCAGGAACTCCTGCTCCAGGGGGTTGAACAGGCTGAGCGCCGTGGCGGAGACGAGCCAGCCGACCGTCCGCCCCCCGACTTCGATGGGGATCCCCGCCCGCTCGAGCACCCGAACCGGGACCCGCTGGCCCAGGTAGGCCCGATCCGGGTCGAGCACGATGCGGCCCTCCCCGTCGGCGAGCATGACGTCGTACATCGCGATGATCATGTAGGCCATCATCTCCGGGGACATCGTGTGATCCCGCATCATCCACTCGTGCATGCGCCTCATGGCCTGCGAGGCGTCGAGGTCCTCCCCCAGGAGGCGCTCGATCCCCTCCCAGCTGCCGAACCGCGCGTAGTAGTCCGCAAAGAGGGGGACGAGCGTGGGCGCGTAGGTGAGGGTGCGGAGGGTGTTAAACCGCGCGAACTGCTCCTTCGTCAGCTGGTTGAGCAGCGCGGTGGAGACGAGCACCCCGATGAGGATGATGCCCAGGATGACCCCGAGGAGCTTGACGCTTAAGGGGACGTCCCCCAGGCGCCGGAGCCCGCGCCGGAGCCGCTCGAGGGGGATCATGCGCCCTCCTCCCCCTGGAACTTGTAGCCGACCCCGTGGACCGTGACGATGTAGCGCGGGTTCTTGGGGTCGGGTTCCAGCTTGCGGCGCAGGTTCTTGATGTGGGTGTCCACGGTGCGGTCCGAGGTGGCGTACGTGGTGCCGTACAGAGCGTCGATGAGCTGCAGGCGCGTAAAAACGCGGCCGGGCTGCTCGGCCAGCGTCGCCAGGAGCTGGAACTCCGTGGGGGTGAGGTCTACCCTGCGCCCGCGGTGCCACACCTCGTGGCTGTCCAGGTCGATCTTGAGGGACCCGACCTCGAGGACGCGGGGCTTGGGCGGGCCCTCCGCCCGGCGGAGCACCGCGCGCACCCGGGCCACCAGCTCCCGGGGGTTGAAGGGTTTTACGACGTAGTCGTCGGCCCCCAGCTCCAAGCCCGCCACCCGATCCGCTTCCTCGGTGCGGGCGGTGAGCATGATGATCGGCACGTCCGACTTCTTGCGGATCTCCCTCGCCACGTCCATTCCGTCCCGGTCGGGGAGCATGAGGTCGAGGACGATGAGCGCCGGCTCCTCCCGGTGAAAGAGGTCGAGGGCCTCCTGGCCCCGGTAGGCCGGGATCACCCGGAAGCCCGCCCGCTCCAAGTACGCCTGCACCAGCCGCACGATCTTCGGCTCGTCGTCCACCACCAAGACCTTCTTCGCCATCGCGGTCCTTCTTCTCCCCCATCTTACACCCTACCGGGCATCTTATCCCCCTGCGAGCGAAAGGGGAAGACGGCGTCCGAGAGGCCGAGAAGCGCGCAGAGTCCGTCCTACACGCTCATGGAGGCGTCCATGGAGGCCAGGACGAGCACGTCGGCCAGCACCCCCGAGGCCGTAAGCTCCGGCCCCGAGCCCCGGCCGCGCACGATCAGGGGCGCCTCCCCGTAGCGCTCTGTGTAGAACGCGACGACGCTGTCGGCCACGCCGGGGCGCACCAGCTCATCATCAAGCGGCAGCGCTTCCAGGCGCGCCCGCGCCCGGCCCCCCGCGACCTCGACGACGTAGCGCAGCGTTCGCCCTTGGGCCTTTGCGTCTCGGGAGAGCTTCAGATAGTGGGCGTCCCGCTCGGGGAGGCGGGTCATGAACTCCTCAACGCTGAGCGCGTCCCACTCCGCGGGGTAGAGCCCCTCCCTGTCGACGTCCTCCAGCTCGAGGGGGTAGCCCAGCAGGCGCGCTAAGATGAGCGCCTTGCGCGCCGCGTCCCGCCCCGAGAGATCCTCGCGGGGGTCGGGCTCCGTGTGCCCGTGGGCGCGGGCCTC
>Ga0256830_1001387_pt1 | contig 17267 bp, 19 predicted proteins | sample 128326metaG_FD_190537 | JGI IMG/M metagenome (GOLD analysis project Ga0256830, IMG submission 190537) | Hydrothermal vent microbial communities from Lau Basin, Pacific Ocean - 128-326 | ecosystem: Environmental > Aquatic > Marine > Hydrothermal vents | place: Pacific Ocean: Lau Basin | collected... | reverse complement strand
TGGCGCAGCGCCTTGCACGCCTGCGAACCCGAGTAGTCAAACTCCGCAGCCTGGCCTATTACTATCGGCCCCGAGCCTATGACCATGATCTTTTTTATGTCCTCACGCTTCGGCATGGCTCACCATCTCCGACAGAGCTGAAATCAAAGTTTACAGCACTCCTTCTTTATAATATAGCAGTAGCAGTATTCTTTCAGAAAGCAGTTGTCATATTTTTTATCATCACACAGCTTGCCATAATGGTTATATAACATTATTTCAAATTTTGCTGGATTAATACCTGCCTTTTTTGAAAGAGATACCATTAAATCTTCATTATTAGGAAGTCCAAGTTTATTTAACATTGAACGTACTCTTCTGTCGATTGCGAATATGTCATCTTTCTTAAAATAGTCCCTAATAAAAGTACTAATCACTTTTGTCGTGTATGCCCCAGTAATTTTCTTTAATTTGTCTCTAATTTCTAATCCGCTCAATTTCCACCAATTTCCTTCTTCTATTAGCTGTGTGAAAGATTTACCATCTAGATATTTTACCATTTTTTTAATCCAATTTTGTTGCCAACGAAATGGATATCCCAGTTTCTCTATATCTTCATCAGTTAGTTTATGAATCGCACCAATTTTTTTGAAATTTTTGTGAACTTTGTCCCATACCCTCATTTGTCTCTCTTCCCTCCAGGGACCATAACACAAATTTAAGAGGAAATGGTAATCAGGACTTTTACTATATTCTTCATTTCTATTATCGAATAGATTACCATCTAACTCATTTTCCAACTTATTATAAATTTCCATGACATATTTAGTTTTTTCTTCAATTGACTGATTCGTTTTATTTATGTTACTCATCTTGAACTCCTCACCATCCTCAAAAACTCGTCAAACAGGTACTCGCTGTCCTTTGGGCCGGGGTTCGCCTCGGGGTGGTACTGCACGCTCATTATCTCTAAGCTGCGGTGGCGCATGCCCTCAACGGTGGAGTCGTTGAGGTTGAGCTTGTCCACCCGCAGCTCGTCCTCTGGCAGAGAGCCAGCGTCCACGGCATACCCGTGGTTCTGGGAGGTTATGTACACCCTGCCCGTGCGCAGGTCCTTCACGGGCTGGTTCGCTCCACGATGCCCGAACTTGAGCTTGTAGGTCTCGCCCCCGCTCGCAAGGGCGAGCATCTGGTGCCCTAAGCAGATACCAAAGAGGGGAACCTCCCCCATGAGCTTTTTGACAGTCTCTATGGCGTAGGGCGCAGCCTTGGGGTCACCAGGCCCAGGAGACACAACCACGCCCCGGGGCTCAAGGGCGAGAATCTCCCTCGCGGGCGTTTTCGCAGGCAGGACGTAAACCTCGCACCCCCGCTTCAGGAAGTTGTCCCGTATTGAGAGCTTCATCCCCAGGTCAAGAATCGCTATTCTTGGGCCCTTCCCGGGAAAGTGCTGCACCTCAGAGCAGGTAACCCTGCTCACCAGGTCAAGCTCACCTATGTCGGGCGCAGACCTGCACCGCTCTAAGAGAGCCTGCGCATCTATCGCATGCTTAGAGGTTTTCAGGGCGCCCTTCATCACCCCGTAGCTCCTTATCTTCCGGGTAAGCGCTCTCGTGTCAACGCCAGCTATGCCTGGCACGCCCTCCCGCCTGAGAAACTCGTGCACCGTCGCCTCGGCGTCGCGGTGGCTCGGCTTGTCGCAGGCTTCGCGTACCACAAAGCCTTCGACCTGTATCCTCGTGCTCTCGCTGTCGTAGCGGTTGACGCCGTAGTTGCCCACCAGGGGGTAGGTGAGCAGGAGCACCTGTCCAGCGTAGCTCGGGTCTGTGAGCGCCTCCTGGTAGCCCGTCATGCTGGTGCAGAACACCACCTCCCCGTGCACCTCTGCCTCGGCGCCGAAGCCTTCGCCTTCCACCACTGTGCCGTCCTCAAGCACGAGCGTCGCCTTCATGCTGTCAAAACTGCGGCGTTTCCCCTACTTAAGTTTTGTTCACCAAATGTATCAGACGGTAATAAGCTGAGCTATATGGGTCATCGGAGATGAATATAACCCAGGGGACGCGGAGGGTGCTCAGGAAGTACCCGAACATATCCGAGTACCTGAGCTATGGCGTGGTTAACTACCGCGCCCTGGCGAGGCTGATTCAGCCCGAGGTGGAGCGCATTCTTGGCGAGAAGGTGAAGCTCCAGAGCATAGTCACGGCGCTGCGCAGGAGCGGGGGCGAGCCTGCCCACGACTCAGCGAAGCGAATTCTCGCGGAAAGCGAGGTGAGCCTGCGCTACGATTTGGGGCTGGTTACCGCCGGCCTTTCAAGGGAGACGCCGCGGAAGGTGCAGGAGGTGCACCGCCTGCTGAGGGGCTCAGCCTACGTGCTTCTCCAGGGGCTGGAGAACCTCACGATAGTTACAAGGCAGGAGCACATCCCAAGGCTTGAGAAGCTCTTCGGCGAGGAGCTGGTGGAGAGCCGGCGCAGCCTTGCGGGCATCTTCGTGAAGAGCCCGCCCGAGATAGCCTACACCAGCGGAGTCTTAGCCAGGCTGAGCAGCCTTCTCGCGGGCGAGGGCATTAACGTGGTGGAGATGATGTCCAGCCACGTGGAGACGATTTTTCTGGTGGAGGAGCGGGACTGCCTGCGTGGCGTTGAGGTGATAAGGGAGGAGATAAAGCGGGCGAGGGGCGGGTGAGCTTGGGAGAGAGGGCGGCAGGCAGCAGGTGGCGTTATTGTTATATTGCCGATTTGACGAGAATTCTCCATGGGGCTGTACACTCTCCAGATACCAACCCCGGAGGGCTGCTGGACTGACCTTACACGCAAGTATGATGTAGTTGCCACAATAATGGGCTTTGCATGGGTTGGATACAGGAGATACATCGCCCTGGTCAGGGTGGAAGGAGAACAGGTGCAGGAGTTCCTCCGGGAGGTTGAAAGAGACAGCTCAACGCATAAACTGACCATATACTCCAAGAGTCCCGGGTCAGTAGTATTTGAGGTTCACGCTACGCGGGTGCTGCCGGTGCACATATTTGCCAGCGCGGAGGTGATGATGCTCACCCCCATAGTGGTAAAGAGGGGCACGGTGGTGGCCAGACTGAGCAGCAACTCCAGGGCGCTGGATTTTCTGCTGGAGTCGCTCAGGCGTGTTGGTTATCCCTTCAGGATAAGCCGCGAGGTTACCGGGGATGCCTACTCAGACGGGCTCACAAAAAGACAGAAATTTATCCTTAAGAAGGCGATACAGCACGGATACTACAGCTACCCCCGGAGGATAACCCTCACACAGCTTGCCGAGAAGCTTGGGGTGAGCAAGTCCTACCTATCTGAGGCGCTGCAGATTATTGAAAGCAAGCTCATAAGGCACAGAGATTTATAAACACCTTACATGTTCGGTAAAATCACTTAAGCGGCAGCATGAAAATATAAAAGGGAGAGGGGGCCGTCACCTCCTCTATGCCCAGTATGGCTCATATAGTTCTACATAGATATTGTGCGCGGCCACCGCCCCCTGTGCCACCGCAACGACGAGCAGTTCCAGGTGTCCTACTCCAGAAACTATGTCGCCGGCGGCATAGATGCCCGGCACGGAGGTGCGCTGCGCAGCGTCGGTTTTAATCCTGCCGTCGCTGTCGCACTCTAACCCAAGCTTTGCGAATATCTCGCTGTTGGGCACATGGCCCACGGCGAGCACCACTGCGTCCACCTCTATTTTGAGCTCCCCTCCGGCGCTTCTCAGCTTAACCCACTCCACTTTGCTCTCGCCCCCTATCTCCTCCACCTCAGTGTTGAGCAGCACCTTCACGTCGCTCCTGCTCAGCCTCTCCACATTTTTTTGATTTGCTCTGAACTCACCGCGGCGGTGCACCAGTGTAACGCTTGCGACCCTCGAGAGTTCCACCGCATGCTCAAGTGCTGAGTCACCTCCGCCAACGACGAGCACACGCCTGCCTGCGAAACGCTCCGGGTCTGTGACGGAGTAATACACCCCCAGGTCAGCGTAGTTAAACTCCGCCTCGCCGGGGATACCCAGCTCTCTGGGACGCGTACCGGTGGCGATGACTACCGCCTTCGCAGAGTACTGGGCGGAGTCTGTTTTCACTCTGAGCTGCGGAGTAATCTCCAGCACCCGTTCCTTCTTGAGCTCCACGCCATAGTCGCGCGCCTGTTTTATGAAGAGCTCCGCCAGCTCCTTTGCCCTGATTCCCGAGGGGAATCCAGGATAGTTGAGCACCAGCTTGCCTGGATAAATTGAGACCAGGGCTCCTCCGAAGCTTCCGCTCTCAAACACCGCCACCCGCATACCACGCTCGGCGCAGAATATGCCAGCGCTCAGCCCCGCGGGCCCGCCGCCCACAACAATTACATCGTAGCTGCCCATGATTAAAACTCCACCTCCGCAAAGATAAACCTCACCCGGGGGTACGCCACAGCCTTGCGATGCCCTCCTGCAGCGCCACGCGGGCTCTAAATCCGAGCACATCCTGCGCCCTGGTGGTGCTCAGACATATCCTCTTCACCTCTCCGCTTCGCGGGGGCAGGTACCTCACATCAGGCACAATACCGGTAACTCTCTGGATAACCTCTATCAGCTGGTTGACACTGGTCTCAGTGCCCGTGCCTATGTTGAAGACCCCCTCCTGCTTTAGAGCGCGCAGAGTTGCGAGAACCACATCTCCGACGTACACGTAGTCCCTGGTCTGCTCCCCTGTGCCGAAGACCTCCAGAGGAAGACCCCGTCCAAGTCTGTCAAGAAAGATCGCTATCACCCCTGCTTCTCCACGCGGGTCCTGCCTCTCACCGTACACGTTGGCATAGCGCAGGATTGCGTATTTGAGGCCGTAGTTGTATCCGTAGAGCTGCACATACTTTTCACCTGCCAGCTTGCTGGCTCCATAGGGGGAGATGGGGTCGGTGGGATGTTCCTCGTCCACCGGCAAGTACCGGGGCTCACCGTAAACTGCCCCCCCTGAAGAGGCGTAGATAAACCTCTCCACATCGCGTCCCTGCTCCAGCAGGTTTAAAGTTCCAAGCGCATTGACCTTAAGGTCATACGCAGGCTCTTCAACAGACCTGCGCACATTCACCTGTGCCGCCAGATGAAAAACCACCTCAACGTCGCGGAGCACCTGCCCCAGATCCCGGGAGAGGACACTCATTCTGTGGAGAACAATCCTGCCCTCCACCCCTGCGAGATTCTCCCTTCTGCCGGTGCTCATATCGTCGAGCACGGCTACGCTGTACCCCTCCCTGAGAAGCGCCTCCACCAGGTGGGAGCCTATAAAACCTGCGCCCCCCGTGACAAGTGCAACCATGCACAAGAGTTGCAGGCGTCGAACTTAAGCTTTGCCGTTGAGGGCACTTGCCACGCGGTCCAGCACCACCTCTGCCAGGCGGGGGTCTGCGCCTATTGCGTCGGCGTATATAATCTCCACATCGCCGGGAGCATTAATCCTGGAGTATCCGAACTCCGGCAATTCCCCTTCCTTCTTTCCCAGCAGTATCGGGATGTCCTCACGGACATGCAGACCCGGTACTATAAACAGGGGCACCACCACTATGCGCCTGTATCCCTCGTCGATCAGGCTCTGAACCGCCTCCACGAGGTTCGGGCGGTGGTGCTTCATGTAGCCAACGCGCGTTTCATAGCCGGACTCGGTCTGAACAGCGCTCGCGATGGTTTCGTATATCCCCCTTGTCTCCTTTAGTCGCGAACCATGACCAACTATGACAACACCGGTTTTTGCTTCTGCACTCTTCTCCTTCCGCATCGCGGGGCTCCTCCCTGGAAAGAGAACACCTGAGCTCATAGCAGCATCTCCGTTACCTTAAAATCACTTGTCGCAGCCATTATAAGTACCTGACGAAAAGGATGCGATGTGTTACTCTTCCAGGTTACGGTATTCCCGCCCATCGTCTGAGCAGCTCTTCCCTGAGCTTCTCAAAGGCTTCGCTGTCGAACTTCTGCAGTGTGATTCCCATCCTTATCTGCTTTCGGGTGGGGATAAAAACCCTGCTGTTCCTGTTTCTGAAGGGACACTCCTTCCCCTGAGGCGAATCACGCACCTCGTTCTCAGGGCAGGCAGCGAAGTTGTAGCCCCTGCACCAGACCAGAGAGATGGGGGGAAATTTCTCCCTCACAGCCATGTAAACCTTGGCGGCAAGCTCCCGCATCTCCGGCGAAGCACGGACGCACAGACGGAGACCAAGAAAATTTATCAGGCTGCGCAGATTTATCGTATAGGTATAGGCAGTGTGGATTGCGAAAGGGGTAACGTACCTGGCACTCTCCTTCCCGGCGCCCCTCTGTATAAGACGGGAGTAAGCCTTTCTGGCAGTTCCAATCGCCTCTGCATAGCTCTCCAGTATGCTTCGCTCATCTTCATCAGCCATCTCCGGAACCAGCGCATCCCGCGCAATACTCTTCTTGTATTCCACCTCATCTATGCCGTATTTCTCCAGAATCCGGGACACCGCCGGGGGGAGATTGAAGTCGAAGTCAACCTCACTCTGATAGCGTGTGCTTCTTCCAGTGTGGGAGGCAATCCGATGCTCCAGCAGCTCCAGTGCGTTCCCCTTGCTCAGTCCGCGAATCTCAAAGCTGAACACCACGTGTTCAAGGGCGCTGGAATAGTCGTTCTCCAGAATCATGGTAAATATCTCCTCGTCGGTGGGCTCACGCATCCCGGAGCCTGAGCAGCGCTCGCAGCTTCTGCGTCCGCCACACTCGCAGCGGACCTTTCCCACACCGCTTACCCTGGCAGAGTGGGCGACGAAGGCAACATCGTTAAAGACCCGCAGGTTCTCTATCTTTATATCCATGCTTGTGGTAGAGTTGGTAATACTTTTTATACCTTTGCCGGCATAGTTTAAGCAGAATGACAGCAGGTAAGAGCTCGGTCTGGCGTGCACTGGCGAGCCCCCGGCGCAGGAGGATTCTGGGGTTGCTCAGCGGACGTAAAATGCACATCTCGGCTTTAGCGCGGGAGGTGGGGATATCCAAGCCGGTGGCGGCGAGACATGTGCGCATTCTTGAAGAGGCGGGACTTGTGGAGAGGCACCCTTACGGCAGGACACATGTGCTTACCGCGAGGTTTGAGGCGGTTTATTCTGCGATGGACGAGCTTGCAGAGGTGCACGAGGTGGCTGTGAAGAGAGGCACGTCGGTTCTTGAAGCACTGAGCAGGGTCTCGGGGGTAAAACTGGAAAGAAGGAATGGGAGGCGGTACGTGGTAAGTATAGATGGGGAAGAGGGCTACTATCTTTACACTGTGGATGGAAGTTTCCCCGAGGTTGGTATGGAGGACTTCTTAATAAAAAAAGAAGTCACCGTTGAGCTCAGAAAGCTTGTACCGGTGAGAAAAAAGCTGCTTCGCATCAGGGTCAGCGATTAAAGGTCCAGCCAGCCTTTCTTTCTGGGCCTGTCGCCCATCACAAAGCCCTCAAGTTTTTCAACTGCTGCCTCCGGTGAGCGATAGTAGAGCTGCACAACCTCGTGAATATGCTTCATCCTGAGCCTCTTTCTGGCCATCACCTCCAGCAGGGTCTCCCGGCGTCTCAGCTCTTCGTCGATTTCCCTGAGGCTCATGTTGGACAGGGAGGAAAGGTGCTGCATGTACCTGCCGTTTATCAGCACCTCCTCTATTGTACCCCTCTTTGGGTTCTGTTTAAATAGGGTATTGGTTAGCACATTGTCCCCCTCGGTACCCGATATTTCCAGCACCTCAAAGATGCGCCGTCTGAGGGTGCGCCCTTCCATCTGCTTCTTCTGGGCAACTATTATGTCAAGCGCGGGTATCATTATCTTCGGCACATTCATGGGATGGCTGGTAAGCCTGGACAGAGTCTCCTTTGCAGAGTTTGCGTGGAGGGTGGCCATGCATCCATCGTGGCCGGTGTTCATGGCAGTGAAGAGGGTAAGGGCCTCCTCGCCTCTTACCTCACCTACAAGGATTCTGTCAGGCCTCATTCTGAGCGCATTCTTCAGCAGGTCGTCCATGGTTATCTCGTTGCCTTCACTGTCGGGAGGTCTGGTCTCAAGGGGTATCCAGTGTCTGTGCATAAGGGATATCTCCAGCACGTCCTCTATGCTTATTATGCGCTCATTTTCAGGTACAAAGGCGGAGAGGGCGTTCAAAGTGGAGGTCTTTCCGCTGGCGGTTCCCCCTATTACCAGTATGTTCGCCGGCTTTGTGCGCAGCCCCTCCACCGCAAGCCACAGGTAAGAGGCGAGGCGTGTGCTCATCGTTCCGAATCTTATGAGGTCAACTATGGTCAGTGGCTCCCTCCTGAATTTGCGGATTGTTATGGTGCTTCCCCTGGGGGATACCTCCGGAAGGGTGGCATTTACTCTGGAGCCGTCGGGAAGCCGGGCGTCCAGGAGGGGGGTCTGCGAATCCACCTTCCTGCCGTTGTGCCTTGCGATGCGGTCGATGAGGCGCCTGACTTCTGCTTCGCTGAGGAAGATGTCGGTTTCTTTCATACCTGCGATTCTGTCGAAGATGTACACGGGGAGTCCGTGCCCCACCACCATTATCTCCTCCAGGTTGTCATCCATCATAAAGGGTGTGAGCTTGCCCAGGCTCAGGTACTCATATACGTAGCAGCGCACCGCTTCTTCGGGAGCTTCAACAGAAGAGGAAATCTCCTCCACCAGCCTCTGGATCTCGGCGGGGTCGGTTGTAAATGTGTTCCTGTATCTGTCACCGAGCCTCTCGTGGATGAGGAGAATTTCCCGCTCAAGAGCCTCACACCCCATCCCTGCCTCCCCCCTTTGCAACAAACTGTGCAAGCAGCGCTTCCAGCTGAATGAGCTCGCTGGCACCCTCCTTTATTCTGAAGTCGTACTCACCTATGGTGTCCACCAGCTCCACCTTTCTCTCTGGCGGAATGTCCAGGTTGAAGGTTTCCCTGTGCATCTGGGCAACCACGTCTTCGCCGCTCATTCCGTAGGTTATCATGAGCTCGCGCAGCTTTTCCCTGGCCCCGATAAAGTCCCCCTGCATGGCCATGCTGAGCATCTCCCTGACCTCCTGCGGCTTCGCCTTGCCCACGATGCGGTACACCAGCTCTGCATCGATGTCCCTTCCAAAGGCAGCTGCAGACTGAAGCAGGTTTATCGCCCTGCGCAGGTCTCCCTCTGCAATGTAGAGTATCGCCTCAAGGCCGTCCTTTGTTAAGTCGAGCCCCTCTTTCATGGCTATCCTTCGCACCACCTGGGCAACGTCCTCATCGCTCAGCGGACGAAACCTGAACAGGGCACAGCGCGACTGAATGGGCTCTATTATCTTGCTGGAGTAGTTGCAGCTCAGTATGAAGCGGCAGGTGCTGGTGTACATCTCCATTGTCCTGCGCAGCGCATGCTGCGCATCCTTGGTTAAAGCATCCGCCTCGTCCAGGAAGATTATCTTGAAGTCGCCTCCTATCGCCTGCGTGCGTGCGAAGTTCTTTATCTTACCCCTCACCACGTCTATGCCGCGCTCATCGCTGGCGTTGAGCTCCAGAAAGTTGGCACGCCAGTTTTTTCCGAAGAACTCCCTGGCAAGGGCGAGAGCGGCGGTGGTCTTCCCGGTTCCGGGAGGGCCTGCGAAGAGCAGATTTGGCATGTTGCGCGAGGCCACATAACCCTTAAGCCGCTCCACCACCTCGCGCTGTCCCACCATCTCCTCCAGCTTTTTCGGACGGTATTTTTCCACCCACACGGCCTCTATCATGGCGGCACCTCAAAGTCTTTAAATAGTAAGCTGCAGAGTTTTAGTATGCGTGTTGCTCCAATACTATTGGGCTTCTTCCTGCTTATAAACTCTGCCCATGCCTCTACCGGTGAGGTTGTTGTGGTAGAGGTTGAGGGGGTTATCTCACCTGTGATGCAGGAGTATGTTGCCAGAGCTATGGAGGAGGCCGAGGCACGGGGAGCAGAGATTGTGGTGCTTGAGCTGAATACACCCGGAGGGCTGGATGCCAGCATGAGGGGGATAATCCAGCAGATACTTGAGTCACGCATACCCGTGGTGGCGTACGTGTATCCGCGGGGTGCGAGAGCAGCCTCTGCGGGAAGCTTCATACTTGTGGCAAGCCACGTGGCGGCCATGGCACCTGGCACAAATGTGGGGGCGGCGCATCCCGTGGCGGTTGGCGGAGGAGGGACCGTGGGGGAGAAGGTTGTCAACGATGCCCGGGCATACATGCGGAGCCTTGCAGAACTCAGGGGCAGGAATGTGAGCCTGGCAGAGAGCTTCGTTGTCAGGAGCGAGTCTCTATCCGCCTCTGAGGCGCTGAAGGGCGGCATAATAGATGTAATAGCCTCGAACTATGAGGACCTGCTCTCGAGTCTCGATGGGATGGAGGTGGATGTGAGGGGTGAAAAAAGAGTCCTCAGCACCCGGGATGCAGGGGTGGTGAGGGTACCCATGAGCACGAGAGAGAGCCTGCTGCACAGAATTTCAGACCCCAATGTGGCCTATCTTCTTTTTCTGATAGGTATATACGGTATTATCCTTGAGCTATCAAATCCGGGAGCGGTTCTCCCGGGGGTGATAGGCGGTATTTCAATCATCCTGGCGCTGTGGAGCTTTCAGGCGCTCAGTGTCAGTGCAACCGGGCTCGCGCTTATAATTTTTGCAGTAATCCTGTTTGTCGCGGAGCTGAAGGTGCCGAGCCAGGGGATTCTGACAGCAGGTGGGATAGTGTCTCTCTTCCTGGGTTCCATGATGCTTATCGACTCTGAAAAGGAGCCGTTTATAGCAATTTCGCTGAAGCTCATTGCCTCGGCCACCGCCTTCACGGCGCTATTCTTCGCCTTTGCCCTCGGTCTTGCAGCAAGGGCTATGAAGAGGAGGCCTGCAACAGGCAGGGAGGCCATGCTGGGGCTTGTGGGCACCGCCAGCACGGCTCTGTCCCCGGAGGGCTATGTGCTCGTCAGGGGAGAGCTCTGGCGTGCCCGGGCGAAAAAGGGGAACATAGAGAAGGGCAAAAAGGTTAAAGTAGTTGAGATGGATAACCTTACCTTAGTGGTCGAGGAGGTGAGCTGAGTGGTGGATTTTATAACATTGCCGGCGCTCATCATAGTGGCGCTGTTGCTGTTGAGCTCTGCAATACGTGTTGTGCGTGAGTATGAGCGGGGAGTGGTCTTTCGTCTTGGCAGGCTTATCGGTGCAAAGGGACCGGGGATTATGTTCCTGATACCCCTGATTGACCGCATGGTGAAGGTTGACCTGCGCACGGTTACCCTTGACGTGCCCTCCCAGGAGATAATCACCAAGGACAACGTTACCGTTCGGGTAAACGCCGTGGTGTACTTCAGAATCATAGACCCCGAGAAGGCGATTGTTGAGGTGGAGAACTACCTGGCGGCGACCTCAATGATTGCCCAGACCACGCTGCGCAGCGTCATCGGCATGGCGGAGCTGGACGAGCTGCTTGCTGAGAGGGAGAAGCTCAACGAGAAGCTGCAGTCGGTGATAGACCAGCAGACAGACCCCTGGGGGGTGAAGGTAACGGCGGTGGAGATAAAGGATGTGGAGATACCCCAGGGCATGCAGCGCGCCATGGCTGCGCAGGCTGAGGCTGAGCGCGAGAGAAGGGCAAAAATAATCTCGGCCCAGGGTGAGTATCAGGCGGCGCAGAAGCTGGCGGAGGCGGCGCGGATTATGGCCCGTGAGCCGGGGGCGATGCAGCTGCGCTTTCTCCAGACGGTGCGGGAAGCCACGAGCGAGAGGGCGAGTGTCTTTATTCTGCCGGTGCCAATAGAGCTTCTTGAGCCCTTCCTCAGGTACAGGGAAAGGAAAGAGGGAGAGCAATAGATATTACTATGCGGGAAATCCCACGGGAAGAAAGGCACTTTCCAGAATTCGTACAGGGGTAAAGCTATTTAAAAGCTGCATGCGAAGTTAGCGCATGGATTTTAAGGCCTTTGTGCTGGATCTGGACGGTGTGGTCTATCGGGGAAGTGAGCCCCTGCCGGGAGTGGGGGAAAAGATAGCAAAGCTGAGAAGGCGCGGCAGGGTGCTGTTTGTCACCAACAATTCCACGAAGACCAGAGGGGAGTATGTGGACAAGCTCTCTTCGCTGGGTATAGAGGTGGAGGAGGATGAGATATTAACCTCCGCATATGCGGCAGCGCTCTACGTTTCAGAGCACTGGGGGAGGGCAGGCGTTTATGTTGTGGGTGAGGATGGGCTGAGGAAGGAGCTGGAGTGGCGGGGAGTAAGCGTCAGAGAAAGCGGCTGCAGCGCAGTGGTGGTGGGACTCGACAGAAAATTCACCTATGAGAAGCTTGCCACGGCGCAGAGACACATCCAGCAGGGTGCCGAGCTGCTTGCAACTAACCGCGATCCCACGCTTGTGACGGAGAGCGGTCTCATACCGGGGGCAGGCGCTATCGTGGCCGCCATAGAGGTGGCGAGCGGCACACGGGCAAGGCTGATAGGGAAGCCATCAAGAATAATGGGAGAGCTTATACTCCGTCAGCTGGGCGTGGAGGCTGAGAAGACGCTTATGATAGGAGACCGCCTGGACACCGATATTGCCATGGGCAGAGCTCTGGGGATGCGAACAGCACTGGTGCTCACAGGTGCTACTACGCGAGAGGAGGTTGAGAGGAGCAGAATAAGGCCGGACTATGTGCTGGACAGGCTGTGAGTTTCTACCCTGAGAATACTGCCGTCATCACCTATCTCCATTTCAAAGGCTACATGTTCACTCTCGAAGAGGCCCTTCCACAGCTCTGCTTCTCCGCGAACGAGCCAGGCATCTCCATGCTTTGCAACTATACCGTAACTGACCCCTATAACGTTTTTCAGGTTTCTGTGCACCCAGGTGTCGGCAACTGTTTCTGCATCTTTGGGTATGACTATCTTTTCGCCCATGCAGGTAAGAGTGACTCGCGGTGATATAAGATTTGCGATGGGTTCCCGGCAAAAATTATTAGGTGTATCTTGTGGAAGAGTTTAAGCGATGTTCAGAAAGGTGGCTGTAGGAGGAACCTTCGACAGGCTCCACGCAGGGCACAGGGAGCTGCTCAGGGCTGCCTTCAGCTCTGGCGAGAGGGTGGTCATAGGGCTAACCAGCGATGCCATTGCGCGCGAGAAGGGGGCGGAGAGCTACGGGAGGAGGCTCTCCCAGCTCAGGCGCTTTCTGGCAGAGGAGGGCTTTGCGGAGCGCGCTGAGATAGTCAAGCTGGAGGACTGCTACGGCCCTGCGGTGAGCGACTCGGAGCTCGAGGCGATAGTGGTTACTGAGGAAACCCTTGCCAGGGCAAAGGAGATTAATGCGCTTCGCAGGGAGCGCGGGCTCAGGGAGCTGGAGATAATCCTGGTACCCCTCCTGCTTGCGCAGGACGGCAGGCCCATATCCTCGCGGCGCATAAGGCGGGGAGAAATCGACAGGGAGGGCAGGCTGTGCGGGTAGCCGTGGGCTCTACGAATCCGGTTAAGATTAGGGCGGTGGAGGAGGTGCTCCGCGAGTATTACCCCGAGGCAGAGGTTTTTGGCGTGGAGGTTAGCTCAGGGGTCAGCGCCCAGCCAAGAGGCGTGCAGGAGACGGTGCTGGGAGCGGTGAATCGCGCCAGGGAGGCGCTTAAGCAGGGGGAACTCGGCGTTGGAATAGAGGCGGGCTTGGTTGAGGTGCCCTTCACCCTCACCGGCTACATGGATGTGCAGTTCTGCGCCATCAGCGACGGCGAGTTTATCACCCTGGGCGCGGGCTCGGGATTTGAGTATCCCCCGCAGGTGGTGCGCGCTGTGCTCCGCGGGCGGGAGGTGGGCGAGGTGATGGAGGAGCTGAGCGGGATCGCGAACATAGGCCGAAAGGGCGGGGCGATAGGCTTCCTGAGCAAAGGGAAGCTGAGCAGGAGGGAGCTCACAAAGCAGGCGGTGCTCATGGCGATGCTGCCCAGGATAAATCGCGAGCTCTATGAGCTGTAGAAAAACGACAGAAATTTATACCCATATTACAATAAAGGATTTAGGATTAAGTCCACAAAATAGCAGAAAGTGGTAAGGAGGATGGATAGGTTCGTTTATACGGTGATTGGAAGTAAGGATGAATTTCGTATATCCCACTGTATTAGGGCGAGAAGTAAATTTCGGATGTGGTGAGTTAAGTGAAAGATGCTGTAGAATGGAGGTAATAAATGTTTAAGCCCAAATATATTGAACTAGCAAAAGAACTAATGCAAACTATTCATGATAAGAACGCTGATAGAAGTCTAGAAAAGTCAAAGAAACTTTTTGAAGGAATATTTGGCAAAAAATTTTCAGAAGGGATAGATCAAAATGGTATCTTAAGATACAAATCTTTAACAGGTTCAGATGAAAATATCCAATATTGGGGTGTCTTATACGAAGGAGCTACGTTAAGTGGTGTTTATGAAAACTTTTCATTAGTGGTGTTTCCAGATAAATCAGAAGACTCCTCACAATTATTACTATGTTATGGAATAGGGACTGGCGGTATTACTGACGATGCCAACTGGCTTGGAATCCCATGGGTAAAGAGAAGCATAAAACTACTTCTTAGATATATTAAAGAGCAAAATTGGAACGTAGAGGGGACTTCAGTATTTATCAAGGATGATATTACTGATGAATATGCGGATATACCCGAAAGTGTTAAAAATGATTTAGGGAATTTCTCAAGTTATTCAGAGTTGTGGAGAAAATATGGTAGGTATCTCCCATCGGTTTGTGTAATTAATGCAAATGAGCAGGGGGCGAAAGCGTTTCTTACACACTTATTATTATACAGTAAGTTTAGAAATTGGCCTTTTAGAAAGGAATTTCAAAAAGTATTAGAAAACAAGTTACTGCCAAATCTTATTGAGCTTTGGAGAGTTTATCCAGACATCAATGAATTGTCAAATTATTTATTGCAAAGAAAATACATAATATTACAGGGGCCCCCAGGAACCGGGAAAACGTACTTAGCAGAAGCAATTGCCAAAAAGCTCAAAAACGATCTAAGAATTGATGATTATGAAATTATCCAGTTTCATACTTCGGTATCTTATGAAGACTTTGTTGAAGGGATAATTCCAGCTACAAACTCTGCTAATTTGATTTTTAAAGAACATAAAGGTCCTCTCTTAGAAAGTATAGAAAAAGCTTCTAAAAGTGAAATAAGTGGAAAAGGTTATTTGCTAATAATTGATGAAATAAATAGAGGTGATTTAGCTAAAATATTAGGAGAAGCCATATTCTTATTTGAACCCACCGAACAAAGGAAAATAAAGTTGAAGTCAGGCAAAGAAGTTAAAATACCTGAAAAATTTTATATAATTGGCACTATGAATACAGCAGATAGAACAATAGCGATATTGGATTTTGCTATCCGTAGAAGATTTGCTTTCATAGACATATGGCCTTCAAGCAAGAAACTTGAAGAAATTTTGAATCAAAAAGAAGTTGATAATTCAACAAAGGAACTAGCGTTAAAATATTTCAATCGCATTCAAAATATATTTTTTAAATATGCAACAGATGATGAATTACATTTACAACCAGGGCATACATATTTTATTGTCAATTCTGTAAATGAATTAAAGAGAAGATTAAAATATGAGGTAGCACCGTTGCTAAGAGAATATTTGGCTGAGGGAAGATTGACATTAGCTAAAAATGAAATACTGGCATTTCTAGAGGAAGCCATTGGCGATCTAGTATGAAGAGAATTAATATTACATTGACAGAATTTGATGAACCTAAAATTTTTTCTATCGATAAATTAAAATACTGGTTTTCATCGGGAAAATTTGATAAAAGATATCCACTAGAATATGTAAAAAAATGGATCCATACAAATGGAAAGTACCTTGATTTTCTAGGAATATCCTATGCATGGGATGAAGAAAAGCAATGTTTGATACTTTCACCTACTAACAAAATTGGATTGGCTCCTTTAAAAAACCCCTATGGTGGCAAAATTTATGGAAGCATTGTAGTAAAACCTAGAGTGGGATGGATAAAAATATATGAAATACTAGAACTTATCAACTGGAAATATCAGCCCCAATTTTTGAAAGATGAAGAACCAATAATTAGCGATGGAGTTTTACCAAGATGGTTTAAAGCAATTGACACATTAGAAGCTATGAATAAATCCTTAAATTTATTCATGAGAGGTCTTGAAAGAAAAAATATTGAAAAAAGGATTCCAGTAGGTAGTGTAAATTGGACAGCATATTCTACGAAAAGTGTACCATATGGGAAATATGATCACTTTTCTACTATAATTTCTGACTATTCTTTTGATTTAGAAATTCACCGTCAATTTAAAGGTATTTTAAGACTTTTAATTAATGATCTTTCATCTCAAAAAGTTCCTTTCAAGATTAGAACTCAAGCTAAACATTTAATAGTTAGCTTAGAGAGGAAACTGAAATCAGTTGGGTACTCAAAGCCTGATGCTAAAAAATTAAGAGAAATAAAAATTCCACATTTTTATCGCTCTGTCTATGAGGTAGCTATTAAAAAATGCATAGATTATCTTACTCAAAGCAAGTTTTCTCTAATTGCTGGTGAGTATTATGGTTTACCTTGGTCTATAGAAATGGACAGACTTTTTGAATATTGGATAGAGTACTGGGCTTATAAATTTGCTAAACAAATAGGAGCAAAGTTTTATTCCGATATCAAGGGTAATTCGAAAATACATTTTATTAACTTGATAAATTGGAAAAGTTTGAAAATAATGAAACCAGATATAGTTATTGAAAAAGATACAAAAGCATTGTTGATAGATGTAAAATATAAGAAACATCTTGATTATTTGGAGTATGGGAGAGCATCATCTAGAATATTAGATGAACATAGACATGATTTACATCAATTATTATCTTATATAGGTTCTTCGGATAAGAAAGAAAAGATAGGCGCTTTAATATATCCAAAAATAGATGCCTCTTTTTATGGAGCTGCCACATTGATAAATTATTGTAATACTAAAACAAATTTGGACGTAATATTAACAAATGTTTCATTTGAACCTGAGGATACATTAAAAACGATTCAAACAATATGGTATAGAGAAAATACATTCTTCGCCTAAAAGAGCATATTTAGCTTTGTACTTCCAACACTCCGTCAAAATCTACCACCAACAAGCAAACTTCGCACACCCGCAAATCATTATGCTCCCTAAAAAAACAACCAACTCTTTTGCTCTAACCTTAGAGGTACTCCTCCAGGGTGCGCAGCTTCTTTTCCACGAGCGCCTCGGCATAGAACCCGCGAGCCCGGAGCTCCTGCGCAAACTCCTCCGCGAAGCCGTGCACCGTGTATACCACCTGCGGCGAAGCCT
>Ga0256830_1001386_pt1 | contig 17268 bp, 13 predicted proteins | sample 128326metaG_FD_190537 | JGI IMG/M metagenome (GOLD analysis project Ga0256830, IMG submission 190537) | Hydrothermal vent microbial communities from Lau Basin, Pacific Ocean - 128-326 | ecosystem: Environmental > Aquatic > Marine > Hydrothermal vents | place: Pacific Ocean: Lau Basin | collected... | reverse complement strand
ACAAGTATCTCTTCGGCGACAGGAGGGGTGTTTGAGGCTCAGTCCTTCTTGTCCGGCTCGAAGAGGCTCTTCACCTCGTCCATAAGCTCGTTTATGTCCTTGAACTGCCTGTACACAGAGGCGAACCTGACGTATGCGACCTTGTCGAGCTCCTTCAGTGCGTTCATCACCTCTTCGCCGATCCAGCTGCTCTGTATCTCCTTGACACCGAGCTCGAGAAGCCGCTTCTCTATCCCGTCGACTACACCCTCGAGGGTCTCGGTCGAGATCGGCCTCTTCTCACACGCCTTCTTCAGGCCCGCGAGTATCTTGTAGCGCTCGAATCCCTCCCGGCGGGCGTCCTTCTTGACCACCATCGGCAGGACATCCTCGATCCTCTCGTAAGATGTGAAACGGCGTTCGCAACCGAGACACTCCCTCCTTCGGCGTATGAGGTCGCCCTCCTTGCTCATCCGTGAATCTATGACCCTGTCGTCCAGGTTTCCACAGAAGGGACACTTCATGTCAGTAGATCGGGAACCTCTTGCAGAGGCTGAGGACCCGTTCCTTCAGGACCCGCAGTTCGTCCTCGTCCTTCGAGTTGTTTATCACCGCGTCTATTATGGAGGCGATCTCCGCCATCTCCTCTCCGGCCATCCCCCTCGTCGTCACGCAGGGCGAGCCGAGCCGTATCCCGCTGGTTATCGCAGGGGGTTTTTCATCGTAGGGGATCGAGTTCTTGTTCACCGTGATCCCGGCGATATCGAGGCTCGTCTCGGCGTCCTTGCCGGTTATCCCCTTGCCGGTGAGGTCGACGAGCATGAGGTGATTGTCGGTTCCGCCGGAGACTATGTCGAAGCCCCTCTGGAGCAGTTCGTCGGAGAGCCTCCTGGCATTGTCCACTACACGGCGCTGGTAGTCCCTGAACTCCTCGGTAAGGGCCTCTTTGAAGGCCACGGCCTTTGCAGCGATGACGTGAACGAGGGGGCCGCCCTGTGTGCCCGGGAAAATCATCTTGTCCACCTTCTTAGCAAACTCTGCCCTGCACATTATCATCCCGCCCCTGGGGCCGCGCAGTGTCTTGTGGGTGGTGGTGGTGACGAAGTCGGCATGCGGGAAAGGCGAGGGGTGTACGCCCGCTGCTATGAGGCCTGCGATGTGGGCTATGTCGGCAACCAGGTAGGCGCCCACCTCGTCGGCGATTCCGGCGAATGCCTCGAAGTCGATGGTCCTCGAGTATGCGCTCGCGCCTGTCACTATCAGCCGCGGCCGGTGCTTCCTCGCCAGGTCCCTCACCTCGTCCATGTCTATGTAACCGTCCTTGTTCACCCCGTACGTCACCGGTTTGTAGAGGAAGCCCGAGAAGTTCACAGTGGCTCCGTGCGAGAGGTGGCCTCCGTGGCTCAGGCTCATTCCGAGCACGGTGTCTCCGGGGTCGAGGACCGAGAAGTAGACGGCCATGTTGGCCTGAGTGCCGGAGTGTGGCTGCACGTTTACGTGTTCGGCACCGAAGAGTTCCTTGGCCCTCTGTATGGCGAGGTCCTCCACCTGGTCGGCGAACTCACAGCCTCCGTAGTACCGCCTGCCTGGATAACCCTCGGCATACTTGTTTGTGAATACCGAGCCCTGGGCCTCGAGAACCGCCTTCGATGCATAGTTCTCCGAGGCTATGAGGAGTATCTTGTTCTTTTCCCTCTCGGTCTCGTTGACGATTGCATCATATACGTCAGGGTCTACTGATTTCAATGCTTCAAGACTCATTCCAGCTCCTTGATCACTCCCTGCCCTTTTCGTTGAGCCTCGCCTCGATAATCGATATCTTTTCGAGCCTCCTCGAGTGCCTCTCTCCCTCAAAGGGGGTCTCGATCCATATCCTCACTATCTCAGAGGCGATATCACCGTCCGTGGTCCTTGCGCCGAGGACAAGAATGTTCGAGTCGTTGTGCAGGCGGCCCATCCTTGCCGTGAAGGAATCGTGACAGAGTGTAGCGCGGACACCGGGAAACTTGTTGGCCACGATCGACATCCCGAGCCCTGTGCCGCATATGAGAATCCCCCGTTCGACCTCGCCCGAGGATACAGCGTCCGAAACCCTTTCTCCGTAGTCGGGATAGTCCACGGAACAGCCGTCTGTGGTTCCGTAATCCAGTATCTCCATCCCGAAGCGCAGGAGAAGTTCCTTGATCTTCTCCTTCAGCTGCAGACCGGCGTGGTCGCATCCAATGGCGATTTTCATGGGAGACATGGCTCGATCATAACCTCAAAAGCAGTGCCGCGGATCCGCCCGTGACACTGGAAAATATCATAAATAACCAAAAGCGTTGAAGTCAAGGAAAGAAATGTTGTATAATCTAAATTCAATTCGGAGAGTGCGAGAAGAGATTGTTGCAGAGCCTCCTGTTGCCTGCTTGCCTGTTTCCCGGCAGCAATAAAAGAAAACCATAGAGTAAAAGAGGGAGATACATGACTGAAAAAGGAAAGGTTTACCTGATCGATGTCACCAACCGAGACGGTGTCCAGACATCGAGGATTTTGCTTCCGAAGCTCTCGAAGACCATGATAAACATCTATCTCGACGAGATGGGCGTTTATCAGAGCGAGGTCGGCTTTCCGACGCTCAAACACGAGATAAACTATATCAACGCCAACCTGGAGCTTGCGCGCCTGGGCCGCATAAAGAACCTCCACCTCGAAGGCTGGTGCAGGGCGGTGCCCGAGGACGTGGAACTCTCTTTCAAGAACTGTCCGGGTCTGAAGCACATCAATATCTCGATATCGACCTCGGAGATAATGATACAGGGGAAGTTTCAGGGCAGGAAGACCTTCAAGGACCTGCTCAAGACGACTATAGAGGCCCTGAAGACCGCAAAGGCGCTTGGCGCCGAGACCGTGGGGATCAATGCCGAGGATGCCTCGCGGACGGAGCTCGACCGTCTTATAGAGTTCATCCTTGCGGGCAAGGAGGCCGGGGCCGACAGGTTCCGCTACTGTGACACCCTCGGCGCGGATGATCCGATAACCATATACGAGAGGATCAACGCCCTCTCCGCTGCCACCAAGTTCCCCATAGAGATGCACTGTCACAACGACCTCGGCATGGCAGAGGCCGTCTCGGTCGCCGGTGCGAGGGCTGCTATAGAGAGCGGCATGCACACGTACATAAACACGACCATAAACGGCTATGGAGAGCGGGCAGGCAATGCAGACCTCGTGTCGACCATACTTGCGTTGAAGTTCTCGACCGGGCTCAGGGAGAGGGCCCCGCTCGATGATCGGGTCAACCTGAAGATGGCATGGAAGATCGCGAGGTATACCTCCTATGCCTTCAACATTCCCATACCGATTACGCAGACCGGTGTCGGGGCCAACGCCTTCGCCCATGAATCCGGCATACATGCAGACGGCGCATTGAAGGACAGGCGCAACTACGAGCTCTATGACCCTGAAGACGTCGGCCGCGGAGAGCCGGACCTGCTCGAGTCGGGCAGGGTCATAACCACGGGCGCGTACGGCGGCGTCAAGGGCTTCCGCCACGTCTACGACCGGCTCGGCATACATTTCGAGAACGACGAGGAAGCAAGGAGGATACTCGAGCTCGTACAGTATGCAAACCTCCACACCCAGAAACCATTGACCGACGATGAGTTGAGGTTCATAGCCTCATACCCGGAAGTGGTCAAGAAGATACTGACGGTGAACTTCTGATGCACAGGATAACGCTTATTCCGGGTGACGGTGTCGGCCCCGAGATATCGGAGGCCGTTGTCAGGGTGATAGAGGCGACCGGTGTTGCGATCGAGTGGGATGTTCAGGAGGCTGGTGAGGATGTCTACAGGAACGAGGGAACGCCGCTTCCAGAGCGCGTGATCGAGTCGATAAAGAGGAACAGGGTTGCCATCAAGGGGCCTGTCACCACTCCGGTGGGAAAGGGCTTCAGGAGTGTAAACGTCACGCTGAGGCAGACGCTCGACCTCTACGCCTGCCTGAGGCCGTGCAGGGCCTTCAAGGGCGCACGCACCAAGTTTGAAGGACTCGACCTCGTGGTCGTGAGGGAGAACACAGAGGACCTCTACGCCGGTATCGAGTTTGCTAAGGGCTCGAGCGAGGCCCTTGGCCTGATCGATTACATCGAGAAGGCGGCGGACAGGCGCATCAGGAAGGACTCGGGAATAAGCATAAAGCCCATATCCGTCTTCGGTACCGACCGGATAGTCCGGTTCGCCTTCGAGTATGCGAGGGACAACGGAAGGAAGAAGGTGACCGCGGTGCACAAGGCGAACATCATGAAACACTCGGACGGCCTCTTCCTCGAAGTCGCCAGGGAGGTCTCGAGGGACTATCCGGACATAGAGTTCGAGGACAGGATCATCGACAACATGTGCATGCAGCTCGTTCAGAAGCCGGAGCTGTATGACGTCCTCGTGCTGCCGAACCTATACGGCGACATAGTTTCTGACCTTGCAGCGGGTCTGATCGGCGGGCTCGGCCTTGCCCCCGGCGCCAACATAGGGAATGAGATCGCGGTCTTCGAACCCACACACGGCAGTGCGCCGAAGTACAAGGGTCTGAACAAGGTGAACCCCCTCGCCATGATCCTCTCCGGAGTGATGATGCTGAGGCATATCGGCGAGCGTGAGGCTGCCGAGCGCCTCGAGAGGGCCGTGGCTGATGTTATAGAGGAGGGCAGGAGCGTGACGTACGACATGAAGCCTTCCCCTGATGATCCCACCGCTGTGGGCACCTCTGAAGTGGCTGACGCGATAATCGAGAGAATGACGCGGTGAGTGCAACCGGAATGCAGCTTGGATATGAGACGGGGAGGATGAATTGAGAAGACGTGTTGCGGTTATCGGTGCCGGTAACGTCGGGGCCACGCTCGCACAGCTCATCGTGCAGTCGGGCCTTTCAGACGTCGTGCTGTACGACATAGTCGAGGGGATGCCACAGGGCAAGGCCCTTGACATTATGGAGGCGTCTCCACTGTGGGATGTGAGCGTCACTGTGAGGGGGACCAACGAGCTGAAGGATACGGCCGGCTCCGGGGTCGTCGTGATCACTGCAGGGGCGGCGAGAAAGCCGGGCATGTCGAGGGACGACCTGCTGAACATAAACGCCCGTGTCGTCCGTACGGTCAGCGAGGGGATTGCGGAGCATTCTCCAGAGAGCATAGTCATAGTCGTGACGAATCCTATGGATGTAATGGCACAGCTGTGCCGGGTGACCACAGGGTTTCACCACAGGCGGGTCATGGGGATGGGCGGAGTCCTCGACGCTGCGAGGTTCAGGACGTTTGTCGCCGGAGAGCTCGGGGTGTCTCCGCAGGACGTAGACGCACTCGTGCTTGGTGGACACGGTGACCAGATGGTGCCCATGCCGAGGTATACCACTGTGAGGGGAGTGCCAGTGACCGACCTGCTTCCAGCAGGGAAGATAGAGGCGCTGATCGAGAGGACGAGGAACGGCGGGGCCGAGATTGTCTCGCTCCTCAAGACCGGGAGCGCCTATTACGCTCCTGCAGCCTCAGCATTCCAGATGGTCAGGGCCGTGCTGCTCGATGAGAAGAGGCTGCTGCCGGCCGCGGTCCACCTCAGCGGTGAATACGGGGTTGACGGCCTGTATGTGGGCGTACCGGTCGTCGTCGGCTCCAGGGGGGTCGAGAGGATCATAGAGCTCGATCTCAAGGAGGACGAGAGGAGGTACTTCGAGGCCTCGGTGAGGGCGGTCGAGGGGCTTACGGAGAGGTTGGGACTAACGGCTTCATCATGAGCCGCCACCGGTTCGACTCCCACCTGCACGGCCGCCTGCACGCGCTGTCGGCGGCGAGGCGTGATGACAGAGAATCATCCAATGAACGAGGAGGAGGATGCACTTTATGGAGAGGACGCTTTCGATTGTAAAACCGGACGGGGTCAAGAAGAATGTCGTCGGAGAGGTGCTCGGAAGGTTCGAGAAGAACGGGCTGAGGGTTGCTGCCCTCAAGATGATAAGGATGAGCAAGGATGAGGCCAAGGGGTTTTACATAGTACACAAGGAGAGGCCCTTCTATGAGAGCCTCACTGATTTCATGTCAGAGGGGCCTATCGTGGTGATGGTGCTGGAGGGCGATGATGCCATATCGAAGGTGAGGGAGATCATGGGAGCCACGAATCCGAAGGAGGCTCAGCCGGGAACCATAAGGGCCGACCTCGCCTCGGATATAGAGCGGAACATAGTCCATGGTTCCGACTCTCCGGCCTCCGCACAGTACGAGATCGGGTATTTCTTCTCATCACTCGAGATCGTGAACCCGGCGGGATGAGACAAAAAGGCCCCCTCCCCATGCGAGGGGAGGGGGTTATAAGGAGGAGGTTTGGGGTTGAAGCCGGTTTTGTCAGAAGATTCCGCCTCTCTTGAAACGCTGTATATAGTTGTAAGGCTTGATAGGCGCGTCGAGTTCGAACTCCTTGATCTCACCTGTCGAGGTCTGTGCGAACCCCTTGATAGTGCCTCTCTTGGTTATCATACCGACCACGCCTGAAGGTGCACCCCTGCCTATGTCCTTGCGCCTCTCCACAGTAGTCTTGCCGGTCCCCTTGTCTTCCACGAATACGTGGTTCCTGAAAGATGTGCCGGTTTCGTAGTACACGACGTAGACGTTGCTCTCTCCTTCTGGCGAGCAGAGGTTGGTGTCCGGCAGGTATGTCGCCCAGGCGACGAGACCGCCCATGACCAGGGGCTTCACGAAGCTCCTCTCGCCTGCAAGCGGAAAGTCTATGAACCATCCGTCGGACGAGCCGATCTGCGACAGCAGTTCCGTCCAGTTGGATGCACCGGAAACCCCGGTCACCGTGCTGCCGCCAACCGACACGACGGCGTTGCTGACGTCGAGGAGGTTGTCCTTCACAACCGTGTCGGTGCAGGAATAGTTACCGGGCAGCCAGGGCTTGCAGACGTCCTTGACGCCGTAGAAGGCCTGCTGGTCCGTGTTCTCCTTGTCCGACTGGTCGAGGAACTTGCCGGTGCCGAAGAATACCCAGAGGTTGCCGTCTCCATCCAGCGCCGCCGAGGGTGATGCGGTTATGGGCCTGCTTGGATCATAAAGCGTCGAGAGTGTCCACGTAGCAGGATCGGTGCTGTTCTGCGTCACGAGTCTCAACATCTCACCGCCCCACTGGCTTCCCTGTTCGAATGCCGTACCGATGTATACGACGTCGGATGATTGATCCCTGTCGACATCCACGGCGATGGCATCCGCCATGAAGGAGTTGTATTTGCTTGAAGGGTCCTTTCTCCAGTAGTTCTCCGAGAGTCTCCAGTCGGTGACCACGCCGTATGATCCGGTCAGGTCGAGTATGTACACGGATCCCTTGGTGCTTCGGGAGCACTTGACATCGGTCGTCGGTCCGGAACCGAATACTGCGAACCACTTTTCACTGCCCGGTGCGCCCACCCTGACGATGGCGGGATAGACGGAGGTGAACCCGAGGTTGTCGTCGCTGAATGTCCACAGGAGCGTGGGCTCCTTCTCGGGATCGGTGATATCCAGTGCGAAGTATGTCGACCTGAAGGTCCTCGTCTCCGTACCCGAACCGAAGTCGTCCGTGACGCAGATCGGCTTGCCGCCGTATCTCATTCCGCCTATGAGGATAGTGCCCCAGCCTCCGGGATGGGCTTCGTCTGAAGGATCGAATATCCTTACGTCCGCTACCCTCGGTTTGAGGTCCACGTAGTAGACGTGGGTGTAATCAGGGTCGGTCAGCCACTTAAGGTGCGGCAGCAGGTCCCTCGGAATGAACGACCAGAGTTCTTCGCCGAGCTTGTAAGTGCCCGACGTACACTCAGCGTCGCTGATGACACCGTCACCGTTGCTGTCACCACCGGTGCAGAACTGGCTGACGGTCTCGCCTGCATCGTTCTGGCGGTCGTAAAACCCTCCATTGAACGCATGGAGCATGCCGTCGTTGGCGCCGGCGTAGACTACGGTCCTGCGGTTGCTGTATTTGTTCCTGAACTCGGCATACGATTCGTCGTATATGTAGAACTTCTCGATCGGCCGCGCCACGCTCGTCGGGGTGGAGTATATGATGTCACCGAGCTTCCATGTCGATTTCTTACCGTCCAATGTGAGGGTCCTCGACCTGTATCCGTTCGGATGGCCTGCGTCTGTCACGCCGCTGAGGTCCTCGCCGCGTATCCATTTGATGATGTTCTCGGCCTCCGTGTTGTCGGCCGCCCTCAGGTAAGGCCTGAGTTTAGATGCGTTGGTGACGGAGAATCCGTTTGTGAGCAGGGTTGAGCCGTTCTCAGTGGTGTATATCCTCCTGTCGGCAGGGTCTTTTTCAAACAGCTGCCTCCCTGCCTCCCACACGGGCGTTATGTTGGTGAACTCTATGGCGTCGACCTTCAGGTCGTTGTTGCACGTGCCGGTGTCGATCCTGCCGTCACCGTCCGAGTCTATGCAGTCGAAGAATCCGTTCTCGTCGGCGTCCCTGAACCTGTCGACCATGACCTTCTTTTCCGATTCGTTGAACCACGTCTTTATTATCAGGTCGGTTCCGAGGTCGAGACGCTTGTTGCCGTTCGTGTCCTCCCTCAGGTTTCCGTATCCGTCGACGAGGAGGCCCTGCAGGTAGCCGAGCCACCTTACCTCATTGAGGCCCTGCATCTTCGAAGGATAGAAGTATGCCTGGTATACGGCGCCTTCCCCTTCGCCCGAGGTCGTGAGCACGCTTACTGCAGTGCCTGACAGCACACGGCTCAGTATGCCGGTAAGGGCGTTGATCATAGCGTTTTCAAGGGCGTAGCCCTCCTGTGCCTCGAAATAATTGTCCGGGTCTCCGTCGCCGTTCTTGTCGTACTCCTGCGGGAGGTCCGGTATGTAGTTGCCGTTCAGGTCATCGAAGCCCCCGTTTCTTGCAGCCTGCTTCAACAGCCGGCGGCCGTCCGGAGATCCCCCGCTGAAGGCGGCGTACACGAAGTATGACGTTATGTACTGGTCTCCTTCGAGGTCGGGCCTCAGGTCCCTGTATTTGTTGTTTGCACGGTCCACACGGCTCCATAGCGCGACGTCGTCTATGTAGTGAGAACCGTTTGATGACCAGAAGTAGTCGGAGCCCGCCCATGATGGGACCGGGTCGCTCTCGTCCGTGTAGTCGGGATAGTATCCTTCTATGCCAGACGGCAGCATCCTGTCCTGGGTCGGTTCACCGTCGGTTATTACCAGGACGAAGCTCTTCGCGCACCAGACGTAATCAGGTTGTCCCGCCTTGTTGAAGTTGAAGGGGTCTGCGGCGCTCCCTACACGGTATGACTGGCTGTTGGAAGTAAAGTATCTCGGGCCTGTATTGCTGGTCGTCTTGTCCTGTGCGAAATACCCTGTTGCGGTCCACAGGGCCTCGCCGAGGGGCGTCCACGTGCGCGGCCGTTCATTCTCGATCGCGGCGATCATGCTGCTCGAAAGGCCGTCGTCGATCTCAACCTTTACGCGGCCTCCCTGGTAGGTGTTGAAGAACTCGAGTCCCCATCTCACCTTGTCCTTGAGGGTCTGAAGTACTCCGACCGGTTCGTCGGACAGGTGTATCTTGACGTTGTAGTAGTAACCCCCTGTCACAAGGCTGCCGTAGGAGCAATCACCATTGTCCGGGCCGACACCGAACTTGGAGACGCTGCTCGAGCCGCGGTTGAACCTGAAGCACCGCTCACCGCCGTACGGCGTGTAGTTCTCTGCTCCTGCAACGCGTTTCAGATACCCCCTGCTCGATGAATCGGCCTGCTCTCCGAGGAGGTCGTGGGGGACCCCCTTGCCCGACCGCGCCAGGGCCTTTCCGCCGACGAGGACCTTTCTGGCGATGTCCACTCTCCTCATGGTCAGCCAGTTCAGGAAATTGCCGTCCCACTCGGACGCGCCCTTCGGCCTCAGTGCCTTTTCTCCGGTCTCTTCAAATCTTGCGTTCTGGTACGTGTACCATTTTTCAGGATCGAAATAGCCGTAATAGTCCTTTGTGGGTACAAAGCCTTCGCTGACGCCGGTGCCGTTGAAGTCATAGGCGAAGTAGAACATGGAGCCTGAGTTGTCGAGCAGTATGAGCACGTTCGGCTTGACGACACTACCGATGAACGGCGGATAAGACGTATAGTCTCCGAGGCTCGGGCTTGTACAGGCCGCGGCGTATACCCGGCCCTGCAGCATGAGGATGCCGAGTATGGAGATCGAGACGATGATCCATATCTTATGTATGGCTGAACGTTTCATGTCAGTTCCTCACCGTGATGGCCCTTACTTCCACGGCACATCCGTTTTCTAAAGTTACCGATACCGTCTCAACCGCCACGAGTCCGTCAATTACGGTCTCTTCATCAGGGGCTGCCGAGTCGTATATCCGGTAGTCTTCACAGAGCTCCACCTTCTTGCCGTCAACAACAATAAAGTTCTTTCCATATCCGGACAACGTGCCTGTTATGCTCTCCTCTCCAAGGACGGGAGAGAGACCTATAAACAGGACGAGGAATACGGTCGTAATGACAAGCAGCTTTTTCATGCTTCCCTCCTTGGTGTCAATCACACCAACCCACTAAGAAATATACTGCTCCGACAGTGACTTCAGAGCCTGAATCGCCTCTGCTTGTTGCGTTGATTATATAGTTCTTCTTCACTATCGGGGGGCCCCCTTCCTCGAGTGCATAGCCGGGGCCTGGGTCACCGGCGTTTACATAGTCTATGTCTACACTGACGGAGCTGCCCCCGACATTGATCGGAAAGTTTTCCGTGTCATTGTTGAGCTGGGAGACACAGTTCCTTTCAGCCTGAAGCGTGTCCATCCTGGCTGACAGCTCGGTCACGGATATGTCGGTGAATCTGAGGTTGTCGGTGTTTCTCAGTATCGGCTCGCTCAGCTCGATGCCCGAGTCCGCTGCTGAAAGACCGACCTCGCGGAGCCTCGTGTTTCCTGCGACCATGACCTCGGTCGTGGATGTTGTGATCGCGAGTATCCCGATGGCCGTCAGGGCGAGGAGGGACAGCAGGGCGATTATCAGTATGAACCCATCCTCTCTGCTCATGGCGTTGCCTGCAGCCGTATGCACGATTCTCTTTTTCATCACAGGTTCCTCACGGAGACTTCCATCCGCCACCATCTCCTCCTGAGGGAGTCGTTCGTGGCAGGGAGGTTCCGGTTTTCGATCGTTCCGGGAGGATTTCCCATTCCCTCGAAATTGGGATCAGGCCGTGCCGTTGATGCAAGTATGTTTACCCTGACGGTATTCCCGTTCAGCAGGGCGAACTGTAGGTCTTCTATGTTCTGTGCTATGGTCTCCACTTCAGGGGAAATGCTGTTCAGCCTCCTCACCCTCTGGAGTTCGTTTCCCACCACCTGGTAGGTGTGATCCTCTATGAGATAGACTGGGATGCCCTCGCCGTCGTCGCACGTGTTGTTGCCGTTCAGGTCGGTATATGCCGGAAACGGCGTTCCGACCGGGTCCTGCAGCTGTATCCTGAACTGGGATCCGCCGCCTGCAACGACGATTCCGTAAGTGATCCCTGCGATACTGATATTCCTCTTGTCTGCGGTGTTTATGTCGTCCAGGCTCTTGCTGTCGCCCGGGGGTGCGAGTATGAGTGTTCTGTCATCCGGGTCTATGGACTGACCGCTTCCATTGCTGCACAATGTTGCGGCCTTCTTGAACGCTCCGACAAGGGTGATCTGGTCAGGTGCATCGGTATTGTCTGTGAGGGTCAGCACCTGCGTGAAGCCGTTTACATTGAACGTGCCGTCCTCCAACAGGCCGAATCCAGTCTCCCGCAGATCATTGGCGATGATGCCGAGTGATATCCTGGACGAGGAGTTCATCTCAGCGACCTGGTCCTGTGCCGTGAAAGAGCGCTGCTGCGATATGTACGCGGAATAGATGGCGCCGGTTATCATCATGCTTATCACAAGCACTACCAGCATCTCGACGAGTGAATACCCGTACTCTCCCATGACCGTTGAGGTCCTTCTACGGTGTTGCAGATTCATCCCATTTCACCCCGTTGAGTGTGATCGAATGGTTGTTGCCGTCCTTGCCCATCCAGCAGACCCTCACGGCAACCGCCTTTACGTTGTTCATGGCCGCTCCTGCAGCGCAGGCGCTTGGAGGGACAGGAGTGCAGAGAGACTCATTCGGATCGGCATCGTTTATGACCACGCTCCTGCAGTCGTCTTCCACCCACCATACCCTTGTGAATGTCACACCGCCTGCCCGTGTCACGGGATCATAGCTGGCGTCTCCTGCACCCACCGGGTTCTGGAGTACCGCATCGTCGTCCGGTGTCGGATGCGCTCCCGGTGCGAATAATGTGGCGATGGCACCGGTGTCGTCCCTTACCGGTGTTGATCGCATCCTCTCCAGTAATTCCTGCCCGAGCTCGGATGCGATCTGCGTCTCCCTGCCGAATGAGTTGCCTGCAACCGCCATATACTGCATCATGGCGACACTCGATATGCCTACCGTAAGGATTACGATGGCGATCAGCACCTCGATGAGGCTTACGCCCCGGCTGTCTCTGAGCCGTATTGTGATCCGCCGTCTTGTTTCCATCTTCCTGTCTTCCGCTGTCCGGTCTTTTTTCATCTCGGCCCCTCTTTCATGCCTTACCATTACGCCAATGAAAAATAGCAAGATTGGTACCAGAATATTTTTACTTGTTTTTCCGTAGGGTTTTCGTAACGGCAGGAGGTGTTGTGGAATCCTTTTCATACTTTGTGTAAGCAGCCGTCAGAAGTCTCAGGGCGCACTATCCCACCGACCCGCAGGGGTCGATGGGAAACCCCTGATGCAGATGCATCCGTTACTCCCGGCAGGCTCCCGCCCTCCATCCCACGATGGCGCTGTCCAGGGAGAAGGGGGCTTTGATCTCGATTCCGGGTATGTTTCCAATTGATGTCTGCGCAAGTGTCTTGAGGAGGCTGCCCCTCGTGACCATTGCACTTATGCCGGCAACGGCGTCACCGAGTCTCTGCTCTCTTCCTACTGTGTCGGGGGTGGCGGCGATATCAGAGGAGAAGACGTAGTCTTTGTATGCGGTGCCTGTCTCGTAGTAGACGGCCCAGAGGTATCCATCTCCCTGGTCGTTGCTGCATATGTCTTCTTCGGGCACGTAGGAGGTGAATATCACGAGCCCGCCGATGACGACAGGCTTTATTATCGAGCGCTCACCCTTGAGGCCCTCGTGTCCGGGCACTCCGGGGAATTGTATGATCCAGCCGTCCTTTGAATCTACTGCACTGAGGAGGTCACACCACTCGATTTTCGATGAGTCGCCGCACGTCGTGGCCGGGATATCGGTTCCCGTTGCCGTTATGTCCGTTGCACCGATGTCGATTGTCACGCCTGATACGTCGAGCAGATCCGTCTCCGATACCGCGGTTGTGCAGGTCGTGTTCTTCCAGGGCTTGCAGATGTCCTTGACACCGTAGAAGGCCTGGGCGTCACTGATGATCTTGTCCTCGGAGCCTATGAGCTTGCCGGCTCCGAAGAAGACCCAGAGGTTCCCCTTGTCGTCGAGTGCCGCCGAGGGGGCGGAGGTCACAGGCCTGTATCCCGACGTGGAGATGAGTGTCGAGAGCGTCCAGGTGTTGACATCAGTACTGTTGTTGGTGACTATCCGGTACATGTTGCCGCTGAAGCTGCCGTAACCCGCGCCTGAGTCATAAGAGCCGCCGATGTATGCGACGTCCACCCTGTAATCGAGGTTTACGTCAACGGTTATGGGGTCCGTCATGAATGCATCTCCCACCCCTGTGTCGAAGATCTTCAGGAGGTTGCCGCTCTTCAGGTCGACGACGAAGACCCTGCCGGTCTGTCCGCTCCTGACGTTTGAACCGGCATCGAAGTCCGTCGGGCCTGAGCCCACTATCATAACCCACAGGTCCTTCGTATCCGTCAGCACCCGTGCAACCGCCGGGTATGAGGTGGTGAGTCCCAGTCCGAGGTCCGGGTTGCCGTCTGAGTTCGAATCACGGTTCGTGAAGGTCCAGAGGAGCTTCGGAGGGGCTTCGGGATCGGTTATGTCGAGGGCGAAGTAGGCCGGTGAGGTCCTGTACTCGATTCCGCCTGCGGTCCAGGCCATCTCCTTGCCGCCGAGCCTCATGCCTCCAATCAGTATCGTGCCCCAGCCGTTCGGGTGAGCCACGTTGGGCTGGCCGTTTATACAATCTGTGTTGGGGTTTGTTTCATCGCAGAATATCCTGACGTCGGTCACCTTCGGCTTCAGGTCGACGTAGTATACATGCGTGTAGTTCGGATCGGTGAGCCACTTGAGGTGGGGGAGGAGCTGCTTGGGTATGAAGCCCCAGAGTTCGTCACCGAGGGCGAGTTCCTTGTTGAGCGGTGCATACAGGCCACCGGTCTCGTACCTGCCGGTCAGCGGGTTGTACTTCCCGGCGTTGAACGCATGGAGCATGCCGTCGTTGGCGCCGGCATAAACGACGGTTCTCCTGTTCTTGTATCTGAGGTAGAAGCTCGTGTACGAGACGTCCCTGTAGAGCCTGTCGTAGTTCTCCCCGGGCGTGCCAACAGGGGTGGGCGAGGAATAGACGATGTCTCCAAGCTTCCAGACATTGCCGCTTATTGTGCGGGGCCTGTATCCGGGGATGTCTACACCGTGGATGTATCTTATTATGTCGGCTGCTTCTGCACTGTCGGCCGCCCTCAGGTAGTTGTCGAGGCCGTTGCCCTCTTTGAACTCTATCAGGTTCGACCCGTCCAGCGTCGTGTATATGAGCCTCGGAAGTGTCGAGATGTCCCTTTCCCACAGCCTCTCTCCGGCATCCCACAGGGGTGTCTGCGAGATATTGCCATCTGAATCCAGCTCGAACGCCTTCAGGTATCCGAGCCAGGACCTTTTGCCCTCAGGAAAGGTCTTCTCGGGGTAGAAGGATGCCTGGTAGACGAGGTTGCCCTCTCCGTTTCTCGACCCTGCAAGTGCAGGGGATGTGCCAGAGGATGTCTGTTCGATGATCCTGAAGAGGGCCTTGAGCAGGGCGGCCTCGAGCTCGTAGCCGTTCCGTGCCTCGAAGAAGTTGTCGTCTGACTCGTCATAGTCGGCGTTATATTCACACTCGAGGTCGGGCTCGTAGTTCGTTCCAATCTCTGTGAAGCCTCCGTTTCTCGCAGCACCGCCTCCCCCGCTCGGATAATCGTTCGGCGGCGTGCCTGTGCCTGAAGACCAGTTGAGGAGCCTTCGTCCGTCAGGCGTGTTTCCGCCGAAGGTAGCGTAAATGAAGTAGTGGGTGAGGTTCTGATCGTATTCATCGGCCGGGAGCCCGAAGTCGGTGGTGTCGTCCCTGAGGTCCCTGTACTTGTTGTTCGAAGTGTCGGCGTGTCCGTAATAGGCGACGTTGTCCATGTAGTGTGAACCCTCGAGGTCGGGGTCCCAGAAGTAGTTGAGCAGGGCGCCGTCCACCGTGGTGGTCGTGTCGGCCCAGTCCGGGACACCCGTGTACTGCTCGTTGGCAGGACCGTCGGCATAGGCGGATCCGTATCCTTTCAGCGTGGTGGGTATCTGCAGGTCGGCGGTCGGTTCTCCGTCAGTGATCGTTATGACGAAACTCTTGGCGCACGGGATCCATCTCGTCTCGGCAAAGGGATCGAGCGCATAGTTGTACGGGTCGGTTGCACTGCTTACCGTGTACGAGCCTGTGGTGTTGGAGGTATACCTCGGGCCCGTGCTGCTCGTGGTGCCGTCCTGGGCGAAATATCCGGTCGCGGTCCAGAGTGACTCGGCCAGAGGGGTAGACGGGACCAGCGGGCTGTTTGCGACGTTGTCAATTATGGCGTCCTTCACCGAGTTGTAGTACCCTACGGGGACCACCACGGTCCCTCCGTCGACCGGGATTATGGGGCCGCCGCCGGAGTTGCCCGTCTCACCTATACAGTTGGAGTTGCGGGTGTCGTCGGTGGTGCCGTCGGTTATCAGCTCGAGGCCCCACCTCACGCTGCCGCCGACCCTCTGAAAGACCCCTTCGGGCTCGGAGCCCCTGTGGACGGTGACGTAGTATGTGGCCGAGTTCACGGTGAAATAGGCGATAGGTTCGGTCGACGTGCCGGTTGCATTGTCGAAGGAGAACGTCAGGGGGCAGTCACTGTACGGTGTGTAGTTGGACGGGTCTATGTTGCCGTCCTCTGCCACGCACAACGCCTTCTCATAGCCCTCCAGCTTGATGTGAGCCGCCCTGCCTATGAGGTCGTCCGGATGTCCGCCGGTTATGCCGGCCCTCGCCTTTGTCCTTCCGCCTATGATTGCCTTCTTTATTATGTCGGCGCGCCTCATGGTGAGCCAGTTGAGGAAGTTGCCGTCCCACCATGATACTGCACCTGCGGGTTTTGGCTCGTTCGTCGCGCTCTTGTTGCCCACCGCCTGAAATTCATTCACGGCCGACGCATACTCGTACCACTTGTGGGGATCGAAATAGCCGTAGTACTGGGTGTCGGGATCGAACCCCACGCTCGTGGGAATGGCCGTGCGCCCGCCGCTTGAGGTGCGTGCATTCCAGTTGAAGTCGTACGCGAAGTAGTTGAGGGAGGTCGAGGTGTCGAGGTTTATGAGTACGTTGGGCTTTACCAGCTTTCCTCCGAAAGGCGGATATGCGGTATACTCTGCGATCGTCGGCGTGTCGTCAGAAGACGCCGTCGCAGCGGATAGTATGAAGAGCACCGCCGTCATCAAAGAGAGTACCTTCCCGAGAGGACCTCTTGCCTGAATCATATTTCTCAATCTCTCCATTGGGGCCTTCCTCCTTGTTCCGCCAGGACTTTGACCGGTAATTGCTCGAAGAGTCAGAGAGCACCGTACCGGAAAGAATCCCCTTGTCCCCCTCTTCAGAGGGGGACTCCTCTTTCCCTCACAAGGGACAGGGGGATTTCGGGCTGTCAAGCCGACTCTTAAATTTTTTTAATCTCGTCGGTTATGAAGCAATATCGATGCCTGAAACTTTTCCTTGTTTTTTCAGTGGGTTGCCTTGGAGGAGATCGCCTGAAGGAGAACCAGGGATGTAACGGGTTTCACATATTGTGCAGTCGAGCGCCACAGCGTGCTCATGGTGTCACTTGTACAGGGATTGAGGAGAGGCGGGGTCAGGAAGACAGGCGGGGCTTCAACTGAAGCCCCGCCTGTCCGTCAGTTCCGTCTCTCTACTGCACACATTCGCCCGTCTTCCATCCCGTGAGTCCGCTCGTCAGGCTGAAGGGCGTCTCTGTCTCTATCTCTATCTCGGCGCCTATCGAGGTCTGAGCGAACGCCTTGAGCGAACCACCCCTCGTTACCATGGCGCT
>Ga0256830_1001385_pt1 | contig 17268 bp, 21 predicted proteins | sample 128326metaG_FD_190537 | JGI IMG/M metagenome (GOLD analysis project Ga0256830, IMG submission 190537) | Hydrothermal vent microbial communities from Lau Basin, Pacific Ocean - 128-326 | ecosystem: Environmental > Aquatic > Marine > Hydrothermal vents | place: Pacific Ocean: Lau Basin | collected... | reverse complement strand
AACGTCCCCGCTCCGCCCTTGATGGAGTGAGCAGCACGGAAAATGCTGTTGACCGTTTCGGGATCCGCGGCACCCACATCCAGCTGGAGCAACGAAGACTCCATCAGGTCCAGGCCTTCACGGCTTTCCTCGAAGAATGTCTGGTGGAACTGTGAGATGTCGATGCTCATGGCGCGATCCGATGCGTTGGATTTGTTCCCTGGAAAATCGATTTCGGTACTGTTGCGCCGCAACGGATGCCCTCAACCCACAACACGCTTGATGGTGCTCAGCAACTGCTCGGGATTGAATGGCTTGACGATCCACCCGGTGGCCCCGGCGCTCTTCCCTTCCTGCTTCTTGTCCGATCCGGCCTCGGTGGTGAGCATCAGGATGGGCGTGAACTTGTACGCCGGCAGCTCCCGCAGGGCCCGGATCAGGCTGATGCCGTCCATGTTGGGCATGTTGACATCCGACAACACCAGGTCGAACTGCCGGCTCTTGGCCAGCTCCAGTGCCTGAACACCGTCTGCCGCGTCCACGACTTCATATCCCGCCTCCCGCAGGGTGAACGTCACCATCTGGCGCATCGAAGCCGAGTCATCCACCGCCAAAATCGCTGCCATCGAATTTCCCCTCAACCATTCATCGATCAACTGTGCTCACAAGCAGCCGGGCCCGCCGCCGTGAACCCGTGTCCCGTCACACGGCCGTGTCCGGCTGTGCCGTCTTCAGGCCAAGCGACCCGGCAAGGCCCAGCAGCCGTACGGCTTCCTCCAGTGCATCGGAGGTTGTTTTCCAGTGAATGGTCATGCCCCGTGCCGCACAACCCCGTACGAAGGCCAACAGCACCTGGAGCGCCGCCGAATCCACCAGCGTTACACCACCGGCATCGAGCTCGACGTCTTCGTTACGCTCCAGCACCTGAAGCATCCTGTCCCTGAGTTCCCCGGCACGGGAAATGTCGAGCCGTCCGTCCAGCACCACCTCGTGCAAATCCCGGACGCCTTCATTGGCGGTCATTGCCGGACCATCGCTTTGTTGCACCATCGCCTTCTTGTCCTTGCCGGTACGCATCAAGAAAAATGCACTGGACTGAACCGCATATCGGCGCAAGCCCAGGGCACTTTAGGGACGAAGTGAAAATCTTTCGGGCGTGATCTTTCCCTCACGAGTTGCATGGAAGATAGACGGATGATGCCCACAATTTCAGCGACTTGCCATTTTCAGATCCCGGGCATGCCGTCAATTGCACACCCGGCCTGGGTATTGCCAGACCCGATCCGGAAAGTGCCTGTGGCCGGTGCCGCGTCCGCAGTCCATCAGCGGATCTCCAGACGCCAGTAAAGGGCGAACCCGACAAGTTTCCCGTGTAACGCGGCGCACCCGACGGATGGGGACAGGAAATCCCGGCCGACTTCCACCACCGCCACCCTTGTGCCGGGAGAACGGGTGGCGCGGAGCAGTGATACCAGCGGCGGCTTTCAGTCGGCTACGGTGTGAGGGGCTTCGAGGAGGGAACGAATCTTGGCCACCAGGCGGTCGATGTCCACCGGCTTGGTGTCGTAGTCGTCGCAGCCGCACTCCAGTGCCCGGCAGCGATCACCTTCGAGCGCATGAGCGGAAAGACCGATGACGGGAATATGCCGGGTACGAACGTCGGCCTTGAGTCGGCGGGTGGCTTCCCACCCGTCCATGCCAGGCAGCCCCATGTCCATGAGGATGAGATGAGGCGAGGCTTCGGCCGCGAGTGCCAGCCCGGAATGTCCGTCCGCCGCGACAAGAATTTCGTAGCCACGCCGCGCCAGGCGGCGGCCCAGCATGTCGCGGTTGAGCTCGTTGTCCTCCACCAGCAGGATGCGCTGCATGCCGGTTGTGTGTTTCGGAGGAGACGATGGCGAGTGGGACTCTGCCGGTTCACGGCCGGCGGCGCCACCTTTTGAGCTGTTGTCGTGTCCCTGTCGGCGCATGTTCCCTGCAGAGAGGCCGGAATCGTCATGATGCTGCACGTATGCCCGCCATTCCACACCATATCGGCCTCCGGCACGAGGAGCTTTACCGGGCCGCTGTCAGAGGGGGGGGCGGACGGATTTCCAGGTCTCCAGGTGGGAATTGTGATGGTGCCCGGGGCCGGACTCGAACCGGCACGGAGTCGCCTCCGAGGGATTTTAAGTCCCTTGCGTCTACCTGTTTCGCCACCCGGGCGGGCGATGCCCGACAGGAGAGGTTGAAGGAAGAAGGCAGCATACCCTGGCGAAACCGGTTCCGGCACAACCGGCGAACACCAGAGAAAATTCCGCCGCGGCCAAAGATAACGTAGCGGCCTTTCCGCTGCCAGCGGGGATTGCCGTTCGTCCGACAGGTGCAGGAAAGCACTCGCGAGGCAGGATGCTGGATTCGAACCGCTGTCCGGGAACCCCGGCATCATGATGCCGGAAAAGCTTTGGAATGAACGGCAGAATGGACGACAGCGGGAACGCCGCTGTATTGTCGCACACCGGATTTGGTTATGGCTTCGCCCCGGCCGTTTTGACAACATGACGGGGCCGGGCACCGGACAGTATATTAGATTTGTCTAATATTTTGTCCAACCGGCTCCCGGCATGGAGCCGACAAGCAAAAATTCAGCAAAAACGTGTCGAGGAGTTTCATGAACGTTCATCATTCCCTTGCGCTCACCGTCACCCTGGCCGCGGCGACGGCCACCCTCCTGCCTGTGGAGGCCCTTGCGGCCAGGTACTATGACCTGGCGTGCCGGGGACCGCTCATGTCGTTCGCCATGGAAGAAGGCGACAAGGTCAAGGCCACCGCGACCGCCAGGGCCGGAACCGATCCGGGCCGCCCGCAGGCGGGGCAATGCGTCTGGCGTGACCGCGCCATGAACCGGCCCGGAGAAAACAAGCGCGGCGTGATTTTCCTGGAATTCCGGGTACCCCGGAACACCGCCCGCCTGGATACCGGTGCGGACGGCAAGCTCCAGTGGTCGTTTCCCGGCCACCGGACGGCCCAAAGCATCTGGCGGAGATTTCAGAGTGACGGGCCGTTCACCATCCAGGTGCGCCGGGTGGGCAACGGGCGCTACGACGTCGCCCTGACCCAGGGGACCCGCAGGGGATCCCCCTACGGTGGACTCGTCCCGTCTGACCGTATCAAGGATGTGATCGCGGCCCAGTCCGGCTCGAAGCCCCGCACCGGAGGCACGGTCACCGCCCGGCCCGCGCCATCGGCTCGCGGCGGAGGCACGGTCACCGCCCGGCCCGCGCCGTCGGCTCGCAGCGGGGGCACGGTCACCGCCCGGCCCGCTCCCGGTACCCGCCCGGATGGCCGGCACCATTCCTCGGCCGGCGGAAAGGTAACGGTGGGAATCAAGCTGGAACGCGTCAAGGTGTACAAGGACGGCGACAGTGCTTCACCGGGCGACTGGATCCTCGGCCTGACCGCCGGTGTCATGCGCTCCGGCCGCATGGCGGATTTTTCCATCCAGTCGGCCAGGTGGCCCAAAAAGGGGGCACGCAACGTCAAGTCGGGCCGCACCTACCGTCCCGAGATGGAGATCTTTCTGAGAAACATCAGCAGGAACGACTGGATCACCATCGGCATCGGGGTCGTGGACTGCGACAGCGACGGTCCCCTGGATATCCTGGACGTCCGCAACGTAATCCCCCCGCGCCTTCTCGCCAAGGCAATGGGCATACTCGTAGGCGGCAAGGGTGCCTGCAGCGGAGAAGAGGAAATCTTCGAGGTGTCCGGAAATCACGATGTCGCCGGAAAGACCATCGAGATGCCCCCGCAGGACTGGCGCCGGGGCCGGCCGTTCAGCTACGTCATCAGTGGCAACGGACTGAAGTACAAGGTCTGGGGCCGGATCCGGGTACTCCGCTGAAACCTGCCGCGGACGGCGGCGCATGCCGCCGTCCACCTTTTCCGGGACCGGGCGGCCGAAGCCGGAAAGAGGAGCCGTGTGGAGGCTGGGCCCGGAGTCGAACCGAGGTACACGGATTTGCAGTCCGCTGCATAGCCACTCTGCCACCCAGCCGGAGGAAGCGCCGCACCTGCGAGCCCGGCGCTAGAAAAAAGGGGACAGATCGCTCTGTCCCCGTGGCCTCTGGAGCGGGAAACGAGACTCGAACTCGCGACCCCAACCTTGGCAAGGTTGTGCTCTACCAACTGAGCTATTCCCGCTTGCGGACACGGTATTTTAGCCACGCCGCCCCGGCTGTCAAGCGGTCCCCGGGGGCCGGCGGGACGGCTCAGGCCGGCCCCGGCCCGCGCCCCGTGAGGGTGGACCAGGCGTTGCGCAGGTACTTGAACATGGACCACAGGGTGAGGCCGGCGGCCAGGTAGAGCAGCACGTACCCGGCCACGAGGGTGGGAAACGGCCCCACCGGCTCGTGGAACAGGAGCATGCCGATGGCCAGCATCTGGGCCGTGGTCTTGACCTTGCCCACCATGTTCACCGCCACCCGCGTCCCCTCCCCCGCGTTGGCCATCCACTCGCGCAGGGCGGAGACGGCGATCTCTCGGCCCACGATGACCGCGGCCGGAATGGCCAGCAGGGCCCCGTGGAACCCGTCCCGCTGCGAGCCCACCAGGAGGATGAGCGCCACCGCCACCATGAGCTTGTCCGCCACCGGGTCGAGGAAGGCGCCGAAGGCCGACTGCTGGTCCAGGCGCCGGGCCAGGTAGCCGTCCAGCCAGTCGGTGATCCCGGCCAGGGCGAAGACGATGGTGGTCACCAGGTGATTGAGGGGCACGGGCAGGAGGTAGAACACCAGTACGAAGACCGGGATCAGGGCGATGCGCAGCCAGGTGAGCAGGTTGGGGACGTTGAGGCCTGTGCCGGCTGGTGCGCCCAATGGTGTTCAGTCCGCGTGCAGATGCTGGTAGATGCGTTCGGCCAGGCGGCGCGAGATCCCCTCCACGCTGGCCAGTTCCTCCACGCCGGCCCGCGCCACCTCCTGCAGCCCGCCCAGCTGGCGCAGCAGGCGCTGGCGGCGCTTGGGACCGAGGCCCGGGATGTCCTCCAGCGGCGACCGGCGCCGGCGCCGCGCCCGTCGCTGCCGGTGGCCGGTGATGGCGAAGCGGTGGGCCTCGTCGCGCACCTGCTGCAGCAGGTGCAGGGCCGGGGAGTCCGGCGGCAGTATAAGAGGGTCGGCGGTGAGCGGCAAGGCGCCGCCCGCGCCCACCACGTGCAGGGTCTCCTCGCCCGGACGGCGCGCCGGCCCCTTGGCGATGGCCACCACCGGCAGCCCGCCCAGCTCCAGTTCCGCCAGCACCTCGAGGGCCTGGCGCAGCTGCCCCGGGCCGCCGTCGATGAGCAACAGGTCCGGCAGCACCCCGTCCTCGGCCTGCACCCGCCGGTAACGGCGGGCCAGGGCCTGGCGCAGGGCCGCGTAGTCGTCGCCCGGCTCCACCCCCTCGATGTTGTAGCGGCGGTAGTCGGACTTCACCGGCCCGGAGGCATCGAACACCACGCAGGCAGCCACCGTGGCCTCGCCCCGGGTGTGGCTCACGTCGAAGCACTCCAGGCGCGCGGGGGGCTCCGCCAGCCCCAGGGCCCGGGCCAGGGCCTCCAGGCGGCGCCCCACCGTGGCGCGGCTGGTCAGGTGTGCGGCCAGGGCCGCGCGTGCGTTGGTGGCCGCGAGTTCCAGCCAGCGGGCCTTCTCGCCGCGGCTGGCCCCGCGCACGGCCACGGCGCGGCCCGCGGCCCCGGCCAGGGCCGCCTCGAGCCAGCCGGCCTCGGCCACCGCCGGGCGCGTGAGCACCAGCGGCGGCACTTCGCGCTGCATCCCCCCGTCCCCGGCCAGGTAGTACTGGGGCAGAAAGGCCGCCAGCAACCCGGCCGCGTCGAGCTGCTCCGGGTTGCGCGGAAAGAACGCCCGGTTGCCCAGGTTGCGGCCGCCGCGGATCTGGAACACCTGCACGCAGGCGGCGTCCGCTTCCACGTGGGCCGCCACCACGTCCACGTCCTGGCCCCCGGCGCCGGTGACGTACTGGCGCTCCTGGACCCGGCGCAGGGCGGTGATGCGATCGCGGCAGCGGGCCGCGTGCTCGTACTCCAGGGCCGCGGCGGCCGCCTCCATCTCCGCCACCAGCTCGTCGATGACCTGGGTGGACCGTCCCTCCAGGAACATCACCGCGTGGCGCACGTCCTCGGCGTAGCGCTCCGGGGACACCCGGCCCACGCAGGGGGCGGTGCAGCGGCCGATCTGGTGCTGCAGGCACGGGCGCGAGCGGTTGCGGAACACGCTGTCCTCGCACTGGCGGACGGGAAACACCTTCTGCAGCAGGTTGAGGGTTTCGCGCACCGCCGCCGCCGACGGATAGGGGCCGAAGTAGCGCCCGCGACCGGTGCGGGCCCCGCGGTGGAAGGCGAAGCGGGGAAACTCGCCGTCGCTGAGGTAGATCCAGGGATAGCTCTTGTCGTCACGGTAGATGACGTTGTAGCGCGGCCGCAGGCTCTTGATGAGGTTGTTCTCCAGCAGCAGGGCCTCGGCCTCGTTGCGTGTCACCGTGACCTGGATGTCGCGCACCTGGGCCACCATGACGCGGGTCTTGGGGCTGTCCAGCCGGGTGCGGAAATAGCTCGCCACGCGCCGCCGCAGGTTGCGCGCCTTGCCCACGTAGATCACCTCGCCGGAGGCATCCAGCATGCGGTAGACTCCGGGCCGCGTGGTGAGCGTGCGCAGGAACGCCCGGTGATCGAAGGCCGGGGTCTCGTTCATGCCGCGTCCAGGTGCCGGCGGATGCCGGCGAACACGCGCCGGAACATGGCCGGCGTGAGGCGCCGGGTCTGGGTGTTGTAGCGGCTGCAATGGTAGGAATCCACCAGCCGGCGATCGCGGTCCAGCGCGTGCCAGGCGCCGTGAGCGAAGGGGAAATCGGCCTGGCGCAGGCCCAGGGCCCGGATCACCGCCCGGTGGGCCACGGCCCCCAGGGCGAGGATCACGGCCGCCGGCGGCAGGGCCCGGAGCTCGGCCGCGAGAAACCCGTTGCAGGCGGCCACCTCGGCGCCGCTGGGCCTGTTCCGGGGCGGCAGGCACTTGACCGCGTTGGTGATGCGGCAACCGTGCAGGCGCAGGCCGTCGTCGGCCGCCACCGACTCGGGGCGATCGGCGAAGCCGTACCGGTACAGTGTCTCGTAGAGCAGGATGCCGGCATGGTCCCCGGTGAAGGGCCGGCCGGTGGCATTGGCCCCGTGCAGGCCCGGCGCCAGTCCCACCACCAGCAGCCGCGGGCGGGCGGCGCCGAAGGGCGGCACCGGGGCGGCATGGTAGCCGGGGTGACGGCGGCGCACCTCGCGCAGGTGCCGGGCCAGCCGCGGGCAGCGGCGGCAGGCGGGATCGAACATCGTGGTCATGGTCCGTTATGCTAACAGGATGGCGCCGGAGGTCATCCCGGCCCGCGTGCCCGCGCCTGTTCCCGCTCCGGCGCGGATGACATGATTTTATAATTTACATTAAGATATTATCTCAATCTATTGTTTGTAAATGAATAATCCAGACTCACAATCCGGCCAGCGCCCGGTGATGGTGGCGGTGATGGAGCTGGGCATCACCCCCCACCTGCTGGCCGCAGCCGAGACCGCGGGCCTGGAGCCGGTGGTGTGCGCGCGCATGCGCAAGGGCCTGGCCGAGATCCGGCGCCACCGGCCCCGGGTGGTGCTCGCGGAGTTCGTGTTCGACAACGGCTTTCCCAACCGCATCAGCAACTTCGAGACCCTCCTGGCCGGCCTGCAGAAAGAGTGCCCCGAGGCCCGGCTGGTGGCGGTGGCCTTTCCCGAGGACCGCCCCCACCTGGAACAGCTCGCCCGGCGCCACCCCATTCACACCGTCCTGTTCCACCCGGTGGATGCCGGGGCCCTGGGCCGGGCCCTGGGGGACGCCCTGGCCGCCTGACCGCCGTCATGCTCATCACCATTCCCAAGGTCCTGGATGCCGACACCCTGCGCCGGGTGCGCGAGGTGCTCCACCGGGCGCCGTTCCAGGACGGCCGCCTGTCGGCGGGCATGCACGCGGAGCGGGTCAAGCACAACGAGGAGGTCAGCCCCCGGGCCCGGGAACTGGAGGAGCTCAACCGGCTGGTCATGGGGCCCCTGGTGGCCCGTCCCGAGTACCAGCACGGGGCCCTGCCCCAGCGGGTGGCGGTGCCCTTCTATGCCCGCTACCGGCCCGGCATGGCCTACGGCGACCACATCGACGATCCCGTCATGGGTCCGCCCGGCGGCCGCTACCGGTCCGACGTGTCCATCACCGTGTTTCTCAGCGGGCCCGAAGAGTACGACGGCGGCGAGCTGGTCATCCGCACCACCTTCGGTGAACAGCGGGTCAAGCTGCCGGCCGGAGACGCGGTGCTCTACCCCTCCTCCAGCCTGCACCGGGTGGCCGAGGTGACCCGGGGCGAGCGCCTGGTGGCGGTGACCTGGGCCCAGAGCATGGTGCCCGATCCGGCCCGGCGCGAGCTGCTCTACGAACTCAACCTGGCCCGCGAGCACCTGCTGCGCGAGGCCCCGGAGGACGAGGCCACCGCCCGGGTGGATCACGCCTACGTCAACCTCATGCGCATGTGGGCGAGGGTCTGACGGGCACGAAAAAGCCCGCCGCGGCGACGCCGGGGCGGGCCTTTCCGGTTCGATCCGGACCGGTTACGGGTGCGAGCCCTTCTCCTGGTGGGCCAGCTCCACCACCTTCATGGCCAGGTCACGGTACTTCTGGCGGAAACCGTCCAGCTCGTGGCCGGCCGGCGGCACGTAGTACTCCTGTGGATCGATGCCATGCTCGTGTTCATATTCCATGAACTTCTTCTGCATCTCGAGCATTTCCTTGATGAGTTTCTGCTTCTCGCTCATGCCGGGTACCTCGAAATTGGGGGTGCCGAATTCTTCAGTGGCGCGACCATAGCCCATGGCCGCGCGGCCATCCATATCCCCAATGGGGGATGGGTCAATAGCCGCCCTTGCGCCGGGTCTCCGGCAGGCCCGCGATCTTGGCGCCCTGCTTGGAGGGCATGAGGGGGAAGAGCTCGAAGGTGTCCTTGGACTGCAGGCGCCTGCCCCATTTCTCGCTCATGGCCTTGAGGATGGTGCGCTCGTTGGGCTGGTTGCCGTTGTTCTCGAAGTACTCCTCGCGGAGGTAGTGGATGATGTCCCAGTGCTTGTCCGTGAGCTCGATGCCCTCGGCCGCGGCGATGACCCTGGCCAGATCCTCGCTCCACTGGGTGGGGTCGCTCAGATATCCGTTGGCATCCGTCTCGTAGGTGACACCATTGAGTTCGTAAGGCATTGAGTCCTCCAAAGTATTGCTTGTTAAACAGATATATACAATGGATTATTAATGTTGATTCTTGGAACTCGCCCTCAGTCGTCGCCCTCGGACTTCACCGCCGCGATGCCCTTGTGGGGCAGGAACAGGCCGCAGCCCAGCTTGCGCCCGTCGCCGAGTCCCTCCTGCTGCAGCCGCACCGATTCCTCCGGGCTCAGGTCCGCCACCATGAGGGAACGGGTGTGGAGGACCCCACCGGGGAGGCGGAAGCAGTGGGGCCGTCCCGCCATGAGCTTGCGCACGCCCACGCCCAGCTCGCGCAGCCCGGCCGCCGCCCGCTCCAGGAAGGCGGTCTCCTCCTCGTCCGGCTCCGCCACCACGTAGCGGGCGAACACGACGGCGCTGGCCACGAACAGCTTCTCCGCCGCCTCCCCCACCTCCAGCACGTGCCCGGCCACGTCCAGGCGCTGCCCGGTCAGGGCGCGGGCGTCGGCCACCCGCTCCCGCGGCAGGCGCAGGCTCATGCGGGTGCGGCGCGAGACGTACAGCAGTTCGGTGTCCGGGTCCTCGGGCCGGAACCAGCCATTGCCCGACTCGGCCACGTGAATGAGGTGGATGCCGGCCCGGGGCTCATCGGCCAGCCACGGCAGGGCCTCGAGCAGCGCCGTGGACAGGGCATGGGCGTGGTCCACGGGCAGGGTACGGGCCCGGATGCGGAAGGACAGGTCCAGCACGTCGTCCGGAACCGTGTACTCCCGCGGCTTCTTCTCTTCCTGCCAGAACAGGGCCAAGGATCACCTCCTGCCGGCGGTGGCAAAGGCCACTTCCAGCTTTTCCTCCCAGTCCTCGGGGGTGTCGGCGAACGGCGGGCGCACGTCCATGCGGAAAAACATCTCGCCCTGGCGGGCGCGCTCGCGCACCACCTCCACCAGCTCCTCGAAGGTCTCCAGCTCGTGGTGCTGGAGCAGGATCTCGCTCAGCCACAGCACGGCGTCAGTCCTCCGTCCCCGTGGGCACGGTGCCGTCGATGCGGTCGTAGTACCGGGCCCGGTACAGCAGCCGCCCGCCGCCGGGCCCGTCCTCGAAGCCGTCGCGCCGGTGCAGGACGTTGTTGCAGACCACGCCCTCGCCCGCCTGCAGGCGGCAGGTGAGGGCATCGCGCTGCTCCTCCACCACCAGCTCCCGCAGCCGCGCCGCCGCCCGCCGCACCAGGGGGTCGTCTTTCCAGATCACGTTGCGGGTGCGGGCGCTGTAGCGCATGTGCAGCCAGCCGGTGTGCGGATCGACGGAGAACACGGGCCCGGCCTGGGCCCCGCGCAGCGGCTCCCCCTCCGCCGTGTTGGGCGGGATCACGAGGGCGTCGGGCTGCATGAGGGCCTCCACCAGGGCCGGGTCCTCGTCACGCAGGCGGATGTAGACCAGCTCGTGGTCCAGCAGGCCGTTGGCCCCGCCCCGCTGCGCCGGGCGCACGCAGTGCAGGACCATGGCCCGGATCCGGCGCTCCGGGCGATTGTAGTAGCCGTCGGTGTGCCAGTTGAGCGGCTTGTCGGTGTACGGGATGTAGTGCCGGTGGCGGCCGGCCGGGTTCACCTGCAGGGCGGTGATGCGGTCCTCGTCCGCACACAGGTTGCCGTCCAGCCGCTCCAGCCCCAGGGCCCGGCCCAGGGCCCGCACCCCGGCCTTGTCCAGCGGGGCGCGGCTGCGGTACACGGCCATGTTGTACCGGCGGCACTTCCCGCGCAGGGCCTCCAGTTCGTCCGCGGTGGGCCGGGCCGCATTCGCCAGCTCCACCACCAGGTCGTCCGGGGACCGCGCCCGCCCCGCCAGCTTGCGCTCCCGCCACCGGGCGTAGGCCCGCGCATCGGCCAGGTCGAAGGGGCCGGGATACCCAGACGCCGGGTGCGGTTGTTCTATATAAATAGCGTTCATGGACTCTGCGGCGGCAGGCACGGTTCCACGCGGAAAATGGGCTCATTTATGCCCCAAGACCATAGAAAATCTTATATCCCAATAGGGATAAGCATGGTATTTCCCCCCATCCCATGGGGGGGGTTTGCGCCCCGTTGCCGTGGACCTAGACTTTGCTCCCCAGCAGAACGGCTTGCCGGCCGGGTCCCGCGGCGCTGGGACGAGTGACGGGGCGCCTGCGCGGGGGTATTATACAGCCCCTCGCCTGCAGGCCCGATTCGCGTGTCAGGCGCTGGACCCGGTCTGAACCCTATACCCAGTCATCATTCGTGTAAGGAGTGCGCCATGGCTAAAGACATCCACGAAACGCCGATGCTCGACGAGCTGGAAAACGGCCCCTGGCCCAGCTTCATCTCCGGCATCAAGCGCTTGCGCGACCAGCATCCCGATGAGCGCATCAACAAGATGGCCAACGACCTGCTCGGCCAGCTGGAACATTCCTACGAGACGCGCAAGGGTTACTGGAAAGGCGGCACGGTGAGCGTCTTCGGCTATGGCGGCGGCATCATCCCGCGTTTCTCCGAGGTGGCCGACGCCTTCCCCGAGTCCAAGGAGTTCCACACCCTGCGCGTGCAGCCGCCCGCCGGCAACTTCTACACCACCGACATGCTCAACCAGCTCGCCGACAGCTGGGAGAAGTGGGGTTCCGGTCTCATCACCTTCCATGGCCAGACCGGCAACATCATGTTCATCGGAACCACCACCGAAAACACGCAGCACTTCTTCGACGAGATCAACGACTATGGCTGGGACCTCGGTGGCGCCGGTCCCTGCGTGCGCACCGGCATGTCCTGCGTCGGTTCCGCCCGTTGCGAGATGTCCTGCGCCAACGAGCAGACCATTCACCGCACCCTGCTGAACCGCTTCACCGATGATGTGCACCGGCCGGCCCTGCCCTACAAGTTCAAGTTCAAGATCTCGGGCTGCCCCAACGACTGCGTGAATGCCATCGAGCGTTCCGATTTCGCCATCATCGGCACCTGGCGCGACAACATGAAGATCGACCAGGATGCGGTGAAGGAATTCATCGCCAAGAAGGGCCGCGAGTACGTGATCGAGAACGTCACCAGCCGCTGCCCCACCAACTGCATGACCCTGAACGACGATGACACCCTGACCGTCGACGATCACAACTGCGTGCGCTGCATGCACTGCCTCAACGTCATGCCCAAGGCCCTGCACCCCGGGGACGACAAGGGCGTGACCATCCTCATCGGCGGCAAGCGCACCCTGAAGATCGGCGACCTCATGGGCACCGTCATCGTGCCGTTCATGAAGCTGGAGACCCAGGAGGACTACGACCGCCTGGTGGAGCTGGCCGAGAACACCATCGACTTCTGGGCCGAGAACGGCCTGGAGCACGAGCGCTGCGGCGAGATGATCGAGCGCATCGGCCTGGTCAACTTCCTGGAGGGCATCGGCGTCGATGTCGACCCGCACATGGTCTCCCACCCGCGCCAGTGCTCCTACATCCGCACCGACGGCTGGGACGAAGAGGCCGAGAAGTGGTACCAGCGCAAGATGGAAGAAAAACAGCAGGCTGCGGGCTGAACGCGCGCTTGCATTCGAGAAGTTTGACAACTTAGGAGGCAGACATGTCTATGGAAAACATGCGTCAGCCCATCGAGTCCGGATGTCCTGACGGTTTCCAGTACATGCATCCGGTGATGCGGCGCAACTACGGCCTGTGGAAGTACCACGAGCACCCGCGTCCCGGCGTGCTGCGCCACGTGGCCTACAGCGGCGACGAGATCTGGACCGTCAAGGCCGGCACCCAGCGCATCCTGGATCTCTACACCCTGCGCAAGCTCACCGAGATCGGTGACAAGTACGGCGAGGGCTACGTCCGCTTCACCCTGCGCAGCAATATCGAGTACATGGTGGCCGACAAGAACAAGGTCGAACCCCTGATCAAGGCCCTCGAGGAGGCCGGGTTCGTGGTGGGCGGCACCGCCAACTCGGTGACGACCCTGTCCCACACCCAGGGCTGGCTGCACTGCGACATCCCCGGCACCGACGCCTCCGGCGTGGTGAAGGCGATGATGGACGAGCTCATCGACGAGTTCCGCAACTGCCGCATGCCCAACCGCGTGCACATCACCACCTCCTGCTGCCAGATCAACTGTGGTGGCCAGGGCGACATCGCCATCAACGTCCAGCACACCAAGCCGCCCAAGATCAACCACGACCAGGTGGCCAACGTGTGCGAGCGCCCGGCCGTGGTGGCCCGCTGCCCGGTGGCGGCCATCCGCCCGGCCATGGTCAACGGCAAGCCCTCGCTGGAGGTGGACGAGAAGAAGTGCATCTGCTGCGGTGCCTGCTATCCGCCCTGCCCGCCCATGCAGATCAACGACGCCGAGCACACCAAGCTCGCGATCTGGGTCGGCGGCAACCACTCCAACGCGCGTGGCAAGCCCACCTTCCAGAAGCTGGTGGCGGCCGGCATCCCCAACAACCCGCCGCGCTGGCCGGAGGCGACTGCCATCGTCAAGCGCATTCTCAAGGCGTACCAGGAGAATGCCAAGGACTGGGAGCGCATCAACGACTGGATCGAGCGCATCGGTTGGCCGCGGTTCTTCGAGCTGACCAACCTGCCGTTCACGAAGTACCATGTTGACAACTGGCGTGGTGCCCGGAACAGCCTGAATGCCTCGACCCATATCCGTTTCTAAGGCAAGCAGTCCGGAGGTATAAACGGATATGAAGTTTGGCATTCTGGTCAACGAAGGACCTTACAACCATCAGGCGTCCGATACGGCATACCAGTTCACCAAGGCGGCGCTGGAGAAGGGACACGAGATCTTCCGGGTCTTCTTCTACAACGACGGTGTCAACAACGGCACCCGCTTCGGAGTTCCGCCGCAGGACGACCGCAACATCACCAAGCTCTGGTCGGAGCTGGCCGAGAAGCACAATCTCGACCTGGTGGTGTGCGTGGCCGCCGCCCAGCGGCGCGGTATCCTGGACGCCGACGAGGCCAAGCGGCACGGCAAGGACGGTGACAACATCGCCCCCGGCTTCCGCATCTCCGGCCTGGGTCAGCTGATCGAGGCCGGCATCCAGGCGGATCGCCTGGTCGTGTTCGGTGATTGACGGCAGGGGGTTGAAAAATGTCGGTCAAGAAGTTCATGTACGTGAACCGCAAGGCGCCCTACGGGACGATCTACGCCCTGGAGTCGCTGGAAGTGGTCCTCATCGGGGCCGCCTTCGAGCAGGACGTCTCGCTGGCGTTTGTCGATGATGGCGTCTACCAGCTCATGAAGGGTCAGGACACCAGCGAGGTGGGAATGAAGAACTTCTCCCCCACCTACAACGCCCTGGGTGACTACGACGTCAACAAGCTCTACGTCGAGAAGGAGTCACTGGAGGAGCGTGGCCTGACGGTGGACGACCTCATGCCGCTCACCTACGAGGACGAGAACGACGACTACAAGGAAAAGCCGTCCATCCGGGTGGTCACCAGCGAAGAGCTGTCGGCCATTATGGACGAGCAGGACGTGGTTCTGAGTTTCTGAGGGGTAGCGGACATGGCAATGCTTCACACCATCAACAAGTCCCCGTTCGAGCGCAATTCGCTGGACAGTTGTCTGCGTCTCGCCAGGGACGGGGGGTCCGTCCTGCTCATCGAGGACGGCGTCTACGCGGCCACCAAGGGCACCAAGGTGGCTGACAAGGTTACCGCGGCCATGGGACGTATGAAGTTCTACGTGCTGGGCCCGGACATGAAGGCCCGTGGAATCAGCGAGGACAAGATCCTGGACGGCATCCAGGTCGTCGATTACGGCGGATTTGTCGATCTCGTCGCCGAGCACGACAACGTCCAGTCCTGGCTGTGACACGCTGAAATACCTGCAAACCGAGGAGAACGCACCATGCCCATCGAAGTCAATGGTAAGACCCTGGAGACCGACGAGGAGGGATACCTCGCCAACCTGAGCGACTGGAGCCCCGAGGTGGCCGAGGCCATGGCCAAGGCTGACGGCCAGGAGCTCACCGACGCCCACTGGGAAGTCATCAACTTCCTGCGCGAGTACTACGAGGAGTACCAGATCGCTCCCGCCGTGCGCGTGCTGACCAAGGCCATCGGCAAGAAGCTGGGTGCCGACAAGGGCAACAGCAAGTACCTGTACGAGCTGTTCCCGTATGGCCCGGCCAAGCAGGCCTGCAAGTACGCCGGTCTGCCCAAGCCGACCGGTTGCGTCTGAGGCGAAATCCGTGATCGGAGGGGGCATCGTCCCCCTCCGGTTCCTTCGCCCCGTGCAGAGGAAGTAGCGAGGATGTCGGCACTGTCCATTACCTACGCGGTTCTGTTCGTCGTGGCCACGCTGATCCTGGTCATCGGCCTGGCACGCAAGATCTGGCAGTACGCGACGACCCCGGCGCCGCTGAAAATCCCCACCACCCCGGCCCCGACCACAGTGGGCGGCGTGGTGCTGCGCATGGCCCGGGAGGTCGTGCTGTTCGCCAGCCTGTTCAAGTCCAACAAGTGGATCTGGATTTTCGGCTGGATGTTCCATTTTGCCCTGTTGCTGGCATTCTTCCGCCACCTCCGGTATGCCCTGCCCCCGGATTCATGGCTGCACGCCCTGGTGAGCTTCGAGCTGGTTCAGGCGGCCGGCAAGTACGGCGGCTATGCCATGCTGGTGGGCCTGCTGGGGCTCCTGACGCGGCGCGTGGTGGTCGACCGCGTCCGTTACATCTCCAGCCCATCGGATTACCTCATGCTGTTGCTGCTGCTGGGTATCGCGGCAACCGGCATGCTGATGTCGTTCGTCTCCCACACCGACATCGTGGGTCTCAAGCAGTTCGTCCTGGGACTGATCTACTTCGACTGGCAGCCGCTGCCCGACGACGGGCTGCTGATCACCCATCTGTCGCTGGTGCTCATCCTGATGGTGGTGTTCCCGGTGAGCAAGCTGCTCCACGCCCCCGGCGTGTTCTTCAGCCCCACCCGCAACCAGGTGGACAACCCGCGCGAACAGCGCCACCTCGCTCCCTGGGCCGCCGAGATGGAGGCCCGTGAGGCCAGCGCCAAGTCCAGTGCTCAGTAACCGGTTCGAGGAACAATAACGTGGCAGACTTCGAAACACCGGCCATCAGGGAATACCCGGTCATCCCGCACCTGAAGGTGGGGGTGATGTCTCACAGCAAGCCCTTCCTGTCCAAGGAGGAGTTCCAGAAGCCGCTGGGCTACCCCGGCGAGCTGGTGGACAACTGGCAGGAAAAGGCCATCGAGAAGATGGGCGAGCTGCTGGGCAAGTACCGCTCCTTGCGCGTGTTCCTCGACTCGTGCGTCAAGTGCGGTGCCTGCACCGACAAGTGCCATTACTATCTCGGCACAACAGATGCCAACAACATGCCGGTGGCCCGCCAGGACCTCCTGCGCAAGGTCTACCGCCGTTACTTCACCTTCGCCGGCAAGTACTTCCCCAAGTTGGTGGGCGCCGTGGACCTGACCAAGGAAGTTCTCGACGAGTGGTACTCCTACTTCCACCAGTGCTCCCAGTGCCGGCGCTGCTCGGTCTACTGTCCCTACGGCATCGATACCGCCGAGATCTCCATGGCCGCGCGCGAGATCATGGACTCGGTGGGCGTGGGGCAGAAGTACTGCAACGAGATCATCGGCAAGGTATTCAAGATCGGCAACAACCTGGGCCTGCCGGAGCCGGCCCTGGCCGATACCCTCGAGGGGCTGGAGGAAGAGGTCAAGGAGGACACCGGCGTCGACGTCCGGTACCCGCTGGACGAGAAGGGGGCCGAGGTCCTGCTGGTGACCCCGTCGGCCGACTTCTTCGCCGAGCCCCACGTGGACGGGCTCATCGGCTACGGCAAGGTGTTCCACCAGGCCGGCATCAGCTGGACCCTCAGCTCGCACGCCTCCGAGGCCGCCAACTTCGGCATGTTCATCGGCAGCTACGAGAACATGCGCCGCATCTCCATGCGCATCCGCGAGGCGGCCCTCGATCTCGGCGTCAAGCGCATCGTTTTCGGCGAGTGCGGCCATGCCTGGCGCGTGGCCTATGCCTTCCTCAATACGCTCGCCGGACCGTTCGATTTCCTG
>Ga0256830_1001384_pt1 | contig 17279 bp, 21 predicted proteins | sample 128326metaG_FD_190537 | JGI IMG/M metagenome (GOLD analysis project Ga0256830, IMG submission 190537) | Hydrothermal vent microbial communities from Lau Basin, Pacific Ocean - 128-326 | ecosystem: Environmental > Aquatic > Marine > Hydrothermal vents | place: Pacific Ocean: Lau Basin | collected... | reverse complement strand
AGGATTTTTACTATCAACCGGATAAGACTTTGTGAGCTTTTCCTGAGAAGCCTGCCAATAAGCTCGTATTTTTCCGATGGAGATAGTCTATCGGGTCTTTCCGGGAGTGAGCAAAACCACTGCGAAAATGTTAAGATGGTTAAAATGAGAAAATCGCTTGATGAAATAAAGAAAATCCTCAAAAAACATGAAAAGGAACTCAAAGAAAAGTATGGAGTTATGAAGATCGGTATCTTTGGTTCTTATTTGAAAGGATACGCTAAAGAAGAGAGTGATCTTGATATTCTGGTGGAGTTTGATCCTGATGCAAAGATTAGTCTTTTAGATTTTGTTGAATTAGAAAATTATCTCAGTGATTTGGTTGGGGTAAAGATTGATTTGATTGAAAAGTCTGCATTGAAGCCGAGAATTGGTAAACAGATATTAGGTGAGGTTGTATACTTATGAATAAATATTAAATTTTTGCACCCCTCTGGCTCAGGCGCTAAATCCCGCTCGCCAAGTCGAGGAGCACCGCTCTTGGGTCCTTGGCCTTTACAACGCCGCTGGCGAGGAGCACCCCCTCTGCACCGAGCTCGATGGCGGCGCGCACATCCTCGCCGGTGCTTATTCCGGCGCCGCAGAGCACCGTAACATTTCTATCTATCTCCTTCACAGCCTCAACGCTCTGCTGCACCACCTCGGGCTCGGCCTTAGATACGGGGATGCCCGTGCCAATAAGGGCAGGAGGCTCAACCGCTATGCAGCTGGGCGAGAGCTCGGCACACGCTTTGCTTGTGGCTATGTTGTTGGTGCACACCACGGTGTACAGCTCCAGCTCCTTCGCCCGTGCCACTATCGCATCTATGTCCGCGAGGCGGAGGCGGTGCTCGCTGTGGTTCACCAGCGTGCCAACTGCGCCGGCTTCCTTAACCGCTTCAAGCACCACATAGCCGGTGTGCGAACCCGGGGAGAAAGCCTCCACGTGCTGCGCCAGCACGGGTATGCTCACCTCCCTCGCAACAAGCGCGAGGTCCACCTGCTGCGGACAGTAGGCGATGCTCACCCCGGTTTCCTCGGCAACGCTCTCGCACAGCCTCGCAAGCTCAACATCGCGCGCCCCCATGCTTTCGCTGTAAGCCTTGACGTTCAGCATTATCACCGGCGTCCTTATCTTCATGTGCTGCACCACCTACTCCACCCTCTCAAAGCGCTCCTCCAGGCGCTTGAGCACTCCTGGTAAGGTGGTGTACTCCATATCCTCCAGAGGCAGGCGGTGCGGCTCGAAGGGGCCGTGCCTGCGCATGTACTCGGCCACCTCCTGCGCCTTTTTGCGGGTGTAGTCGAAGGCGGGGTCGTCGAAAAGGTCGACGGGCCCAACAAGCCTGCCGTTGCTTAGCTGGAAGCCTGCCGCAACCACGCGCGGCGGGCCGTCGAAGCGGGTGCACCTCGCATCCTTGAAGCTCACCGGCATCACCGGCCCGTTGTGGGAGCCCCGCATCCAGCCGCTCACCAGATGCGGGAAGGCAAAGGCCTCGAGCACTTCGCCAAGCGCTGGCAGGCCTGACTGCGCCCTCACGAGAGCCACAGGATCGTCCTTGCCCACGTACTCGCCTGCGATCTGGTAGAGCTTCTCTGTGCTCACAACCGCAACCGCCTCCTCACTGCTTATGCTGTGCCCCTCCTTGGGATAAACGCGCTTTATCACGTAGCGCGACTTCGCGCCGATTAGCGCAAGAAGGTCGTACATCTCCTCCGGTGCGGAGAGCACAACACGGCGGTGCTCCATTATGTCCCACACCTCAAATCTAAAGCCGGAGTGAAGCGCCGGGTCTATCACCAAGCCAGCGGTGTTGAAGGGGTCGGCGAAGATTCTGAATATGGGCAGGTTGAAGGCACCAGGCTCTGTTTTGTCCATCATAAACGCCACAAGCGGCTCTGACTTGCGCTCCTTAAGCTCCAGCTCCGCCACACCCGGCCCCATGCCGCGCACATTGCCCGAGAAGGCGTCGCTGAGCAAATCCTGCCCCGCGCCGTAGAGCTTCATCTCCTTAGCACGAGCCGTGGCCGCCTCGAAGGCGCTCCACGCCAGGCGGTGCACCTCCTCGCTGTCCACGCCGCGGCGGTGGCTCATCACCAGCTCCAGGTCGTCGCCGGCGCTGAGCACGCGGAAGTCCACTATAATCCCTGTCTCCTTCCCCTCGCTCAGCACCTTCTCGGCCTCGCTTTTAAGCTCCGGGTGCACAGCCACGTGCCCGGGATAGCCACCCACGTCTGCCTTAATCAAACTCACAGTAACCTTCATCTCTCTCACCTCTTACCTCCGAAGTATATCTTCTGCCCGGCGGCGTTGCGCCAGTAGTGCCCGAACTCGGGCGACTTCCAGAGCTCCTTGTCCCTGAAGGTTGGACCCTCCTTGCACACGCGCAGGCCTATGCCGTCAAGCACACACTGCCCGCATATGCCTATTCCGCACTTGAAGTAGCGGTGCAGCGACGCCTGCGTGGGTATGCGCTTCTCCCTGGTTATCGCGAGCACCTTCGCCATCATTATCTCGGGTCCGCAGGTGAAGCACTGGTCGAAGGTCTCCTCCTCCAGCAGCTCGCGCAGCACGTCGGTGGTGAAGCCCTTCTTACCCGCGCTGCCGTCGTCGGTGGAGATGAGCACTCTTCCGCCGGCTTTTTCGATGCGGTCCACGAAGAGGAGCTCGCTCTTGGTTATCGCCCCGATTATCGCTGTAACCTCCTTTCCTTCGCTTAGAGCCTCCTCTGCAAGCGGTGCGAGCGGCGCCACGCCCACGCCGCCGCCCACGAGCAGGAGCCTGTCGCCGTAGACCTTGAAGCCGCGCCCCATGGGCCCGCGTATGCCCAGCAGATCGCCCGGGCTCAGCTCGAATAGGCGGCGCGTAAAGTCGCCCAGGCGGAGCACGGTTATTCCCAGGTCGCCCCTGGTGTAGCTGGCACTCATGGGCTTCTCATCCACACCAGGGAGCCAGACCATCACAAACTGCCCGGGAATTGCGCTCACGTCCAGGTCGAGGATAAACGTCCTTATCCGCTTCGTCTCCTTGATTATCCTCTTAATCTCCACAACCTGCATCTCGTGCATTTCCACTACCTCAGGGCCAGGCCAACAATCTCATCCACACTCGCGTGGCCGTTCTCCTCCAGGTACTCCTTTATCTCCTGGGACACCTTCTTGAAAACAGTTATGCCGCGGTAGAGCACCGCCGTACCTATCTGCACCGCCCTTGCGCCTGCGAGGAAGAACTCCACCGCGTCCCTGCCTGTGGTTATGCCCCCGCAGCCTATCACCGGCACGCTCACTTCTCTGGCAATCTCGTACACGCAGCGCAGGGCGATGGGCTTTATGCACGGCCCCGAAAGACCGCCGACCTCGTTTCCAAGCACAGGCTTTGCGGTGGTGAGGTCTATCTTCATGGCGCGCAGCGCACCAATCGCGGTTATTGCATCCGCGCCAGCGTCCTCGCAGGCTTTTGCTATGGCTACAATATCCCCCGCGCCGGCGGTGAGCTTCGCTATCACCGGCAGGCTGACCTTATTTTTAACCTCCCTCACCACCTCGGAGGCGAGCTCCTCGCTGTACCCGAAGAAGGCGCCCGCCTTGCCCACGTTGGGGTAGGAGATGTTCAGCTCTATTGCAGAGACGCCGTAGCTCTCCAGCTTCTCCGCAACGGTGGCGTACTCAGCGAAGTTGAAGCCATAAACGCTGCCTATAACCGGAACACCGCCCTCCCTGGCAACGCGAATCTCCTCGCCGAACTCCTCGTAGCCGGGGTTCGCCAAGCCAATGGCGCTTATCAGCCCGCCGCTTATCTCCACCACCGTCGGATTCCTGTGCCCCTCCCTCGGGGTCAGGCCGATGGACTTGGTTACAATCGCCCCGGCTCCGCCGCTTTTCGCAACGCGCTTCAAAGCTGCGCCGCTCGTGCCCAGGATGCCGCTCGCCAGCATGGTGGGGTTTCTCAGCCTTATCCCGCAGAGCTCAACCTCCAGCATGCTCCTTACTCCAGAGCCTTGCCTACGTAGCCTGCGAGCTCAACCATGCGGTTGCTGAAGCCCCACTCGTTGTCGTACCACGCAAGAACCTTGGCGAGGTTGCCCCTGCCCCCTATCACCTTTGTTAGCAGCCCGTCCACAATCGCCGAGTGGGGGTTGCCTATTATGTCGCTCGAGACGAGGGGAACCTCTGAGTACTGCAGAATTCCGCGAAGCTCGCCCTCCGCGGCACTCCTGAGCGCGGAGTTTATCTCCTCCCGCGTCACCTCCTGCTCCAGCTCAACCACCAGGTCGGTTATGCTGCCATCCGCGACAGGAACGCGCAGGGACATGCCATCCAGCCTGCCCGCGAGCTCGGGCAGCACGAGCCCAATTGCCTTCGCAGCCCCCGTTGTGGAGGGCACTATGTTTATCGCCGCGGCTCTCGCCCTGCGAAGGTCTTTGCTCTGCGCGTCCAGAAGGCGCTGCGACGCCGTGTATGCATGGCAGGTGGTCATCAGCCCGCGCTTCACACCGAAGCTCTCGTGCAGCACCTTGACCAGGGGTGCGAGGCTGTTGGTGGTGCAGGAGGCGTTGGAGATAATGTGGTGCCTCCCGGGGTCGTAGCTCCTGTGGTTCACACCCATCACTATGGTTATGTCAGGCTCCTTCGCCGGCGCTGAGATTATCACCTTCTTTGCCCCTGCTTCCAGGTGCTTGCCCGCCCCCTCGCGGTCCCTGAAGAAGCCTGTGCACTCCAGCACAACCTCAACGCCCAGCTCCTCCCAGGGCAGCTTCGCCGGGTCGCGCTCCGCAAGCACGCGAAGCTTGCGTCCATCCACGGTTATCCCATCATCCTCTGCCTCTACCTCTGCCTCAAAGGTGCCGTGCACAGAGTCGTACTTCAGCAGGTGAGCCAGCGTCGGGGCGTCGGTTAAATCGTTGACGGCGACGATGTCAATTCCCTCGCGGAAGCCGCCGTTGCGGTAGGCGGCGCGGAAGATGCACCTGCCTATCCTCCCGAAGCCGTTGATACCTACCCTGACCATGCTTCTCCTCCTCGCCGTGATGCTATTGCATTTCCGTGGTAGGATTTAAAGTTTTTCATAGGATTATTTGAGCATCAGCACCAGATCGCGCCTGCCAGGAGTTACCTCGCTGCCCAGACGCACATCAATCTCATCGCCCGCCTTCCATCCCGCGAGACGCACCAGCTCCCGGGGAAGCTGGATGTAATATTCACCCTTCATGGTCTTCTGCAGCTTAACCATGTTCTCATCTCACCTCCGATTATGATTTGTGTGCGTATGCGTAAAAAGCTTTATATCCTGCGGTGAGAATAGATAAATCAATGAAGATGTTATACGGGGAAAGGGCACAGGTCAGTCTGGAATTTATCCTCCTTGTCGGCGGCGTGCTTGTGGGAGCCCTCACCATATTCACCCTGAGGGACTCCATCAGAAACTTCTCACAGGTTATAACCGACTGGGTGGACGCTGAGAGAAACATTTCCATCGCCCAGGTGACCAGATAGCTACTTTTTGTTGTTGAAATGCACCTCCCTGTGGTGCTCATCGTATGGCTCCACATGAACAAGCGCCGAAGTAATCTCAGGTATGTTCTCCACTATGCGCGTCTGAACCTGGTGGGCCACCCTGTGAGCCTCCTTCAGGGGCAGGTTTTCGTCCACACATACATGGAGGTCAACCTTGTTGTACGCACCCATGGCATGTACCCTCACCCTGTGCACATCTATTACGCCATCCACATCCTTGCTCAGAGCCTCAATCCTGCGCACCATCTCCGGAGACGGCACAGTTCCCATCAGATTCAGGATGTTCTTCCACCCTATTTCCACGGCGGTTTTGAAGATTAGCAGGGTTATCCCAAGGGCAATCATCGGATCCAGGATGTACAGCCCCTGCGTGTTTGCCAGAATCCCTATGAGGATTGCCACGGAGGTGTAAACATCACCCCTGTAGTTTGCGGCATTTGCTGCCAGTGCGGGGCTTTTTATTCTCTCGGCAACTCTGCGCGTGTACCAGGCAAGGTACGCCTTTCCGGCCAGGTTTAAGAACACCACCAGGATTGCAGAGACTTCCACGGGGCGTGCACCCTGAATTATCCGCGCCGCCGCCTGGCTGGCCAGTTCATACGCCAGGAGTACCAGAATAATTGAGCCTATAAGTCCGGCTATTGCCTCTGCATCGTAGTGGCCGTAGGGGTGGGTATCATCCGCCGGCTTCTGGCTTATCCTCATACCAAGCCAGGTTATCAGAGATGAGAGTGTGTCGGAAAAGGAGTCCAGCGCATCGGCCACAAGGGCAGCGCTTCCTGTGAGCACGCCCGCCACCAGCTTCATCGCCGCAAGGGTGCTGTTTCCAAGTATCCCAACGAGGGCTGCCCTTTCGCCCGTCCGGAATCTCCCGGCATCCATGGTATCTACCTTTTATACTCCATCATCCCATATATATTAAAAGGATGTTCAGACCTGCGCGCATGCTGAAACTCTTCTGCATCGTTCATGAGTCTGCTCTGCAGAACCTGCTGGAACAGCTCCAGAGGCTTGGCTGCGTACAGTTCTTTGACGTAAAAAAGTGCTTTGATTTTCTCAAACCTCTGGACACGGACATGGAGCGGATAATTGCCCTTGAAGAGAGGCTGGAAAATCTGCTCAAAGACCTGTCCCCGGGCAGGGTGGAGAGAGCTGTAAATCGTCTGCTCGGTCCAAGAGCAGTGCCGGTTGAGCTGGTCGAGGCTCTGAGTGCCGGTGCAGTGGAGCAGGCGCTGGACAGGATTGAAGGGGAGTACCGGGAATACTGGCACAGGCTTTCTGAGCTGGAGTCGCGGCTGAAGAGTGCGGAGACTCCCGGGGAGAGGGAAACTATCCTCAGGGCTCTCGAACATCTGAGAAGGGAGCTCCTCCTCTGGAAGAGGAGACGCCGTGTGCATCTGCTTGCACTGAAGGATATGCTTGAAAACCTCAGGCTAAGGGCAGAGGCCTGCCGAATGTTCGGGCGCACCAGGAGCAGTATTGTAATCGCAGGCTGGGTGCCCCAGAAACAGGCCAGCACGGTGTGCCATGCTCTTCAGGAGGCCTCCAGGGGACTTGCCCTCACGCAGCTGGAGCCGCCTTCGGAGAGCGACTCCCCTCCCATTCTTCTGGACAATCCCCGTATAATCAGACCCTACGAGGTGCTTACCACCTCCTACGGTGTTCCGGAGTATAACGGCATAGACCCTACGCCACTGCTGGCGGTGAGCTTTACAGCATTGTTCGGGATGATGTTTGCGGATGTGGGCTACGGCCTTGTGCTCAGCGCACTCAGTCTGAGTTTATATCTGCTTACCACCCGCAGGGAGCGCACAGTAAAGGACATCAACCTGATCCTCTTTTATGCAGGCACCGCCTCCATGTTTTTCGGTCTGCTTGCAGGGGAGTTCTTCGGAGGCATCTTCAAAATTGAGGGTCTGCGCCCCGAATTTCTGGACAATCTCTATCACCTACTCAAAATTTCACTACTTCTGGGAGTGGTTCATATTTCTGTCAGTCTGGTCTCACGAATAGCCTCCGGCAGGGATGTGGGATATTCTCTTTCCCTGCTGCTTGTGCTGTGGGGCGGGATAGCCTGCTTTGTGCATCCGCAGCAGATTTTTGGGCTGATGCTCACTGCCACGGGGCTGCTCGGCCTGGTGCTTGCAACGGGTGCTGTGGCGCTGGAGGAGCTCATCGCCCTGGCGGCCAACGTGATGTCCTACGCCAGGGTCGCTGCACTGGCATCGGTGCACGTGACGCTGTCGAGGCTGCTCACCGGCGCTGTCGAAAGCGTGCCACAGGGGGTGGCCGGTGCTCTTGTGTCCCTTCTGCTCTTCTGCGCAGGAGCTGCATTCATTCTGGTCTCGGGCACCTTTCTGGTTTTTGTTCAGTCGCTCAGGCTCCACTGGCTGGAATTCTTCCGCAGATTCTACTCCGGCATGGGGGAAATGTTTAAGCCCTTCACCTACAAAGCTGAGTACATCTACGTGGTGTGAGGCATCACAATGATATCCAGAATACTCCTTGCCACTGACGGCTCTGCCTTTTCTGAACTTGCCGGAGAGTATGCCATTTTCCTTGCAAAGAAGCTGAAAGCCGAGCTGACAGCTCTCCATGTTTTGAAGCTGGAACCTCCCAAAAGGCTGTCGCCAGAGGAAATTGAGGAGGAGAGGGCAAGAACTGCAAGGCATGTGTTCCGGCATATTGAGAAGCTGGCAGAGGAGGCGGGGGTCAAACTTGAAACTGAGGTCATGATTTCCAGGAATGTGGCAGCCGCAATTCTGGAGGAAGCGAAGTTCGGCGGGTATGAGCTTCTGGTGGTCGGAAGCCTGGGAAGAACTGGTTTGAAAAGGCTGCTGATGGGCAGTGTTTCAGAGCACGTGGTGAGGCACGCTCCCTGTCCTGTGCTTGTTGTGAGGTGAATAAACTGAGATAAACACAATCTGTCCTCTGCTCCTGAAAATGGCAGCTTATTTTTCACAGCCTTCCTGCGGGGTAAACGATTTACACGGATATTTTAATAGTATCCTCCGGGAAAAGGTATTCAAGAGGCAGTCAGGAGGTCATGCAGAATGAGGTGGAAGGTTTTGTGTGCGGTGCTTGCTCTTCTCATGATACCTAGTGCGATGGCCCAGGAGAACCTGACAGAGGTGCCGGTGGGGAGGGATGCTGGAATCACACCGGACTCGCTGCTATACTTCTTCGACAGGCTGATGGAAAAGCTGGAGCTCGCTCTGGCACTGGACCAGGAGAAAAAGATAAAGGTCAGGCTGAAGCATGCTGAAGAGCGCCTGGCGGAAATCAGGGAGATGCAGGAGAAGAGGAAGCCGGAGTTCATAGTGGAGCTCAGCAACGAGTATCTGCGGGAGATTGAGGAGGTGGAGAGGGAGATAGAGCAGGCTGAGAGGAAAGGGGGAAACGTTGCTGAGGTAAAGGTTGAGTTTGTGAATACCACGGCAAGGCATGTGGAGACGCTGAAGCGGGTTTATCAGCTTGTACCGCCGGAGGCGAGGCCTGCGGTGGAGCAGGCGCTCAACGTCTCGATGCAGGGGCTGAGGAAGATAGAGATTGAGATGGAGGAGGGAGAGGTGGAGGTGGAGATAAGCGGCGAGGGCTTTGAGATGGAGATAAGGTCGAGAATACCAGAGGAGGAGCGTGCCAAGGCGGGCAAGCAGGATGGCGAGGGTGAGAGCAGAATTGAAGCCGAAGTGGAGGGTAATGCAACGAAGGTGGAGGTGGAGCTCCCGGGTGTTGAGTATGAGCTGAGGTTGAACGCCACCACGCGGGAAGACATTGTTGCGGAGGTGGCAAATCGCACAGGACTGGCCCCCGAGGATGTGGAGCGGCTGCTGCAGATAGAGGAGGAGCTCCCGGAGCCGGTGGAGAGAGAGACGGAGGTGGAAGAGGAGGGAGAGGAGAGGGTTGAGATTGAAATAGAAATAGAGGAAGAAGAAATTGAGACGGAGGTGGAGATTGAAGCAGGAGGTGCCCGGGAAGGTGGCACCCCACCAGGAGGCGAGCGGGGATGGAGCGGCAGATAATCCCCGCTCTACCCTTTCCCTCCGAACTCCTTTTTTAATATGAGCCTGTTGGTCTTGCGGTAGGGCTCCTTGCGAATAATACCCTTCTCCTCCAGGTTGCGCACCAGCTTGCTGACCTTTGCCTTTGAAAAACCTGTGCGCCTCACCACTTCCTCCTGGAGTATCTCACCCTTCTCCTCCAGCAGGTCGAATATCTTCTGCTCATCCTCCCGCAGCACCAGCTTGAGAACCCGGCTGTGCTCACCTCCGCGGTCTCTCCTCCTGAAACGGAGGTAGGCGTAGGTGAAAGCCGCTCCCGCAGCTACTCCTGCGAGTGCGATGGCATAGCCAGCCTTACTCTCCTGCGCAGAAGTGTACATAACAAATATCCTGAAGCTTTCTCCTGGAGAGAGCTCCCACTTCCTCCATCTTATTATTATGTGCTCACCGTCGGTCAGAATCTTTTCAGGCGTTGGATAAACCGCCGCTCTTGTACCCCCTGCAGAGCGCTGCTCTGATACCAGCACACTGCCCTTTGGCAGCTCAACGACGAAGGTGAAGTTCACCACTCTCACCTCGGGCACATAGCTCATGGTAAGTATGCTGTCACCCCGGTAGTTTGAAGCCACATCGCTGAGGGTGAATAAAAATCTGAGGCGCTGACTATCGCCCGGAAGGAGTCTGCTGCGGAGGGGTACCACGATTGTGTTTCCTTCGGTGTAGAAGTCCAGCTCCCCCCGGGTATCGAAGACCTGTATCCTCTCGGGCAGTGTTGCCATTGCATACTCCACCGCGGAAATATTGCCCCCGAGGTTTACCACCGTAAAGGAGATTTCCTCCACCGCGTTGCCCCTGGTATCTGGAGACAGGTAGATAACATAGTCCCTGAAGTAGTACTCCTGCCCCGCGGCGACGGGGAGGAGCAGCAGCAGTACCAGCAGGGCGCGCATCGAATAAGAGGTTGTTTTTGTGCACAGATAAAGCTTACCCGGGGGAGGTATTAAATAGGAGGAATACCCACCCAGAATCATGGAGATAGGCGTAGTGGGCAAGCCGAACGTGGGAAAGAGCACCTTCTTCAGCGCAGCCACGCTGAGCAGGGCGGAGATAGCCAGCTACCCCTTCACCACCGTCGAGGCCAACCGGGGCGTGGCCTTTGTGCGCGTGCCCGAGCCTGCGGCTGAGCTTGGGGTTGAGCCGAATCCGCGCAACTCCTTCAGCATTGCAGGCTACCGCTTTGTACCGGTGGAGATGATAGACGTCGCCGGGCTCGTGCCAAAGGCGCATGAGGGGCGCGGCCTGGGGAACAGGTTCCTGGACGACCTGCGCCAGGCTGGGGCGCTGATTCACATCGTGGATGCCAGCGGGGCTACGGACGAGGAGGGAAATCCCCTCAAGCCGGGGGAGCACGACCCCTGCAGGGATGTGCGCTTCTTAGAGGAGGAGATAGAGCTCTGGTTCTTCGGGATATTTAAGCGGAACTGGGAGAAGCTCTCCCGGAAGGTGCAGCTCGCGGGCGAGAGCTTTGAGCGGCTCTTCCAGGAGCTCTTCGCGGGGCTGGGAATACGCGAGGCGCACGTAAAGGCGGCGCTCAGGGAGACTGGGCTCAGCTCAGCCAGGCCTGCGCAGTGGAGCGAAGAGGAGCTGTTCTCCTTTGCAAGGGCGCTCCGCCGCCTCGCAAAGCCGATAGTCGTAGCAGCGAACAAGGCCGACGTTGGGGTAGCTGAGGAGAACATAAAAAGGCTGAAGCGTGAGTTTCCCCACGCCAGGGTCATTCCCACCAGCGCGATGGCGGAGCTCATGCTCAGGAACCTCGCCGAAGAGGGGGTCATAAGCTACGTGCCTGGAGAGGGCAGCTTTGAGGTCCTCAGGCCGGAGAGCCTCTCCCAGAAGCAGAAGAAGGCGCTTGAGATAATAAAAAGGCAGGTGCTTGAGCGCTACGGAGCCACGGGGGTGCAGCAGGCAATCAACACCGCGGTGCTCGAGGTGCTGGGCAAAATAGTGGTTTTCCCCGTGGAGGATGAGCACAAGTTCTGCGACGGCGAGGGCAACGTGCTTCCGGACGCCTTCCTGCTGGACGCGGGGGCAACCCCGCGCGACCTGGCTTACAAGATCCACACCGACATAGGCGAGAGCTTCATCGCCGCCATAGACGCGCGCACAAAGCGGAGAATCGCCAGCGACGCGCCGCTCAGGCACCTTGACGTAATTAAGATAGTCACAAAAAAGTAGGGTGCTCACCATGCGCGTCGAGAGCTATGAGGTGGAGGTGGAGCTTGAGGCTGAGCAGGGCTTCGCAGACATAACCGGAAAGGTGCAGGAGCTGATAGCGAAAAGCGGCATGAGGCAGGGCATCGCCGTGGTCTTCAACGTGGGCTCCACCGGCGCGGTCACCACCATGGAGTTTGAGCCCGGGCTTAAGAAGGACATCCCCCGCGCTCTTGAGCGCGTGGCGCCGCGAAGCGAGAGCTACCAGCACCACCTCACCTGGGGCGACGACAACGGTGCGGCGCACGTCAGAGCAGCGCTTCTCGGCCCCAGCCTTGCAGTGCCCTTCTCCAGCGGAAAGCTCGTGCTGGGCACCTGGCAGCAGATAGTGGTGATAAACTTCGACACCCGCAGAAGGCATCGCCGGGTGGTGGTGCAGCTGCTGGGGGAGTAGCTACTGGCTGAGGTACCTCTTCACCTTCTCCAGGAGCTCGCCCAGCTCCAGCTTCGGCGTCACCGGGTCCAGGATTATGCTGTCCTCGCTCTCCAGCTCAAGCCTCTCCATGCTCTCCGGAGAGAGCAGCGCATAACCGCGGCGGGCATCCCTGTAGCCGTAGTGGGTGCTTCTGCCAACCTCCACCACGTAGTGGCGCTGCCTCAGAAAGTAGGGTCTCAGCTCACCGAAGGGGTACACAATAACCTCGTCCATGGCGGAGAGCTCACTCCCGCGGAGGTGCTCCCGGGCAAAGCCTATCTCGTCATCCCCCACATCACCCTGGCGCACACGTACGAGGTACTTGTTTCCCAGCACTCTCTCAAGCATCCTATTCGTGTGCACAAGATTAACGTCACCTAAATACACTTTAAATGGTTATCTCTATGTCAAGCTTCTCAGCCAGCTCCTTGTAGCGGTTGCGTATGGTTACCTCTGTGACACCCGCCACCTCTGCAACCTCGCGCTGCGTCCTGCGCTCGCCCAGCAGAACACTCGCTATGTAGAGCGCCGCCGCGCTCACGCCGGTTGGGCCCCGTCCGGAGGTGAGCTCCCTGTCCATGGCCTTCTTCAGAATCTCCCTCGCCTTGCTCCTAACCTCGCCGCTCAGCCCCAGGGCGGTGCCGAAGCGCTCGATGTAATCCACCGGCGTGGTGGGGCGCAGGCTCAGCCCAAGTTCGCGAGCCACAAAGCGGTAGGTCCTGCCAATCTCCTTGCGGTTCAGCTTGGCAGCGTCGGCAATCTCATCCAGGGTTCTAGGTACGCCGCACTGCCGGCAGGCGGCGTAGATGGCCGCAGCTGTGACGCCCTCTATGCTGCGCCCCCGTATAAGGCCCTTCTCCACAGCCCTGCGGTAGAGCACCGCCGCCGCCTCGCGCACATTCTTCGGCAGGCCCAGGCGCGAGGATATGCGCTCCAGCTCTGTAAGCGCAATCGCCAGGTTGCGCTCCATGGCATTGCCCACGCGGATGCGCTGCTGCCACTTGCGCAGGCGGTAAAGCTGGGCGCGCTTGCTCGCTGAAAGCTCCTTTCCGTAGCTGTCCTTGTTGCGCCAGTCAATAATTGTGCTCAGCCCCTTGTCATGGATGGTGTAGGTGAGCGGCGCTCCAGTGCGGGTGCGCCTCACCGCCTGCTCGTGGTCGAAGGCACGCCACTCGGGACCCTCGTCCAGCAGGTCCTGGTCTATCACCAGGCCACAGCCGTTGCACACAATCTCAGCGCGCTCATAATCGCGCATTAAGCTCGTGCTCCCGCACTCGGGGCACTCATCCACGTACTCTACCCTTCTTTCCAAGGGACCTCCTCCTCTCCTCTTTCTTTGATAGCACAAATAACCCCCCGCTCTTCGCAGCACGAAGCGCTTTCTCAAAAGCCCCCTCCTCCGGCTTTACCACAAAGTAGGGCTTTGAGACGGGACCGATTATATCAACTACCTTACCAACTTTTGCACCATTTTTTGTAAAAACATCAGTATAAAGAGAAGGGAAATCCTTTCCACGAAAAAGAAGCGTTCCGCTCTTGCTTGCATGGCTGAACGTCCCCAGCATCCTCAAAGAGCACTCCTCCGGGCATAAAATTTAAAACTACAGGCGACCTAATAATCTCTTGGGGTTAACACTGGTAATAATTTCTGAATACTTTTTGCTTATCCCGGCACCGCGCACGATTTCCATTAGCTCTTCCGGGGTGATAATATCCTCCGGCGAGTGGGCGTCGGTGCACACAATAAGCTCGGCCTTTGCCTCCTGTGCCACCCTTGCAACATGGCCGTTGGTCAGGCAGTGTCCCCTTCGAGACGTCAGCTCCAGAAAAACGCCCTGCTCTCTCGCAAGCTCCGCCTCCTCCAGGGTTATAAACCCGGGATGTGCGAGGATGTCCACATGCTCGCAGGTTACAGCTGCGAGGTTTGTGCCCCTCGCCACAGGCTCAGCGATGCTCTCGCCGTGCACCACCACCACGCGTGCACCCAGCTTCTTCGCCCTGGCCGCGAGCGGAGGGATCTTCTCCGGCGGAAGGTGGGTGAGCTCTATTCCGGGCACCACCTCTATTCCGTGCCCCTCAAGCTCCTTCTCAATGCCCCGCAGGCAGCGCAGTATAAACTCCAGGTTGGTGCTGTCGGCGTGGTCGGTTATGGCCACTGCCTTAAAACCCTTCCCGGCGTAGCGGCGTGCTATCTCCGCCGGTATAAGCTCTCCGTCGCTGAAGGTGGAGTGCATATGGAGGTCGTAGGTCATGCAGATTAGTCTGCTGTTTTAGTATAACTTATTTTCTGTTAAAAGATGAATCTGCCGGATAGATGCTAAAATAAAAATTACAAAAAATTAAAGAGTGGGCGCTATGCAGGCGCCTGTAAGCACAAGCTTCTCAGAACCTGTAACCCCTGCTCCTTCTTTCCGCCTTTTTCTTATCACGACATGGTTTGCATCGCTTGGGATCAGCGAACCCCTTCTCCGCGAAGAACTCCTGCTCACCCACGGTGAAGATAAACTCCTCACCGCAATCGACGCAAACTAAGGTCTTGTCTTCCATTTTTACATCTCTCCTTTACTTTTTCCTGTACCCTTTGTTCGGAGGCGGCACGCTCGCGCCCCTGAAGATTCTGCCGCAGTCGCAGCTGACCACCTGATAGAAGGTGGCCTTGCCGTGTTTGTAAACCCGGGTTGTGCCAACCACCGAGGTGTGTGAACAAAGAGTACCGCAAGATGGACATCTTATCTCAGACAACTGCACATCTCCTTTAAAAAGAAGTCTCCCCCCACGGGAAGGAAACCTCTTTTTCTCCAGAAGGTAAAAATTCACATGGAAAATAGTTGCTGGAAAAAATGTCACCTCTCGAGGGCCCTGACTATCGCAGTTATTGTTTCATTTACGGGCGTGGCAATGCCCAGCTCCCTTCCCAGCTTTACAATGGCGCCGTTCATGTAGTCTATCTCCGTCCTCTTACCCCGCTCGATATCCTGGAGCATTGAACTTATGTGCCTGGCTGTCGGAGGGAGCAGGTTCTCAAGCAGATGGTGGAAGTACTCTTCCCAGGTGTATCCAATGCGAATACCCTTCGCTCCGGCAACTGCGAAGGCTTCTTTAAGCATCTCCCGCATTAACCTGCGGGTCTCCTCCAGTTCTCCAAGTTTGCCGTAGGGCACCCGCAGAATAGCGGACAGGGGATTCAGGGCGATGTTGTAGAAGGCTTTAAGCCACTTGTCCCTGATTATGTCTTCGCTGGGCTTTGTTGGAATTCCAGCGCCGGTGAAGTGTGCAGCAATTTCACAAGCCCTCTGGCTGAGCCCGCCCCTGAGCTCTCCCACAAGGCACTCGCTGGCATAAACGGTGACTTCAACACTTCCCGGCTCTAATAGACGGGCGCCGAATATTGCCATCCCTCCAAGAGTACGCTCTTCGCCAACAACGCTGGCGATAGCTTCTTCGTTACCTATCCCGTTCTGCATCGACAACACGCCGTCGCCGGCAAAGGGGGCAACTTCTCTTACCGCCGTGGCGGTGTCGTAGGATTTTGTGGTGATCATAACCAAATCAAAGCGCTTCTCAGGAAGCTGCTCCACCGAGGTTAGCGCGCGCAGGCGGGTGAAGGTATGCTCCCCCCATATGCCGGAGATGCGCAGCCCTCGCCTGGCAATCGCCCGCATGTGGGGCTCCCTGCCAATAAGTGTTACCTCGTGCTCCCGTGAGAGGAAGCCGCCGAAGACCGAGCCCAGGGCACCTGCGCCGAAAATCAGGATTTTCACCGCTCAACACCTGCTTCAATTATTGTACAGCGGATACTAAAATTTATCCGCTTCCGGGGGCAGGTCAGCCTCTCCGCAGCATGCCGCCCGCGGCTGAAAATTTTGCGGCTCTTCTACAGCTTCCACCTCTTGAAGACCTTCAGCTTAAAGCAGGACAGGCGAGGCTTTTGTATGCCCTTGTACTGCACCAGGACCTTGAAGACCTCACCCATGCTTCCGGGCATTATCAGCCTTTTAAGCGGCAGCAGAGTGCGCAGGTACGCTTCTTCTCCCTTCTCCTTCTTTATCCGGAGCATCTCCTGCTCCAGGCCAAGGCTGAGCAGAAAGCCTGCCAGGTCGGTGAATCCAGCAACCCTGATTTTGAAGCTCTCGCCAAAATGCGCCAGCGCCGAAAAGTTCACATGCGATGTGATATCCTGCTCTCCAACGTTGACGTAGGGGTCATCATGAGCACGGTGCCGGTGGTAGCACATGAGTGTGCCGGCGCTTCTATAGTACGCGTAGAGTTCGTCGCTCGGGTAGCCATAGTCTATGGTAAGAAGAAATCCCCGTTCAAGCACCCGTGAAACTTCACCCAGCCAGCGAACAGCGTCGAGATTAACCTCTGCGCGGAAGCCCTCGGGTAGCTCAACACCAAGTTTACGGAAGTAGTTTCTAAGCTCCCTGCCGGCGGGAAACAGCACTTCCCTGAATCTGCCTCCCTCAAGGGTGACGTACACCTCCTGCAGCTTACCGTCGCGCACCTCAACAAGATGCACAGGGAAAGCGTCCACCAGCTCGTTGGAGAAGATGCACCCCTCAATCCTGCCAAGCTCCCGCAGCGAACTGACCACCTCCACCCCGAGCTCCGCCAGCCTGCGGCGCATCGCAGGGGAGCGCTCCACAGCAAAGTAGCGCACCCCGCCGCGGAGGGAGGAGAGCACATCTTTTGCGAGCAAGCCGGTGCCGGCTCCGGCTTCCACCAGGGTGAAGTCGCGGGTATTGAGAAGGTAGCGCATCTCCTCAAACTGCTTTGCAAGCATAGCCCCGAAGAAGGGCGAAAGGTTGCTGGCAGTGTAGTAGTCTCCGCTCCTGCCTATCCTCTCCCGCGCAGAGCAGTAGTAGCCGTATTGCTCATGGTAAAGCGCAATCTCCATGAAGTCCCTGAAGGGTATTGCTCCCCGCTTTCTGATTTCTTCAGCTATTACATCACGCGCACTCATAGCAGCCTCGCCCTATCGACAGTACAGATAACTCCTTCCATCCTCTTTAAAGTATTGCCAGCCTCCACCTCTGTCAAAGCTCGCGGAATAGCCCATTGCC
>Ga0256830_1001383_pt1 | contig 17281 bp, 15 predicted proteins | sample 128326metaG_FD_190537 | JGI IMG/M metagenome (GOLD analysis project Ga0256830, IMG submission 190537) | Hydrothermal vent microbial communities from Lau Basin, Pacific Ocean - 128-326 | ecosystem: Environmental > Aquatic > Marine > Hydrothermal vents | place: Pacific Ocean: Lau Basin | collected... | reverse complement strand
GTGGCAATCTGCTCATCGGGACGATTGCTGCGAGCGACATCATTTCAGCGCCCTTCAGCATCATCAACGATGCCTGCTCCGGCGCGACACTGCTGCCAGCCGGGAAGTGTACCCTGACGGTGCGGTTTTCACCCACATCCACCGGGCCGTTCAGCGACAGTTTTGACATTCCCTCCGACGATCCGGATGAAAACCCGGTGGTCGTGAATGTGAGCGGCACGGGGCTTTCTAATCAGCCGCCGACTGCGCCGGAACTCGTCTTCCCGGCGAACGGCGCAACCGGATTGTCTGAGAATGTGACGTTCGGATGGAATGAATCGACGGATCCGGACGGAGACAGCATTGGCTACACGCTGCGTGTGTGTGAAGACGCCGCTTTGTCGGCGGGATGTGTCGCGCCCGCCGAGGTAGCGGAAAACAAAACCGGCACCGCCTTTGCGGGTCTGAGTCTGGGCCTGGGGTTGATCGGGATCGTGTTTCTCGGCAGCGGCCGGGGACGGAAACGCGCCGGTTTCCTGCTTGCGGTGATCCTTTTGTCCGGAACGCTGTTAAGCGCTTGCGGCGGTGGCGGCAGTGCTGGAAGTCCACCATCACCCGATATTGAACAAACCGTCAACGGATTGAAGCCGGGCACGACCTATCACTGGAAGGTGACGGCGGATGACGGAAACGGCGGCACGGCCGACAGCGAAACCTGGTCGTTTACGACGCAGTAGATTTTAAGTGTTTCGTGGCATAAAGGCCCAAGATGCCAACATCGCATCTTGGGCCTTTATCGTTCCGTTGAAAAAATGGCAGGATAAATTCATTCTATTTTTTTGATCGGGGCCGCTACCCCTGTTCTTGTTGTTTTTCAGGAGGAACCTGACCACAGCTTCTCAAACCCTGTCAAGTCAAGTTAATTCGTTCGCAGTTCATTCGCACTTAAGACCCTGTCCAATTTCTGAGGGCCACTTCTATTCTGGGTTGCAAGCCGGAATAGCCTAAACAATAAGTGAGGACTTTTCGGGGGCGTGTGAGTATTTTTTTATCTCTCGGTATTAGAGGAAGTTCTTGTGTTGTCTTGCCTTGATTTTTTAGGTCAATTTGATTGTATCTGCTTCCTTGACTTTAATTTTCTTATTTTATATGATGTGCGCTCTTTGAGCTTTGGGGGGATACCTATCTGTGCTGACCGAGTCCTTACCTTCTAACTATCTTCCGATTCTCGTGTTTTTCTTCCTCGCGCTGGGCTTTGGGGTTGTAACGATTCTCGCAGGATATCTTGTCCGTCCCAAAAATACCTACGATCAAAAACTCGTTCCTTATGAAAGCGGGATCCTGCCTGAAACGGATGCCCGCCAGCAATTTCCGCTCCGGTATTACCTCATTGCCATGCTGTTTGTATTGTTCGATATTGAAGCGGTGTTTCTCTATCCCTGGGCCGTGAGTTTTCGTCAGCTTGGGGTTATTGCGCTGATTGAGATGATTCTCTTTATCGCAATTTTGTTTGTGGGTTATTTTTATGCTTGGAAAAAGGGGGCCCTGGAATGGGACTGATCGATCGCCAGTTTGAAAGCAATATTATGACCACGACGATTGATTCCGCCGTGAACTGGGCCAGAAAGTCGGCTTTGTGGCCGATGACTTTTGGTTTGGCGTGCTGTGCGATTGAGATGATCGCCGTTGTGTCCGGTCGCTACGATCTGGATCGCTTCGGCGCGGGGGTGTTCCGTGCCTCGCCGCGTCAGGCCGATTTAATGATTGTCGCCGGAACGGTTTGCCGGAAAATGGCCCCGGTGATCCGCCGCATTTATGATCAAATGCCTGAACCCAGGTATGTGATCTCCATGGGTTCCTGTGCCACTTCAGGCAATATCTACAACAGTTACAGTGTCGTGCAGGGGGTGGATCGTTTTGTGCCGGTTGATATCTATGTGCCGGGTTGTCCGCCCCGCCCTGAAGCCTTGATTGCGGGTGTTTTGCGGCTTCAGGAAAAAATTATGGAAGGCAAGGTTTTTAGGATCTGATCCGGCTTGGGATGCACGATATCGCGCTCAAAATAAAAGAGGCTTGTCCGGAAGGGTTTATCGCCGAAAAACAGGCTTTTGGAGAGTTAACCGTTATCGTTGACCGTGCCTATGTGATGGAAGTCTGTCGCTTTCTTTTGGAAGAACCTTCTCTCGATTTTGATATGCTGACCGATCTTTGTTCCGTTGATTTTCCCAACGAAGCGCCGCGCTTTGAGGTCGTTTACCAGCTTTATTCGCTTGAATGGAATCACCGTCTGCGGATCAAGGCCCGCGTGCCCGAAGACGATTGCCGTATTGATTCGGTGTGTGCGCTTTGGCGGTCGGCAAATTTCATGGAACGCGAAGTCTATGACATGATGGGCATTTCGTTTAACAATCATCCCGATTTAAGACGTATTCTGATGACAGAGGACTATGATGAAGGGTATCCGCTCCGAAAAGATTTTCCCGTGGAAGGTCGTGGATGGCGGGATGATTTTGATCGTTTATCACAAGATGCGGGATAAGTGACGGGCGCAAAGCTGTATGTCGATGGATGAAACACAAGAAGAAATTATCCGCCCCGATCACTATGGCGATGATGATTTTGACACGGATTTGGAACGCACCGCGCCCAAAAAGCGGGTCGAAGATCTGCTTCTCAATATGGGGCCGCAACATCCCTCAACGCATGGTGTGCTTCGCATTGTGCTCGAAATGGAGGGGGAGATTATTGTTAAGGCCACTCCCTACTTGGGCTACCTGCACCGTGGCGTTGAAAAACTTTCTGAAAACTCGACCTATTCCCAGATTATTCCTCTGACAGACCGTCTCGATTACACCTGTTCCATGACCAATAACTATGCCTTTGTGCGGGCGGTTGAAAAGCTGCTGCAAGTTGAAATTCCGGAGCGCGCAGAATATGTGCGGACCATTGTTGCGGAAATGCAGCGCCTTGCGGGGCATTTGTTTTGGTTGGGTACGCAGGCGCTCGACATCGGTGCGATGACGGTCTTTTTTTACACCTTTCGGGAAAGGGAGGTTTTGCTGGACCTTTTTGAAGTGCTTTGCGGCGCGCGACTTACGATGAGTTATTACCGGGTCGGCGGTGTTGACCGGGATCTTACAAAAGAGATTGTGGACCGTTTATACAAATTTCTGGAAACCTTTCCTGAAAATGTGGATGAATATAATACGCTGCTTGAGACAAACCGAATTTGGTTGGGCAGAACGCGGGACATCGCTGTGATTTCGGCAAAAGATGCGGTGAGCTTCGGACTGACTGGCCCGGCCTTGCGGGGCTCGGGCGTGAACTACGATATTCGAAAAGCAGAACCTTACGGCGTATACGATAAGGTGGAATGGGAAGTCCCGCTGGGGAAAAAGGGGGACACCTATGATCGTTACTGGATTCGAGTTGAGGAAATGCGGCAGAGTGCCAAGATCATCAAGCAATGTTTGGATCAATTGCCCGAAGGGCCCATTGCGGTTGATTTGCCGACCATCACTTATCCGCCGCGGGATAAAGTCACGACAGACATGGAGAGTCTGATTCATCACTTTATGATTGCAACCGAAGGTTTTGATGTGCCGGAAGGGGAGATTTATTGCGGGACTGAAGTGCCCAAAGGCGAACTCGGGTTTTATATTGTCAGTCAGGGCGGAAACAAGCCCTACCGCCTGCGCATCCGTCCGCCTTCTTTTATCCACATGGGCGCTTTTGAGCATATGGCGCGCGGCTACATGGTTTCCGATATTATTACCATTTTTGGAACATACGATGTTGTGATGGGCGAGTGCGACCGTTAGTCCGGGGGCATTGTAGAATGAATATGGGAAGCGAGTGAGATTTAAAGTCCTTTCAAAAGCAACCATTGAACGCATTGAAGCGGAGTTTCCAAAATATCCCGATAAACGTTCCTTGACCTTGCCCGCGCTTCGTTTTGCGCAGGAGGAAATCGGCTATGTCTCCGAGCCTGCGATGATTGATATTGCAGAGCTGCTGGATTTGACGCCCATCCAGGTGTATGAAGTGGCTACTTTTTACAGTCAGTATAATATGAAACCCGTGGGGAAATACCTGATCCAGGTTTGTAAAACATTGGCCTGTTCTTTGGTGGGTGCGATGCCTATTGTTGAGCATATCCAAAACAGTTTGGGCATCGGCATCGGCGGCACGACCGAAGACGGTGTGTTTTCGCTCAAGGTGGTGGAATGTCTGGCTGCTTGCGGTAGTGCGCCGATGATGCAGATTAACAACCGCTACTATGAGCACTTGACCCCGGAAAAAGTGGATCGGATATTAAGTGATTTGAAGCAGCACGGTGAAAGTGATTTGGCGACAGGGCCTTTCATGCTGCCTGTCCTGCAAGGATAGAATGAAGATGCCGAAGTACGAATTGATTCTTTTTAAGAATATGGCGCAACCCGGCTACAAGGGGTCGCTTGAGGAGTACCGGGAAACAGGCGGGTACACCGCGCTTGAAAAAGTTTTGAAAGACATCTCGCCTGCGGAAGTGATCGACGAGGTGAAAAAGTCGGGCCTGAGGGGACGCGGCGGTGCGGGGTTTCCGACGGGCTTAAAGTGGAGTTTTATTCCGAAGGATCAGGTCGGGCCGAGATATCTGTGCTGTAATGCGGATGAAAGTGAACCGGGCACCTACAAAGACCGGCAACTCATGGAGCGAGACCCGCATCAGATGCTTGAGGGCATGGCAATTTGTTGTTATGCGATCGGTGCGCAACGGGCTTATATCTACATCCGGGGGGAGTTTGATCTCGGTGCTGAAATTTTAGAGCGCGCAATTGACGAAGCCTACAAAGCGAAGGTGATCGGGAAAGATATTTTCGGGAGTGGATTTAACTTGGATATCTCCGTGCATCGCGGTGCCGGCGCCTATATTTGCGGCGAAGAAACCGCTCTCTTGGAATCCATTGAGGGCAAGCGCGGGAAGCCGCGCATCAAACCGCCTTTTCCGGCCATTCACGGGCTTTATCAGGAGCCGACCGTCATTAATAATGTTGAAACCTTGGCGAATGTGCCTCACATCATCAATCGCGGCGCGGAATGGTTTGCATCCATCGGTGTGGGCAAAAGTACCGGAACGCGGATTTTCTCAGTGAGCGGTCATGTGAAAAAGCCGGGTAATTATGAGGTTCCGATGGGTGTGACCCTGCGTGAGATGATTTACGAATTTGCAGGCGGCGTGCGTGGGGACAAGCAGTTGAAAGCTTTTATCCCGGGTGGTGCTTCCGCGCCGATGATGAAGCCCGAACATTTGGACACGCCGATGGATTTTGAGTCCGTTGCCGCAGCGGGTTCGATGCTGGGCTCAGGCGCCATTACCGTGATGGATGAAGACACCTGCATCGTTTGGGCGGCTACGAATCTGATGGAATTTTTTCACCATGAGTCATGCGGGCAATGTACGCCGTGTCGCGAAGGCAGTGCTTGGGTGCTTCAGATCTTGTACCGCATCGAACAGGGACATGGCCGGGCAGGTGATGTTGATCAATTGGAATATCTGTGTAAGCACATTGAAGGGAAAACGGTTTGTGCCTTTGGCGAAGCGGAGATCGGCCCGATTCTCTCAAGTATTAACCATTTTAGAGCGGAGTACGAACAACATATTGAGGAAAAAGGCTGTCCGTTTCACCCGAATGCGGCATTGTCGATGGCGCATTGATTGATCGTTTGCTTCGCGCAGGCTTAATCATGAGGTTCCTAAAGACACTTTATAAATCGACACTTTATAAATCAAGGTAGATTGCGGAGATGAGTTCAGAGGTTACCCTCAAAATTAACGGCCGGGATGTAAGGGTCGAAAAAGGCACGCGTGTTATTGAGGCCGCGAAACTTGCGGGTGCGGAAATCGCTCATTTTTGTTACCACCCGAAACTGAAGCCGGATGCGAATTGCCGGATGTGCTTGGTTGAAATCGAAAAAATGCCGAAGTTGCAGACCTCTTGCAGTACGGAGGTTGCGGAAGGCATGGTCGTTGAAACCGCTTCTGAAAAAGTGCTGGATGCGCAAAAAGGCGTGATGGCCTTTTTGCTGGGCAATCACCCGCTGGATTGCCCGGAGTGCGATCAGGGCGGTGAATGCCAGCTTCAGGACTTTGCGCATCAGTACGGGGCGATGACCTCGCCCTTTGGCGAAGTGAAGCGTACCTTTGAAAAAAGTTATTTCGGGCCCCTCATCGAAAAAGAGATGAATCGCTGCGTGAGTTGCCTGCGCTGTGTGCGTTATTGCGATGAAGTGATCGGTTCAAATGCCCTGGGATCGATGAACCGCGGGTCGATGCACGAGGTCGGGGCCTTTGCCCGTCAAGAACTGGATTGTGAGTTTTGTGGCGGCTGTATTCAAATTTGCCCCGTGGGTGCTTTAACCTCGCGCCTGGCGATGTTTGATTATCGCACTTGGCAGCTCAAAAAAACCGAATCCATCTGCAATTATTGCGGAGACGGATGCACGCTGACGCTCGAAGCGGCCAAAGCAGAGATTACCCGCGTCAGTTCTGAGACGGGTACGGGCCGTAACGGGGGCGATCTTTGCGCACGCGGTTTTTTCGGGTACGGGGCCGTCAATCATGAATCCCGTCTGACGCGCCCGGTGTTTCGTCTCGCGGACGGTATGCTTGAAGTGACCTGGCAATGGGCTTTTGAAAAAGCAAGCGAAGGTTTGAAGGCCGTGATCGAAAAACACGGGCCTCAGGCGGTTGGCGGCGTGATTTCGGCACAGTGCACCAATGAGGCCGTTTATCTTTTTCAAAAACTGATGCGCGAGACCGTGGGCACCCTTCATGTTGATAGCGGGGCGCGTTTTGGGTACATCAACGCGGTTTCGGCTTTGACGGAGGTTTTCGGCTCGGCGCGCATGGCATCCTATGAAGATATTCTTGCATCCGATTGCCTGCTGGTTTTTGCGGGAGAGATGACGGAGACGAACCCGATCACGGCGCTAAAGGTGAAGGAGGCGGTTCGTAAAAACAAGGCAAAGTTGATTACGGTATCCCCCTATAATTCAAGAAGGGAAACCTATATCAGTCATTTGCCCCACTTGGCCCATCGCCATCTTCAGATCGCTGTGGGTTCGGAAAGCAGTGCGATTTTGGGTTTGACAAAAGCCTTGCTTGAGACTGACCCGGCTTCGGCGATCCCTCGGCCCTTGCTTGAAAAAATGAAGGCCGCAGTGTCGGGTATCTCCTTTGAATCCATTGAAGCGGCAAGCGGTATTTCCGAGGCGCAGTTTCGCGAGGCGGCCGCCCTTTTCCGCAGTGCCCAGCGCGGGGTGTTGATTGTCGGGCGTTCTGTCTTGCGCGGCGAAGCAGGCTATCAGTCTATGCTGCGTTTGGCCGAGCTTGCCATGCTTGCGGGCCAGGTTGGTCGTCCGGGTTGCGGCATGCTGGCCTTGGCCAAAGAAAGCAATGCTTTCGGCGCGATTGAAATGGGCGGGGTCCCGGAGTTTTTGCCGGGGCTTCAAGTTACCGTGCCCGAAGCACGGGGGCATACCCTGCTTGAGATGATTGATGCGGCGGGCCGTGGCGAAATCAAGGCCCTCTACTTGGTGGGGGAAAATCCCTTGCGTTCGATTCCGCAGAAAAAAGTTGAGGCCGCACTTCAAAACCTGGAGCTGTTGATTTGTCAGGATCTTTACCCGACCGAAACAACGGACCTCGCCGATATTATTTTGCCCGCGTGCAGTTATGCCGAGCAATCGGGACATTTTACAAATCAAGAAGGTGAAATTCAAAAGTTGCGCGCGGCGATTGACCCGGTGGGCAATGCAAAGCCGGATTGGGAAATTTTCTCAACGCTGATCCACGCATTAAAGACAAAAGAAAAGCGGCCTTATCAGGAGTTGCTGGGGCATGCTTCGGCGGATGTCGTTTGGAAGGAAGCCGTTATGGCGATGCCTCAGGGCTGGCCCACACAAAAGGGGGCATCTCCCGAGGCCCTGTCTGCTTATGCGGCGGGGGCTCAGATTACATGGCCGTTACCGAAAAAAGTCGAGGCGGCGGGCCGTTTTGCACTGCAGGTGGGGCAGAGTCTTTTTCACGCCGGCCGCATGTCCACCTATGCCTCCGGTCTGAGCACGCTGATGGGCGCCCCTGCGGTATTGATCCATCCGGAGGATGCGGAACATCTGGGGCTTGATCCGGACGAGCTTGTGCAGCTTTCCGGTGACTCGGAAAAAGAGGGGGTGCGGCTTCCTGTGAAAACAAGTAAAAAAATAGCCGAAGGCACATTGTTTGTGCCTGAACACTTTGCCTTGACCCTTAAAACATTGTTGCCCTTTACAGTGGATGAAACGACCGGGGTCCCTTACGGGGATCGAGGGTGGGTTGTGCTCTCCAAGGTTTCGGTTGCGGCTTCGTGATGAAGAGGTCTTAAGGGAAAAATGGATATTGCTATACAAATAGGGGTCGTTCTGTTTCAAATCGTCTTGGTCTTGGGCGGGGTTTTAACCCATGTTGCTTATTTGACCTATGCCGAACGCAAGGTGCTCAGTGATATGCAGGATCGTTTGGGGCCGATGGAGGTGGGGCCTCACGGTTTGCTTCAGCCTTTGGCGGATGGCCTCAAGCTCTTTTTTAAGGAAGACATCATCCCTTCCGGGGCCAATAAGATCATCTTTTCGGCTGCGCCGATTCTGGTCCTCGTTCCTGCGCTGATCGGTTTTGCCGTGGTGCCTTTTGGCCGGGATTCCCTGCAAATCGGATCGATTGAGATTACACCTTATATTGCTGATCTTAATATCGGGGTTCTCTACATTCTTGCCTTTGCTTCGATCGGGGCCTACGGCATTTTGCTGGGGGGCTGGGCTTCAAACAGCAAGTATGCCCTGCTCGGTGGCCTGCGTTCCGCTGCGCAGTGCATTAGCTATGAATTACCTCTGGGACTTGCTTTGGTGGGGCCTATTTTGCTTGCGGAGTCCCTGTCCCTGAAAACCATGACGGAAGCGCAGGGCGGTGGCTTTTGGCACTGGTTTATTATTGTGCAACCCGTTGCTTTTGTGATCTATATGATTTGTGCGATTGCCGAAACAAACCGGCTTCCCTTTGATCTTCCGGAGGCGGAGAGTGAGTTGGTGGCCGGATTTTTTACTGAATATTCGGGGATGCGCTTTTCCTTGTTTTTCCTTGCGGAATACGGGAACATGATTTTGGTCTCCTGCATTGCCGTGGTTGCATTTTTAGGAGGCTGGCAGGCGCCTTTTTCCTTCCTGGAGTTTATTCCGCCGATCATCTGGTTTCTTGCAAAGATTTATTTCCTTTTATTCTTTTATATTTGGCTGCGTGCGACTGTCCCGCGTCTGCGTTTTGATCAGTTGATGACCTTTTGTTGGAAGGTTATGTTGCCGCTTGCCTTGGTGAATGCCTTAGTTACATCCATCGTGAAATATATTGTGACGTAATGGAAGGTTTATCATGCTGACGGGTAAAAAATTATTCCAAACGGTTGTTTTTTCTGAAATTCTCCAGGGTTTGCGCCTGACATTTAAACATATGCTGCGCGGAAAAGTCATTACACAGCAGTATCCTCGCGAAAAACCCAAGCTTCCCGATGGTTGGCGTGGGGCGATTGTGCATCTGCGTTATGATGACGGTACGGAAAAATGTGTCGGCTGCGCACTCTGTGAAGCGGCTTGCCCCTCTCACTGCATTACCGTGATCAGCGCCGAGCGGCCTGATTTACCCCAGAAGCGGATTGCGGAAACCTATATTCTCGACATGACAAAATGTGTTTTTTGCGGTTTTTGTGTGCAGGCTTGTCCGGTGAATGCCTTGGCAGCGAGCAAAGAGTATGAACTGGCGACGGGGGATAAACGAAAGCTTGTAATGACAAAAGAGTCGATGTTGACCTTGGGGGATCGGTATTTCCCGGTGCGGGAAAAAAGGCCGGTTTATTCGGGAGAACGGATTAATCTTTTTGAAGGATTAAAAGCTGCGGGTTTTCCGCACGCGGAAAAGGGGCATGGCTGATGACGGGGCAACTGCTCTTTCTTTATTTTGGCGGCATGACGGTGGCCGGTGCCATTGTCGCGGTTGCCGCGCCGAACCTGGTCTACAGCGCGCTTGCGCTGCTCGTGACGTTTATTCACATTGCAGGTATCTATATTTTAATGAATGCCGAATTTATTGCCGCGGTGCAGATCATCGTTTATGCGGGAGCGATTCTGGTATTGTACCTTTTTGTTTTGATGCTGTTTAATCCCAGGCAGGAAAAACTTTATATGCATAAACAATATAAGGTGGGTGTTTTCCTGGGCGCGGTTGTTCTTTTTTTAATGCTTTTTGCGGGGTTCCGCACGGAGATTCTGAGCTTAGGGGGAAGTTACACACCGGATCTTGTTGAAGAATTGGGGCATACCCGCGCCATTGGGAACGCACTTTTTACCGACTTTATCTTTCCGTTTGAAATGGCGTCCTTGATCTTATTGGTGGCGATGTTCGGTGCCATTATTCTGGCGGGAAGCGGCCGTAGACGTAGAAAAGGACCGGGGGGACGGGTTGATTTATCCGCGCGGGACGAAGCAAAAAAGGCTTTGGCGGACTCATGATCCCTTTGGAATGGTATATCACGCTTGGCTTTTTTCTTTTTGCCATCGGGGTCACCGGTGTTCTGATTCGACGGAATGTCATTATGATGCTGCTCTCGGTGGAGTTAATTTTGAATTCCGCGAATATTACCTTTGTCGCTTATTCGAATTACCATCAATCCATCACAGGCCAAATGATGGTCTTTTTTATCTTAACCATGGCCGCGGCGGAAGTTGCCTTGGGCCTTGCTTTGGTGATTGCGCTTTATCGTGTGCGTACTACTCTGAATATAGACGAAATCAATCGCTTGAAATGGTAGCGTTTTGTTGAGACTGTTGGAATCACTGCATGGATATTGAATCCTTTCGTCCCCTCTTGGTGATACTGGTTTCCTTGATCGGGGCCGGCTTTATTATTGCAAATCGGGACAATCCAAATAAGCGGGAGATCTGCTCCTTCGCCACAGCCGTCACGAAGTTTGTGCTTGTGATTTCAATGCTGCCGGGGATCTTGGCGGGCAATACTTATACCTTTACCTTGTTTACCTTTCTTGAGGAAGTCTCCTTTACTTTAAGGGCAGATGCCCTGGGCATTACCTTTGCGATCGTGGCCTCGACCTTGTGGATGATCACCTCTGTCTACTCTATCGGGTATATGCGTCCGACAAAAGAGCATGCGCAGACGCGCTTTTATGCCTGTTTTGCGGTGACGCTTTCGATGACCATGGGCGTGGCTTTTTCCGCAAACCTGGTGACGCTTTACCTCTTTTATGAAATGCTGACTTTGATTACTTATCCGCTCGTTTCACACAAACAGACGGATGTGGCCTATGCCGGGGCGAACAAATACCTCTTTTACCTTTTGGGGACTTCAAAGGCTTTTTTACTTACCGGAATGTTGCTGAGCTACGCCTTTGCAGGCACCCTCGATTTTCAAACGGGCGGCCTTTTCCCGAAAGACGCGGGCGCGACACACGGCACCCTGCTGGTGGTGATTTATTTTCTCTTGCTCTTTGGCATCGGTAAAGCAGCCCTAATGCCTGTTCACGCTTGGCTTCCTGCTGCGATGGTGGCACCAACGCCCGTGAGTGCTTTGCTTCATGCTGTGGCTGTTGTGAATACGGGTGTTTTTTCTGTACTGCGTATCATCTTTCATGTGTTTGGGGTTGATTTGATGCAGTCTCTGCACTTAGGGCTGGTGACGGTGATTCTGGCTTCTTTTACGATCCTGATGGCTTCCTTTTTTGCGATGACGCGCGATAATTTAAAAGCGCGTCTGGCTTATTCAACCGTCAGTCAGCTTTCATACATTGTTTTGGGCGGTGCCTTGCTTTCCGTCTCCGGGATGACGGGTGGCATTATTCACATTGCGAATCATGCTTTTTCGAAGATCACCCTCTTTTATGCGGCGGGAGCGATTTATGTGATCACGCATAAAACGCTTGTTTCTCAATTAAACGGTATCGGACGGCAGTTACCCTTTACAATGGTGGCTTTTTCAATCGGGGCGCTGAGCATGATTGGGGTTCCGCCTGTTTCGGGGTTTACCTCAAAATGGTTCTTGGCCCTGGGTACGATGGAGTCCGGCCAAATCGCGACGATGGTTGTTTTATTGACCAGTACCTTGTTAAATGCGGGCTATTTCATGCCAATCGTTTATCGGGCGTTTTTCAAACCGCCGGATGAGGAACTCACTCCGGCTCACGCGATTGCCGGGGATAAAGACGGGGGGGGAGATGATGAACATCACGATATCAATGAGTCTGATCATAAATTTTTAGTTGTGCCCCTCTGTTTAACCGCCGTAATTGCGGTTTTACTGGGTATTTTCCCGAATTTATTTCTTAATCTTGCAAAATTGGTGATTGGCTAATGTGGATTATTAAGTATTTAGAAAAAATCATTGAAAATCCGGAAGAGATGAAAAAGGTTAAAAAGTTCTTCCTTTATTTTGGTGTACTCCTGGTTGCGGGGGATGTGATTCTCATTGCCTTGTATTTGACCGATACAGCGCATTTGATCCATCCGTATTTCCCTTGGGACTGGGTGCCCGGTTTTTCATCGCTGTATGGTTTTGTATCGACCTATCTAATTGTCGTGATTTCAAAATGGGTGGGGCATGCTTTCCTGATGAAACCTGAGAATTACTATGACTGATATCTGGATTCATCCGGGCTTTCTCTTTTTCCTGGCCGCCGCGATTCTGCCCTTCGTTAAGGAGACATGGAAGGTCGCGATCAAGCTGGGTGTCCCTGTGCTCGGGTTTTTGGCACTCTTGATTGTCTCGCACGGCAATCACGGCGTATTGCCGCTGCTCGGACAGGCTGAGATGATTTTTGGCCGGGTGGATAAACTCAGCCTTGTTTTTGGCTATGTCATCACGATTGCAACCCTGATCGGCATGGTGTTTTCCCTTCATGTCAAAAAAGACCAGGAACATATGGCCGGTTTGGTCTATGCGGGTTCGGCTTTGGGGACGGTTTTTGCCGGAGATTTACTGACGATCTTCCTTTTTTGGGAGACGATGGCCTTTTCATCGGCCTTATTGGTGTTTTACGCGCAGTGGAAAAATGCTGCCGTGGTCGGCATGCGTTATCTCTACGTCCACATTTTTGGCGGACTCCTGCTTTTGGCGGGTATTTTTATTTATGTGGCCGAGACGGGATCGATTGTTTTTGACGCCCTCCCTCATGAGGGTTTGGGTCCTATGCTGATTTTGTGTGGTTTCCTGCTGAATGCTGCGGTGCCGCCCTTTTCTGCGTGGCTTCCGGATGCCTATCCTGAATCCACGATTACGGGCATCGTTTTTATGAGTGCTCTGACGACAAAGACAGCCGTTTATGTCCTGCTCCGTGCTTTCTCCGGCGCGGAAATCCTTGTGCCGCTGGGTGTCTTCATGGCCTTGTACGGTGTTGTTTATGCCGTGATCGAAAATGACATCCGGCGATTGCTGGCCTACCATATCATCAGTCAGGTGGGTTATATGGTCGCGGGTGCGGGCATGGGTTCCGAAATGGCTGTAAACGGTGCGACCTCTCATGCCTTTGCGCACATTCTTTACAAAGGCCTCTTGATGATGGGCATGAGTTCCGTGATTTTAATGACCGGCAGACGGAAATTAACGGAATTAGGCGGACTCTATAAATACATGCCCTGGACCTTTATGCTTTACATGATCGGTGGGTTTGCTATTTCCGGTTTTCCGTTTTTCTCCGGTTTTGTGAGCAAGTCGATGGTGATTTCCGCGGCGGCGGAGCTCCATCGACCGTGGGTTGCGATGTTGTTGACCTTGGCCTCTGCGGGAACGTTTTTGCACACAGGGCTTAAATTGCCCTATTACGTCTTTTTTTGGAAAGATTGGGATCAGAAAAAGCTGGAGGCGAAAGACCCGCCCCAAAACATGATTTGGGGGATGGGGCTTGCAGCCTTTGCCTGTGTTTTTATCGGTATCGTGCCGGATTCGCTTTATCAGGCCCTGCCCTTTGATTCGGAATACCACCCTTATACCTGGCCTCATGTTATTCAGGCCTATCAGCTTCTTTTGCTGACGGCGGTGGGTTTCTTTATGTTGTTGAAAAAACTTGATCCGGAAGATTTGATCAGTTTGGACACGGACTGGACGTATCGCAAGGCCATTCGCGGATTTACTTGGTTTATCAAAAAGCCGGTAGTGGTCTATGAAACCTATGTAACCGAAGTCTACAAACGCGCCATTATCGAACCTGCAAAAAAACTTTCCCGGATCGGTTGGAAAATTGACACCTGGGTCTTCGACGGCCTGGTGAATGCCTCAGGCTGGGCGACGCTCCTGGAGAGCAAAATTTCAGAGTTGTTTGACATCCATGTGGTTGACGGCGCGGTGAATAAGTTGCCTTCGTCCATAGGCCGAAGCGCGAAACGTCTGCGAAAGATTCAAACCGGCAGGACACAGAATTATATTATGGCGATGGTCTGCGGCATTGTCATTTTTGCCATCGTTTCATTGATTTATTATTAGATCCATTTAGGAGGTTTCATGGGAACAAATGTCTACGGATTTCCGCTCCTCTCGTTACTGACCTATTTACCGTTGATCGGAGCGATCATTCTCCTCTTCTTCAAAAAAGAAGAGGAAGAGAAGATCAGGCAGACCGCATTCGGGGTATCCATTGTAACGCTTCTTGTTTCCTTGTTACTCATTCCGGGCTTTGATTCTACAAAATCCGATATGCAGTTTACGGAACAATATTCCTGGATTCCCAGCTTGGGGGTTGAATATGCCTTTGGCATCGACGGCATCAGCCTGCTGCTCATTATCATGACGACGATCATCACTTCCATTGCCATCGTGAGTTCCTATACGGCGATTAACATGCGCATCAAGGAATACTACGTTTCCATTTTGTTTTTGGAAACCGGGATGCTAGGCGTCTTCATGTCCCTTGATTTCTTTCTCTTTTATATTTTCTGGGAAATCATGCTGGTGCCGATGTATTTTATGATCGGTATCTGGGGCGGCGGACGCCGCCTTTATTCTGCGATTAAATTCTTCCTGTACACACTCTTTGGCAGTCTTTTTATGTTGTTGGGGATTCTGGCCGTTTATTTCCTGAATGCCGATCCGCAATACGGCAATGGTCAATATACCTTTAGCGTACTTGCTCTCCAGAAATTAAACCTGCCCTTGCATCCCTTTCAGTTCTGGCTTTTTCTGGCCTTTTTCCTGGGTTTTGCGATTAAGGTGCCCATGTTTCCTTTTCACACCTGGTTGCCGGATGCCCACACGGATGCCCCGACCGCAGGCAGTGTGCTGCTTGCAGGGGTCTTGTTGAAGATGGGGACTTACGGTTTTGTGCGCTTTTGCCTGCCCATGTTTCCCGAAGCGAGTGTCTATTTTATGCCCTATATGGCAGGGCTTTCGCTTGTCGGTATTGTTTATGGCGCGCTGGTCGCGCTTGCGCAGAAAGATATCAAACGCTTGGTGGCCTATTCATCCGTCAGCCACCTGGGGTTTGTCATGTTGGGTATTTTTGCGCTCAATACACACGGCATTACGGGTAGTATTCTGCAAATGATCAATCACGGGATTTCAACCGGGGCGCTCTTTTTGATTGTAGGCATGATTTACGAACGGCGGCATACACGCCTCATTGCGGATTTCGGCGGCCTTTCCTCCAAAATGCCGATTTATTCCGCCGTGTTTGCCGTGACCATGTTTTCATCGATGGGGCTTCCCGGTTTGAACGGTTTTGTCGGGGAGTTTCTGATTTTGGTGGGGGCCTTTGAAGCCAATAAAATTTATGCGGGCATTGCGGTGATCGGCGTGATTTTGGGCGCAGCTTACATGCTCTGGCTCTTCCAGCGCATGATGTTTGGCCCGCTCGACAAACCTGAAAATCAAAAAATAACGGATATGAACCGGCGCGAAATTGCTTATATGGCGCCTTTGATTGTGTTCATGTTTTGGATCGGCCTCTTCCCGAAACCCTTTATCCGTGTGATGGAGCCGGCAGTGGCCAAAATTGTACAACGGCTCAATAGTGCGGGTGCCCTGGCGAAACAAGAATCGTATAAAAAAACGGCTAAAACGAAAGTAACGCAAACGAATAAAACAGTTGTGGCAGCCAACCTGAAACCCTCCAACACGGTGATGGATTAGATGGCACCTGCGATGCCCGAAATAAACCTGATCGCGATTCTGCCCGAGATCATTCTCGGCATTCTGGCGTGCGCGCTCTTTGTGATGGAGCCTTTTGTGTCCGCAGAGAAAAAATCCCAGTTGGGTTACTTTGCTGTGGGTGCCTTGCTTTTATCGGGAATGTCGACCCTCTTTTTGTTTGGAGAGTCGATTTCGACATTCAGCGGAATGGTTTCTTTGGATGCTTACGCCCTCTTTTTCAAAATCCTGTTCTTGCTTACCGCCACGGTCGTGATTCTGATGTCGATTCGTTATATTCAAATTGAGCGCATCAACCTGGGTGAATATTACGGCTTAATCCTTTTTGCTACGATCGGCATGATGTTGATGTCCTCCGCAACGGATATGTTGTCTTTTTACCTGACGCTCGAACTCATGTCGATGTCCTTTTATATCTTAATTGCGTTTATGCGGAAGGATGTGAAGGGAATTGAATCGGGGGTGAAGTATTTCCTGACCGGTGTTTTTGCCTCCGGCATACTTTTGTATGGCATCGCCTTTCTTTACGGGGCGACGGGCACGACGAACTTAAGCGAAATCGCAGCATTCATCAAAGTAAATGAGATCACCTCCAGTCCTTCTCTGAGCATGGCCTTTGTTTTGCTCATTACAGGTTTCGGTTTTAAAATCGCCTCAGTCCCCTTTCATATGTGGGCGCCGGATGTGTATGAAGGTTCCCCGACGCCTATTACCGCCTATCTTTCGGCAGGATCGAAGGCGGCAGCGTTTTCCGTCATGCTGCGCATTTTTATTGATGCGTTCACGCTGAGTTCCGGACATTGGTGGCAAATTTTGTGGGTCCTCGCAGTACTTACCATGACCTTGGGCAACCTTGTGGCCTTGGTCCAGACCAATATCAAGCGGATGTTGGCCTATTCGTCAATTGCCCACTCCGGCTATATTTTAATGGGATTGATTGCGGCTTCGGAAATCGGCTATGCCGCCATCCTGATCTACGTGGTGGGTTATGTCTTTATGACTTTGGGGGCCTTTATTTTGATTGTATTGCTCTGTTCCCGCAATTTAAGAGGGGATCAGATTTCGGATTTCAAAGGCGTGGGCCGGACAAAC
>Ga0256830_1001382_pt1 | contig 17302 bp, 14 predicted proteins | sample 128326metaG_FD_190537 | JGI IMG/M metagenome (GOLD analysis project Ga0256830, IMG submission 190537) | Hydrothermal vent microbial communities from Lau Basin, Pacific Ocean - 128-326 | ecosystem: Environmental > Aquatic > Marine > Hydrothermal vents | place: Pacific Ocean: Lau Basin | collected... | reverse complement strand
CTTTTTTTAAATGCTTGGTTCGGCTTATTTCAATGTTACTTTCGCGCCGGCTTCTTCCAATTTCTTCTTTATTTCTTCCGCTTCTTCTTTCTTTACGCCTTCTTTGACAACCTTGGGAGCCGCGTCCACCAAATCCTTGGCGTCCTTCAAGCCCATGTCCGTAATTTCGCGAACGGCTTTAATAACCGCGATTTTGGTCGCGCCCGCGTCGGTAATCTCAATGTCAAAATCGGACTTTTCCTCGGCGGCGGCTTCTCCGCCGGCAGCCGGACCGGCGGCCATCATCATGGCCGGAGCGGACGCGGATACGCCGAATTTATCTTCCAAAATTTTGACCAATTCGGCCAAATCCAAAACCGACATTTTTTCAATCTCCTCAACAAGAGATTTGAATTTATCAGGGACAACAACTTCTTTTTCAGCGGTTGCCGCTTCCTCGGTTTTCGCTTCCTCCGGTTGAGCCGCCTCTTCCTTTGGAGCGTCTTGCTTTTGTTCTTCTGACATATATGTTTGTAATTTGAAATTGGAAATTTGTAATTTGCGGCTTTAAAGCCAAATTACCAATTGCCAATCACTATTTTAAATTTAAAATTAAAATTATCCTATTACTTTATTGTTTTCTTGTTATTTTTTTTGCTTGCCCTCCGAAGCTTCGGCGCGGGAGGATTTTTTTGCTTTATCGCTTACTCTCTTCAATCGCTTTCAACACATAAACCAGATTCCTTAGATTGCCCGCCAACGCGTTTACAAAGCCGGAAACAGGGGCGTTTATTGAACCGATAATCTTGGCGTATAGCTCCCGCTTGCTTGGCAGTCCGGCCAATTCCTTGACTTTGGCGGCGTCAATATATTTGTTTTCCAAAATTCCGCCAAGAAACTCAACTTTGTCTTTCTCTTCCAGTTTATTTCTAAAACTATCCACCACTTTAGCCGGAACGACTTCGTCTTGATAGCCGAACACCGCGGCGACTTGTCCTTCAAAGCTTTTCACGTCCAATCCTTCAATTTTTAAATCTTTAAACGCCAAATCCATTAAGGTTTTCTTTGCCACATAATATTCGCCATCCTCTTTTTTAAGCGCCTTTCTCAATTCTTCGTTTTCTTTAACGCCAAGCCGGCTAAACTTCGTAAATACGATGGATTTGGATCGCTCGGCTTTATGGGCCAAATCCCGTAAAATCTCTTGTTTTTGTTCTTTGCTTTTAGGCATAAAAATTGCAAATAAAAAAATATTTTACAAATATTCAAGTAAAATATTCGCGAGTTTGTAATAATAAAAAATCCGCGTATAACCGCAGACCCGTAAAATTTTGGCTAAAATTTAACCAAAATCCATTATTTTTCCTCGGCAGGTCTTATTTTTGCGCCTGCTGTCTGCGGTTTATTAACTTGTAATATTATTATATTAGCACAATAAAAAAATATGTCAACCTCGCGCGTTGCCGGACCGTAAAATCTTTACCTGAACTTCAAGCTCTTGAATCCGTTTTTTTAAATCCTTCACCTCTCTATTAATAGCATCCACATCTTCGGTTTCAGTTTTTACGATTCTGTCTAATTTTTCCTCTATACGGTTTAGGCCTTGTTTTATGGCAAAAATATCCTGCTTTATCGGGTCTAATTTTTCGCTAAGCTTTTTCTCTAATTTCTCCTCCAATTTCTCCTCCAATTTTTCATCAATCATATTGCCGATTGCCGGCAATAAAACCTCTTCGGTAAATTGGCCCAAGCTTTCCAATGTCAACGGTTGTTGATTGTTTTGTTTTTGCATAATTTTATTCTATACCAACTGTAAACATCAGTCAATGGCGTTATTTTAAGTATTTCGCTTTATTTTTTAAATGCTCGTTATATGTTTTGGAAAAAACGGTTTCGCCTGTGTCGGGCTTGCTTAGAAAATAATTATAATCGGTATGCTCCGGATAAATCGCCGCTTTTATGGCGTTTAAGCCCGGGTTTGATATCGGTGTCGGCGGCAAACCGCGGTATTTATAAGAATTGTACGGAGAATCCACTTTTAGCTCTTCAAGCGAATGGCGCGGCTTGTTTGTCCCGAAAAAATAAGAAAGAGTGGCGTCGGATTCAAGCGCCTGGCCGTTCTTTATTCTGTCCCAAAACAATCCGGACGCTATTTTCATATCTCGCGGAGTTCTTACTTCTTTTTCAACGATTGACGCCATCCTGACGATATCATAAATCGTTCTGCCTTGTTTTTCGGCGTCGGCGCGCATTTTATCGGTCAATTTTAAACCGAAATTATCAAGCATTTTTTTAATAATATCTTCGGCGGACGCGCCCTTGAAAATTTTATAAGTATCTGGAAACAAAAATCCTTCCAAATTGGCGTTCGCGGGGGCGTCGTTTAAAAAGTCCGGCTTCTCAATCCCAAGTTTCCAATTTCCAATTTCAGCCTTTGCCAAATTAACAAAATCGCCCTCGGCAACAATATTATTATTAACCAAATATTCGTTTATGTCGTCAATCGTCCATCCCTCTATAATCTTTATCGTCAGCTCATCGTTTAAAGTTTTGCCCGCCGATAAAATCCTCGCGATTTCTTTAATGTTCATTTTCGGGCTTAAAACATATTTTCCGGCCTGTAAATTACTCTCCGTTTTATTTCGCCAAATATAAATTTTAAAATACAATTTTGACTTGATCAAACCGGCTTCCGCCAAATTCTCCCCTATCCGATCCACGCTTTCGCCTTTTTTAACAATAAAAATCTTGTCTTGCCCGTTTTTATCGGCAGGGCCGCTTATTCCTTGCCGATAAGATACGCTAACGGCGGCAAAGATAATTATTAGTAAAATTATTATGAATTTAATATTGTTTAACATAAATGCAAGAAACTTAAAGCTCAAAACTCAAAGTTCAAAGCCGCGATTTAAAACCACTCCAAGCTGGAGCATGGAGAATTAACTTGCCATGAATGGCACTTGAAAGTGTAATACATAATTTAACAAATAATAATTTCTTTGTCATCCCGGAAAATTTTGTAGCGGAGCGGAAAAATTTATCCGGGATCCAGGGTTTAACGGCACAACTTCTTTTATACTGCGTCTGTGAAATATCAACATTCATGCGGACTTACCCTGGATCCCGGGTCTCCGCTCCGCTGCGCCCGGGATGACAAAGGGAAAACTAAAATAGCTTTAAATTTTGAGTTGTGGTTTTGAGTTTTGCGCTTTGAGTTTTAAAAAATAAAAATTTTTGTTTTTGCTTAAATAATCAAATGTGATGAATATAATCATTATTAATCAGTTTTTTACTAACGGCACAAACACGAACCCGGGAAATCTTTCCTCCCTAAACTTATCTTTGCCTTGCTTCTCAATCAACACTATATCTTGCGGCCGGCACCGCGCTCCAACCGGAATAACAAGCCTGCCGTCGCTTTTTAATTGCTCCAATAATTTTGGCGGCGTTTCTTCCGCCGCCGCCGACACTAACACTTTATCAAAAGGAGCGTAACCGGGCAACCCCGCGCGGCCGTCCGCGTGAAAACACCGCGCGATTCCTTTTTGGATAAAATTATATTTGGAAATATTTTTCTCCCCGAATTCTTTTAATTCCGGAATTACTTCCACTCCGTAAACTTTCCCTTTTTCTCCGACTATCTCGGCCAACAATGCCGTAGTCCAGCCCGATCCGCTTCCTATGTCCAATATTCTATCGCCGGCTTTTGGTTGCAGTAACTCCATCATAAAAGCCACTGTCAATGGCTGCGATATTGTCTGTCCATGGCCGATCGGCAGCGGCGCGTTCACCCCCGCGTCATCCTGATCCCGGGGCAAGACAAAATCCTCGCGTTTTATTTTTTTAAACGCGTTTATGATTTCCGGAGTTTTCAGATAACCCCGCTTGATTAAATCATTAATTAACGGCATAAAAACACTTCTGCCGGCCTTTATGGCAAAACACTTTCTACCGGCCTTTAGGCCAGGGTTCGGGCGGCTTTAGCCGCGTAGCGTGACGGTGCACGGCTAAAGCCGCCCGAACCCTACCCCGCCTCTCCGCGAGAAGCGGGATAGTAGAAAAAATCCTGCTTATCTAAATGGGACAATCCCTAAACAAACATCGTAATTATGATTAAAGCGGCCAAAGCGAATCTGTAATAAGCGAAAATATTCAAACTGCGCGAGCGGGCGAATCGCAAGAAATATTTTATCGCCAAAAATCCGGTAACAAACGAAGCGATAAAGGCGATCGCCAAAACCGATACTTCCTCCCCGACAAAGGAAACTTCTCCGCCGGCGCTAAAAATTTGAGGAATTTTCATTATGCTCGCGCCAAAAATTATCGGTATGGATAAAAGAAAAGAAAATCTTACGGTCGCCTCCCTCTTTAAGCCCACTCCCAAACCTGCTATAATGGTGGTACCGGACCTGGAAGAGCCGGGAATTAAAGCGAATGCCTGGGCCAAGCCGATAATCAAGGCGTTTTTCCAATTCAATTTATTTAATCCGTCCGTTTTTCGGCTGATTTTTTCAAAAACGATAAAAAGCGCGCCCACGATTACGAGCATCGCCGCCACCACGGCGGGAGAGCGTAAAGACGACTCTATCGCGTCTTCCCAAAAAACGCCGGCCAAGGCCGCGGGAATAGTGGCCAAAACGAGCAACCAGCTTAATTTTTCGTATAAATAATCGGAATCCGAATAATTGGGGGTTTTGCCGGTTAAAAATCTTTTGGCGCCTCCGGCAAAAGCGATGAACAATTTAACAATATCCCCCTTAAAGAACCAAACAACAGCCAAGAGAGTGGCAAAATGCAAAGCCACGTCAAAAGCCATTTCATTGTTAACCGGCAAAGAAATAAACTTATGCAAAATAATTAAGTGGCCCGAACTGGAAACAGGCAAGAATTCGGTTATACCCTGAATAACTCCGAAGACAACGGCATAAATATAATCCATCATAATAAATGTAAAATTTAAAAATCAAAGATCAAAATGACAGTTTAAAATTTAAAATTATTTTTTATTTTTGCATTGTCATTTTCCATTTTGATTTTTTCATTTTGATTTTTATATGTACTTAAAAACATAGCGGTTTATTCCGGAAACAACGGTATAAAATAAATATAATTCATTATAATTGTAATAAATGTAAAATTTAAAAATCAAAGATCAAAATGACAGTTTAAAATTTAAAATTATTTTTTATTTTTGCATTGTCATTTTCCATTTTGATTTTTTCATTTTGATTTTTATATGTACTTAAAAACATAGCGGTTTATTCCGGAAACAACGGTATAAAATAAATATAATTCATTATAATTGTAATAAATGTAAAATTTAAAAATCAAAGATCAAAATGACAGTTTAAAATTTAAAATTATTTTTTATTTTTGCATTGTCATTTTCCATTTTGATTTTTTCATTTTGATTTTTATATGTACCACATCTTACTCCTCCCTCTCCTCTCCGGTCTCGTCGCGCAATTGGCGAAATTCGCGTTTGAGCCGAATAGACGAAAACTTGATTTTAAAAGCATAGTGGCTTACTCCGGTATGCCTTCCGGGCACAGCGCCATAGTGGCTTCGCTGGCGGCGATTACCGGTTTGGAATTGGGAATCGCGTCGCCTTTGTTCGCCATTAGCTTTATTTTCGCCCTGATTGTCATCCGCGACGCTCTGGGCATACGGCAATACTTGGGGCAGCACGGCAAAGTGCTGAACATTCTGGTCAAAGATTTGCGCGACGACCAGGTGCTTGACGAGAAATACCCTCATTTGCTGGAAAAAATCGGCCACACGCCGGCGCAAGTCACGGTCGGCGCCGCCATCGGAATCTTAATCAGCGTTATCGGGTATATGGTTTTTTAATATTCGCGAGCACCGACAAGAACAAGCCGCTTTAATAAAACGCTCACGTTTTTTGTTTACTGTATTTGACAGCATACGGCGTACACGGTCAAGGGGCCCTGTCCCTCCGCCCAGTCAGAATCGCCCACGAACCAACCGTTGTTTCCGTCAGGGCGGCTCGAGTCCATATTGGTGCCCCAATATGTGTTCCACCCTCCTCCGGTTACGAAGGTGCCGGAGTCGCAAGTGGCCGTGCAAGATGTCGCGTTGCACGAATTCTCCACCGTAACGCAGCTTAAATTTTCGCTTAGACATTTGCCGGCGGTGGTGCAAACATCAGGCGCCGTCAAGTTCCCGCTCATCGTATCTCCCGACTTGTCCACGAAATCGTTAGCCAGGGTGTTCCAGTCGCCGGCGGTTAAAAGGTCGCCGGATGTCATTGTGTAGTTTCCGGTCAAAGCCAGCGCCAGCCGTTCGTAATAAACATTGGCGAAGAACAAGGCGCCGGCGATAAGCATCGCGAACAAAAGAAATAATCCGGCCCGGAGCCGCGTGGTTAATTTTTTGACCCGCGCCTCCATTAACGCCAAATTCGCTTCCTGTTCTGAGCGGTTGTCGTTTTGATTTTGTGTTTTATTGTTGTTCATATATTTTTGTAAATTAGGCCTAACGGCGAGTTATGTTTGTAATTTATCCGGCCTCATTTGGCCGCCTCAATAAACTCGGGACGGGCACACTCAAGGCGGGCTCTTTATTAAAAGAAGGCTTTGTTGGGGATACGGCGGCGCGTTAACCCTTGAAAACGCAAGGAAGCTCAAAGGTGAATTGGCAGAATCGCGTGCAGAACGACGGCTCACCCAAACATTCCCATCCGTCCTCCGTAACGCAATCGGACGAACATCCGTCTTTGTCCTCGGTATTGCCGTCGTCGCAATATTCGTACACTCCTTCCGTGTTCGGTTTTTGGATAATGCCGTCGCCGCAATAGCTGTTGACGGAGAATGTATAGCTTTTTTGCGCCGAATATCCGTATTCGTCGGTTGCCTCCACGGTAACGGTGAATGTTCCCAATTCCTCCGGAGAGCCGGAAATCTCTCCGGTAGCGGTATCAATGCTTACTCCCGCCGGAGCTCCGGACAAAGGACTGAACGCGAAACTGTTGTTTTCCGGATCTGAAACCGTAACTCGACAAATATGGGGACTGTTTATTCTGATGTCGTTAAAACAGCTGTCCGAAACGGTGATTCGCGGCGGGTTATTGATTACGGTAACGGCGAAATTCGCTTTGCCCACGGCGCCGTAACTGTCGGTTACCGCGAAAGCGAAGCCGTAAACGTTTCGGGAGTCGGGAGATTTAAAAACATTGCGCGCGTCCGGCGAACCGGTTACCGCGTAATAATAGGTATTGCCGACTCTGGTGAAGCTTTCGCTCACTCCCGGCAAGGTTGATGTTATCGCCGGAGACACGGAATAGGTCAGCGGATACTTGGAAACTCTTCCCTTAACGATGAATTTAAAATTTATCGGCTTGGTGGAGCTGGCCCTGTAAGTTATGTCGTCCGCGAGAATTACGGGGGCTCCGTTGGTTATTTTGATGGTGAACACTTGGGTGGTTACGCTGTTTGCTTTGCCCCGTCCGTCATTGACGGTAACCGAGAATCCGTAATCCCCTTCTCGTTCCACCTTGGCGGCGTAAACTTTTTTCTGGTCGGGGGCGGACGAATCTCTTAACGTCGGGGGCGACGACCAGCCGCTCCAATCGGTTCCGGAAGTGTTGATGCTCCAACTTAAAGGATCCCCGTCTTTGTCAACGGCGGAGATATAGCCGGTGAATTCTTCGCCCGCGTAGCCGATAAGCATGGAGCCGGTGAATTCCGGCTTTTGGTTTTCCGCCTCGCCTTCGTAATCCAGGGAGGCGCTGTCGGAGCAAGCGCCTTGTTCGGCGCCTTGGATGTAGCCGGACTCCATGATGGCGCACAGGTCGTATCCGGCGCCTTGGTCAACCGAAGCATAAACGAAAACATTGCTGCCGGCCGGCGGATTTATGTCAGGGTCGCTCGTATCGCTGTCGGCGAACTCTTTCTTTTCGTTGTTCCAACAAGTTGTTTCGTCATAATCGGGGCAATCGCCCAGCTTGTTTATCGGATCAACCGGCAACGACGTTTGCAGCTCTTTGGCCAACGTGTCTTTCCAGCTGGGCCAGGCGGATATGGTAACGTTGGGCAGATAGGTGCCGGCCGACAGCACGGGATAACGTCCGCGGGAATTTTTGTATTTTTCCAAAGCGATGTTGATTTCCGCCAATCCGGACAAACGTTTAACGTCCCTTATTATTTTGGCCTTGGGCGAATCGCAATATTCGTTTCGCGGGCAATCGGCGTCAATGGCGCAAGGGTTATCCGTTGTTTGACTGCAGGCGCCTATTCCCGTAATATTGGTGTTAAATTTCCAGTGCTTGAGAATGCGCCCGAATATGTCAACAGTGGCTTTTTCCGCGTCCTGATTGTATGAAATCAAATAAATGTTGGCGTAGAGGGTATTGCCGCTGATATTGGCGGCGTTCACATAGACTGTGCGCCCGTCGCGGACGGCTTCATATCCGTCAACCGTCAGCATCTGCGGAGAACCGGAAAAACCTTGTTCGTTATACCATCGTATGGGGGAATAATAATCGGGATTGGGAATAACCCTGATGGCGATGGCGTCGGAAGAAGCGGAGGAAACATAAGAAACGGAAAGCAAGAGATAGGAAGCGAGGGAAACGCAAAAAACCAGGGTTAACGGAATTAACATCGGTTTAGACTTAAAAAAATTGAGAATTGCTTTAACTCGCATATATTTATTATAGCATAATACCCATGCTAAATCCAAATGACAAAATTAAAATGACAAATAAAATCCAAATGACAAAATGATTAAATAAAAAAATAACAACAATCACTTTACAAGCTTTATAAACTTTATAAACTTTTAACTTTATAAACTCTACAACTTCTCTCCCTTCTCCACCTTAACTTCCGCGTTATCGTCAATAACCACCGTGTCGCGCCTTTCCAGTTCCCCCGCCAAAATCTTGTCGGCGATGACATTCTCCACTTTGTCTTGCAGAAGACGCCTTAGGGGGCGCGCTCCGAATTTCGGATCATAGCCCTCGCCGGCTAAAATTTTAATTCCACCGTCTTCCGCGCGCATTCTGATTCCTTTTTTCTCCAAAGTTTTTCCGATTTTGGCCAGCATCAGCCTTGTAATATCCAACACATTGCCTTCGCTTAACGGCTTAAAGACGATAACGCCGTCAAAGCGGTTTATCAGCTCCGGCCTCATTATTTTATTTAACTTCTCATTGATTAAAACTTCTTTTATTTTTTCAATATCGGTTCCGGCCGCCACTTCGTTCTGGATATACACCGCGCCGGCGTTTGATGTTGAAATAATGATTGAATTGGTGAAGTCAATGGTCCTTCCCTGCCCGTCCGTAAGCCGGCCGTCATCCATAACCTGCAGGAACAAATTCAATATATCGGGATGCGCCTTTTCAAATTCATCCAAAAGAATTAAAGAAAAAGGCGCCTTGCGCACCGCCTCGGTCAAGTACCCGCGCGTACCCTGGGCGCTTCCGATCATTTTTTTAACGCTGTCCGCGTGCTGATATTCGCTCATATCCACCCGTACCATACTCTTTTCGTCGCCAAAATATATATCGGCGACGGTCTTGGCCAATTCGGTCTTGCCCACGCCCGTCGGCCCTAAAAATAAAAATGAAGCAATCGGTCTTTTGTTTCCGGTAAGCTGCGCGCGCGCTCGACGCAAACTGGACGCCACCATACTGACCGCTTCCTCCTGATTTATCATTCGTTGATGTATTTTGTCCTCCATATTAAGCAAGATGTCGCTCTCCTTTGCCGTAACCTTGGAGATCGGAATGCCTGTCGCCTCGCTCACCGCCCGGGCGATATCATCCTTTGACACCACTCCCCATTCTCCTTTGGACTGGGACACCTTGACCGCTATTAACTCCAAAAGCTCAACCGCCTTGGCCGGCAAATACTTGTCATGCATATATCTTTGGGATAACTTGATAACGTTCTCCAATGAATCGTACGAAAAATAAACCTTGTACTTCGCCTCCAAGGGGCCGATTTTGCTTTCAATTATTTGAATCGCCTGATTGCCTTCCGGCTCATTGATTTTAATTTTTGCCGTGGCGTTGCCCAAAGGCGTGTCCTCAATGTATTTTACGTAGTTTCTGGTGGTGGCGGTGGCCAAGCAAAATATGCTTCCGCGCTCAATCGCCCCGACCAAGACTTCGGACAAGTCCAAGCTCTCTTCCCCTCCGGAGCTTATCCCGACAATGTTTTCTATGTTGTCAATATATAAAATAATATTGCCGGCGCGAACCACCTCGTCAATGATGGTCAAAAGGCGTTCTTGCGCCTGCGAGGCGGTCGCTCCGCTTACCAATCGCGAAACATCCAGTTTGACCAATCTTTTGTCCTGTATTATTTTCGGCACGGCTTCCTCCACCATTAGCTGGGCGATGGCCTCAACAACGGAATTCTTGCCCACCCCGTCTTCGCCGACCAAAATAACGCCGGTATGCCCGCTTTGGAATTGTTGAAATATATCCTTAATCTCTTTGTCGCGCGCCACCGAAAAGCTCAATCGCCCCCATTTGGCGGCAATGGTCAAGTCGTCGGCGAGATGGTTTAACACGGGAGTGGCGACCGAAGTGTACGCTCTGTCCATATTGTTGCTTGGCTTAAATCCGGCCATCTTTCTGTACGTCCTGTATCGTTCAAGCATTTTGTCGTTAATCCTGAACCACGCCAAACAATTAATGATTTTATCCCTGTCAATTTCCAAGTCATACAAAATTTCGGCCAACACTTTGTCGCGCGACTGGCACGGCAAAACCAAATTCAAGGGATTGACCTCGTTCTGTTTCAGTTCCATGGCCCTTAGATACGCCTCTATTAACGCTTTTTTAACCTCAACGGAAAGCTCTGTTTTGCCGTTCGCGGTTATTTTGCTTATTCGCTCTTTTATTTTCCGGATTAACTTTTCTTGGTCAACGTTCAATCTTGAAAAAAGGGCGAAAACGCTTTTATCCTTAAACAAAGAAAAAAACAAATGCATAATTTCAACCCGCTTATGCTTCAATCTCCTTGCGATAATGTAGCTGTCTTCAATAACGCCCATGGCGCCGTTTCCCATTCCGCTTGATACGTCAATTTTTGACTTGAATTGTTTTAACTCCTTCCAGTTATTCGGCAATTCATCCGTTTTTACCGTTTTTTCGCCGCTATTCTTTTTTATTTTTTGCTTGGCGGCGGCCGCTTCGCTTAAGCGATAAAAAACAAACATATCAAACAACAAACTTGTCCAAAAGACCAAAATAAGCCAATGTTTGCGCTTCCAAAAAAACAAATCCTCAATATTGCCGCCGGAACTGTTGGCCCACACCCACCAAAATAAAGCCAAAAGCCCAATCAAGCCGACCACGAAAGCGAATAAATTCACCAACAAGTCCGCTTTTTTCTTCAAGCGGTTTAATTTTATTACGGCGATTCCCATTCTCAAGCCCCAATAATAAAAAGTTCCGCCAAAAAAAGTCCCCACTCCCATTCCCGAGCAATTGGAGCAGGCCAAATTATATTTGTTTTTGCCCGAGCCGTCGCAAACCGGACAAATAATAAATTGTATATTCTGTTCCGTCATGTTATCTGAAAATATATTTCATAAAATATGAAAAACGGCAAAATTATCCAAAACAAACAAACGGCCAACGCGAAAAACAGCCAAAAAACCATTATCAAGCCTCTTATTATCACTTGCGCGAGCCGGATAAAAAAACTGATTACGCGCCCCTGCCAGTCATATTGGCCATACATCGGCCGATGAATATTTTTTAGCCACACGAAAAAAGCCAATGATTTCTCTTGGTTAATAACAAACCTTTTTAAGCGCGACATTAACGCGGCCAACCCGCGCGAATACCACCAAAAAGGAAAATAAGCAACACTTCCGGCCAATTCGCCTAAAATTTTAGCGCCATACACGGCAAAATTATGAGTAAGCATAAATTTAATTTTCGCGCACCAATATATTCTTATTATACATTACAATCAACAGAATACCAAGCGCCGCCGCGAATAAGGGCTATCGCAGAATGCCGATTTGCGCCGGATTTTCACGAAAAACAAAGACTACGCCTCCCAATTGGATATATAATCACTTTCGTGTTCCCGAAATCGCGCGTTAATTCGGGCGAACGCCGTTCGCCCCTACGGACTCACAACATGCGAGGCGAACGGCCGTTCGCCCCGGCGAGGATCGATGAACGGCAAGATTGTTTTTTCTTGCTATTATATGTTATAATAACCATATAATCGCTTTGCCGAGACGAACGGCATAACACGCCGGAATTTTTTCCGAATAATTGGTTGCGAAACTTAATAAAAACATTGCGAAAACACTGTATTTAAAAACGAGCAACCTAAATTGGCGCTTATCCGCAAAAATCTTAAATCAAAACTTTTTAATTTATATTTATTCGTTAAAAACAAACAAATCGTATGAAAAAATTTATTTTTATCACTATGTCCCTTTTCCTGATTATTTCCCCCATTCTCGCCGCGACAAACGACTTCACGGCCGACGGCAATATCACGGTTTCCGGCGTCACTTTCGGTTCCGGCACCGCCGATATGTTGATAATGAACGGATCAACCGCTGAAAGCTGGGAATTTTCAGGCGGCTCTTTCACCGTAACGAATCCGGGCACATTCAATGTCGGCTCATCCGATTCCAGTGTCAAATCAATAAAAATCACCCAGGGCGCGACCGATGTGGCTTGCGGAGAAAACACTTCCCCGGGAACAAGTTATGTCACCTTGCCGACCGCGGCGGCCACTTATACCATAGTGCCGTACACGACAACGGACTGCACTTCTCTGTGCGATCCGGTTGACAACGCCGCCACGTTAAATTCATTCCCGACCTGCGGAGCGGCAACGTGCAATACCGGTTACACGCTTTCCGGCTCGGGATCAAGCGCCACTTGCGTTTCGGCCGGAGGCGCCGTAATCATAACCCCGCCGGAAAAAAAACAAACTTCTTCCCAGTCCTATGATCCGCTTACGGGAAAATTGACCGTCAACGATGGCGATAACGGCGCGGCAAAGAAAGCCGACAATCAAAAACAACCGGAGACCGCGATGTCGCCTGTCGCGAAAAGAGCCATCGCCACGTTAAAGCAAATAACCGATGACGCTGAAACGATATCTTCCGGCGATGTCAATAAAATCATAAAAGCGATAAACAAAAAAAGGGATTTGGCGGCCGAAATAAATTACGGCAAAACAATAGTGGCCAAAATAGCGGCGGGATCCGGCGTTGCTTCCGAAACACGCAATACTATCACCAGTTTTGTCGCGTACGGCACAAAAACGACCCAAGCGCTCGGAGCCGGAGAACGAGGCGGAGTAATCAACAGTTTTAAGGCGTCATTCGGCAAATTGCCGGAAGATTTATCCGACTGGTTGAACGTAATCAAGATAGCCAACGGCCGCTGGCCGGATAAAACCAGCGAGCGGGCGGATAACAGGGCGCTAATCAATTTCAGAATAGTTTATTCGCGCGATCCGGATAAATCCAATCCGAGCGACAACGCCGCCGTCACCATAATGGCTTACGGCCTAAGGCCGACCGACAGAAATCTGGACAGCGAAAAAGCCGCGATTAAAATCTTCAGAAATATTTACGGATACATCCCGAAAAAAGCCACCGCCTGGGATGTTGTCAGGGCCATCGCCTACTCTGGAGCAACACGGTAGCTTGGGATTATAATGAAGCTTAGCCTCGGGTACCCGAAGCTAAGCTTCATTATATCCAAAAAAATAATTTTAAACAGGGATTTCTCGCTAGAGCAAAATTAAAATAAACTACTTGTTTGTGGCTGCAATTTTCCCCCATTAACCCTGGCCGGAGCATAGGCGCGAACAAAACCAGAGGCGTTATTATAATATGAGCAAATTTAAAATGATTATATAAAAGAAATAGGACTTGACTACTATTTTAATATGGGTTAAAATGGAAGTATAGCAAACAATAACACCAATATGGCTCATAATTTAATTAAAAGAAGCATATTTAGCGAAATTCTCAATCATTTGCGGGAAAAGGAAATGACTGTGATTATCGGCCCGCGGCAAACCGGCAAAACAACGCTTTTGGAGCAAATTAAGGACTATTTGGTTAATTCAGCTCCCGCGAGGCAAAGGGTTGAACCGGAATCATTGTTTTATTTCAATCTGGACTTAACCAAGGACTTAGCGTTGTTCAGCCAACAGAAAAATATCATAAATTTTATCAAAGACAGAAAAAGAGGAGATGGCACGCTGTATCTGTTCATTGACGAGGCGCAAAAAATAGTTAACGCCGGAACTTTTTTAAAGGGCGTTTATGATTTAAAACTGGGCGTGAAATTCGTTTTAACCGGCTCCTCGTCAATGGAGATAAAGTCAAAAATCCAGGAATCACTTACCGGACGGAAAAAGATTTTTAAATTAATGCCTTTGAGTTTCAGCGAATACGCGGCTTACAAAAATTCCGCGCTTTTTAAAATCATAAAAAAAGGAAAAACGATTTCCGATTATGATTTTTATGAATGGGAAAAACTGATAAACGACTTTGCCGTTTTCGGCGGCTACCCCAGGGCGGCGATTGAACATAATACGGACAAGAAAGTGGAGTTGATTGAAGAAATATACAACAGCTATTTGGAGAAAGACATAATTAATTTTTTAAAAATCCAAAAGCCGATTTCTTTCAGCAGGGTTGCTTCCCTGCTGGCGGCGCGGGCGGGCGGATTGCTGAATGTCAATAATTTAGCAAAGGAAACCGGAGTGGAGGTGAAGACGGTTAATTATTACTTAACAATTTTAGAAGAAACGTTTATCATTAAACGGATAAAGCCGTTTTTCACGAACGCCAAAAAGGAATTGGTAAAGGCGCCTAAAGTTTATTTTATTGACAACGGCCTGCGAAACTTCGCCTTGATGAATTTTAATAATTTATCGGAAAGAATCGACCGCGGAGCGGTTTTTGAGAATTTAATCGCGAGCGAGCTGTTAAAAATCGTCAAACCGCCGCATTCCCTGCATTATTGGAGAAGTTTGCAGAAAGCGGAAGTGGATTTTGTTGTCAGAAAAGGCGACGGGGAAATTATTCCCATAGAAGTCAAGGCCCAAAAAATGGACAAGCCGGCCGTGAGCAGAGGCTACGGCTCTTTTTTGGCAAAATATAATCCGAAAAAAGCCATGCTGGTGAACTACAATTTGCGTAAAACGAACAAAATAGGCAAAACCGATTTAATCGCGCTGACTGTCGCCGATATCAAAACCGAGCTTGGTTTATGACAGTATTGATATTATTGGAAGTTCACAAAACACCATAATAATATATTGCGGACCTTTCGCCGCGGCCCAAGATGACAAAATCGGAATTAAGCCGGCAAAATAGCATAAACAAAAAAACATAAAGTATTTGCAAAAATTTCTATTATTCCTCATTTTGTGCTATAATTAAAACAATAAATTATCACAACGCCGAATTTGCCGTAAGGGGGGAGCGCTATCCCCCTTTTTTTAAAAAGGAAGGAGGAATTTTAAACAATGGCTTTAAACGCGGAGGGATTGTTTGAAGCAAAAACGCCATAAGCGGCGCTTGTTTTTTATTATCGCGCGGCCAATGGCAACAAATCGCGGCGTTCCCGGCTGATTGCGAATAAGTATTATAATTAACAAATCAAAAAAAATATGAAAATCAAACCCGTTTTTTATTTCTTGATAGCTCTTTTTGGTTTCGCGATTTTAATTTCAAGTTTAAACAAAACGCTCGCCGCCACGGAAAGCGTTGCCATCATCCGCGAAGACTGTTCTCAAAAATCAATTCCAACCGCCAACTGCTACAACTCCCTCTCCGCCTGGGAAGCGGCTGAAAACAGGGATCTTGTCGCCTCTGACGAAATAGCCGTCGCCAGAATTGAGGGTCCCTGGGCAAACCCCGACACGACTCCCGTCGTCATAGACGGCTGGACCACGGACGCCGCCCACTACATCAAAATCTACACCGCCCCCGACGCCAGGCATAACGGAAAATGGAACACGGGGAAATATCGGCTGGAGACGACGAACAACACGGCCATTGACGTGAACGCGAACAACGTGCGAATTGACGGATTGCAAATATCGGTGAATTATTCTTCCGTCAACCGTTTGGCGGCGATTGATTTCGGCGGCTTTTCCGGAAATATGATGGTTTCCAATTCCATTCTGAAGAGCGCCGGCAACAACGATTACGGAGACGGAATATTTATGAAAAGCCCCGGTTCGCCGGCCACGGTAAAGATATGGAACAACCTTATTTACGGATTTAACGAATTTAGCGCGGAGGGAATATACTTGGATGATTACTACGGCAAACTGACCGCGTATATTTACAACAACACCATCTACGACTCCGACGAAGGAATCACGCTCGGCTCCTTTACTCCGACCGTTATCGCCAAAAACAACTTGACCGCCAACACGATTGAAGCCGGATTTAAGGGTATTTTCGCCTCCGGCTCGTCCAACAACGCCTCATCCGATGCCACCGCCCCCGGAACCAATTCTCTCACCAACCAAACATTCTCATTCGTTGACGCCGCCAACGGCGACTTCCACCTCGCCTCCGGCAGCGCCGGCATAGACCAAGGGGCCGATCTCTCATCCGACCCCAACCTCGCTTTCTCCACGGACATAGACGGCGATACAAGGCCGGCCGGCTCCGCCTGGGACATAGGAGCGGACGAATTCGGAGGAACGGCTCCAACCCCCGACACCCAAGCTCCCACAACACCGACCAATCTGTCCGCCACAGCCATCTCTTCATCCCAAATTAACCTTTCCTGGTCCGCCTCCGCGGATAACATCGCCGTAACCGGATATAAGATATACAGGAACGGAACATTGCTGGCGACAACCGCCAACACTTCATATTCCGACACCGGACTTGCCCCCTCCACAACCTACACTTATTCCGTCTCCGCCTATGACACCGCCGGAAACGAATCAAGTCAATCAACAGCGGCCTCGGCGACCACCCAATCTCCGCCTCCACCCGACACCCAAGCTCCCACAACACCGACCAATCTGTCCGCCACAGCCATCTCTTCATCTCAAATCAACCTTTCCTGGTCCGCCTCCACGGACAACACCGCGGTGTCGGGCTACCGCGTTTACAGGAATGGAACGGAATTAACCACCGTTACTCAAACTTCATATTCCGACACCGGACTCTCTCCCTCCACAACCTACACCTACACCGTCTCCGCCTATGACGCCGCCGGCAACGAGTCGGGCAAGTCAATATCCGCTTCGGCGGTTACGCGGGAATATTCGGCTCCCTCATCCGGAGCGCCGGCGATCCGTTACGCCAGCGCCAAGAACGG
>Ga0256830_1001381_pt1 | contig 17308 bp, 23 predicted proteins | sample 128326metaG_FD_190537 | JGI IMG/M metagenome (GOLD analysis project Ga0256830, IMG submission 190537) | Hydrothermal vent microbial communities from Lau Basin, Pacific Ocean - 128-326 | ecosystem: Environmental > Aquatic > Marine > Hydrothermal vents | place: Pacific Ocean: Lau Basin | collected... | reverse complement strand
AGTCCTCTCACCGAAGAGGTCAGAGAAGAAGTCACCAAAACCACCAAAGTCAAAACCACTGGTAAAATCAAAGTCCTTGAAGCCTTCAAACCCCTCATATCCAGAGGTGAATGCCTGGTGGCCCAGCCGGTCGTACTCTGCACGTTTCTTCGGATCACCAAGCACATCATAGGCCTCGTTGATCTCTTTGAACCTCTGCTCAGCCTCTTTGTTGCCAGGGTTCAGGTCAGGATGGTATTTCCTCGCAAGCCTCCTGAAGGCCTTCTTTATCTCCTCCTGTGAGGCATCCCTGCTTACACCCAGTATCTCATAATAGTCCTTTGTTGTAGATGCCATAGCATCCTCCACCTGGCTTTTTAGATAATTCCTTTTTAAAAAAATTATAACACTTGATAAGTTCTTTGTCAAGTCTTTTTATAAAATTGTTATATAGGTTTTGAGCAGGTCTTTTATATGAAGGTAGGGCTTATCCATTGGCTTTTGGGGCCTGACCAGGCTGTAGATTTTTTTTGTTTAGAAATTTTATAATTAATAAAATTTCTAAAAAGGAGGTGACCTGTATTGTATATCGTGACTGTTGATGATGCAAAGTGCGAGGGCTGCGAGGAGTGTGTAAACATCTGCCCCCAGGGCGTATTTGAGATGGAGGACAGCAAGTCTCTTCCATCAAACTCCTCCGAGTGTGTCTATTGTGAGAGCTGCCTCGGTGTATGCCCTACAGAGGCAATCACAATCACGGAGATGTAATCATCTCTGTTTATCTAAATCTTAAAAGGGGGCTCAAAGAGCCCCCTTTTGCATTGTCTGAACCAACCGCCTATGACTTCTGGATATAGATCTCCCAGTATCCCTTGTCTTCCAGCTTGACAACCTCAATGGGATAGCCCTGCTTCTCACAGAAACGAGGAATGGAATCCTCTGCAGAGGCAGGGGCGTCGGTGATAACCTTCAGGATCTCGCCGCTGTTCATCTTTTCAAGCTTCTTCTTTGTCAGCACCAGTGGATAGGGACAGACCCTGCCCAGCACATCAAGTGTTTCGTTGGGTGTACTGCTTTTTAAATCAGCCATCTTTTGCCTCCTTCTCAGATTGTTTTTATTTAAAAGTATAACAGATGGTCCGCTGTCTCCATCTCCTTCATTATCTCCTCAAAGGGTACTATCTGGGTGGTCAACTCGCCACCGATCTCCTCAGCATCCATGACGATATTGTCCTCTGACAGGCCAAGTCTGTCCATGTCCTCCTTGCATACCAGGACCCTCAGATCAAGCAGAAGGGCGTTCTTCATATGCATCTCAAGGCTTGTCACACCATATATATCAAGGGCCTTCTGATCCTTTACAGCATTGAGAACCCCGTCACCCACAAGGGCAATGACAGGCTCCACATTATCCCCATCCTCAAGGTATATCTCCACGGTCTGGCTTGCAATGGCATGGGTGAAGGCAAGCCTTGATGTCTCTGCCTTGTATGGTAACTTATCCACAATAAATGCCAGTTTCTTTATCGCCATCTTATTCACCTCCTATATGAAGTACTCTGTCTGCGCCAAAGGCACTTGCAAGATACCAGTCCATGCTATGGATCAACACACCCTCCATGGTATCCTCCTTGTCAATTCCACGGGCCTTGGCACAGGCCTCACAGTTACATATCTGGAACTTTCCTGTCTTGATCAGCTCCTGGACAGTGCCGGCAAGATAGGAGTAATCCCGGAATTTGCTCTGACGTGTCTTTCCAAGCATGACCCCATTGCCTGAGAGCCATAGGTCAACCTCATGGCCCTTCTTCACCGCTGTCTCGGCAAGCTTCACTGCAAAGTCAAGGGTCATTGACCCTACCAGGGATGAAAAACATCCTATCGTTAATTTACCCATCTTTGACCTCCTTATAACCACAAGAATTTTTCATAGTCATTAAAGATCAGATCAACAAGACCTTCGTAGTTGATAACCTTCACCTTGGGATCAAGCTCGGCAGAACCAAAGCCCCTTGACTCAAGGTCTTCCTGAAGGGCGTAGAACTCAGCATCCTTTGACAGGATGGCAGAGGACTGGCCATTCTGCTTTACAGCAGCATGATACACCCCATTCTGGACAAGTATGATACCAAACTTATCTGCCTTTAACCTGTCAAGTATTGCTGGTTCGTCATACTGGTTTACGAATACGGCAAGTTTCATACCTCCACACCTCCTTCGTGATTATTTAGCATAACTTTATACCAATTACATGGTATAATTGTCAATAAAAAAATTAGCATAAGGGTTTGAAGTTTTATAATTTTCTATTTAAATTATTTATAGACAGATTTAAGTAAATGATAGTTCTAATTTTAGCTTAAATTGAAATCCTGATTTTGAATGAAGGCAGCCTGGCAATAGATATATCTCTAAGTGGGAGCTATGAAAAAAATCAGAATAACCCTCCAGTATGATGGCACAAACTACTCTGGCTGGCAGATCCAGCCTGACAGGACTACTATCCAGGGACTGCTGGAGGAGGCCCTTAAAAGGATTACCGGGGCTGAAACAAAGACTGTTGCCGCGGGAAGGACAGACGCAGGTGTGCATGCCATTGAACAGGTGGTGGCCTTTGAGACCTCCTCGGGGCTGCTGCCAGAGGTGTTTCAGAGGGCCCTGAATGCCCTTCTGCCTGAGGACATCAGGGTAATATCAGCAGGGTACGCTGAAGAGAACTTCCATCCACGTTATGATGCAAAATCAAAGAGCTATGTCTACATAATCAACAATTCCTCTGTGAAAAATCCCTTTCTTGTCAGATATGCCTATTATTTTGGAAGGAGACTTGATGTAGAAAGGATGCTCAAGGCATCAAGTTATCTGATCGGCCGTCATGACTTCAGAACATTCCAGGCCTCAGGCTGCGGTGCAAAAAGGACGGTCAGGACCGTTAAGAGAATAGATATCCTCCTGAAGGACTCGTTGGAGTTTCTGGATTTCCTCTTCCAGGGAAAGTTCATTGTATTCAGGATTGAGGCCGATGCCTTCCTAAGGTATATGGTCAGAAATATTGTGGGCACACTGATAGAGGCTGGAACAGGGAAACGCCCTCCTGAGGAGATCAGGGATATACTCATTGGCCGTGACAGAAGACTGGCAGGGCCTACCGCCCCTCCACAGGGTCTCTTTCTGGAAAGGATCTACTACTGATCCTCTACCACTCCTCCTTCTCTATCTCCTCAAGCTTCTCCCTTGCCTCCATGCAATCAACGCAGTATATGGCAAAGGGTATCACCTTCAGCCGTTCCTCGGGTATCTCTGCACCACAGTCCTCACAGATCCCGTAACTGCCCTCATCCAGCTTTCTTAAGGCCTCGTCAATCTTGTTCAGGGTCTGCTTGTGAAGGGTCAACTTTCTGAGGTTGAGATCCTCGGCAACATCCACAATTGACCAGTCACCATCATCCAGTGCGGTCTCAACGATCTCCTTGTTCTCTCCCCTGATAAACTTACCTATCTCCTCCTTTGCCTCTTTCAGCACCTCTTGTCTTTTGGCAAGGAGGATCCTTCTCAACCTTTCCTTTCTTTCTTCCTCTTTCTCTATCTTGTCCTTTTTACTTTTTTTCCTGGCCATCTCCCCCCTCTTTCTTCTCAGCGGTCTCTTCCTTGTATACCTCTATTATGCTTCTTACCTTGATACCCGCAGCCTTAAGGGCCTTCTGGATATCAGGCAGTTTGGCATCCTCAACCTTGACCATAAAATTTGCGTTCATCACTAACCTCCTTTTAAGACATGGCTCTAAACCCGCAAAGGCGGACTGTTTTCTCTTCAGACCTCCATGATCTCCTTTTCCTTGCCCTCAAGCACCTCGTCCACCTTCTTGATAAACTGGTCTGTTATCTTCTGGACCTCCTCAAGGTCCCTCTTCAGTTCATCCTCGCTAATCTCTTTCTTCTTCTCCATCTTCTTGAGTTCATCATTCAGGTCTCGTCTGATGTTTCTGATGGCAACCCTTGCCTCCTCCGCCCTTTTTCTCACCACCTTTACAAGCTGCTTTCTTCTTTCCTCTGTAAGGGGAGGAATATTTATCCTGATCACCTTGCCATCATTTGAAGGAGTAAGCCCCAGGTCTGACTGCAGTATTGCCCTCTCAATGTCAGGTATGATCCGCTGCTCCCATGGCTGGATGGTAATCATTCTTGGCTCGGGTATGGAAAGGGCAGCCACCTGATTGATCGGGGTCGGGGTACCATAATAATCCACAGTGATTCCATCAAGCAGTGAGAGAGACGCCCTTCCTGTTCTTATTGAGGCAAAGTCCTTCTTCAAAGACTCAATTGCCTTCTCCATCCGTTCTCTGGCCTCTTTTTTTAACTCCTTTGTCATACCCTCCTCCTTTAACTGACTATAGTGCCCACCTGACGTCCCATGACGGCCTTTTTCAGGTTACCCTTCTTTTTTACATTTAATACCACAATGGGAAGGGCATTGTCCATACAGAGGGTAATGGCTGTGTAATCCATGACATGAAGCCCCTTTTTCAGCACATCAATATATGATATCCTCCTGAACCTCTTCGCCTTCGGGTCCTTAACAGGGTCTGCAGAATACACACCATCCACCTTTGTGGCCTTCATTATTATATCCGCCCCTATCTCCATAGCCCGTAGGGAGGCAGCGGTGTCAGTGGTGAAATAGGGGTTTCCCGTTCCAGCTGCAAAGATGACAACCCTGCCCTTCTCAAGATGCCTTACAGCCCTCCTTCTTATGTAGGGCTCGGCAAGTTCCCTCATCTCTATTGCGGTCTGTACACGTGTTGGTATATTGAGCTTCTCAAGTGCATTCTGCAGCGCAAGGGCATTGATCACTGTGGCAAGCATCCCCATGTAGTCTGCTGTTGCGCGTTCCATGCCCTTAACGGAGGCCTCAACACCTCTGAATATATTACCTCCACCGATCACAACGGCAATCTCAACACCAAGGTCGTATACAGACTTTATCTCAGCCGCCATATACTCAACAGTGGATGAGTCAATACCGTAGGGCTGCTCACCCATGAGCGCCTCTCCGCTGAGTTTCAACACCACCCTGCGGTATTTTGCCTCTTTCTTCTTAGAGCTCCTCACCTAACTGGTACCTGACAAAACGTCTGATAACTATATTTTCCCCAAGCCTTGCGATTGCCTCGGTTACAATATCCTTTATGGTCTTTTTCTGTTCGGGGTCTTTCACGAATATCTGCTCTAAGAGACAGTTCTCGCTATAGAACTTCTCAAGCTTACCCTGCACTATCCTGTCCACAACATGTTCTGGCTTGCCCTTGATCTGCTCCTTGAAGATCTCCTTTTCCTTTTCAATCACATCCGGGGCAATATCATCCCTGGAGAGATAACGAGGATTTGCCGCCGCAATATGCATTGCAATGTCCTTTACAAGGGTTTTGAAATCATCCGTTCTTGCCACAAAATCCGTTTCACAGTTCACCTCTACAAGCACACCTATCTTATCCATATGGACATAGGCCCCTATTATGCCTTCGGATGCTATGCGGCCTGCCTTTTTTGCAGCTGCTGAAAGTCCTTTCTTTCTCAATATCTCAACAGCCTTTTCAGGGTCACCACCAGCCTCTGTCAAGGCCTTCTTGCAATCCATCATGCCTGCACCGGTCTTTTCCCTGAGCTCTTTCACCATCTCTGCGGTAATGTTCATTCCACAACCTCCTCCTTCTCTTCAAGGGTACTTTCAGTTGGTCTATCTCCTGCCTCTTCAGAGGCGATCTTTTCCTCAATTGCTGCCTTTTCTGCCTGCTCCTCAAGCTCTTTGCTCAGGATATCCTTTCCTTCAAGCACAGCATCAGCCATCTTGGATGTCAGGAGTTTTATTGCCCTTATTGCATCGTCATTGCCAGGAATTACATAGTCAATCAGATCGGGGTCACAGTTTGTATCCACAATTGCCACGATGGGTATGTTCAGCTTCCTTGCCTCAAGCACTGCTATATGTTCCTTTTTCGGATCAACAATAAAGACCGCACCTGGCAAAGAATGCATCTCCTTGATACCGCCCAAATTTTTCTCCAGTTTCATCCTCATCTTCTCAAGCTTTGCCACCTCTTTCTTCGTAAGGGCCTCATAGGTACCATCTTCCTTCATTCTCTCAATATTTTTCAGCTTGTCAATACTCTTCTTGATGGTACTGAAATTTGTGAGCATCCCGCCAAGCCATCTCTGGTTGACATAGAATGCACCGGCCCTTTCGGCCTCCTCTTTGATAGAGTCCTGTGCCTGCTTCTTGGTCCCCACAAAGAGGACGTGCTGGCCCGATGCAGAGACCTCCTTGATAAAGTTATAGGCATCCTCAACCCCCTTCATGGTCTTCTGAAGGTCTATTATATAGATGCCGTTTCTTTCTCCAAAGATGTATCGTTTCATCTTTGGATTCCATCTCTTCACCTGGTGCCCAAAGTGGACACCTGCCTCAAGCAGCTCCTTCATGGCTACAACTGCCATAAAACCTCCTTCATGTGGTTTTGTTCCTCCGCCCTGGCTGGCCCCGTGTTTCTCTTCAAGGCCGTCTCCATGAACCTGTCAAAGACAGGAACCACAGGAGATAAAAACCAGGGACGTGTGAATTGGTAATGCCTGATAAATTAACATAATCACGATAGATATTGCAATCTATTGGTCACACCATTTTGCCGATTTACTTAATCATTTCAGTTTTACGGGCAGGTAGTATTGGCTTTACCGCTCAACTTGCACCCCGGAAAATCGCAAGATTTTCCGGGGGACTTCTTTTTAACGGGAAGACTGAAAAGATTCTGTTTTTTAATATTTTAAATTCTTATTGCATCACTGGGCTGGTGAACCACCTTTAATCCTTTTCAATTCCTACCTTTTCTGAATTTCACTTTCTCTTTCAATACAGGTTCGGGCAGAGACTAATCCTGTGGATTGCATTATCTTTACGAGGTGCCCGCCTTGTTTCTATGCATGTTGGACAGTTATGAGTCAATCACTATTTTAGGGGTCAATGCTGATATTGAGTGGTACCCAACAATTACAATCCAGACCACTCCTTCAAACGCCACATAATAAACCTGATGTATTTAACCGGAAGAGCCAGCATGCCTGACTCCCCATATATCTCTTCAATAGCTATCCTTGGTGGTATGACGGTTCTTATTAAGGATATGAAGAATCTTAATTTATTCTTTAATAAAAGCCTTGCCATAAACTTGTCTCGGTAAATGGATTTTTTTGCTCTTTTATCAAATCTCATATCAAAATACCTTGAGACAAGAGGATGTAGTTTAATATCTCCAAACTTATCAGCCAGTTCCGTTATGCCGGAGTAGTGGTAATACACGGGCCAGAGGCGACTTATCTGGAATATGGCGAGTTTTACCACCCTTGCCAGACCAAAACGGGTTATCCTGTCAGCCAATGAATCATAATCCATGGTCTCCTTAAAACGGTGCAATGCCCAGAGTATATCAACAAGCGTTCTAAGTTCCCTGAAGGAATGGCTATGATGATGCACAAACAACATGACAAGTAACATCTCATCAGTAAGTCTCAGGTGGCCACATCTGTCTTTTGCTACTTCACTCCAGATCGCCTTTGATGTAATATCAAAAAAATAGGGTATGCCGAAGTTCCAGTGTATCTCAACATTAACCCCTGTGGCATGTACATATGAAACATGATGAATCCTTGACAAGCAATACCTGAGGGATAGATTATCCTCCTGTTTGTACCCATTATCCAACAACAATGATTCAACACTGAAGACATCTTCTCTTCTGACCAGTATATCTATATCAGAGGAGACCCTGCAGTTTGGATCCTTATAGATATTCTCCGTCAGGATGCTACCCTTGATTACAATGGCATCTATGGAGTTCTGTTGCAACAGGGAAAGGGTATATTTTTCCGCACTTTCATTAATGGCAGAGAGGGTGACGGATTTTAGAAAAAGGTGGTTATATTTGCTGAGGAATTCACTGGAAAGCCCTGGAGGCAGCAGCTCCCTCTTTCTCTTTATCTGTGTGTAGAGAAGAGGAAACAATCCGTGTTGCAGGGAAAGTTCTTTCAAGTCCTCGGAAATCCGTCCATGGGGAAAATTGTCCTGCGAGAGATCTAACTCCGGAAGAAGAAGGCATAGAAAGAGTCTTTCTTTCATGGTTAGATTATATCCAAGTCCAGCAAAAAATTTCAGAACAGAACATTAAGGAGTCTGTAGAAAATGGATCGGACAGGTATGTTACATACACATCTCTATATTGCAGAGTAGCCTCTTGTCTTCCTCTCCTATCTCCTTGAACCTGAACCCGTAGTGGTAATGCCTACCCCTTTTGTCTACCCAGAGCACCTGTGCCAATCCATTAAATGGTTTGCCTCCTCCGTTAACAGGTATTCCCATCTCAAACTCAACCCCATCCCTGGCAAGTATCAGGACAGGAAAGGCGGCAGCAAAGCCACCCCTGCTGATGTTAAGAAGTTGCCCTTTAATTTCGGGATTATCAGGAGGCCTTATGATAACACTCTCATTGACAAGGACCCTCTTCTGCCTCTTCAGTATATTCAACCTGACAAGCCACCTTATAAAAATATCCATTACCTTCCCTGGCACGACACCTATCCTTGTCCTGGCCCTTTTGAACCTCAACTTCGCAATAAGTGAATGTTTTATGAAAAAGGAGGATAGGAAGACAACAAAAAAGTATAAACTGAAAAGCATGAAGAGATAATGTTCCTTAACAGAGTATCTTGTACCCATAATGCTAATGCCAGAGAAGAACAGGGATATTAAGATAATGACCGTAACGGTCTGCATCTTCGTTAATCCAAAGCGTAGCAGGATATGATGAAGGTGATGCTTGTCAGGATGGAAGGGGCTTTTCCCTCTTAGCATCCTTCTTGTCATTATCACAACCGTATCCACAATTGGTACTGCGAGAACCATCAATGGTACAACAGGCTTAACCGCAAGTGCAGGCTTCTGCGTCAATGCAATTGATAGATATGCAAGTACAAAACCAATTGTAATACTACCTGCATCACCCATGAACAGCTTAGATGGATGCCAGTTATAACGCAGGAAGGCTACCAGGGCACCAGAGAATGCCAGCGACACCAACATGAGAGGATACTGATTGTTGATAAAGGCAAGGACAGAAAATGTCATAAAGGATATCAGGGCCACACCTCCGGCAAGACCGTCAACACCGTCAATCATGTTGATTGCGTTTATGACACCCACGGTACAGAAAACCGTAATCATCCCTGATGCTGATCCGAGCGAGATATCTCCTACATTCAGAAGATCTCCAAATGAGTAAAGTATATTTCCACTTAAACGTATCATCAGCAAGGCAGCCAGTATCTGAAACAAAAACTTTATCCTGTGGTTAATTTCCCTGTAGTCATCAATAACACCGGTAAGTGTTAAAAGAAGAACTCCCGTCAGTAGGCCTTTCAAGGAATCAATGGGAACAAGAAGGCACGATGTCACCAGGACGGCAGCCATGATGGCAATACCACCCACCAGTGGCTTGGGGGTTCTGTGTATCTTTCTCCTGTTAGGATAATCAACAAGGCCTATCTTTAGGGCAAGCCCTGAAAGTGGTGGCAAGAGAAACAGCGCAATGAGAAATGACAAGGTAAAGGATGCAATGGCAAGCATGACCCCATACACTTACGGTCCCTCCAACCCTCCTGAAAAATTTTTTTATTTCTACAAAAAATTTCTTAAAATATACACCATTATCACTTGTTTGTCAAGTATTTTTATGGAAATCAGGAAAAAATGTCGTTAGATTTTTATATCCATTCCCGGTGGACAGGGAGGTTTCAGAAGGACTTAAACGTTATCTCCTGAAAAATATTATAATATATCTCATGGCAATAGTCTTTGATACATACAGGTTTGAGGGCCCCTTTCTGACCAAAAGAGAGCTTAAACAGGCTCCTGGGGTGTTTATCCTGTTATGTACCACAGGGAAGGGCACAACATACATTGTTGACGCAGGGGAATCAGAGAATGTGAGACAGGCCATTGAGGACTCTCCCAACAGGCACTGCTGGGTCAGCAACTGTAAGGGGACAATTTCAGTGGCTGTACTCTACACCCCTGAGCTTGACAGGAAGGGACGCAAGGAGATTGAAAGGATAATAAGGTCACGGGATTTTGTACCCTGCCAGCAGTATTGAAGATACCGTAAAAGGACGAAGGAAAAGCCTCGGAAACCGGTGGAATACAGGCGGGTCAATCTTGATTATGGAAAGACAACCATTATTTGACATAAGCCCACTGTATCATGTATCTTCTTAATCTATGGCTGCAACAAATGGCTGCAAAGGAGCCTCAAGGATAAGAGAGACCCTGTTTGCTTTCTGGCAAAGCAGAATCTTGCTGACCGCCAATAATCTTCGTATATTTGATCACCTTGAGAGGCCTGTATCAGCAAGAAAACTCGCCCGGATCCTTTCTCTTGACCCCAGGGCAACAGAGCTCCTACTGGATGCCCTCGTATCCATGGGGATTATCAGGAAAAAAGAAAAGAGATTTGTAAACACCCCCTCCGCTTCAAGATACCTTGTTCAGGGTGGTGCATGCTACCTTGGGGATATAATCAGACATAACGATGTACTATGGCAGAACTGGTCATGCCTTGATGAGGTGGTTAAGACAGGCAGACCTGCAAAGAAGGCCTTTGAACCTGAGTCATTCATCCTTGGAATGCACAATCTTGCCACCCTGAAAAAGGATAGACTCTTCAAAAAACTCAATCTAAAGAGGGTAAGGAAGGTTCTTGACCTTGGCGGCGGTCCGGGCACGTATGCAATGGAATTTGCAAAAAAGGGAAAAGAGGTTTATCTCTTTGACAGACCGGAGACGTTAAAAATTGCCCGTGAACTCATCAAAAAAGAGGGATTTCATGAAAGGATAAATCTGATAGAGGGTGATTTCCTTGCTGACCCAATCGGTACCGACTATGACCTGATCCTCATGAGCCAGATCCTGCACTCCTACGGGAAAAGGGATATCCTCTCACTGATGGGTAAGGCCCGAAGGGCCCTGAAGCCTGAGGGCATCCTTGCAATCCATGAGTTTTACCTGAATAATACTCATACAGGGCCGGTATGGGGCGCCCTGTTCTCCATAAACATGCTTGTAAACACACCAGAGGGGAGGACCTACTCCACAGAGGAGTTGAAAAAGCTACTGAGACAAAGGGGTTTCAGGATTGTCAGTACTGACAGGCTTGATGAGACGGTGCTTATTCAATCACGGATAAGGAGGTAAAGTGGTCATGAAGATTGGTGTCATCTCTGATACACATGACAACATTGACCGTATCAAGGAATCAATAGCTGTATTTAACAGGGAAGAGGTAGGCCTTGTAATACATGCAGGAGATGTGACCTCACCATTTGCCCTGATCCCTTTTGAGGAACTGGATGCCGAGTTCGTTGGTATATTTGGCAACAACGACGGGGATAAGATTCTTCTGAGGGATCGCTCAAAGGGAAGGATACATCGTCAGCCCCATAAGATGACCGTTGCAGGAAAGAGGATCGTCATAATGCATGAGCCCGACCTTGTGGAGGACCTTGCCCAGTCCGGGAACTTTGATCTCATTATCTATGGTCATACCCACAGGGCAAGGGCTGAATGGATAAACAACACCCTTGTACTGAACCCTGGAGAGGCCGGCCACTGGCTATACGGTAAGGCAACCATAGCGATAGTTGATACCGAGACGATGAAGGCCAGGATATTAAACCTGGATGAACTCAGTTAGCAGAAACTCAAGAACAGCAGGAACTTTACAGCTAAATGGTCACCCCGTCAATCCTTTTTATTCCTGCCTTTATTGCTGCATTCAAGGCCTCTTTGTACTCCCTTGAACTGATCCTTCTGTCCAAGGGTGGATAATCAAAGGCCTTATAACATGGATGGTACTGGGCCATGATATTTAGATAGGTATTCGGGGATATCTCCTCTGCTATGAACCTTACCACCTCTTCTGTTCCTGCAAGCCCCTCGGGTAGTACCAGGTGTCTTACAAGGAGCCCCCTCAGGGCAATCCCGTCCCTGATGACAAGGTCTCCCACCTGACGGTGCATCTCCTTTATAGCAGCCTTTGCCACATCAGGATAATCCTCTGCAAGGGAATACCTCCGTGCAACCTCAGGGTCTACATATTTAAAATCCGGCATGTAGATATCCACTATCCCCTCAAGGAGTCTCAATGTCTCCACTGAATCGTATCCCCCTGTATTATAAACAATCGGCACAGAGAGCCCCCTCTCAATGGCATGGGGGAGTGCATCAAGGATCATGGGCACCTGATGTGTGGGGGTAACAAGGTTTATATTGTGACAGCCAAGCCCCTGCAACTCTAACATTATGGATGCAAGCCTCTCGGAACTGACCTCCATGCCCTCACCAAGGTGGCTGATAGTGTAGTTCTGACAGAACAGGCACCCGAGGTTACAGTGGGTAAAAAAGATGGTCCCTGAGCCATGCCTTCCAACAAGGGGAGACTCTTCGCCAAAATGGGGCCCCCAGCTTGATACTATTGCAATGTCAGCGGTTCTGCAGAACCCTGTCTCACCCTCTGTCCGGTCAACACCACACTGTCTTGGACAGAGTCTACAACCCTTTATCAGCTCAAAGGCATTCTTAATTCTCTCCCTCAGCTCATTATCACCCAGCCCAAGGTACAACGGTGTGATATCATCTTGCAAGCTTTTCTGCGATCTCCTTTGCATTCCAGACTATCCTTTTGATGGAGTCCAGGATCATCACGTAAACACCAGAGGATTTTGGAAGGCAGAGTCCTTCAATCAGCCTCTCTTCGTGAAGCGTGGCAAACTCTGTGGCGGTTCTCTCAATCTCCTTCTCCGATTCTATGATGTAGTTTGCAAGGAAACGGTTCCTGGCAAGTATGAGGTCACAGAGATTGGTAATAACCTCCTTTGTCCTGTTAAAGAGGAAGTTCATCTCCGAGACAGCCTTGTCACTGAAGAGGAGGTTGTCCTTTACCTTTGTCTCAATAGCCCTGTGGATCAACTCAAGGTTACCAGCAATACGGCCAAGATGGGCAGGGATGGGCGCATAAAGTCTGGCTGTCTCATCCCTGTCAGAGATGGAAATCAGATAATCTGTCAGCTCCACCTCCTTCTTTTTTACATCCTCAATAATCCTGGCTGCTTCCTCAAGGAAGGACTGTCTGTTATAGATGAATGCATTGTAAAGCAATGATATGGCCTCTTCAATCTTCTCGGCCAGCGCATGAATATCCTCCACCTTTGATTTGCTTAAGGTCTTTTCCATGACATCCTCCTTCCCGGTATTTTTTCTTAATTAGATTATATCACAGAACAGTAGTATCCAAAATAATTTCAGTTTATATCTATAACAAGGCAGGGTGCCGAAGAAAAATAAGCACCACACCTTATTCACAGTGAGCAGTAAGCAGTGAGCAGTTGATGGGTGGATGGGTAGATGAGTAAATGGGTTGATGGGTTAGTAGTAAGGAGTGAGCGGTGAGCAGTTTAGCCTTTGTGCTTGACCTTTTTTCTATCGGATTTTTGGGACCCTGCCGGGTTATAGATGAAATCAGAGGAAAAATGTTAAAATCTGAATGTAAATACCAGGCATCATAGCTGGATCTCTTTTTAATTTATTGAAAACAAGGGAAAAATCTTTCATTCTACAAGAACCTTTTCCCCTTTAAAGGGGGGTAAAAAACAGGCACATTGGACAGGCAACGGGCAAATAGATATCTCCACCGCATAAGGGAGTATTGCGATATCTTTGGCGTTTATGGCCATCCCGAGGCAGCCAATCTCACCTACCTGGGGCTTCATGCCCTCCAGCACAGGGGACAGGAAGGTGCAGGCATCTGCTCCTCTGACGGCAAACAGCTCTATATTGAAAAGTCCATGGGACTTGTGGCTGACATCTTTACTGACAAGCGTCTGAAGAGACTCCCGGGGCATATCGCAATTGGTCACAACCGTTACTCCACCGCTGGCAGCAGTTCACTGAAGAACGTCCAGCCCCTTGTCGCAAACTTCTCCCTTGGCAACATTGCCGTGGCACACAACGGAAACCTTGTTAATGCCGATGAACTGAGACAGAGGCTGGAAGATGAGGGAGCCATCTTCCAGTCAAATGCAGATACAGAGGTTATAATCCACCTTACAGCCCATGCAAGGGGCTCAGGCCTCAAGGAGCGTCTCGTACAGACACTCCAGGAGATATCAGGGGCCTATAGTCTGCTTGTCCTGAGAGAGAAAGAACTAATTGCAATACGTGACCCCTTTGGTGTAAGACCTCTTTCACTTGGAAGGTTTGATGGTGCCTATATTGTATCCTCTGAGACCTGTGCCTTTGACCTCATCGGTGCGGAGTACATAAGAGATATAGAACCTGGAGAGATGCTTGTAATAAATGACAATGGTCTTGAATCCATAAGGGCTGTTCAGTCCCACCAGAAGGCCCACTGTATATTTGAGTTCATCTATTTTGCCAGGCCGGACAGCTATATCTTCGGTGGCATAAATGTCAACAATGTAAGAAAGGAACTGGGAAGGATACTGGCTGATGAATCCCCTGCTGATGCTGATGTCGTGATCCCCGTGCCTGACAGTGGCATGCCTGCTGCAATTGGTTATTCAGAGCATTCGGGTATACCCTTTGATCTTGGGCTGATAAGGAATCATTATGTGGGCAGAACCTTTATTGAACCAAAGCAGAGTATCAGGCATTTTGGTGTGAAACTCAAGCTCAACCCTGTAAGGGAGATACTGAACAACAAACGTGTAGCTGTAGTGGACGACTCCATCGTAAGGGGCAATACAAGCAAGAAGATAGTAAAGATGATAAAGGAGCTTGGTGGTGCGCGGGAGGTACATATGAGGATCAGTTCCCCCAAGACAATCGGCCCCTGTTTTTATGGAATAGACACCCCCACGAGAAGGGAGTTGATTGCATCAACCCATATGGTGGATGAAATAAGGAAATACATAACCGCTGACACCCTCTCCTATCTTTCCATTGAGGGGCTGCAGAGGGCTGTCCCCAATCCCGATGACTACTGTTACGCCTGCTTCACAAACAACTACCCCATAAGTTTCCCTGGCGAGCATCTGCTTCAGATGGACCTCTTCATGGTCTGAATTCCCGGACCTCTCCTGTTACTTATATATCTATAAAAAAAATAAAAGCACAAAACCTTGACAATTCCCTGACATATTAGTATCATATTTACGATTTTTTATCCTAACCCCTGAAAGGAGGTAAAGGTGGAAGAAGGTGGCTATCTGATAAACATACCCGGTGTGCCTCATTTCGTGGCCTATTCCTGGCTGGCAATGGTGATACTGATAGTTTTATCCCTCATGGTAAGAAAGTCACTGAAACTTGTCCCAAAAGGTGTACAGAACTTTGTTGAGACAATGGTGGAGGCCCTGTATAACCTCTGTGAGGAGGTTATTGGACACCACTGGGCAAGGGCACATTTCCCACTGATCGGTACCCTTGGGCTTTATATCCTCCTCTGTAATTATATGGGACTTATACCGGGTTTTGACTCCCCCACAGCAAATATCAATACCACCGCCTCCTGTGCGGTACCCGTATTCTTTGCAACCCATTATTATGGTATAAAGGTACATGGTACAAAGTATATAAACCACTTTCTCGGTCCGATCCGGAAGATTTATGCCCTTCCTTTGATGCTGATAATGTTCTTTGTTGAGGTGATAGGTCATCTGGCAAGACCTGTTACCCTCTCTGTCAGGTTATTCGGCAATATGATGTCAAAGCATATCCTGCTTAGTGTGCTTGCTGTACTTGCACCCATAGGGATACCTGTTCTCGTCCTTGGCCTCGGTGTGCTTGTGGGGCTTGTTCAGGCCTTTGTCTTTGTTCTTCTAAGTGTCATGTATCTTGCAGGTGCCGTTGAAGAGGCACATTAAATAAGTCTTTAAGAAAGGAGGAGTGAGTTGATGAAGAAGAGAGTTGTTCTTGTCCTGTTGGCTCTTGCACTTGTAACACTCATAGCACCCTATGCATTCGCTGAGGAAGGGGCTGGAGCTGCTTCTGCCGCTACAACAATGGCTGTTTTCGGTGCTGCAATAGGTATTGGACTTGCCGCCCTTGGAACCGGTATCGGGCAGGGACTTGGTCTTAGCAAGGCCTGTGAGGGTACTGCCAGGAATCCCGGTGCTTCTGGTAAGATCATGACCATCCTGATCATCGGTCTTGCAATGATTGAGTCTCTCTGTATCTATGCGCTGCTGGTTTCGCTGGGTATCCTCATCAGCCAGAAGAGCTTCTTCTAATAGAAATTTAAAATCAAAAAGTTTTATATTAGAAAGGCAGGAAAATAAATCCTGCCTTTCTTTATCCCTATTTTATTCAGGGAAGGGAACCTTTCAAGAATATTTACAAGACGAGGTGCTTTATGGGCGTTAATTATGAAACCCTGACAGTGGGTCCCTTACAGGCAAACTGCTTCATCCTCTATGACACTGACACGAAGGAAACCATTGTTGTAGACCCAGGGGATGAACCCGACAGGATTATTGATTTCATTAATGACAGGAAACTGAAGGTAAAGTATATATTATGTACACATGCACATTTTGATCATGTCGGCGCTGTCCCTGAGCTGAAGGAACATACAGGTGCATTGCTGCTGATCCATGAGGAGGAACTGGAGATCTACAATGCAGCCAAGGACATGGCAGCATTTTTCGGCTATGACATCTCAGAACTCCCCCCACCGGACAGGACCCTAAAGGAGGGAGATGAGCTCCGGATAGGAAGGAAGTCCTTCACCATTCTACATACACCAGGGCATAGCCCAGGTGGGATATGCCTCTTTGGCAATGGGCTTGTGGTAACAGGGGATACGCTCTTTGCAGGCTCAGTGGGGAGGACGGATTTCCACGGAGGAAGCCTGTCAAAACTCAGGGAATCCTTTCAAAGGCTCATGTCACTCCCGGAAGATACGGTTGTGCTGCCAGGACATGGCCCGACAAGCACAATCGGACAGGAAAGAAGGGAGAATTTCTTCAATGAGGAGATCCTCTAAAAGGTATCTCCTCTCACAATCTCTTTTTCGCTTCTTGTCACAAGGGCCACAGCTGTATTCTGTCTGGCACTGATGACCTGTATCTCACCGATTGGCCTCCTGGGCTTCTCAGAAGACAGGACGGTAAAGGCAGTGCCCACCTTAACGCCATCTGTCAGTCCACGGTCAATATATACCACATCATACCTGCCATTCAGGAGCCTGAGGTTCCTGGCAGCCACTATGGT
>Ga0256830_1001380_pt1 | contig 17312 bp, 37 predicted proteins | sample 128326metaG_FD_190537 | JGI IMG/M metagenome (GOLD analysis project Ga0256830, IMG submission 190537) | Hydrothermal vent microbial communities from Lau Basin, Pacific Ocean - 128-326 | ecosystem: Environmental > Aquatic > Marine > Hydrothermal vents | place: Pacific Ocean: Lau Basin | collected... | reverse complement strand
CCTACCGGAGAACCTCATCATGACTTCAACGATGGTGTTCAGTTTTATAGGGGTCGATGAGGTGTGATTTTCATGGACATTATAACCGCCTTCTATCGGTTGTCCATCCTGTTCATGCCTGTGTATTATTCCATCAAGGATCGCTGCAATATGTTGGTTACATCTCATCCTGTTCTTACAAGACTGTAACATCCCGCTCTCTGACAAGAACACACTGCCACACCCCTTCAGTTTCCTGAGAACTCCTCTTGTTCTTACATCATCAATCCCATTCTCCTCGACAGTTTTCATCATTTCATTTTCAGATGCATCCATAGGCGTGAGGCTCTCAACAATATGCTTATGACCGCTATCTTGTCCCTTTTGGTTTCGAGGGTTTCTGTGATGTGGTCTATGCTCTCCCGTTACAGGCTCTCAGGACACTCTTGGATATTTATGTGATGGCTGTACCTTAATGCTTTCCTCGTTCACCTGAAGCTAAAAATATGCTGATTTCTGCATTTTCACCACAACTGGACTGAGCGCAGCAAGTCTCGTTTGCACACTCAACATTTATGTTTTTCAGTCCTGCTTCTTTTAACCACCGTTTGATGTCTTCCCTCTCGAAACCCATCCACCTGTCGTGATGCTCAATCTTCAGAAATTCAAAATCATGTTTGTCCATATCTGTAACAACGAGCTTTCCCTCAGGTTTCAGAATCCGGGTCATTTCCTTTATCGCCTTCAGTGGAAAATCCAAATGATGGAGACACATGTTTGAAAAAACATAATCTACAGCTTTATCTGTGATTGGCAGGTTTTCCGCATCTCCCACACAGTATTCAATTTCCCGAGAAGACCTGAGTTTCTTCCTCATCTCCGTCAGCATCATTTTAGATCTGTCAACAGCAATCACCTTCACTTCTCTGCGAATTAGCCCTTCGGTAATAAAACCTGTGCCTGTTCCGATGTCTGCAGCTATTCTGCCCTTCCTCACATCAGCTATCCTCAAAGCTTTATCCCTGACAGCTTCTGAAAATAAGCTTTTACGCATTTCATCCCAATGAGGTGCCACCTGATCAAAATAATCTCTGGCTCTCATATTTCTTCACTCTTTGATTTTGTGAGATATATGTTTGAAAAGAATACATAAATCTTGTGTGATCAACGTTTTATAGTAAAAATGTAAAACACCGTGCTTGGAAAAACCTCTGGCAAAGCCATTTTCTTCTTTTCTGGCAGTTTAATCATTTTCTTGAGCTTGTGGTAGTAAATTCTTACATACAGCTATGTTTTTTCTTGTTTGCATTTTCTCCAGAATTGTGAATGGTAGAGATTCAATTAGCTACAAAACGATTGAAACCCGGATTGTTTTTCAGACTCCTTGGGGAAAATTACAGGTGGCTCAAAGAAAACATTATAAACAGCTCTTGATTGATAGATTCGCTGATATCTCGTGTCTGTTTGAAAATTAAGCCCTATGCATCTACTGTTCATCCAAAAGAAGTTTGTGGGAAGCGGGGGTTGCCGAGCGGTCAAAGGCGCTGGATTTAGGGTCCAGTGGCGCAGGCCTTCGTGGGTTCGAATCCCACCCCCCGCATCGATCAATCCTGAGAACCTCCATTAGTGTGTGTTTTGCATTCTGAATATGCTCGATCAAAGGCTGTTACTAAAAAATGGTTGAAAAGAACTTGGCTAAGGAAACGTGCCGAGGGCGGGACATATATGTTCGAGTGTAGCTCCTTTCCATCATGACTTAAACACAGGTCTCCACCTTAATATCTCTTTTTGTTTAACATATATCTATGTCAAGGGAAGAAGTTGAGGAACTGTATGAGAAGCCTCTGGGATGGTGGTTTGCCCTCTACAACTATTTCGGAAGGAGGCGAGGAGCATGAATGATAGATGCAGAGAAGTATCTGAGCTGGCTCAGGGGGGAGTAGCTTGGGAAAGCTTGGGGAGGTAGCAGAACCAAATCACATCATAATCCGTGTCAAAGAGAAAGGGAAAGACACGGAAAACGTCCCATTTCTGATGCGGTTTGATATGGCTAAGCTGATCAGTGAAAATAAGCTGAACATCTTCCGTACAGGTGGACATTATTACCTGGTCATCGATAAGTTTGAGGTTGGACTTCCACTTTCGGCACTGAAGGAGATTGTGGGGCTTGCTCTTGCAATGATGCCACAGGAAGAGGTTAAAAAATTAGTGGAAGAGTGGGTAAATTTTTAACTCCACCTCTTTCTTAACATGAAACTCCCCAGCAAAGCAATCAAACCGCCTATTACCTCAAATCCTGGTGTTTTCCCTGCCTTCACGTTTATTTTTACATTTTCCTCAGCAATCTTTCCTCCAGCCTGAACTACTATCTTAGCCTCATAGGTCAGAGGAGGCAGATTATCGGGTAGAGTGTATTTGAATTCATTCTCAATGGGTGGATTCTCAAGAATTATGCCTGGAAGCTCATACTCCTTCTTGAACCCTGCTGCCGAGAGGACTATTTTGATGCTTGCTTTGCCCTTCCAGTCCTTGGGTTTCCACTCAACCTTTATTTTGAGGTTTACACTCTCTCCAGGAGATGCTGTGATCGTGCTTGGAGCTATGCTCAGGTTTAGCGACTGAAGATTCATTTCCTTTGTCTTGTTAACAGCAGACTTTTCAGGTGTATGTTTCTGAATCTGCGGGTTCAGGCCCAATGCAACATTTTTTATCATATTGAATGCCTTTATGATTTCCTTTGCCTGATCAATGGGCAGGCTTTTGTTCTCAAATTGCCTGTATCTCTCAAAAACGATTATCGCTGGTTTATTTGGGAGGGTGTTGTTTACCATGCTGGCTGACACAACAACACCCTTAACAGTGTATTTTCCATCAAAGTGGACAAGATCTGTTATCCCTCCATAGGCCTGTTTAAAGCCAGTAACACCAAATCCAAGAATAAAACCGTCTGGTGGGATATTTAAAATTGTCATTGGCTCAAAGTAGGCATCGAGAGGGAATGTCCTTGCAGGAGGGAAAGCCAATGAGATTGCATCTCTTATGCTTATGTCCTCTGCAAGATTGTAAATATCCCTGAGTTCCACAACTTTCCCGTAATATTCCTCAGGATTTGAAAGAATATCATCCAGATTCGCCCTCTCAGAATGCATTTCAACCTCCTCGACCATCAAAATCATACCACGCTCCGAGATGAACTTGTCTATATATCCAGGGAGCAAAACTCCAGCCAGATTCGCCGGAATGACCAAGCCTTTTATCTCGGCATTCACAGCCTTCCAGTAAGCCTGTGTTATGACATTATCCCCCAAAAAACCGTTCTGAAATCTGAATGTTGAGACTCCCGCAAATCGTGTGATATTCTCAATACTATTTCTGTCAGGGTTTTTGAGGAATTCTCTGCCTTTATCCAATATTTCTCTGGCAAAGCTATTGAATTCAATTGGAGCTGTGCTTACTGAGCCTATGCAAATCGGAGAATTTAACGAGTCAATTTTGAAAGAGATTTCCCTGAACGGACCGCTAACAACTATCTCCTTTCCAGCATAAGAGGCGGGATTGCTAACAAGACCCTCAGCACTAACCTCTTCCGGTTCAAGTCTCCTAATCTCCTCAACCTCAAAAAGCGTCCAGGATTTATCCTTGAATTTAACCTCAGAATTCAGACTGTATCCCTTTATTTCATAATATCCGCTCCTTTCAACATTTATATCTCCGTAAAGAACAAGATAATGCACCCCATCGGTGAAAAAGGCTATCGGGCTTATCGGTTTCACACCTCTGACCTTCTCTATTAATTTTGATACACCGAGTTCCTTCATGGGAATTGGGTCCATCGAGCCTCTGATGATGAATTCATTTATCAAATCCCCCTTGAATACCAATCCCCTGTATTCTTCAACCTTTGGTGTTTTTTCAGGAGTTGGAGTTCCTTCAGGTGGTTTCTCATGGATTGGACTCTCCCTCACAGTCAGAGAGAGACTTACAGCTGGAGTGTACCCGAATTTGCTCGCTCCGATAACATAAATACCCGGCGAGTCAAAAACGTAGCCTATCTTACCATTCTCACCCGTCTTGCCTATCTCCACCCCGTTAACATAAACTGTAACACCCTGCACTGGGCTGTTTGTAATAGAATCAGTTACCTTGATCTCAACCTCTTCTCCCACCATTGCGGTCTGCGGGACCTCAATCTTGAGCACTCCGATGCCGGAGGCTGGAACAATTGTCAGCAATAACAGCAGCACCACAGCACCAAAAACAAGGTGTTTTTGGGACATGTAATTTTGTATTTAAAAAACTTATTTAAAAGTTATTGATTGGCTATACAATTGGGAGGGATTGAGACCAGACAGTATGTATTTAATAGAGGTACAAAAGCCGTAAAAGCTTGATTTTTAAAGATTAGATTTATGAAACCTCTGAATTAGTTTTTCAAACTTTTCAGGGAATCTATCCCAAATTGTAACAGGTAAACGCATCAATTTCCAAATATCAGCCACTAAATCCTCCATTCCATATGGATATATTTGGGACTTAAATTTTAAAATAAACCCTCCAGACTTCTTCATTTCTTCAAATTGGACTGCTGGTGCATTTCTCAAAAACATGAACTCTGTAGAACCAGTACGTAGACTTTATCCATGTACTTTCCGAAAGCATTAATAACTCCTTATAGGCTCCACAATTATGTTAGATCAAACTGACAGAGTAATGATCTTCATCGATGGCTCAAACCTGTTTCATGCCTGCAAAGCGTTCAGACAGGGATTCAAAATAGATTACGAAAAGCTCAGAGATGTTATAGCTGCTGGAAGAAAGATGATAAGGACATACTTTTATGCCTCCTTTAATCCAGAAAATAAAGAAATAAAAGAGAGACAAACCAGATTTTATAACGCTCTACAAGAGAAGGGTTTCCATGTTGTGACAAAACCATTGAGAAAAAGAAATGATGGCTTAATTGAAAAAGGCATAGACATTGCTTTGGCAGTAGATATGCTTTCTTTGGGTTTTCACAAAGCCTATGATGTCGCTATACTGGTTAGCGGCGATGGAGACTTCATCCCTGCTGTAAAAGTAATTAAATCTCTAGGGTTGAGAGTTGAGGTTGCAATGTTCAGGAACGCTCTGAATCCAGATTTGAAAAGAATCGCAGATAGGTTTATAGCACTTGATGAACTGGCTGATAAAATTGAGAAGAAATAGCTCTTATTGCGGGTGGCCGGCCCAGTAGGATAAGTCTACGAGGGCCGTCTTGGGGGAACGCCCCCGCCACCCGCAGAGGTCTTATCAATTAGTAGTTGAATGCAACTACTATTTATGGATTGTGGTAAATCCTTTAAACATTCATGGAATTTACTTCTCATCTCCAGAATACAAATACTCCCCAGCCTCCCTCTCAAACTTCTCATCCTCAGAGACTCCTTCCCTGTAAACTCTTTCTATCTCTTCGAAGGTTAAGGTGTTCTTCACCTTGGATAAACAATCAACTCAATGTTCTTCGCCAACGCAGAGTTGCTATGGTGGCTTCTTTTCTGTGGGTCGTAGTAGTAAAGGACAACATAGGGGTACATGCTGGCATATTTTGTTGCTTGGCCAATGCCCCGGTCTGCATCACCCGAGCCCCGGATGTACTTCAACTCAACCGCCACGACACCTCCAACGACAATGTCTGGTTGCGTCGTTTTCCCCTTTGAGACCGCTATCGTCTGCGGCACCACCTCTATTTTCTTGCTCTCAAACTTTCCTTGCAGAAGTCCGAGGACATACAGCTCGAGTTCGTCCTCGCTCTTCACCTTGGGTGGCGTAACTTTCTTCAGGAGCTTGACGATTTCCTTGAAGAGTTTTGAAGCGTCAACATCTTGTTCGCGCCTCTTTTGTTTGGTTTCGGCTTTAGGCTTGGTATCGCCTTTTTTCTTTTCTTTTGGCCCAATCTCCGATTCGAGAACCTTGGCCAAGTCAGACGGTCTGGTATTCGAGACAATCAGACTGATTAGCTCGTCCTTGTTTCCGGATACCGGCAAACCGAAAATTCGTGCGATTTCTTTCAACTGGTCTTTTTTCAATTGTGATAGGATTTCTGTTGCATTTTTACGAGTTAGTCTGGCCATTTGTCACACCTCTACATAATTGTAAAGTATTATCAGTTTGTGGTTGAAATCTTACTTAAAAGTTACTGATTAGTTCCAACACGGTTTACCTACTTCTCGTCGGAGTGTAGGAATTTTTCAACCTCTTTTTCAAATTTCTCTTCCTCAGAAACACCCTCATTATATACTTTTTCTATTTCTTCCAACAGCTCCAATATGCGTTCTCCAGTTGGTGTGAGGATATAAACAGGATGTCTTTTATCGAGGTCATACTTCACTTCGACAAATTTTAGCTCGATTAACTGGTTTATTCTCGAATTAAAAGCCCCTGGTGATAACGGGCTCTCTTTTTGGAGTTCAGAATATCTTTTTTCTTTACCCTTCATCAACTTCAGAATTTTTACAGCAACTTCGTCTATATAGTCAAAGATACCACTTTTCTTTTTTGGCATTAAGCATTGTTTGGTTGAACAATCTTAAATTCTACCTTAGTTTTTCCAAGTTTTATGGCAAGAAACAATATATTACTTATAATAACGAAAGTATTAAATACGAGATATTGCTTAGAATATCTAAGTAAAACATAGGAGGTATGAGGTATGGCCCGTGGTAGAGATGAAGCAAAGTCGGTTATGATACGGGTGCCGAAGGGCATGTACCGGGAAATCGAAGAACTCGTCAAGAGAGGGTTCTATAGGGCTCCTGCCGACTTCTTTTACGTTGCAGGCCAGAAGGAGCTCGAGAGGATCAGAAACAACGGCATGAGATCTGTTCTCATCGACACAGACGGCGATTGCGAAGTGATTCAGGAGGGTTAGTCATGGAGAAGACGGTTGCTGAGAAGATCGCCGTCGAACTCGAGAAGATTTCCAGAGCCCTTGAGAACATCCCTACTCATGGATTCATGAGACAGCTGCTGATCATCTACCTGAAGGAGAAGACCGGTCTTGGTAAGCAGAAGATCGAGGCTGTTCTTGACGGGATTGCCGAGTTCACGAAGGAGCTCCAGAGGGAGTTCGAGACAGGGGAGGTGGAGAAGAAATGAGTTCGGTGGCGATCCAGATACCCAGACCCCAGCCCATGACCGACGAGCAGTTTGAGAGGCTCGCCAGCGAGTTCATCGACTGGCTCGAGACAATTCCAGAGCAGCTGAGGTTCAGGGAGGAGCCTGAGATGATCGCACTGATGTTCCTGGCACACAAGTTCAGAAGGGGGGAGCTGACGTGATTGCTCTGAAATTCTCTGGCGAGGATCTTGTTGAGGCTGTCAGGGAGATCTTTACCTGCAGAACATGCAACAAAGAGGGGATGATTCCAAATCCATCTTTTGAGGCTTGCAGAAAGGATGGAGAAAGCTGGGACTGCAACTCCTGTTACTATCGTGATGAATGTGATGAAGGTGAGATCATAATCTGCCCGGACTGCCAGGGAGAGGGTTACGAGAGGCTGAGCTGGGAGGAATTCTTCAGGAGGCTGATGGAGGATGCAGACAACCCTTGAGGGCAAAACCATAGGCAGGTGCAGGGTCTGTGGGAGAACCCTGACAGATCCTGAGAGTGTTGCTCTTGGTATTGGACCTGTGTGCAGGCAGAGGGAGGTAAAATATGCCTAGAAGGTCAAACCTCTGGGCAAATGTTGAACAAATAATTCTCCAGCACTATGATGAGTTAAAGAACAGAAGAATCAGGGGAAGCTACTATATAGTCAGAGAATACCTCACCCAGAGACTGAAGGAAGGGAAAATCACAGAACAGGAATTCAACCACTTTCTCTCAGCCCAAGGCTACGCAACCTACAGAGATGACTTATGGCCGAGCATTGAGAAACAATATGGGCTTGAAAGACCTGAAGCCAAGCCAATCGGTATTATTTACGATAGGGGCGTTGAAAGACCCATCAGCGAGTTCGAGAAGGTGTATTACAGGGCAAGAGGCTTCATATTCGTTGAGAAAGCTGATGAAGCTGAAGATTTGAAAGAGCTAAGCTACCATGGATGGGCAATTGTTGCGGGACAGGGTTTCTCAACACGCTTGATGAGGCAGCTTTTCAAGCTGGATGGCAGGCCAGTTTTAGCATTACATGACTGCGATACAGCAGGAGAATGGATCTACAGGGTTTTTGATGTAGGGAGCAGGAGAACCAACCACCTTAAGCTATGGCTTGAGAACGTAATAGACCTTGGACTGCATGAGGATGACGCCAGCTTGCTGGCATTACCTACCCAGCCTGAAGCCGGCAAATTCAAGAAGTTCAGGAATGAAAGGGTAGAACTTTCGGCATTGTCTGTTCTTAAAGTCAGATGGGGCGTAGAAAACCCAGTTTTGGCCTATACGATTGCGAAAATGAGAAAACTCGGTATAAGAGTAACTCCAACACCTGAAGAAGCAAGAGATTTGCTCAAAGACATTGTTGAGGAGAGGGTTAAGGAGGCTTTCGAGGAGCTGAGCGACAAGCTCTGGGAACTCTTCACAATTCCCGCCACAGCTGCGTCAAAATTTGCGGATGAACTGAGTTATCCAGATGCAGAGATAGTGGACGCAGAAGTTCCACAAATAGCTGACATTGATTTAGACTTTGATGAGCCAATTAAAAGGCTAAAAGAGGTTCTAGAGAAAGAATTTGAAAAAATAAAGCCAGATGTAATTGAAAAAGCACAAAAAGCAATAGATGAGGCTGAGTTACTGGACGAAGATGAGTATGAGCAGAAGATAATTTCTAAACTAAGCGATTCTCGTATCCTTTCTGCTATTGCCAAGCTCTCGACTCCCAAGGAGGCTGATGCCTGATGTCTCCATGCCATAACTTCACCCGCTGGAGCCCCATCAGATGTGCTCTCCCCAATCCAAGGATCTGCAGGCACTTTGATGTCAAGGAGTATGTCTGCAGTATGCCCTGGAGGAAGACGAGGGTGGTGGTCTGATGCCTAAGTATTCTCTGGAGACCTGCCCAAAACGCCCTCAGATTATCGGAGACCTCTACAAGTTCATGAACGAGACGCACTGCGTGAAGTGTAACCTCGAATGTGAGGTCTGGGGAAGGTGATTCCCGTGCTCGTCTGTCATGTCTGCGGTAATGTCGGCTGTTTCGAGCCGATTGACTTCATCCACTTTACCTGCTGCACCTGTGGTAATATTGTTGTGGTTCCCGAACCCATGAGGAGGGGTTCCGATGTTCTCAAAGGGGGTCAAGATGTTTCTCCTTAACGTTGGCTTTTCCTGTCCCGACATCTGCAAGGATCTCCACGGCAGGTTGTTCTGCCTTAATGGTGGATTTTGCGGACCTCGAAACTGCAGGAGGTGTGGAAGGTGAGGTTTCACTCTATAATGGCTCAGACTAATGCAGTAATAGGGTACCAGGAAGAAGCTGCATACGTGCACATCCCTGAATGCAGACTGTCTGCCTTCATGAGGATTTGCAGGGCTGTAGTTGAGGAATTTGGAATTTCTGAGGATGAGATAATGGTCAGCACCCATCATGCTGATCGTAAATCATGGATCAGGCTCACAGTCCCGTTCGGGGCTGAAAAGGAGGTGATGGAAGAAGAAAAGGAGGAAGTTGTGGATTCAGATGTTGAGGTTGAAGAAGGTCCTCAACAGAAAGAGGACTATGTGAGGCTCACGGACAGGGTGATGTACAAGGTGGAGAATGGAGAGCTAATTTTCGTCTACGAAAACAACGGGACAAGGCATAACCTCTTCAGGGTGGACATGCAGAAGATCTATGATCTCTATGATGAGCTTCCGGAAAAGGCTGATAGAAGAACTGTTGCTGAGGTTCTCGAGAGGTTGAAGGTCAAGGTTCCTGCAAGCTATGTTAACTATCTGATGCAGTTCTTGGCCAGCTACCCTGTTTTCAGTGCTGAGCTTGTGAAGGAGAAGGGCAGGAACTACCTGTTGAAGAGGGATGGCAGAGTCACAGAGATGAGGGACAAGCTCGCTGTTGAGAGGGAGGTAATAGGAACACCCTGGGAGGTTGCCTGATGCAGACCACTGACGGGAGGTTTAGGTTCGTCAGGGCCGACAGATTGCTGGAGGAGAGACAGAGGAGGGTGGTGAAGGCGAGGGTTGATGCACAATGAAGCTCCACTCTGTCATCCTCGATATAGAGACGACAGGCTTGGATCCATTCAGTGACCGCATAGTGGTAATTGGTGTCCTGAAAGGCAAGGATGTGAGAGTTTTCACAGATGAGGAGGAGAGTAAAATTCTCAGAGACTTCTACGACTACATCCTGGATGATGAAGACCCTCTACGCACCCAGGTCCTCATAGGTTATAACATCCAGAACTTTGACATCCCGTTCATAACTGCAAGAACGCTCAAATGGGGCTACCTTGTAGAGGCTGGCCTTCTCAGAAGAATGTATAGAGCCGACCTTATGACCATCGTCACCCGTTATCTGAATACCAAGAACAGAAATCTGAGCCTTAGAGCAGTTGCAGAGTTTTTTGACATCGAGGTCAGCGATGACGTTTCTGGAGCCGATGTTCCGAGGCTCTGGGAAGAGAGGAACTTTGGTCCGATAATAAAGCACTGTCTTTCCGACCTCTCTGTAACCGGCCAGGTCTTTGAGAGGCTTCGCTATTTGGTAGAGCACAATATAGAGAGACGCTACGAGCTTGATGAGATTGTGCTGGAGGCTGATGCTCCATGACCTCCGATATGCGAGTCTTCTCCTGCTTTGATTGTGATCACTCTAATCCCTGTGTCTTCATCATCCCAAACGCCAACAGCGACTCCAATCCACAATTCTGCCCGTTCGAGGGTGAGGCTAACTGGAAGGAACTCGTGCCCTATGACGAGGTGTGAGGTCTGCGGCATGGAGCTCGGAAACCGTAAGAGGTTCTGCAGCCAGAGGTGCAAGTCCATAGCGCAGACCAGGGAGTATCAGATCGTCAGGGAGATCAGGAGGACGGGTAGAATTACCTTCGTCCAGCTCATGGCCATCGTCGAGGAGAGGTTCGGGAAGTGGAACCTCGATGAGAGGGTCGCCAAGGTCATCAGGGTTGCCAAAGAGACTAAAGAGACGGGAAAGGTGGAGGTCGTTGTCCAGTGATGGGTGTATACTCGCTGTATACAGTTGAGGTGTATACAGGCTGTATACTGTATACACCTGACGAGAGAGTGTGCCCCTGCTCTGCTGACTTTGAATATAAGGAGGTGATGATAAAAATCCTGAGAAATTATCCAAGAATTTTATTTAACTTTAATAATTTAATGGCAGATAAATCATTTGCTGTTAATTAATTCATAAAAATAAAAAGGAGAGATAAAAGATGAGAGAGGAGATTGAGATTAAGGGTAGTGTGGACTATGACAAAATTTCAGGAAGACCCATTTCGAAGAATACAGACACACCTTCGGAAGGTGTATACACTCACGATTCTGTATACACCCTGTATACAGTCAGGCAAAGGAAGTTCAGAAACCCCGTTCAGAGAATATCTGAAGAGCACAGAATCAAGGCTGAAGAGGTTGCGGAGGCAGAAGGCAGGAAAACCTTCAACGAGGTTCTCGATGTCTACGAGTTCTGCTACGACGTCCTGAAGGACTACAGCAGGAAGCTCAGGGTTCCTCTCCACAAGGTTCCTGAGGAACTGGAGAAGTACATTCCCAAGGACATCGATGACCTGATCAGTGAGGATGTCTCAGAACTCCTTGAGAAGTATGGTGTTAATGGTGAACATCTTGCTGTTGTTGGGGCTGTTTTAACAAAGATCCTCAAGGAGATTGTGGTCGAGAGAAAATCTCCTGCGGATGTTCTCAGGTCGTTTCTTGTCCTTGAGGAGGTTGATGTTGATGAGGAAGGGTGATTTTGAGGATTTAAAGGCAATTGAGGAGTATGTGAGGAGGAAGGAGGAGGAGTATAGGAAGAGAGTTGAGGAAGAGGAGAGGAAAAAGAGAGAAGCGATAGAGTTTGTTCTGAACAACTCATTCATCCTGGGAACTGCCGATATCGATGATGAGCTGACAGCACTCGTCAAACACAGGGATAGACTTGAAAAAATCCAGAAGCTCAGGGGTTTGGATTACAGGATCATAACTTGGAACGAGAAGGTCATAGCGATTCCAAGGGAGGTAAAGGCGTCTTTCTCTCTAACCATTGATGAGATTTTGAGAAATGCTAAGAGGTTTGGAGAGAGTTTGGCGTTTTTTGAGGAGGTCGAGGAATAATGTCTAGAAAAGATATGATTATACGTGCAATGCTTGGTGATAAAGAAAAAAGAGATGAAAGAATATGTCCATTGATGGAAAGTTACTGTAAACTCTATAAGTGTATGTGGTTTCTTTCAGACAAAGATTGTGCAATTTTGAGAATTGCCATGAAGGTCCAAGAGGAGGGTTAAAAATGGATTGCAGGTTCTGCGGGCATTTCAGCTACACATACGGGTGCACAACACTGACTTACAGAAGAGGAGTCGGTGCTGGACTCGAGGGTATAATTTCTGCCAGAGAATGTGAGTTCTTTGAAGAGGTGAAGGCCTGATGCCAAAGCTCGAAGACATCGCAAAAGAAGAATTTAAATGGGTTGCCTCGAGAATGTTTGGTCTCAGAACACTAAGGAATCTCATTCTCAGCCTTGATGAAAGTGAAGCAAGCAAAAACGTAAAGTTCTTGGTTGTTTCAATGTACGATAGAGCTCTTTTCTGGATTGCAGCGTTTGGGATTCTTGCATTTCTGTTTGGCGTTGCGATTGGTATAGGAATTGGAGTAAGTTTAGGAACTAACTGGGGTGGTGTTTGATGCCAGAAGTCTTCTGTCCTCGATGCGGTAAGAAGCTTGAGCCCATAGATGGAAGCTGGTATCTTGCAGCTCAGAAACACAGATGTGAGGAGGTCGAGGGCTGATGATAGAACTGGATCCAATTGGAAGGGCGTATATCGTTGGGATTCTCATAGGACTCGTTTTTGGATATTTGCTTGGTAAGTTGGGACTTAAAGATGAGGAGGTCGAGGGCTGATGTCACCTACTATTGTAGTCCCATGCCCTTCTTGTGATGGTGGAAGGAAAACTGACAGTTATTGCAAAATATGTCAAGGAACTGGTGAAGTTGTGATAAGTTTAAGGGGAGAGGGCTGATGCTCACTTTTGAAGAGATTGAGAAGCTAATCCTCACAGGCGCAGGGATACAGGCTTTCGAAAAGATACATGAAAAGAAAAAGAGAATTCTCTCGGCTTATCTTGATTGCATAAATGAGCTCATGAAGCAAATCGAGAAAGAGAAGTCTCAAATTTCTAAGCTTTTAAAGAAAATCAAAGAGATAAACGAGGTTATTGAGAAGCTAAATAACCAGCTCACAATGCTGGATCACACTTTACGATCTGAGGAAGCTCAGAAAACTGTCAGAGCTACTTTAATTGATGACATATTTGCGAGAAGACTGCTTGACGACATTAAAAAGCTAAAGAAACAGCTCTTTACTGTTAAGCTTGATTTAGAGCGTCTTATCGAGGAAAGACCACACTATATTTACTGGATGTACATAAACAGGTGGTCTGAAGATGCAAGAGAGAGTCTGAGACTCACATATTCACAAAAGAGATCACTATTCGATTTTGGAGTAAAAGAGGAGGTCTGATAATTGTGTGTGAGGAGGCTGATGCCTGATGTGCTCAATATTCACAGATACGGACTTTGCAGGAGTCTTGGCGAACGCTGAAACTACATTTAAGCAAAGAAGGCCAGTATTGTACAGCTCTCTCAAAAACAGGAAACTCAAATGCAGGATCTGTGAAAGAGAGTTCACGGACTTCTTTGAGCATTTTGCAGAGCACATGAAAAAGATCTCAATTGAAACGATTGTCTTGTGGTACTACACGACGTGTCTTGATTACATACAAGTTATTGAGGAGGTCTGAGCCATGTTCCGCTGTCCGTTCTGCGGTAAGATAACTCTGACATTCTCCGGACTGATAGTTCACGTTAAGACTCATCTCAAAGACGGGAGATGTCCAATATGCCTTAAAGAAGTAAGAGATCTCAAACGGCATACGTATGCAAAGGCTAAACAAGGAGGAAAAGCCCACAGGATTCTTTATGGATTATTGAATAGAGGAAGCAACGGCTACATTGGAGATCTAATGAGGGAATGCAGGTATGAGGCTTACAGGGCTTGCGAGGTGAAGTAACTTGTCAGAGTTCAATGAGAGCCTTGGATTTCTGACACTCAAGAAAACAGTTCATGAGAGAGTCTGGCTGATTGTCAAGGACAAATTCACTGAGACTGAGAAAACCCTTAAAATTCTCGCTGAGGAATACCCTGAAGAGTATCAGAAGTTTTATTACATGACGAACGGTGCAATCATTGATGAAACTCTCAGGCTGATTCTCATGGTAAATTTCACCTACAACTTTACCTTCGGCAAGTTTCACTCAATGCGTTTGGTCTATGGTCTCCCTCCAGATACGGTTGAGGAGATTGAGGGAAAATGGCATATAAAGTATGACAACCTCACGGACTGGCTCATCAGAACATATCTCCCCATCTCTTTCAAGAAACAGATATGGATATGGAATGGGGAGAGATGGAAGGAAGACACAGGGGAAATTGAGAACGCCATTTCCTACATCTTAAAAAGCTACGGGCTCTCAAACAAGCACAAGATAAAGGACACGGTGAATGAGATAACGATGAGAATTCACTGGTTCTGCTTCATCGATGAGTTTCCCTTCAACAAACTGGGCAGGGAGTATCTGCCACTCATGAATGGTGTTCTCTATCACGGAGATGATAAGGTTCTCCTGCCAAATGGTCCTGCTTTCGGGCACACATACAGAATTCCTGTGAAGTATGATCCCAACGCTGATTGCCTGAAGATCAAGAAGTTCATTTCTGAAGTTGTTGCAGAGGAGAATCAAGCTCTTCTCTATGAAATACCAGCTCTGGCAATAATGCTGAATGAATGGGCACAGGTTGCCTTCATGCTCGTTGGACAGGGGCAGAATGGGAAGAGCACCTATCTCAAAATCCTTGAAAGATTCCTTGGGGAGGAGAACATCAGCAACATCAGTTTACAGGAGCTGTGTGGTGACAGGTTCAAAGCTGCTGAGTTGCTGGGGAAGCTTGCCAACATATACGCTGATCTGCCAAAGAATCCAATAAAATACACCGGGAAGTTCAAGATTCTGACTGGTGGTGACAGAATAACAGTTGAAAAGAAGTTCAAGGATCCCTTCAGCTTTGTGAACAAAGCACTGCTGATCTTCTCAGCCAATGAATTACCACAGGTGAGCGATCAAACCTATGCTTTCTGGAGGAGATGGATAATCATTGAGTTCCCGAATCAGTTTCCCAAGAACGATGAGCTGATTGATGAGCTTACAACTGAGGAGGAGCTTTCAGGCTTCCTGAATGAGGTTCTTCTTGCCAAGACAAGGATTGAGATAAAGGGTGTAACGAAGACGAAGACAACTGAGAGAATAATGGAGGAGTGGATGAAAAGAGCCAATTCAGTCTATGCCTTCATTCAGGACAGGATTGAGAGAGACATCCACAGCTATGAGACTAAGGACGCTGTTTATGCTGCATATCTCGAATACTGTGAGGAGAACGATCTGAATGCTGTGCCAAAGAACAAGTTCTCCCCTGAGTTTGAGAGGCTGGCAAGGGCAAGACCTACTCATAAAACTATAGGGGGTAAGAGAGTAAGAGCTTGGCAGGGTGTTAAACTCAAGTGGGACACTCCCAAAGAAGAAGGTACACTTAATGATTTTGATGACAATGACAACCTTACAGAATTACTTGATGAATGGTGATTATTATGCTGGTAAACTTTTCTACAATCTTTACGAAGACTGGAGATTTAGGAACAGGTTGCACAGGTAGAACAGGTTATATTAATTGGCTACGGAAATTGTTAGTAAATATATTCTTAATAGAAAGTACTTGTGCAACCTGTTCTACCTGTTCCATTCTGGAGGCTGATGCCTCATGAGATGTAAGTTCTGCCACTCAAGGTTATCTAAAGAGGATATTATGAAGGTGGTTGACATCTCCATGCAGTCTGAACCCATTCTCGAGGCAAAGTCTCTGATGTGCCCTGTATGTGGTAACATTCTCCTGAAGAAGAAATATGGGGAGGTGCTGTGATGCCTGTCTGTAATTATTGCGGAAAGAAAGTTTCAGACCTAATGCTACACATGAAGAAACATCACATTGGAAAACTCAGCGAAGAAAGCAGGAGATACCTTCTCAGGCAGGGAGTTCCGTTTTTCCAGATTCTGGAGCTGGAGGGAGTGCTATGATTATATCATTATTATCGTTCAAGTTTACGAAGAGGGCAAGGTATTGCAATACCAATGGTATTCCCGTGAAGGTGGATGAACCATGACATGCTGCAAAGAACTTGCCAGACTTGAGAGACTTGGAGGATTCCACAGCGATACAAACAAGCTCTACGAATACAATGAGCTGCTTGATGATTACGTCGTCTTCAAGCTGAACTTCTGCCCCTTCTGTGGGGTGAAGCTTGCAGATTTGATGGAGGGACAGCAAGTGATGACAGCAACATATTTATACAATCTTATACAACCCTCTACCATGCAACGTTACGTTTACCCTGTTGATCTAACAGAAGTTGAAAATGAGCTGAAGCTCATTGCTGAAAAGCTGAAGGTTTCAAAGGCTGAGGCGATAAGAGAGGCTATAAGGCATTTTGCTGAGGAACTTGAGGGTATTGAAATCATAAATCTCAGAGACATCCCTATGGAGCAGGCTAAGAGGGAAATTCTTGAATTCATAAAGAGGAGAGATAGGGTGACAACAGATGAAATTGCAGATGCTTTACATCTCGATTTGAGTCTGGTAAATGAAATCCTTGAAGAGCTCTGGAGTGAAGGTTATGTCGAGCCGGAAAATTGAAGCAGAGAAGATAAGATGTGTTGGAAGAAAGATCAGCAAGCCAAGGCTGATTCATCAAAGTGGAAGGCATAGAGCCATTGAAATATTCGTGGAGGGAAAACCTGCCAAAGCTGAAGTTGTCAGAGTTTGGAGAGTGCTGAAATCCTGATGGTTACCATCCCTTTAAATATTCCAGTGTGAACGTCCATCTATGGATAATCCTTATAAACAAACTCCCAAACATGGGGAAACAGGGGAGGGAATAACATCCATAGACGTCAGTGAACGTTCAGGTGAAAAAGAAAGCAGAAAACCGCAATCGCCGAAAAAAGCTCAACCAAAGCGAACTAAAATTCGTATGACAATTTGGTGGACATCAGAAAATCATGAATGGCTCAAACAAAA
>Ga0256830_1001379_pt1 | contig 17317 bp, 18 predicted proteins | sample 128326metaG_FD_190537 | JGI IMG/M metagenome (GOLD analysis project Ga0256830, IMG submission 190537) | Hydrothermal vent microbial communities from Lau Basin, Pacific Ocean - 128-326 | ecosystem: Environmental > Aquatic > Marine > Hydrothermal vents | place: Pacific Ocean: Lau Basin | collected... | reverse complement strand
TTTTCGGCCCGTTTCGATTGCCGGCCCGATTCGGCACTGATAAGTCGATTCCAGCTATTTAGCAAAGAACTACAAAAGCGTTGCAACAGGGGCTAAACTTAAGGTACACCTGAATTCTTACGATTTAAACGACCGAGCTGAAACTATGGCGATCCCGAACCTTGTGGCACATCGTGGGCTTATGGAGACATGTCCTGAGAACACCCTTATTTCCCTCGAATCCGCAATTCTCTGTGGGGCGGCCTATATCGAATTTGATGTGCAGTGCACCGCCGATGGCCAGCTGGTTCTGTTCCACGACACCAACCTGCTGCGAACCACCGGCATACAGGGCAAGCTGTTCGAAATGAGCTACGAGGAGCTAAAAAATATCCGCGCCCATGAGCCTGATCGCTTCTCACTGGCTTTTTTCAATCAGCATATTCCCCTGCTTTCCGATGCCGTGCAATTGCTCCAGTCCTGCCCTCGGGTAACCGCCTTCGTTGAAATCAAGCACGACTCACTGTTGCAATTTGGCATCGAACAGATCATGCCAGACCTTCTGAAAACACTGGAAATCATCCACGCCCAGTGTGTGGTGATTTCCTACAATGCTGACGCCATAAGTTATATGAAAAATCACAGTGATATTCAGTGCGGCTGGATTGTTCAGCAATATGATGAGGCCAGCCATCAGCAGGCCCGCAAGCTGGCGCCCGATTACCTGATTGCCAATCACCGCAAGCTACCTGAAAACGCGGAACCCTGGCCCGGCAACTGGCACTGGATGGTATATGATATTACCGACCCCGAACTGGCCCTGCACTATGCCAGCCTGAATATTCCCCTGATCGAAACCCGTGATATCTGCAAAATGCTGGAACATCCTGTACTGGCACTCAATGCCCTTGAACTGCAAAATCAGGGAGGATCTGAATAAATCAGCCTTACCCACGGAAACACAGAACAGCGTATGCCCTCATCTGCTGACTACGAGCTTGTTATTATTGGCGCCGGTATACAGGGTGCGGGCATTGCTCAGGCGGCAGCTGTCTGTGGCTATAAAACCCTGCTGATCGAAAAGTTTCCCGCCGCCGGCCTGGGCACATCCAGCAAGTCCAGCAAACTGATTCATGGTGGTTTGCGCTATCTGGAAAGCGGCCAGTTCAAACTGGTTCGAGAGTGCCTGCGTGAAAGAAAAATATTACTTCGAAACGCGCCTCAACTGGTAAAACTGATTCCATTCCATATCCCTGTCTATAGCCATAGCAAGCGTTCACCCTGGATAATCCGTCTGGGCCTGATGATTTATTCCCTGTTCAGCATGAAAACCTTTTCAAGCATCAGCAAATCACAATGGTCAACACTGGATAATATTGAACAGAAAAACCTGAAGTGTGTTTTTAAATATTATGACGCCCAGACCAATGACAAACAGCTCACTCGGGCCGTTATCGAATCAGCCAGAAAATATGGCGCACGTATTGAATACAATGCTGAATTTCTGCACTCGAAAGCCGAAAACAAGCTGCATAAACTAACATACCGACAACACGATCAAATCCATGAAATCAGTTGCCATTGCATTATCAACTGTTCTGGCCCATGGATTGAATCCACCCAGGAAAAAATCATCCCCGCTTTACAACTACCCGATATCGAACGGGTTGCCGGATCCCATATCGTTATTGAGCAAACTCTGGAGCAGGGCGCCTATTATATCGAGGCAGAAGATGGCCGGGCGGTTTTCGTTATGCCATGGCAGGAGCATTACACATTGATTGGCACCACGGAAAGAGTTTTCAAGGATAAGCCTGATCATGTGTCTGCCACGGAAAATGAAATCAACTACCTTCTGAACACCTATAACACATATTTCAGGAAGAAAATAAAACCCGAACAGATCATTGAAAGCTTTGCCGGCCTCAGGGTATTACCCTCGGATCAGCAATCCGTGTTTAACCGCTCAAGGGAAAGCATGATTATCTGCAAGCCTCAACCCCCTGCCCTGATCAGCATAGTGGGGGGCAAACTCACCTCCTATCGAGCCACCTCGGAGGAGGTTATTGGCAGGCTTAAGAAAATACTCCCAGCAACTCGGCCTGCCGCTGAATGCAACACAGAAAATATCCCCCTCAGTCTGACTGATTAATCGGTATCCCGATAGCGGGAACGAATATCAAAAAAATCATCCAGGTTATCAAAAAACATTTCCACCATCCGGGGATCGAAATGCTTGCCCGACTGTTCTTTCAACAGGGCAAATATATCTTCATCCTGCCAGGCTTTTTTGTAACAGCGATCGGAACCCAGGGCGTCAAACACATCGGCCAGGGCGGTAATACGCCCATAAATATGCACATCTTCACCTGCCAGCCCTGCGGGATAACCGCTGCCATCCCATTTTTCATGATGTTGCAGGGCGATAATGGCCGCCGTTCGCATAATCGGACGATCACTGTGTTTCAACATTTCATAACCAATCGTCACATGGGTCTTCATAATCTCGAATTCTTCTTCGGTCAGACGCCCCTTCTTATTCAAAATGGCGTCCGGGATACCCACTTTTCCAATATCATGCATGGGCGATGCCATGGCTATCAAATCCGCTTCATAGTCATCCAGCCCCGAAAGCAGGGCCAGCAACCTTGAATATTCAGCCACCCGCTTGACATGCAGCCCCGTTTCCTTGGAACGGGTTTCACCTATCGACCCCATGGTAAATATAACTTCTTTTTGAGTTTCAATGATTTCCTTATTCAGCATTTTCAATTCTGCCAGCGCGTTGTCGATGACTACCTGCTGCGAATCTTCGAAGGCTTTCAATTTAAGGTGTGTACGCACCCGGGCCAGCAATTCTGCGGCATTAAATGGCTTGGTAATATAGTCCTGCGCACCCGCGTCGAAAGCTTCCACCAGACTTTCTTCGTCTGTCTTCGCGGTAATGAAAATAATTGGCATATCCTTGAACATGTGACTTTTCTTTATTTCACGACACACCTCATAGCCATTCATTTCCGGCATCATGACATCGAGCAGCACCAGATCAAAATTGTTTTCTTTGATATGCCCAAGTGCCTGCCTGCCATTCGTGGCATAGGAAATATCATATTCCTCATCACCCAGTAGATTGGCAATCACCTGTATGTTTTTAGGTGCATCGTCTACGATTAGTATTTTAAAACGCCTGATCATCATATTTTTCCTGTAAAATCTGTATACCCGAAATAATACCGGCCAACAATGCCTGGGTTTCTTCGATATCAAACAGATGGTTCGCCTCTTTCAATCGGGCGATCATATTTCTGAACTCTCTTAGATCAAACTCAACTGACAACTCATTCAATTCATCCAGCAACTGATCCAGACCACCAAAACTCCCTCGGGTTTTTGCTCGCTCAAGAATCGGCTTATATTCCCTTATTTTCTCATAGAACTCCACACCAACCCCTTTGACCTCCTGCTCAAAGGCAGTCAGAAAATCCACTGTTTCAGCCATATCATTTTCTATCGGCGCAGCCTCGAGAATCTCGGACAGTTTCAGATTCAACGCCTTTCGATTCAGGGGTTTATATAACACATAATCAAATAATGAACGTTTTTTGTCCGCTTTTTTATCTTCCACCACCGACGCGGTTATGGCCACAATCGGAATATCAGATATTTCAGGATCCTTCTTGATATGCTGCGTTGCTTCAATACCATTCATTACCGGCATGCGTATATCCATCAGCACCACATCGGGCCGATTTTTTTTAATACTTTCTATCGCCTGTTTTCCATTTTCAGCCTGCAATATCCTGAATGGCTGATCTGATAGAAATTCACTAATCAGCTCCCGATTCACATCAACATCATCAACCACCAGTATAGTTGCCGAACTGAAGTTATATTCCGCTGCTGGAATTACCTCACTCTTATCTATCCCCCTGTCCACCACTTCAGGTGAGTGTAGAACCAGCTGAAAACAGCTGCCTTTTCCAATCTCACTCTCTACCGATAAATCCGCATTGAGTTTTTCTGCCAGGCGACTACTGATAGCCAGGCCAAGTCCCGCGCCACCAAACTCCCGTGTATTCTGATTATCCTGTTGCTCAAAGGTATTGAAAATGGTCTTGTAATCATCCTCGGCTATTCCTATACCGGTATCGATCACCTTAAATACAAGGCTGGCAAAAATATCATCCGTAGAAGTAAACTCATATTCCAGAGTTATCCGCACACTTCCCGTATTGGTAAATTTTATCGCGTTATTTACCAGATTAAACAGTATCTGCCTGAGCCGTAATTCATCAGACATAATAGTCTCGGGCACTTCATCATGGATTTCCAGCTGCAGATCAAGGCCTTTCTGCTTTGCGGAAATTGAAAACACCTGCCTGATATCTTCCAGTAACTGCCGGATATGCACTTCCGACAGTTGAATTTTCAGCTTGCCGGCTTCTATCTTGGAAAGATCCAGAATATCATTGATCAAACTGAGTAAGTTTCTACTACCGGACTGAATCGATTTCACATAACCCAACTGTTTTTCATTGAGCCCACTTGAGGACAATACATCGGTAAAGCCGATTACCGCATTCATCGGGGTGCGTATTTCATGACTCATATTTGCCAGAAACAGGGTTTTCGCACGGTTTGCGGCTTCTGCCTTTTCCTTGGCGATAGATAGCGCCTGGTTTGCCTCCTTCAACTCATGGGTTCTTTCATTGACCTTGGCCTCCAGCAAATCATAGGCCTGTTGCAGTTTTTCCTGGGCATATTTTCTTTCAGTCATATCCCGTACCGAAGCCAGTATTACCTTATGCCCTTCGATATTGACAAAACCCAGCCGAACTTCTACCGGAATCACCTGCCCGTCTTTTCGAAGGTGCTCACTCTCAACCGTTATATGCTGTTCCGCATTCAGTCGGCGAATATGCTGGCGTATTTTATCCCTGTTCCTGTAACTGGTGTCTATATCCTCAACCTTCAATTTTAATAATTCATCCCTGTCATAGCCCAGTGAACGACATGCCGCATTATTAACATCGATCAGGCCGCCTTCCTCATCCACAATAAACAGCGCATCAACGGATTGTTCCACCACTTCCCGGAATTTATTTTCACTTTCCAGCAACTCTTCATTTCTTATTTCCAGTTGAGCCAGCATCTTGTTGAATTCATCTGTCAAGACACCAATTTCATCCTCACTTTCCTTTTCGGCCCGTAAGCTGTAATTCTGCTCGGCCGTAATCTTGGATGCGGTTTGCGTTAAATGCTCTATCGGCTCTGATATGATTTTCTGCAATCTGGACGCCAGCAGATAAGCAATTAAAGTAGCAATCGATATAATAAACACAAGGCCGATAATCGCCTTATTGATAAAACCCCGTATCAGTGAATCATCTGACTCAAGATACAGATAGCCCACCACCTCATTATCCACCACGATATTCTTCCATACCGAAAATACATTGTTATCTTCTGTTCCGGCTTTTTTTATCCGCGTATAACTGGCGGTATTTTCACCGCCTTTTCTGGTGTACACCACAAAGGTGGATTTACTGGTATCGAAAATAACCGCACGGGTTATCTGTTTTTTGGCGCGCAGAGCGGCCAGTGATTCTGCTGCTCCCAGCGCGTCATTGAATACCAGAAATCCACTGGTGGTTTCGGCAACAATATCTGCCATTACATGCAGGTCGATTTTCTGGATTTTACTCAGATTGATCAATTCATTGATCAGAATACTCGCGCCCACGGTACCCAGACCGATCAGACTCACCGACATAATGATCATCATCAGTTTCTGCTTGATAGAAACTGATCTGAACAGTCCTTTTATCTGACTGGAAAAGGTCATCATCGTGTCTTTATTCATTGAACCCGTGTTTTCGTAGCAATTTACAGCAATCCGACGCCTGTTTTAGGAATAACCCTTTGAGTATAGGCTATTTTTTTGCCCCCGCTTCCTCTACAATCACCCTTTTTTTATCCGGACAATATATATGGCTTCACTGCAGGCTCTGATTTTTGATGTAGATGGAACACTGGCCGATACGGAACGGGATGGCCACCGCGTCGCTTTTAACCAGGCCTTTGAGCAGGCCGGACTCGACTGGCACTGGTCTGTGGAACTGTATGGCGAACTCCTCGCCGTTACCGGCGGCAAGGAGCGCATGGCCTATTATCTGCAGAAATACAATACCGATTTCCCAACCGATGATAAAACTCCCTTATTAATCAAGGAGCTACACAAATCGAAAACTGACTTTTATACTCGCTTACTGTCCACCGGCGCGATTCCACTTCGCCCCGGGGTAAAACGGCTGATCGAGGAGGCGCGGGATCAGAATATGCGTATTGCCATTGCCACCACCACCACGCCGGAAAACGTCACCGCCCTGTTGCAACACGCACTGCACGAACAGTCCACCGACTGGTTCGAGGTCATTGCCGCCGGCGACATAGTACCAGCCAAAAAACCCGCCGCCGATATCTACCTGTGGGCACTGGACAAGCTGCAATTGAGCGCGGACGACTGCCTGGCCTTCGAAGACTCCATCAATGGCATCAAATCTTCACTGGGCGCCGGCCTGAAAACCATTGTTACGGTGAATGACTATACCCGAAATGATGATTTCACCGGTGCCGCCCTGGTACTGGATCATATGGGCGAGCCGGATCAGCCTTTCACGACCCTGAAGGGCAATGACCACGGTGCCCGTTATATCAATCTGGAATTACTCCAGCAGATCCATAAGAACTCTCCCCTGGCATGATCGTACAGCAGCAGCTAAGCATTACGACCCGGGGCAGGGGCACACAGAATATCACGCAGGATATCAACCGGCTTGTGTCGGACAGTGGCCTGAGCACCGGCATCGCCAATATCTTTGTGCAGCATACCAGTGCCTCCCTGATTCTGTGCGAGAATGCCGACCCCACGGTGCGCACCGATCTGGAAGCCTTTATGAGCCGTCTGACGCCGGATGGCGACCCACTTTACCGCCATACCGATGAAGGCCCGGACGATATGTCCGCCCATGTAAGAACCATTCTCACCGATAGCAGCCTGAATATCCCCTTCAATAGCGCGCGCCTGCTACTGGGCACATGGCAGGGTATTTTTCTCTGGGAACACCGCAGTCATGGGCACTCACGACACCTGATTATCACCCTGTACGGTGATTAACGGGCACGAAACCCCACAGGCTCACCGACCTCCTTTTCACAGCTGGTCAGAAAAAAACGACAGCATAGCCATCAACACCCTTATTTTTCAGATAGCTGATACTATGCTAGGGGTATTGGGAAACTCTATCTGGTTTAGAGCGTCCAATCATAATACACTACCTCCTGTAGAGGAGAATTCTCGATTTAACGGGGCCTTGAATATGTCAAAAACACCAGAAATCAAAGATGACGAGCTCTATCGCCTGCTCAGGGAAGGGGAAATCGAAGAATTCAATACCCGCAGAGCCAATGGTGAAACCTGTGATCTGACCGGGGCTGATTTTCGCAGCGTGGATCTGCGCGGTCTGAATGCCGAAGGGCTGGATCTAAGCAACTGCTATTTTCGCATGAGCAATCTCCGGGGCATTGATTTCAGCAAGACTCGACTGCAGGGTGCCAGTATCCACGGGGCTCAGATTTCCGGCACTTATTTTCCCACCGCCCTGGATGCACGTGAGATACTGCTGTCACTGGAACACGGTACCCGCATGAGATACCCGGATCCGGCTGAATAACGAGGCCCAGCTATCATGTTGAAGAACAACCCAAACCTGGATGCATTCGAGCAACTGCTGCAACTGCCAGACCAGGAAATCAGCCTGGCCGAAGCCGCATTGATGATTGCCCGACTCGAGTATCCGGAACTGAATATCAATACCTATCTGTCCAGGATTCATGAGATGGCAGAAGAAATCAATAGCCGCCTGCCGGAGTCCGCCAATGCGGCCGAGGTTTTGCAACAGTTAAACCATGTGCTGTTTATTGAAAAAGGTTATGAAGGCAATTCAGATGCCTACTACGACCCCCGCAACAGCTTTTTGAATGATGTCATCGAGCGTAAACTGGGAATACCCATCAGCCTGTCCATTCTGTATATCGAGCTGGGACATGCACTGGGCCTGCCCCTGAGCGGCGTCTCCTTCCCCGGTCATTTTCTGGTCAAGCTGGAAATAAGCGACGGCGTGATCGTACTGGATCCCTATTTTGGCGGCATTTCTCTCAATGAAGAAGACATAGAAGAGCGCCTGCAGGAATACTACGGCCCACAGGCCCACGAATCCCATGCCCAGGGTGTGCTTGCCAGCAGCAGCAACAAGGCCATTATCATTCGGGTGTTGCGCAATTTACGAAACCTGTATATGCAACAGGGGAACTGGCAAAAAGCATTACCCGTTGCGGATATAATGGTCAAGATGCCCAATGATGATCCCGCCGATGCGCTAAAAGCTCGAGCTTCGATCTATGATCAGCTGGAATGTCACACGCCGGCACTGGCGGATTACAACGCCTATCTGAATATTTCCTCTGAAACACTGGGCAATAAATTTATTCGAGCCAGGGTCATCGAGCTTGCGCAATCCGTGCGCCGAGTCTGTTAAGCTCAGCCACTAACTTTGACATCCATGTGGAAATAAAATAGGGTGCAGGCTTATCCGCTGCATCTGCGGCTTTACCCTGAACACATCTGAACAACCAGCATGTTTTTTGAAATTTTTCCCCCGGGGACTAGCCCGAATATTTCATGAGAACGCTCTATCTGACACATAGGTTTATGATTTCAATAATAATTTTTCGTATATTAGAGAAGTACACTATGTACCAACCAACGCTATGCAGTTTCTGGAAAAATCTCAGCGGCCATTTTTCACGATCCCCCTTGAACCCTAGCGGAGGCTATGCTTCTGCGGGCGATCGCAAAAACTGGCTCGCTGGGATTTCCCCAGAATTCTGCATTCCCATGAAACATTCGGGCTAGCCCGAATATTTCATGAGAACGCTCTATTTGACACATAGGTTTATGATTTCAATAATAATTTTTCGTATATTAGAGAAGTACACTATGTACCAACCAACGCTATGCAGTTTCTGGAAAAATCTCAGCGGCCATTTTTCACGATCCCCCTTGAACCGTAGCAACGGCTATGCTTCGGCGGGCGATCGCAAAAACTGGCTCGCTGAGATTTCCCCAGAATTCTGCATTCCCATGAAACATTCGGGCTAGATGAAAGACCTCAGCCGCCCGGTGATTCTCTGTTTTTCCGGACTGGATGCTACCGGCGGTGCCGGAATTCAGGCCGACATCGAAGCCATTAGCAAGCATGGCTGTCATGCCGCGCCCATTATCACCGCGAACACGGTACAGGACACCCACGATGTCTATGAATTTGAAGTCACCGACCCCACACTGATCCTCAAACAGGCCCGCGCAATATTGCAGGACATGCGGGTCAGTGCCATTAAAATCGGCATGCTGGGGAGTGGCAACACGGTTGAAGCCATTTATACCCTGCTCAGGCAGTACCCGGCAATCCCGGTCATACTGGATCCGGTGCTGGCCGCGGGGGGTGGCTCAAGCCTGGCTCGGAGAAACCTGATCGACGCCATCAATACCCTGATTATCCCCCATACCCGTATTCTCACCCCCAATATCCCCGAGGCACTACACCTTACCAACCCGAAACTGAAACCGGAAATCGCCGCCCAGCATTTAAATAATATGGGTGCCGACTATGTACTGCTCACGGGCACCCATGCCAGAAATCCGCAGGTGCTGCACAAGCTCTACCATCGAATGAAGTGTGGCTACACATTCAAGTACCCCCGCCTGGAGCAGACCTATCATGGCTCGGGCTGCACACTGGCCGCCAGTATCGCCGCCCTGACGGCCCAGAAAATCGAGCCGGTTAATGCCTGCCAGAACGCCCTGGACTTCACCTACAGATCACTGAAAAAAGCCCAGGCACTGGGGGGTGGGCAGCTGATTCCTGACCGACACTAACCCCATGAATAAACATAAAAAATTACAGGGCCTGTACGCCATTACCAGCGAAAACCTGATACCCGAAGATATTTTTCTGACTACGGTAGAAAGCGCTCTGCGTGCCGGCGTATCCATCCTGCAGTACCGGGACAAAAGCAATAACACCCAAAAACGACTGCATCAGGCCTCGGCGCTTGGAAAGCTCTGTGAGCGCTATCAGACCACGTTTATAATCAATGACGACATCCAGCTGGCCCTCGAGGTCAATGCCGATGGGGTTCATATCGGCAAGGACGATACCCTGTTCAACGAGGCCCGCGCGCAGCTGGGGGATAACAGGATCATTGGTGTCAGCTGTTATAACCAGCTCAAACTCGCCCACCAGGCCATCAGCAATGGCGCGGACTATATTGCCTTTGGCAGTTTCTTCAGCTCCCGCATCAAACCCGATGCCCCACGCGCTGGTGTCGAGTTGATTAGCGCCATCAAACGCGAATCCGATATTCCAGTATGTTGTATAGGCGGCATTCAATATCACAACTGTCAGCCACTGCTGGCAGCCGGCGCGGATATGCTGGCGGTGATTAGTGGCCTTTTTTCAGATACCGATAGCCGCCGTATCAGCCACAACTGCCAGCAGTTTATCCAGCACTTCAAACCCTGAACTCTTACAGCCCGAATATTTCACAAGAAACAGCGTTAACCCGTATGTTTCATGAGAATGCAGAATTTTGGGGAAATCTCAGCGAGCCAGTTTTTGCGATCGCCCGCCGAAGCATAGCCATAGCTACGGTTCAAGGGGGATCGTAAAAAATGGCCGCTGAGATTTTTCCAGAAACTGCATAGCGTTGGTTGGTACAAAGTGTACTTCTCTAATATACAAAAAAATATTTTCGAAATCATAAACTTATGCTTCAAATACAGCGTTCTTATGAAATATTCGGGCTAAGTGGTAAACTCCTGAACCCACCGCCGATTTGATGTAAAATAGCCCGCTTTGTAAAAAACCGACTTCAGGAACCCGATATGCCGCAAAAGCAAGCTCAGAGCGAACTCTTCAAACAGGCCCAGCAGGTCATTCCCGGGGGTGTCAACTCACCTGTCAGGGCATTCAGGGGCGTGGGTGGAGACCCGGTGTTTATCGACCGTGCCAATGGCGCCTATATCTGGGACACAGATGACAAACGCTATATTGACTATGTTGGCTCCTGGGGCCCCATGATTCTGGGACACGCGCACCCGGAGGTCATCAGGGCGGTCAAGGAGGCGGCGGAAAAGGGGCTGAGTTTTGGCGCACCCACCGCCATCGAAACCCGAATGGCTGAACGTATCTGCCAGCTGATTCCCTCCATCGAGTCGGTGCGCATGGTCAGCTCGGGCACCGAAGCCACCATGAGTGCCATTCGCCTGGCCCGGGGATTTACCGGACGTGATGATATCGTCAAATTCGAAGGCTGCTACCATGGCCACTCGGACTCACTGCTGGTCAAGGCGGGTTCCGGCGCCCTCACCCTGGGGGTGCCCAGCTCCCCCGGTGTTCCAGCCAGCCTGGCAGAGCACACCATTACCCTGAACTATAACGACCTTGAACAGGTACGGGATACCTTCAAGACTGCCGGGGATAAAATTGCCTGCATTATCGTCGAGCCGGTGGCCGGTAATATGAACTGCATTCCACCACAGCCAGGCTTTCTCGAAGGCCTGCGCGAGATCTGCGATGAATACGGCAGCGTACTGATTTTTGATGAGGTCATGACCGGATTCCGCACCGCCCTGGGTGGCGCGCAGTCGATCTATAATGTTCGCCCCGATCTCACCACACTGGGCAAGGTGATTGGCGGTGGCATGCCGGTGGGCGCCTTTGGTGGTCACAAAAAGATCATGCAGCATATCGCCCCTGAAGGCCCGGTTTATCAGGCGGGCACTTTATCCGGCAACCCGGTGGCCATGGCGGCTGGTCTGAAAACCCTGGAGCTGATTGCGGCGGATAATTTCTTTGAAGATCTGAACGCCAAAGTCAATACACTGGTTGAGGGCATTCTGCAAAAAGCTGCGGCCTGCGACATTCCCATGACCCAGAATATCGTGGGTGGCATGTTCGGCCTGTTCTTTAGTGAAGCCGACAAAGTCACCAATTTTACTGAAGCTACCCGCTGCGACGCGCAACGCTTTCAGAAATTTTTCCATGGCATGTTGAATGAAGGTATCTACCTTGCACCGTCTGCCTACGAGGCCGGCTTTGTTAGTGCCATGCACAGCAATGAAGACATACAGGCGAGCATCGAGGCGGCCGGCAGAGTGCTGGAAACATTATGATGCTCTGCTATATTTACCGCTGCTCGGCAAAGCCGGATATGTATATCTACCTTGCCAGGGAAAACGACTTTGCCAGTATCGACGAAGCATTACTGAAAAAACTGGGCACATTAAATTTTGCCATGAGCCTGAAGCTGGATAAAAACACCAAACTGGCCAAAGAAGACCCGAACAAGGTTATGGCCAATCTGGAGTCACAGGGTTTTCACCTGCAATTACCCGCTGAAACCACTGTGGAAGAATTATTGGCCCGACTATCACAGGCAAATAAAACCCCATAAAGTTTGTACTGGAAGCGAGCTAAAAAAATATTATAATGTCTGTGTTTTTTTAAAATCTATCAATAAAAAAACTCTCGGCATACTACACTCACTGTAATCAATACATATAAATTTGTTTTAGGAAATTCTTAATTATGAGCACTGCTGTTATTCGCTTTACCATCGTCAGTTTAATCATTTCTGCCACCGCAACCGGCATCGCTACCCAGTTTGTAACCCAGGATACATTAACCGGCACAGGCGGCATACTGAGCCTGGGTGCACTGTTTTTTGTCTCTACACTGACCTCTGCATTAGTAAGCTCTAATGCAGGAAGAAAAAAATTATCCAATAATGTGCAAAAAGCCGCAAATTCTGATAATTCTCGTGAATCCGGTATTGTAAAGTGGTTTAATACCAGTAAGGGCTTTGGCTTCATTACCCGCGATAACGGTGATGATGTCTTTGTCCACTTCCGCTCAATCCGAGGCCAGGGTCATCGCACTCTGTTTGAAGGGCAGCGAGTTGAGTTCAATATCACCGAAGGTGAAAAGGGGCTACAGGCAGAGGATGTTGCCATCGCCTCATGACGTTAAGTCTTTGCCATGTTCAGGGATGACATGACAAAAAAAGCGAACTATAAGGTACAGGTAAATGTCTGATCGTGTAACAGGAACCGTTAAATGGTTTAACAATTCTAAAGGATACGGCTTTATTGAGCGTGATACAGGAGATGATGTATTCGTTCACTTCAGAGCGATCCGAGGAGATGGCTTCAGAACCCTTAAGGATGGACAGAAGGTTGAGTTCAACCTGATCGACAGCCAGAAGGGTTTACAGGCCGAAGACGTTTGCGATCTGGATTCATAATTTAAAAAGGCAGGCTTTTTAAAGCCCGCCTTTTTTTTATGAACTCTGGAAGCAGGATAACCTGCAGGCAAGCTGCTTGCCTGCAGGTCTGTCGTATGCCGATTTAATATCCCCCCCCTGTCTTGCCGGGGCCATGGATTGACATACGCTAGCCGAGACTACTCCCCCCACCTGGGTTGCAGCTTCTGCACTATGTCCAGATGGTCGAGTATGCGCGCCACCATAAAATCAACAATCTCTTCAACTGACTGCGGCTTATTATAAAAGCCGGGGTTTGCGGGGAGTATGACGGTGCCCATGCGAGACAGCCTGAGCATATTTTCCAGGTGGATATCCGAAAATGGTGTTTCCCGTGGCACCAGTACCAGCTTTTTGCGCTCTTTCAAAATCACATCGGCGGCACGCTCCAGCAGATTGGCACTGGCCCCCACGGCAATCGAAGACAGGCTCCCCATGGAACAGGGGCACACCACCATGGCATCCACCGCAGATGAGCCACTGGCAATGGGCGCTGCCCATTCAGACTCGCCACACACCCTTAACTGCTGTTCATCCACCCCATAGCGCATACACAACTGTTTGCTCAACTCATTGGGATTGGAGGGCCAGGACAGCTCGGTCTCCATACTGATCACCACATGTGCCGCGCGAGTAACCAGTAAATAAACCTTATGCCCATGGGTTAACAACTGTTCCAGCAGACGAATCCCATACTGCACACCGGAAGCCCCGCTCAGGGCCAGTACTATGTTTTTTTTATCGCTATTCATATGATTCCACTATTAACCCGAATATTTCACAAGAACGCTTCATTTGATGCATAAGATTATGATTTCAGTAATAATTTTCCGTATATTAGAGAAGTACACTATGTACCCACGAACGCTATGCAGTTTCTGGAAAAATCTCAGCGGCCATTTTTCACGATCCCCCTTGAACCGTAGCGACGGCTATGCTTCTGCGGGCGATCCCAAAAACTGGCTCGCTGAGATTTCCCCAGAATTCTGCATTCTCATGAAACATTCGGGTTAACCCCTGGTAAATACACTCTGCACCAGCAAAGGCTATGCAATTATCAGAGTATCTCGAGTATTTTCTGGTGGATACCGGCAAAGGCCCCATTACTCATAACCAGTATATGATCCCCCGCCCGACTCTGCTCAGCGATATGGGCCAGAATATCATCGATGGTGCGCATCAGACGACCCGCCGGCCCCACCTCTTCCACCACCGATTGCATATCCCAGTCCACATCTTCCGGCTGGAACAGAATCACCTCATCCGCCTGCTGCAATGATGCCGCCAGCTGCTGCCGGTGCACCCCCATGCGCATGGTATTGGATCGGGGCTCCAGCACCGCCCAGATACGGGCCCCACCCACCGCATCCCGTAAACCCTGCAGGGTTTCTCGAATGGCGGTGGGGTGATGGGCAAAATCATCATACACGGTTTTCCCCCCGACTTCGCCCACTCGCTCCATACGGCGTTTTACTCCCTGAAATTCCCTGAGGGCCGCCACCGACTGTTCCACCGGCACACCCACATGACGGGCAGCGATTATGGCCGCCAGGGCATTCATGCGATTATGGGGACCCAGCATCTGCCACTCCACTCGGGCCAGTTTCTGTTGCTGATACATGACATCAAACTGTCGACCATCCGCGGACACCTCGGCGCTGCCCCAGAGACTGTCCGGCCTGCTGGAAAACTCGGCCTGCTGACTCCAGCACCCCTGCCGCAATACCTGGCGTAGATTCTCCTCATCAGCATTATGCACCACCAGACCTTCGCCGGGCACCGTTCGCAGCAGGTGATGAAACTGTTTCCTGATGGCATTCAGATCTTCAAAAATATCCGCATGGTCAAATTCCAGATTATTCAGAACCAGGGTCCGTGGATGGTAATGCACAAACTTGGAACGCTTGTCAAAAAACGCCGTATCATATTCATCCGCTTCCACCACGAAAAAAGGCCCCTCGCCCAGACGGGCCGAAACAGAAAAATTACCGGGCACACCGCCAATCAGGAAACCCGGCTGCAAACCCGCATACTCCAGTATCCAGGCCAGTATGGAACTGGTGGTTGTCTTACCGTGGGTACCCGCCACCGCCAGCACCCATTTGTCTTTCAATACATTCTCCGCCAGCCACTGCGGGCCCGAGGTATAGGCCATATTTTTATTCAGTACATGTTCGATGGCCGGGTTCCCCCGGGACATTACATTGCCCACCACCACCTGATCCGGCTGCTGCAGGTGCTCGGGCCTGTACCCCTGCATCAGTTCAATACCCTGAGATGCCAGCTGAGTGCTCATGGGGGGGTAGACATTGGCATCCGAACCGGACACCCTGTGCCCCGCCTGTTTCGCCAGTACGGCAACCCCACCCATAAAGGTTCCACAAATGCCCAGTATGTGTATATGCATTAATACTCCGGTTTTTCTAGCCCGAATGTTTCATGGGAATGCAGAATTCTGGGGAAATCTCAGCGAGCCAGTTTTTGTGATCGCCCGCCGAGGCATAGCCATAGCTACGGTTCATGCTACGTTTCAGGGGGGATCGCGAAAAATGGCCGCTGAGATTTTTCCAGAAACTGTATAGCGTTCGGTGGTACAGAGAGTATATCTCTAATATACCAGGGATTATTGGTAGAACCATAAACTTATGCATCAAATAAAGCGTTCTCATGAAATATTCGGGCCAGCCCGAATGTTTCATGGGAATGCAGAATTCTGGGGAAATCTCAGCGAGCCAGTTTTTACGATCACCCGCAGAAGCATAGCCATAGCTACGGTTCATGCTACGTTTCAGGGGGGATTGCGAAAAATGGCCGCTGAGATTTTTCCAGAAACTGCATAGCGTTCGTCGGTACATAGTGTACTTCTCTAATATACGAAATAATTGTTTTCTAAACATAGACTTACGTATGTTTTGTAGCGTCTTCATGCAATTTCCGGGCTAGGCCAGCTCTGGCAGTAACAACCTGCCCAGCAACTGGCTGATAAAAAAATAACAGATGGTTAGAATCATGGCCGCCGGTAAACGCACAGAAAAAGCCTCCCTGAAAATATGGGTTGTAACCGCCAGATACCAGCTGAAGACAATCAGAAGCAGCATGGCAAAACTGGCCATCTGCTGACCGGCATCTTTTTCCACATCGAAATCATGCAACAACAGAAACGCCAGCAACTGAAATACCACCCCCACCAGGGAGAGCGCGGTCACGGTCTGAACAAACCGTGCCGATTTAGCAAAAGCCTGTAGGCAGATATAGCTAAATAGTAATAATACCGCCGTATCCAGCGCCATGGCTAAAGCGGCATACTCGAAACCGACCCTGATCAGCAAATTGGGCAGGCCACTGAAAAAATATGCCAGCACACTCAGGCGCATTAAAATCGGGGAAAAATAAAAGTCCTGGGGCCCCCTGTTCAATATCAGATTACCCAGTAAAATTTTAAACAAACTGCTTAGCATAATATTTTTTGATTCTACCTCGAGCTTCTCCAGGCAGACCCAGATAAGCTGCTCAGATACGCCCTGTTCAAATATCCATTGGCATTAACCGATAAATCCCCGATAATAATGTTTTCCGCCTGATAATCAGCATGACCCCACAGGGCAAACCAACACCATGACAAGCGCAATCAGCATAATACAACCGGACGACTGGCACCTGCATGTCCGAGATGGTGACGCGCTTAACTATACCGTACCCTTCAGCGCACGTCAGTTTGCTCGGGCGATTATTATGCCCAATCTGACACCACCCAATATTACCACTGCCCAGGCACTGGCCTATCGTCAGCGCATTCTTGCCGCCACCCCGCAAGCTTACAATTTTAATCCACTGATGACACTTTATTTAACCGATAACACCCCCGCAGAGGAAATACGGCTGGCCCGGGAAAGTG
>Ga0256830_1001378_pt1 | contig 17323 bp, 10 predicted proteins | sample 128326metaG_FD_190537 | JGI IMG/M metagenome (GOLD analysis project Ga0256830, IMG submission 190537) | Hydrothermal vent microbial communities from Lau Basin, Pacific Ocean - 128-326 | ecosystem: Environmental > Aquatic > Marine > Hydrothermal vents | place: Pacific Ocean: Lau Basin | collected... | reverse complement strand
TCGCTAACGCCGCCTTCGCCGATAGTCGCATCAAAGAGATTTTGATTATCAATTGACAGTCGTGAAATTTCGCTCACAGTTTTTCTCCGTTAAGGTTTGGTTGGTTGCATTCGGCTTAATCGTGGGAAAGTCGACTTTTGCCATGCATGCTTGTTGTCTCATTTGCCCAGGGCTTCCTGCACTTTACTTGTGCCGTTTTCAACGGGCTCAAAAATCAGGCCGCCTAGCGGGGGCAAGTTAATACAAAGTGAATAGGGAAAGTGGGTATTTGCGCTCTCACTAGCATGAATAATACCGTGATTGCCGATATTGCCTCCTTTATAGTGACTGGAATCTGAATTGAAAAGCTCTTTATACGCACCGCCATAAGGACAACCCAAGTAATAGTTTTTTCTGGGGATTGGGGTAAAGTTTAGTACAACCAGGATCACTTTCCTATTGTGCTTTCGTATATAACTGAGTACCGAATGTTGTTTGTCGTCACAATTAATCCATTGGAATCCATTTGGGTCAAAATCAAAATAATGCAATGCCGAGTGTTGGCTGTATAAGTGATTCAGGTCGCTAACCAATGTCTGTGTGGCTTGATGTCGTTCGTCTTGAAGCAAGTGCCAAGGCAAGCCGGTATCTTCGTTCCATTCACTGGTTTGTGCAAATTCGCAGCCCATAAACAAGAGTTTTTTCCCGGGGTAGGTAAACATAAAGGTATAAAGCAATTTCAGATTGGCATGTTTTTGCCATTCATCACCGGCCATCTTGTTAATCAAGCTACCTTTGCCGTGTACAACTTCATCATGAGAAAAAGGCAGCATAAAATATTCGCTGAACGCATACATAAGACCGAAAGTGAGTTTGTCATGATGATGGGCACGATATATCGGGTCGTATTTGAAGTATTTCAGGCTATCGTGCATCCAGCCCATGTTCCATTTCATGTCAAAGCCAAGACCATTTTCCGTTGTCGCCTTGGTGACACCGGGCCATGCGGTGGATTCTTCGGCGATTAGCAGTGTGCCGGGGTGTTGAGAATGCATAACCGATGTCAGGTGTTTGATAAATTCAATTGCTTCCAGATTTTCGTTTCCGCCATATTCATTGGCAACCCAGTCCCCTGGCTCTCTTGAATAATCAAGGTACAACATGGACGCGACCGCGTCGACTCTCAATCCGTCCAGATGAAATTCCTCAACCCAGAATAGCGCGTTGGCGACAAGAAAGTTCTTCACTTCGTTACGGCCATAATTAAAAATATAAGTTCCCCAATCCCGGTGTTCGCCTTTGCGCGGGTCTTCGTGTTCGTAGAGAGCTGTGCCGTCGAAACGCGCAAGGCCGTATTCGTCTGTTGGAAAATGTGCGGGTACCCAATCGAGAATGACACCGATATTTTGTTGGTGGCAGTAATCCACAAAATAGCGAAAGTCGTCTGGTGTGCCAAATCGGCTGGTTGGGGCATAGTAACCCAGGGTTTGATACCCCCAGGAGCCATCGAAAGGGTGTTCGGTAATGGGTAATAATTCAATATGGGTAAAGCCGAGTTGTTTAATGTAGTCGACCAGGTCGTGGGCGAGATCCCGGTAGTTTATAAAATAGTGATTGTGATCGCGTTTCCAGGAGCCAAGGTGTACTTCGTAGCAGGTGATGGGCCTGTGCTGAGGCGATGTTGCAGCACGCTTTTTTATCCATTGGTCGTCTTGCCATGTGTAGCGGCTTTTTTTCTGGACAATGGCGGAATTGTCCGGGCGCAGCTCGAAGTGGCGCCCATACGGGTCGGTCTTTAACGAGAGCTTTTGACTGTGGTTGACAATTTCAAATTTATAGCGCTCACCTTGTGAAATACCGGGAACGAATAATTCCCAAACACCATATTGATGATGGATTGAACGCCCCATGGGGTTGCGTCTACCGTCCCAGGCATTAAAGCTACCGACGACACTGACTCTTTTGGCATTGGGTGCCCATACGGCAAACAATATCCCGTTTATGCCATCAATGGTTTTTTCATTTGCACCGAGAAAGTCGTAAATATGCCAGTGATTACCTTGTGCGTGAATGTGCAGGTCATACGCCGGGATGCAATGCCTAAAGCTATAAGGGTCAACGAAGCTGTGCTGTACATGATTGTCATAGCTTATGTGGAGTCGATAGTGTTTGTCTATTTCGGATTTTTTCCCCTGCCAGAAAAAGTAGTCGCTGTTTTCAATTCTGTTCATTGGCCTTGATGTGGCGTCGATGCAAACAGACAGTGTATGCGGACTGAAAACGGTGATATTCGCCACGTCGTTTTCGGTATGCAGGCCAAGCACCTGAAAGGGATTACTTGCGTAATTATCAAATAGTGGCGGTGTTGTTTTATTCACAGGTTTTTCACCTTTGGTGTTTTAGCTTGGTTGCCTGATTTTGTGAATGATGTAAAAAATTATCGGTAAATCAAGTCGCGGCTAAATAAAATAATAATCAGCCTGGCACGTGTAATTTCATTGTCATCTTAGCAGATTAATTTCCAATAAATAAGACATATAAAACAGTGCGGGCTTTGCAAATTTTGCATTGCCTGCTGCTAATGTTGTTGTCAAGTGAAAACATTGTCTTTATGTCAGGAATAGGGTGAGAGAAAAATACAAGTTAAAACAAATTGCACGATGAAGTGTCATGGTCAGTGTGCTAAAGTCTTATTATAAGGATGAAAAATGGCTTGCCTATTCACATAATACTTGAAACACCGTTTAAGCTTAGTGCACTAATAATCTTTGTTTGGGATAGAAAACCCGATAGTTGTTTAGCTAGGAGAGAATATTGTGAAACAAGATCCCCGTTTTGTTAGTCGATTAACCCGAAGTACATTTGCACTCATACTGGCAGGTGGACGTGGCTCGCGTTTAAAGCAGTTGACCGAATGGCGATCCAAGCCGGCCGTGCCATTTGGCGGAAAATTTCGGATCATTGATTTTCCGTTGTCTAATTGTGTTAACTCCGGTATTAAACAAATTGCGGTGGTCACGCAATACAAATCCCACTCGTTAATCAGGCATGTGCAGCAAGGCTGGAGTTTTTTGCGAGCTGAGTTTGGGGAGTTTGTCGAGCTGCTTCCGGCGCAACAGCGGCTAAAAGAATCCTGGTACACAGGGACGGCAGATGCTGTTTATCAAAATCTGGATATTATTCGTCGGCATGACCCTCAGCACATATTGATTTTAGCAGGGGACCATATTTACAAAATGGATTATGGAACCATGCTTGCTTATCATGAGAAAAAAGGGGCAGATATGACGGTAGCTTGTCTTGAAGTAGACATTGAGCGTGCCAAGTCTTTTGGTGTGATGGGTGTGAATGAAGACGGCCAGGTGATTAAGTTTAGCGAGAAACCTGAAAATCCGGAGTCACTCCCACATGATTCAAATGCTGCGTTGGCTTCAATGGGGGTATACATCTTTAATGCAAAATTTTTGTATGAGCAGTTGATTAAAGATGCCGACTCCCCGAATTCCAGTCGGGATTTTGGGCATGACATGATTCCTGGAATGATTGAAAAGTGCCGTGTCTTTGCCTATCCTTTCAGGGACGAATCATCAAGCAAACAGGCGTACTGGCGAGATGTTGGCACCGTCGATTCCTTTTGGGAATCAAATCTTGAGTTGATTGGTATTACCCCTGAGTTAAACCTGTATGATACCAAGTGGCCAATTTGGACTTATCAGGCACAACAACCGCCGGCCAAATTTGTATTTGATGATGATGAAAGGCGTGGTATGGCTGTGGATTCCATGGTTTCTGGCGGCTGTATTATTTCCGGTGCGGTGGTACGACACTCCTTGTTGTTTTCGAATGTGACGGTACATTCTTTTTCTACAATAAATAATGCAGTGGTTTTGCCTGATGTTGAAATAGGGCGCGATTGCCACTTGAATAAAGTGGTTATTGATAAAGGATGTATTGTCCCTGATGGAACCGTTGTTGGTGAAGATCTTGAAGAAGATGCTAAAAAGTATTATGTGAGCCCCAATGGCGTTGTCTTGATTACACCTGAAATGTTGGGTCAGGAACTGCATTATGTCAGATAATCAGGATTTTCCTCGATATTTTTTTTAAAGCAAGTGGCGCAAACAGAATAAATGGAAACAGCGGAAAAAACCGAAATGCCAGCGAAAGCAGAGAGAACTAAGCTGGTCATTTGCTGGCATATGCACCAGCCTAATTATGTGGATTCATCGACCCAAACTTATGTGCTTCCGTGGACATATTTGCATGCCATAAAGGATTATGTCGATATGGCGGCACATTTGGAAAAATCGCCTAATGCGCGGGCGGTTGTTAATTTTGCCCCGGTGTTGCTGGAACAACTGGATGACTACGCGTTAAAAATAAAGTGCTGGCGAGAATATGGTGCGCAAATACCGGATCCAATGTTAAATGCACTTGCAAGCGAAAATGTGCTTGCTTGCTTTGAAAGCTCAGCGATATTGTTGAGTGATTTTCTCAAAGCAAATGAAGCGCGTTTGGTTGAGCGCTATCCGCAGTTTAAAAAAGTTTTTCAGCTGGCCAGGCACTGCGCCACTGATGCCGAGTTGTTAGATTATTTGAGCGAACAATTTGCATGTGACTTGCTGGTCTGGTACAACCTGGCCTGGATGGCCGAGACCGAAAAACGCCAAAACCCGATTGTTATATCACTCTTGGCGAAAGAGCGTCATTACACCCGGGGCGATCGTCATCAATTGTTAGGCGCTATCGGTGAGCTGATCGAGGGCATTGTTCCCCGTTATCGAGCCTTGGCAAATGCCGGAAAGGTCGAATTGGCATTTTCCCCCTATGCACATCCAATCATTCCGCTTATGCTTGATTTTAACACCGCAGCACAGGCATTGCCTGATGTCATTTTACCTGAAAGCCGGTCATATCCCGGTGGTGAAGAACGTGCACGCTGGCACTTTGTTAAAGGGCTAGAGGTGTTTGAGGCGCATTTCGGCTTCAGACCAGCCGGTTGCTGGCCGTCTGAAGGTGGTGTGAGTGATGCGACAATTGAAATGTGCGCAGAAATGGGCATAAGCTGGATTGCCAGTGGTGAAACTGTGCTTCGAAACAGTTTGGGAAAGCAAAATATTGAAACCGGAGAGGGGCAATGTATTCACCGTGCATATCGGTTAAATGATAATGCAGTAAAGTGTTATTTTCGCGATGATGGTTTGTCTGACTTGATTGGTTTTGAGTATTCAAAATGGCATGCCGATGATGCAATAAACAACCTTGTTCATCATATAGAAAATATTTCTCAGGCTTGCAAGGATAAGAAAAGCACGGTTATTTCCATTATTATGGATGGCGAAAATGCCTGGGAATATTATCCGGAGAACGCTTATTATTTTCTTGATCAGTTATATGAAAAGCTTTCCGAAAACACATTGTTTGAATTAACCACTTATGCACAATGTCAGCAGGAAAATATTGATACTGTTGCTTTGTCACATATTGTTGCCGGTAGTTGGGTTTATGGTACGTTTTCTACGTGGATAGGCGATAAAGAAAAGAACTGGGGCTGGGATTTGTTGTGTGAAGCCAAATTAATGTTTGATCTGGTAATTGCCAGTGGACGTTTGAGCGATGAGGAAGAGCGGGCTGCGACACAGCAATTGGCGATATGCGAGGGCTCAGACTGGTTTTGGTGGTTTGGTGATTATAATCCTGCCGGATCAGTCAGTGATTTTGATCGGCTTTTTCGCACACACCTTACTCAACTTTATCGCTTGTTGGGCGAGCAAGCGCCGGATTCTTTATCCCGGGTGATTAGCTTTGGTGGTGGTGATCCGGCATCAGGTGGCGTTATGCGTCATGGTAGTGAGCATTGACAATATTTTTTGTAAACGCGCTCTGCTTGACAATATACACTTTGACTGGCTGTGGTATTGGAAAGAATGATTGAGACATTGAGAGATAAAATTTGAGTACGTCTAATCGTTTGGCCGGTGTGCTTTTGCACGTTTCCTCATTGCCTGGCCCGGGATCAAGCGGTGAATTTGGCAGACATGCGTTCCGGTTTATTGATTTTTTAGCCTCGTGTGGAATTCAAATGTGGCAGGTATTGCCGCTAGGTCCGACAACGTCCGATTTGTCGCCTTATCAAAGTTCATCGGCATTTGCTGGAAACCCCCGATTTATTTCTATTGACGAAATTAAAAAAAAACCTTGGTGTCGTGCCGAGGAATATGCAGACTTTGTGGAAAATACTGGATTGGATAACGCTAAAACGGGGGATGAAAAAGCCAACTGGCTTGCCTTTGCTTATTCTCAATTTAAATCGCATGCTGCGGTAGCATCAAATGATAATCTGTTGCGTGAATTTCAGTGTTTTTGTCAAGATCAGGAAGTCTGGCTGGAAGAGTATGCCTTGTACGTTGTACTGAAAGAGCGTTTTCAAGGGCGAAGCTGGGTTGACTGGCCGGTATCTTTGAGGGACAGAAAACCGCATGTCTTACGCGGCGCGCGACGGCGCTATGCCGATGAAATCCAGTTTGTGAAATTCGTGCAGTTTGTTTTTTTTCAGCAATGGATGTGCTTAAAAAAATATGCAAACAAAAGGAATATACGTATTTTTGGCGACCTGCCGTTGTTTGTTTCCCATGACAGTGCTGATGTATGGGTGAACAGAAAACTGTTTAAGCTTGACGATGATGGCCAGTTAATTTTTGTGGCAGGTGTACCGCCCGATTATTTTTCCGAGACGGGGCAGCGTTGGGGAAACCCGGTTTATGATTGGGTGAATCACGAAGCCGAGGATTTTGCATGGTGGGTACAACGCTTGGCTCACCAATTTGCCTTGTTTGATGATGTTCGCATCGATCATTTTCGCGGGCTGGAGTCTTATTGGGAGATTCCGGCTGAACATGAAACGGCATTGAAAGGTTGCTGGGTTAGTGCGCCGGGTAGAAAAATGCTATCGGCGGTTAAAGCGTATTTTTCCCTTCAATGTGGCATTGACAACTTGCCATTAGTTGCCGAAGACCTTGGGCTCATCACGGCGGAAGTCAATGCCCTGAAAGCAGCGTTTGGTTTGCCAGGAATGAAAATTTTGCAATTTGCCTTTGGTGGCGATTCGAGTAACCCTTATTTGCCGCATAACCATGAGGTGAACTCGGTGGTTTATACCGGAACACATGATAACAATACAACGCTGGGTTGGTTTAACGGCTTGGATGAACAGCTAAAGTCCCATATTTATCGTTATTTTGACAGTCATGAAAGCATGCCTTGGTTATTAATTCGCAGTGCTTACGCGTCGGTTGCTGATATTGTTGTTGTGCCTATGCAGGATCTTATGGGGCTTGGTGAAGAAGGCCGGATGAATATACCGGGAACCACTCAAGGCAATTGGTTGTGGCGTTTTCAATGGCAAGAGCTGGACGAGCCAAGGGTTATCGAATATGTGAACACGCTGAATGCTTTGTACGGTCGATGATTTGGTTGTAATTTGACCGCTTGGTGTGGTTGCTTAATTTGGCAGGCATCCAATAAACAAGCCGCATCGAAAACGGATGCGGCTGTTTCAGATATGGTACCGAGGGCCGGACTCGAACCGGCACGGAGTTGCCCCCAATGGATTTTGAATCCATCGTGTCTACCAATTTCACCACCCCGGCAGAAAGAGGCGTTAGTATAGTTAATCTTGAAAAAACGGCAAGCAATTTAGGCAGGAATTTTAAAAAAAATGGCTAAGGTGGCGCAAGTGGCAATAAAATTTGTAAAAAAACCAATATTTTTGTATTGAGAGTGTGCTGTTATTGGCTTCTTTAATTTAGCCAAATCATTTTTGATGAGTTGCTGATAAAAGCGGATTATGAGAGCCGTGTTCGACACAAGCCGCCATACTGGCAGAATTGGCAGGTTTTTTCCTTGCCCCAGGCTTCAAGCGGCTTGCCGTTAGCCATGTCGTAATACATTTGAATAAGCCGTTCCTGTGTTTTTGCCTTAATCAGGCTTAGGCTGTCGCCTTCAAGCTTGCAGCGCGACGTCACTTGCTTGTCGTTTTGATCCTCAAGCACAAGGTACTCGATGCATGCTACATCATTGTCTACTGCAAGTGCATAATGGGGTAGCTGTATGGCTTCGCCGGATTCCACATCCCTTGGCTTGGCTATTTTGCCTGTTTTATAGTCGATAATGCCAAGCCCTTCGTTGGAGTGATCCAAGCGGTCAATTCGGCCGCTGAGCATAACCCCGTTTGTTAATGTTCTCTTAGCCGAAAACTCACCGGACTTAAATTGCCAGTGTGTTGCGCGGCTGATTTCCCAGTCAATATATTTGGGGATTTGTTCTGTCCAGCGTTTTAACCAGCCCCGGTGCTGAAAGTTGTCCTCGATATCTTGGGAAAAAACCTCTTTGGTGATTTTGATTAAAAAAGAAATGGCAGCGTCGCGGTTTACGTGGGTGACGGCTTGTGGGAAAGGGCCTGATATATTTTTCACGTTGCCGGCGTGAAAAGCTTGCAGGCAGAGGTGGACGCGCTCGCCGTAATCACTTTTGGCTAAGGTATCCCGTATTTTGTCGGGGGCACGTAAGCGTAACACTTGCGCGGCAAAAAAAGCATACGGACAATCAATGAGCGTCTGGTGGCCACTGGCTGATATGCTTTTGGGGAGTTGTGTTTCGGAAACTGTGGCTTTGTCATCCTTGGGTGCGGATGAAGCGGCTTGCGGGGATCTCAGTTGTTCAATCCATTGATGGAGTTCCTGGTTTTCCAATGAGCTGCCGTAACTTAATTGGTGAAAGTTTTTGAGCAAGGATAGCCATGGACTGGTGAGTTTTTCTTGTGGCCCGGTGTGCATGGTAAGCAACACATTTGGTGCAGACTCCAAGAGCCGCCTGAAGTGATAAAACCTGTTTTGAATTTGTGTTTGCGCTGAAGGCAAGCTTAATTCACTGCGTACTGATTGATTAAAAAACGGCGTTTGTGTTGCCGATCCGGGAAAACTGTCCTGAGTCATGCTGCCAATAATTAGTGCTTCGTAATGCCCGAGCGTTGATTGTGTCAGGTGTAAAAGTTCTACGTAATATTTATGATGATTTTCCGGATTGAAGGTGTTTTCTTCGAGCTGTTTGCCAAGCCAGTGCCGAAAGCCGAGCCAGTCCATATTAATGTCGCAAATTGTGACGCTTTCTTTCAGTGTGTGAAGTAATGATAAAATATTTTCACCTGCAACATCGTCTGCCAGGCTTTCGGTGCAGCCTAACAAATCGAGGGATTCCAAAAGTGATGACAAAAATAAAGACAGTGGCTGGATTGAATTAAGTGATTTTCGTAATGGGATTGCGGCAGTTTCAATATGTGTTAGCAGAGTAATAATGTTGTTGGCATTTTGGGGATGGTAAATATTGAGTCGATGTTGTCTGTGAATGCAGGCTTTTTTATACCGAGTGAGATCACTGCCTATATTTTCGTGTTGAATGATATCCTGTTCAAAACGGAAAACTGTTTCAGCTTTGAGTTCAATGTTGTTAAGCGAAAATGGTGACTTAATGACATCTAGTAAAGGCAAATGATGAAAATTTTCTTCAATGCTTTGTAGCCAACTTTCAATAATGGATGCCGCTGATGAGGTGGAAAGCGCCCAGCCTTCCATGTCTTTTAAGCCAATTCCTGATTGATCAAGCAAGGCGCGTACACGTCGGGCAAGCATTCTGTCTTCAATAATCAGGGCAATATGTTTGATATTGCTTGCCATCCACTGGCGTACTTGAATTTCAATGGCTTTTGCTTCTTCTTCAAAGGAATTTCCTTCAAAGGTATGAACTTTATTTAAAACAGGGCTATTGGGAATGTGTTTTTTTATTGTACTTGCGCGTTGTTTGAATTGTTCGCCCTGGATTTCGTACACTGCATCAAAGAACATTCCTCTTGGCTGGGTGATTTTTTTTTCTTGTGGAGCGATTTTCAGTGCAGCAAACAAATTATGCAAAGTAGATGATGGGTGCAGGTGGCAGTGAGAGACAATGCTTTTGACTTGGCTTTGGCCATGAAAGAACAGAGAGGCCAGGCCGTCTTGCAATTTTGATAAGACCCAGCGGATTTCCGAGGGTAAAAATTCGTAATAACCGACAATATAAAAAAAACAGTTCTCTGATTGCGCCAGGTTATTGGATAGCTTTAATTGATAATGTGTTTCAAGGTCATTGATATTGTCTTCAAGTAACTGCCTGTGCCATGCTTGCCATAATGTGTGAATGATCGTGGCTTCCTTGCTGAGTGCATTGATTTGTACTTCACTGCATTGGTAAGCTGACACTAATTGCTGAATAAAGTCATCGATGTTTTCCGGCAGTGAAATTTGATGGCGTGTCAATTCATCAAATAATGATAATAGTGACTCAGCAATAGTCAGAGGACTTTGTTCGCCAAATAAGCCTTTGTGCGCTTCCAGCGCTTGCATCAGCACAAGCTCGCGAGACTGGGCGGGGATACGTTGGCCATCGATCAGGGTGTTTTTTTCGATATAATCTTTTAAGGTGTAAATTTGTGGGCCTAGCAGGGCATTAAATCCCTGCTTGTGGGCTTGTGCGGTGAGAGCTTCCCGTAGGCGGTTTGATGCGTGGTAGTTGGGCATCAAAATAATTATGTTATCCAGGACGGGAAGTTGTTGCTGGTTGTCTTTAATAATCTGTTGTGCGAGTATCGCGGACAAGTCAGCCTGGTAAGGGTAGCACTGGATGGTACTTGCTGGCATTATTTTGTTGGCATCTGATTGGATTACCGTGGTCTTTGCGGAAAAACCTTCAAGGTTTGGTTTTTTTTGTATGTACTTAATAGCGGGATAACCTCAGTTAAACTGGGATTATCCGGGATAAAAATTACCTTTCAAGGTACTGAAGCTTGTTCGGTTTGCCATCCCATTCAGCCGCATCCGCTGGTGGTGCTTTTTGTTCGGTAATGACGGGCCATATTTTTGCCAGCTCTTCGTTCAATGCAATAAAATTTTCCTGGCCTTCGGGCAGATCGTCTTCGGCAAAAATCGCTTCGGCCGGGCATTCTGGTTCGCATAATGTGCAATCGATACATTCTTCCGGGTCGATTGCCAGAAAATTAGGTCCTTCGTGGAAGCAATCTACTGGACATACTTCTACACAGTCGGTGTATTTGCATTTGATGCAGTTGTCCACTACTACGTAGGTCATTGGGTGAAGCTCCTATTATCATCTTGTTTCATCTTGTCGTTTAGTTGTTGCAAAAACGATTTGAGCGCTATTTTAGTGTGTAATTTCGGTTTCTGCGAGCTTTCTGTCGATAAAAATGAAGAAAAAAAGCAAAAAAAATACGAAAAGCACTTATTTGAACATGTCCCTTAATTGGTAAAGTTGCTCCAGTGCTTTTCTGGGGGATAAATCATCCGGGTTTATTTTTGTGAGTGCATCCCTTATTTTCTGGTTTTGCCGGTCGCTTTCACTGGTGTCAATCATCAGGGAGAGTTGTTGTTGCCCTGAAGGTTCAACGGAAGGGCGATTTTGGTTTTCAAGTTCATAGAGGCGGTTTTTGGCCTTGTCTATAACGCGTTGCGGTACCCCTGCCAAGCTGGCAACTTGCAGGCCGTAGCTTTGGTTGGCGGCTCCCTCCTTGACAGTGTGCAGAAAAACAATTTTGTTATTATGCTCGGTTGCGGTGAGGTGAACGTTGGCAACATTGTGCTGTTGCTCGGGTAGTACGGTTAATTCAAAATAGTGTGTGGCGAAAAGTGTCAATGATTTAATATTGTTGGCAATGTGATCGGCACACGCCCAGGCCAGGGCGAGGCCGTCAAACGTGCTTGTGCCGCGGCCGATTTCATCCAGCAACACCAGGCTGTTTGCCGTGGCATTGTGCAGTATGTTGGCGGTCTCGGTCATTTCGACCATGAAGGTCGAGCGGCCGCCGACAAGATCGTCTGAGGCGCCTATGCGGGTGAATATGCGGTCGATTTCACCAATCTGGGCCGCCTCTGCGGGTACATAGCTACCAATGTGGGCGAGTAAAACAATAAGAGCTGTTTGTCGCATATAGGTTGATTTGCCACCCATGTTGGGGCCGGTAATAATCAGAAGTTGACGGTTTTCGCCGAGATTCAGGTGGTTGGGGACAAAAGGCGTGTCGAGCACGCTTTCGACCACGGGATGTCGGCCTGCGGTGATTTGCAGGCCGGTTTCGGTTGTTAGATTCGGTTGGCAAAAATTGAGGCTAATGGCTTTGTCAGCAAGGCAGTGGAGTACATCAATTTCAGCCAGGGCTGTTGCTGTTTTTTGCAGTGCTTGAATATGCGGTTGCAGTGTTTCAATAATGCGCTCATACAAGGCCTTTTCTTTGGCTAATGCACGTTCTTTGGCGCTGAGTATTTTGTCTTCGTATTCCTTGAGTTCCGGGGTAATAAAGCGTTCAGCGGCTTTGAGCGTTTGCCGGCGAATATAGTGTGCTGGTGCCTTGTTTGAGTTGAGACGGCTGATTTCAATGAAAAAGCCGTGGACGCGATTGTAGCCGACTTTGAGGCTGTTGATGCCGGTTTGTTCTTTTTCCCGTTTCTCCAGCTCAATCAAAAACTGGTCACTGTTTTCCCTTAACTCACGCAGTTCATCAAGCTCATTGTCGAAGCCCTTGGCGATAACACCACCGTCTCGAATAACCACTGGTGGGTTTTCGATAATGGCTTTTGCCAAAAGCTGGTGGATGTCAGTGTGTGCGTGAGTGGTTTTTTCCAGGTGTTGCAGGCGTGTAGAACCGCTGTGAAGCTGCAATAATGATTTAAGTGCCGGCAAGTATTTCAGTGAGTCTCGTAGAACGGCAAGATCACGCGGTCGAGCGGATCTTAAGGCGATACGGGCAATAATGCGCTCCATGTCACCAATCTTGAGCAATATTTCGCGTGCCTCCATATAGCGTTGCTGATCGATGAATGAATCTATGGCTTCATAGCGTTTTACTAAAATAGTCCGGTTGCGTATTGGCTGGTTGAGCCAGCGGCGAAGCATGCGTCCGCCCATGGATGTGGCGGTTGAATCCATTAGTGAAGCGAGTGTGTGTTCGCTAGTGCCTGACAAGTTGCGATCAATTTCCAGATTGCGACGTGTTGCGGCATCCATGATAATGGTATCTTCGCTGCGCTCTGCTCGCAGGCCTTGAATATGAGGTAATGCGCTTTTTTGAGTGTCCTTCACGTATTCGAGCAAGCAGCCCGCAGCCCCAATGGCAACGTGTAAATCCTCACAGCCAAATGCACTAAGATCGTGAGTTGCAAATTGCTTGGTAAGTAGTTGATAGGCATTTTCGCTATCAAAAAGCCAGGGCGGTTGGGTTTTAATGCCGCGCATGTCTTGGGGGAGTGTGTTTTTGTCGAAGGTTTCACTGATTAGCAGTTCGGCGGGCTGAGTTCGTTCCAGTTCGGCAAGCAGGGCATCCTGGCTGGACAACTCGATAATGCCAAAACGGCCGCTGCTGATATCGAGTGTTGCCAAACCGTAAATATTCTCATGCTGTGAGAGTGATGCCAGCAGGTTATCGCGTTTGTCATCAAGTAATGATTCATCGGTGACAGTACCGGGTGTCAATACGCGGGTAACTTGTCTTTCCACTGGCCCCTTGCTTGTGGCCGGGTCTCCAACTTGCTCGCAAATCGCAATGGAATGGCCAAGTTTCACCAGTTTGGCTAAATATGGTTCTGCCGAATGAAAGGGAACACCGCACATTGGAATTGGTTGGCCACCATGCTGGCCGCGCGCAGTGAGTGTGATGTCCAGTATTTTTGAGACGGTCGTTGCATCGTCAAAGAACAGTTCGTAAAAATCGCCCATGCGGTAAAACAGGATATTGTTTTTATTTTCGGCTTTGATGCGTAAAAACTGCCGCATCATTGGGGTGAGTTTGTCAGTTTTTTGTGTTTGTTTTTTATTATTGCTGCTTTTTGGGGGGGGCGGAGATAGCTTGTCTACATTGGCTGTCATGGTAAATGTATTTGCTTGTTGTTTGCTGTTGTTTCGAGGGATTGGTCGGGTTACGTTTCTACCGGCGTATCGTTTCTGGCAGCCCAGTCTGACCATGAAGCGGGATAGCCTTTAACCTGTTTAAAGCCCAAATGTTTCAGCGCGACATACATTAACGCAGAGCGATGATGAGAATGGCAGTGAGTGATGATTTCTTGTGTATTTGAAATGCCTGAGTCGGAAAGCATTTTTTTGATTTCATTGGCTGGCTTTAAACGTTGTGCATTATCCGGGTCTTTTATGTCTAACCAGTCAAGGTGGATGGCTCCCGGTATGTGACCTGCGCGGGCGGATCTTACGTCAGCGCCAATAAACTCATTTTTACTGCGTGTATCGAGTATGCAGACGTCATTTTTGCCCAGGTTTTGCAAAATATAGTCGGCATCGGCAAGCGGCGAGGTGTTATCAAACTTGAGCGGATAATGGGTTTGCGTTGTTTCAGGGCTGTTGCTGTTAACGGCTTTGTTATCATTTAGCCATGCGTGAATTCCACCATCGAGCAGAGACATTTTTTTATGGCCGGCGACTTCCAGTGTCCATAACAGGCGTGAGGCCTTTCCACCCCCCTCGTCATCATAGGCAACAACATAGGTATCGGGCGTGATGCCAATACTGCCCAGGGCCTGGCTGAATTGCGCAGGATCTGGAAGCAGTCCAAACACTGGGGGTTGGTGTTTTACCACGTTGGCGTAGTCAAGAAAAACGGCACCGGGAATATGTGCTTGAAAGTAAGATTCTTTATTGGTCATGTCGACGACCAATATGTCTTTGTCGTGTAGTTGGCTTTCTAGACTTGCCGTGTCAATTATCCACGCCGTATCGCTGCTGAGGCTCATTTAGGTATCCGCTTGAGATTAATTTGGCGCGAATTATACCAAATTTGATACTGCGTTTGATAGCCTCATTTTGAGTCGCATATCGCGATAAGAACTGGCGTAATCGATGGCTGTATCACGACTGATTTTGTTGTCTTCATAAAGCTTGTAGAGTGATTGATCAAGGCTTAGTGTGCCTGAGGTGGTGTCTTTTTCCATGAACTCCCGCATGCCGGCAAAGTCGCCTGATTCGATAAGGTCACAGATGCGTGGCGATGTTTGCAGGAGTTCGAACACGGCGGTCAGGCCACCATTTAAATCCGGGATTAATTGCTGTGCGATGATGGCGCTCAGGTTCATGGACAGACCAAGTAGGATTTGCTCACGCTTGTGTTCGGGGAAAAAACCGAGAATGCGTTCGATTGCCTGAGTGGCGTTGTTTGCGTGTAAGGTTGCTATACAAAAGTGACCACTATCAACAAACATCAAGGCATGTTCCATGGTGTCTCTTGAGCGTATTTCGCCAATGCACAGCACGTCTGGAGACTGTCGCAGCGCACTTTCAAGTGCATTGTGTACGGAATGTGTGTCAACGCCGATTTCCCGTTGATTAATAATGGAGTATTTGGCGTCGAGAATGTATTCAATGGGGTCTTCAATGGTGATGATGTGTGATGAAACTTCCTGGGCACGTTGGTTAACCAGTGCTGCCATGGAGGTGGATTTTCCGGAGCCTGAGGGGCCGACGAGCAAAATTAAGCCACGTTTTTTCGTGGTTAAGGCGGTGATGGCGCTTGGCAGGCCCAGTTCAGCCAACGTTGGTACGCTTTCAGGTATGGCACGAACAACCATGGAGGTGTTTTGTCTTTGCTTGAAAACGCTGATGCGGAATCGGCCGATTCCATTGGCCTTGTAGCTGATATTCAATTCAAGTTCTTTTTGGAAGCGTTCATATTGGTCATCGGGCATGATGCCGGCGCAAATGAGGTCGAGGTCTTCTGTTGTTAGCTGTTCACCATTGGTGGCCGTGAGTTTGCCATTTATCCGGTAACTTGCTGGCTTGCCTTGGGTTAAAAACATGTCACTGGCTCCCAGTGCATTCATTTGTCGCAGTAATGCATGGAATGATGAACTCATCTTGCTTCCCCTTGTGTTCCCCTTCGTATTATTCCCCGCAGAACCTTTTAATACAATCTGATTTGGAAAACCGAGCGTTCGGTGTAGTTAAATTTACAGAACAGCATACGTTGTTAAAGGTCGGACCAGCCGGGGAATGGTGGTTAAGCCTGGTCTAGTATCAGGTTAAGCCTTATGCGCTCGCAATGCAATACATTCATTTATTGGCAAGACTTGAGTCTGGCAAGCATTTCCTGGTGGATTTTTACGTTACCGGCAACAATATTGCCGGTTTTTAAATGGTTATTCGAGCCATCTGTGTCGCTTAAGATTCCCCCGGCTTCCTGAATCAGCAGGCAGCCTGCGGCCATGTCCCATTCGCGCAGGCCGTATTCCCAAAAGCCGTCCAGCCGGCCTGCGGCAACATAGGCGAGATCCAATGCGGCAGAGCCGGCCCGTCTTACACCGGCAGTGCCTGCGATCAGTGCTTTTAAGGTGGGGATATAGGCGTCGAGATTTTGATCTTCCCTAAAGGGAATGCCGGTACCCAGTAATGCGCCATTAAGTGATTTGCGGTTAGTAACGCGAATTCTTCGGTCATTGAGTTGTGCGCCCTGACCACGCGTGGCCGAAAATATCTCGTCCCGCATGGGGTCGAACACAACGGCATGCTCTAGCTTACCGCGGTATTTCATGGCAATGGAAACGGAAAATTGCGGGAACCCTCTGAGAAAGTTTGTTGTACCATCGAGAGGGTCGATGATCCACTGATAGTCGTTGCCCCTGTGTTTGCCGCTTTCCTCGGCGAGAATGGCATGCTCGGGGTAAGCGCGATTGATTGTGCGTATAATTTCCTGTTCGGCCTGCTGATCTACTTCTGAAACAAAGTCGTTTCGCGTTTTTTCAGTGATGTTTAACGAATCAATGCGATCACTTGATCGTCGTATTATGTTGCCTGCATTACGGGCAGCGCGAATTGCAATGTTGACCATTGGGTGCATGTGGGACTCCGATTTTAAATAGCACTGATGAGCTGATTGTTTTCTCAACAGGGCGCGTATTTTAGGGTTTACATGGCATAATGGCAATTCCTATTGTTTGGAATTGCAGAATTTCATGCATTATTCACATTAAAGTGATGATAATGCATTGGAAAATGAAATCACAAAGGTATGCGAAGATATAATGAAGCAGGAAAAAATCAGAATAGTGCTTGTTGAAACCAGTCATCCGGGAAATATCGGTGCGGTGGCCAGGGCAATGAAGAATATGTGTGTCGATAAGCTCTATTTGGTGCGACCACAGGATTATCCGTCTGGTGTGGCAACAGCGAGAGCATCCGGTGCCGATGACGTGCTGGCAAACGCGGTAGTGTGCGATAATCTTGAGGATGCCATCGCTGACTGTCA